>Ga0187769_10002681_pt1 | contig 10485 bp, 17 predicted proteins | sample 0116_SJ02_MP02_1_FD_133140 | JGI IMG/M metagenome (GOLD analysis project Ga0187769, IMG submission 133140) | Tropical peat soil microbial communities from peatlands in Department of Meta, Colombia - 0116_SJ02_MP02_10_MG | ecosystem: Environmental > Terrestrial > Soil > Wetlands > Peat | place... | reverse complement strand
ATGGCTCAGGACGCAAGGGGGTTAGTGCCGAGTACAAAACGTGGGGGGCGATGAAAACACGCTGCACGAACCCAAACTCGCAAAGGTGGAACAGTTATGGAGCCAAAGGCGTCAAGGTCTGCGAATGCTGGCTCAGGTCGTTCAAGAATTTCCTGGCTGACGTAGGACGAAAACCAACACCACAGCATTCACTTGGACGTTTCGGGGACATTGGAAACTACGAGCCGGGGAATGCCGTGTGGATGAGCCGCGAAGAACAATTAGAAGAACGGCGCAAGAAAAAGGCTTTCGATGAAGCACACCGCCATGCGTCTCAGGTTGGAGCCTCGCGCGTCGAGCAGACGGTTGAAATTCAAGGATTTGAGTTGCAGTGAGCCATCCGGGAAAACGGACGCGCCTTATCTGGTACAGGATGCCCTCTGACAGGTCGCCCTGGCGATTCCGGTCTGCGACGCAACAGGCAACGACGCGACTGGTGGTGGTTTCCGCCCTATCAGAATGGGGATTCAAGTGTGCAAGAGTGCGAGGCCGTACACTAGCTCGCACAGTTGCACAGTTGCACTCTTATTGATCCCTGTCTTTTTTATTTTATTATTTTCAACGACTTACGAGGTTTTCAGTTCAAGTGTGCAAGTGTGCGAACCAATCAGCGAGGTGCACGGTTTGCACGGTTGAAAGCCGGGATTCGCAAAATGGACGGCAATGTGAGCTGCCTTGGCTCGTACCATTGGGTGCGTCTGCAGAATGAAAAAAGGGAGAACGAACGGCAAAGCCCTCGATGATTGACCAAGAAGAAATCCTGCCCTACTCTTTCTCGTTTCCACGGGAGGAGTACGTGCCGACATTTGGAATCTCATTGAAGAGCAACGCTGCGCTTGTTGTTGGAAGTGACCGAAACACGTTCTATTTTTCGCCAGAGACGGGGGACGCGTTTTCAAGTCAAAGATTTGAAGCTGACAAGTTCATCAGGAACGCGGACGAAACAGTGATTTGTGTTTGTGCCGGGGGAATGCCCAGCATAACCGCCGCGAGGAACATTGCACTCAACGCCAAGCCAGAAGTGTCTGAAGCGGCGTGGCAGAAGAGTTTGGAAGATATAGCGATGGCAGCTCCGCGCCCGCAACCTTGGCCGTTTGATGAAATTCTAGTGATTCGCCCTGACAACCCGTCTGGTGTTTGGATCGTGACGCGAAGGGAAGGTACAGCGTCCGTCGTGAAGAACGAATCACACATTTGCATCGGTGACCGTTCACACGCTCGTTTGCTTCCAGCCATTCTTTGGAACCCGGACCTGTCCGCAGATAGACTGGAAGTGCTTGCTCGCCTAACATTGTCCTACGCAAGTCTGTTGAACCCTTCTGGAGTTGGATTCGGCTTTGATATTCTAACGATACGACCTGGCCAAGTTAGTTGGAAGCAGTTCCCGGTTGATGGTTTTGAACGGCCCTTCACCAGCCAGATCATAAAAGCATTTGAAGAACTTCCTGCCATCTGAAGGTCGTAGCTCAAGGTCCAGATCACGTGATTAGCCTATCTCAAAAAATATCCATCAGGGCCTTTGCGGTTGCATCCGCTGCCTCGGCATCCGTCACGCCAAGGTACTTCATGGTCGATTGAATGTTCGCGTGGCCCAGGGATTGTTTGACGAGCGCTAGGTTGACGTTTCCTTTGATGAGATGATTCGCCAGGCTGTGCTTCAAAACATGGCAGTGACACTTCTCAGGTGGCATCCCGGCTTCTTTAGCGATCTCTTTGAAGATGCGGTTCCACGCGCTACGGTCCAGATGGCCGCCCTTTTGCGAGACGAACAAGGCGTTACTGCCCGTGTCTGGACGCTTGGCAAGATAGGCTTTCAACGCCTTCGCTTCGTCGAGCAAAGGCTGTCCGCGATGTTGGTAGAGCGGCTGTACAGTATGCAGCGATCCCTTGAGCCGTCGAATCGAAATGGAGCCGTTCTTCCGGTCAATGTCGGCAAGCTTCAGCCCGCAAATCTCACTGGCGCGTAAGCCGTGTCGGTAGCTCAACAGCACCATGCACCAGTCGCGCAAGGAATGGCCCTTGGCCACGCGCAGGACCTTTAATAGCTCATCGGGCGATAGATAAGACATCGTGCCTTTTTGCTTTCGGGTTTTCATGGCTGCCCCTTTCAGTTCTAGGCTCTCCCTTGCTCGCGCCGGATACTATTGCCTTACGGATTCTGACGTGCGTCCAGGCGCATCCCGTGACCGTCCGCAATACGGACAGCCAGGAGCCACGGTCTTTGCGGAATCAAGCGCTCTCTGGCGCGATCATAATGGACCGTGTTGGGTCTTCTGTGGAACCGTCCCATACGTGGACACCAAGGCGCTGGTCGTGGAATTCGATGAAGACTTGCGTCGGCTGCGCTCCGTGGTCACCCAGAAAACCTCGGACTCGAATCTCCAGTCCAGGGATTAGCTGTTCCGTGCTCAATTCCAACACAAGCCCACGATTCGGGCCTGTCAGCAATGCACGTTTCAACTGCTTGTTACGTCCCATTCTTAGTTCCTCCCGTAGATGCTAGGCGCATCCTCTGACCGTCCGCAAAACGGACAGCCAGCGGCCACGTCTAATCAAATCTCCGACACGACGGAGCAGATGTAGGCTTGCCAGTCCGTTAGCCGGAGCAGGGTTAAGTACGCTTCGACTTCTCGCCAGTCACGGAAATACACGTCCTTTTCACCGGGCACGCTCACGCGGTAGTTCATAACGCAAGCAGCTCCACTTGCAGCATATTTACGCTGTCACGAATGTTGTTGCGTGAATCTTGGACAAGCCGGAGAAAGTTAGGCGCGTCCACTGCCTCGCCCGCCTCCGCCTTCCAGATTCGCTCCAGTAGCGTGGCTGCCTCTTTTGCCATGCCGTGACTCTGGAACTGCAAAACCATGCACCGCGACAGGAAACGATCTTGCAGCCGTTCTGTATCGTTACAAGTGAAAATGAACACAGTCTGCGGGGGAAAGGCTGTCCCGTCCAGCTTACTGAGGAACGCCAGTTGTGCTTGCGGCGTCATGGCGTCCGCTTCATCGCAGAGGACGACGTGCAAGGTATTGTTCTGGGGAACGTACCAGCATTGGCGGCAAACGTCTTCGATAGTGGCAAGGTTGCACGATTGAGACGGGATATGATGCAGCTCTCCGCGTATGGTTTCGCACAACGCCAGCCCCATCGAAGTCTTGCCCGTGCCGCTAGGTCCTACGAATAGGAACGCAGTTTTAGGGAATGCTTTCTCAGCGAATTTTGTCAGGACTCTCTTGACCTTTTCCAAGCCAACAAAGTCGTCAATGGAACGCGGCCTGTACTTTTCGCTGAGGCTGGCCGGAAAGTCTATCGCGCTCTGCTCTGCAAACATGCTCATAGCTCCTCACTTTCTATGATCGGCAGAAGCCCGACAGATGCCGCGTAGTCGTAGGCCGAACCGTGAAGGTTGCGGGAATTAAGAAAGCCGTCTTCGATTGCTTCGCTTACGGCTTCGTCCCACCATTCGATAATGGTTTCATCTGTCCGCGTGTCGATTAGCTCGACGTGCGCGCGGTCACGCTCAAACCAAGTGTTGAGGCTCGTTTGCTCTAACGGCAGGGGGATAATCACGACCGCCCCCCATTTCTCGACGGACGGGATTCGAGGGCTTTCACCCCGCGTACAACGTGCATGAAGTGTTCGGCGTTGAATCGCGGGTTGTCGGCAGCCAGCTCGGAAGCAATGGCACACGCAGCCCGCAGAATGCCTTCCAACGCAGCCGGGCACTGTCGAGAACTGCAAGCCGATGAGTAAGTGGAATTCAAAGCACGCGCGAGACGGATGTAGTCTTTGCGGGTCATCTTGTTCTCCTATTCAGAACTTTTTGCGCCAGCGCCTCGTTGCCGCGAAACGCTGGCAGCTCACAGTACAATACAAATGCGACATTGTGTCAAGTGCTTTTTTTGAATTATTTTTCGGTACCCATCTGGCACGCACACGCGGTCCACGGGAAAAGCGATAGAATGCGAGGCAGGTTCACGGCGAGGCCTATTCCCTTGCTGTGGATTTAGGACGCTATGAGGATTGCCGTCCTTGTGGCGTCCGCTATCTCAGCCGACTACCTCGACAAATACGCAAGCGCGAAGGCAAACGAACTAATCGAAAGCCTGTTCGCCGACAAGCTGGCAGCGTGAGTGTAGCGCGGTCTACCAGGGTGTTGCATGGCGTTAGTCGATGGCGTCACACTTCGCACGAATTTTGCAAATTTTGCATGGAAATTAGTCTGAAATTCACGCGAAGTACCGTCCATTGCTGGCAAGCATGAGCCGACCGGCAACAGTCCGGCGCTACAGTGAACTCCCCGCAGCGAAAATGTCGCAGAAAAGTAGTGAAGGACGTTTTTTGGCAATCGCTAACTCGTTTAGATTCGCCATGCGCCAAACCGAGTCTGCAAAATAACGTCGCAGAACGTTTAGAAATCGACATTGCGTACCCCGGCTAAATCGCTGCAATCGCAAGGTTTTGGCAACCCCGCAAGCCTGAGCAATCTCCAAGTTTCGCAGCTGTTTCTCAATAGGCCGATCCGCGTTTCTTGCGGAGATATGCGACCGATTTTTGACTGATTTGCGCGCGTCCAGGACCCTAAACTGATTTCTAGGCGATGCCGCCCCAACCCTCTTTAGCCTCAACGCCAGCATGGATGGTCACTTGGTTACCCATCTCGGGTCCCTCCGGCACCTCCCTCTGGAATCGCTCGTTTATTGGCACCAAAACAGGCGGGTTATGAGCACCAAAATCACGGGGGTGTGGCACCAATGCAATCAAGGAAAGATGCAGCGCTTCGCAAGATCGTCGAGAACACGGAGCTGCCCATCAAGACAAGACGCGAAGCACTGACTGCAATGGATGCACCTTCGCGGCTGTTCCTGACCCGGCTTGCCAACGATGTGGACGTTGCTGCGAAACTACGACTGGACGCAGCGCGAAGGTTACCGGAAGCCGAACGGGGGTTGTCAGAGGCCAAGACCGCCAAGACTGCTCAGAAACCGGAGAAACTGGACATCAACGCAGGCATCTATCCTGGGATCGACCGGAGTCTGGACTCCACGCTCGGTCCTGCTATGCGTCAGCTCTTGGCTGAATCATGGGGCTCCAGTTCGACTTCTGAACCTGCTGAGACGAGGGCGCAAGAGTCTTCTTCGACCGCCGCGCCCGTTCCACAAGACGGAGTTTCGAAGACAGAGACTCGTTCGGAAAGCGGACAACCTGCCAGCCAAGCAAAGGCACCAACGCAGCAGAACGATGCTCCTTGCCCGAGCTTTCTGCGTACGCCCTACGTTGAGATTCAGCGCAAAAAGATCATTGAGCGAGGCCGTGACCTTGCCAAAAGCATTATGCGGCGTCACGAACGTCTTTGGCGGGCTCCGCAGAACTCTGAAGAGCAATGGCATCTCGCGTTCCTGCAAAAGAAGTGGGTCGCTTACGAGCGCGAGGCCCGCGACCTTGGCGTTGATGTGGAGAGATCGTTCGACCGGCTCGACTTACTTCGTCCGCTCGGATGGGAAACTTCGGATGCGGAGAAACTGCACAACGAATTCTCGCGTCAGCGAGGTCTGGTTCCTACTTTGTGGGATGCGCATGTTCAAAGCGTTGCCCTAGCCGAGCGACCTGAAAAGAAAGAGTCCAGGTCCAAATCTGATGACGGCCTCTGGTCAGGCATGCCCGGAGGCGTGAAGTGCACGTCAGCACTGAAACAGTCTGGAAGGTTTGAGAAAGAGAGAAACAAAATGAGCAGAGAGCAGTTTGAAGCAATGCGGAAGAAGCTGGAATCACAAGACCCGTTTTTGAAAGACGCGAATCTGGACACAAGGGGTTTGCCGGGATTTCGAGACGGGCTTCCGAAAGAAGAGACATTTCTCGATGAGAAGTTTGGCCAAACGATGGTCGCGGAGAATCGTGAAAGCTTGCGCGGGGCAATCAATCAGCTCGTCAGCTCGAACGATGCTGAGATCAACGCGCTCTTGAAAAAGGCAGGAATCGAAAACCCGAATGCGCCTCAAACTGTAAATCTTCCAAACGGCCTCACGGGGACTGTGCTCCGTCAAGAAGACGGCAGTTTTGTTTGCGAGGTCAAGACCGGCAGGAAAATTCGCCGCTTTATTTCCAAGCGCGGTCCCGATAATGCAGCGATGATGGCAGCTCGGGAATTACAAAAGGACGAAATCCGCGAGTTAACTCCGGCAGAAAGAATCGAGGTTGCCCGGATCGCTCAATCGGGGCGAAGGTTTGAAGCGATTGCGCACTATCTCCATTATCGACTTGGAGAAGAACGTGCCAGCCGCTATGCCCGCCCGGAGGAGATGGTCGCCGATCCCGAACTGCAACCGATCATGCGCGAGTGCGCCGTCTTCTGTTGGCTGAACTACCGGCCCGATGTGCGCGACAGTGCTGAATTTCAAGCCTTCCTGTCAGATTACGCGGGTGCGCGCCCTATCAATTTCGACCTGCTTGATGCGGCATGGGGCGCATTTCTCCCACGCCAGGAGAAGCAGGCAACCAGGACTGCCGTCGCGCGTCTGACCACAGAGCCATCGGCGGAAGAGATTCAACAAGGTTTGGAAGATGCCGACGATGAAACCGTCCGCAAGACGTTTTGGGGCACGCTAAAACACATCGCGCGCAGCGGGCGGTAATCAAGTTTCCCCAATCGCAGTGAAAATCCGACCAAGGAAATCCCATGAAAGAAAAAGACACACGTGTTCCTCAGACAGACAATCAGCGTGACCCGTATCGCGCCCTGCCAGAAGATTTTAAAATCACCCGCAATGTTGGCGACGGTGAGGACGAAATCTTTCACGGCCAAGCCAGCGACGCAATTCACAAGGAATCCGACCGATATTGTTATCGCAGGTTCACTGGCACCGCGACACGAGCGACTTCCGCAGACGATGCTGGGCCGTCGCACACTTCGCGTGCGGATGGGTTTGACCGTGACTAAGCAAAGGCGGCCCTTCCATGACTTCAAAGGAAGAAGACCTCGTTCGCTGGTGCTTCGAGGTGGCTGGTTTCTCGACGACGAAGCTGTCGCACGATTTTGAATGCCCAGTCGCGGAGATTCAACGGATCGTGTCCAGCGACCTCGCACGGGTAATGAGTCCGCGCGAACCGTCGCTCCAAGAGGCGGAGAAAGCGTTATCCGCTGGGCAAACGCCCTGCACACATGGTGATTGGGGATTGGCACGAATGGTGCTGGCTCACAGCTAAAGCAAAATCAGTGTGAGTTGTTTGAGACGCGGAATCTTTCATGGGTTCCGCGCTTTTTGTTTGTCAGGTCTGGACACGAGGCGAGCAGTTTTAATTGACATTAATATCGACGAGCACGAATTTTGCGCTGCCATCGAACAACGCGACGCCATGTCCGAAGAAGTATTGACCGCCGAACGTCACGCCAACCCAGCCGATGTTTCCGAGCGCGGCGTAAAACGAGGTCGAGTCTCGCTGGCCTTCGACGTTGCTCCATTGATCCGGCGTTAACGGAATAACGAATGTAACTGTCGTGTTGTCCTGCGAGCCGAGATCATACTGGCTCCAAGTAGCCCACCATCGACCATTGGGGTCAGACAGGTCGTCATTCTTTTGCTCAAGAAAGAGATGGACTGTCGCTGGAGGTATGTCGGTGGGGTCAATCACTTTGTATTGCGGTGTGTCGCTCTCAATTTTGAAGCTGATGGATATGTCGTGTATGGGCACCGTTGCGTTGAATGGCGTTTGCACATAGTTCACATGCCCGCCACTTTCAGCCCTCGGAAACTCGAATGACCACGCCCCGCTAGGGTCGGCAGATGGATGGTAAGGCATGTTTGAACTGTAGAAGATGTACCAGTCCTGTGGGTCGAGCGAAACTACGTTTGCTTCGCGGGGCTGGATGCTTGGAGGTCCAACAATAGCGCATCCTGCTAAGCAACTCACCAATGAGAACGTGAGTGGTACAAGACAGACCCAACAATGTCCTGCCGATGCGTGGCTCTTAAGGTTCAATCCATTTGCGATGGCCGTGAGAGTTGGGAGCTTCATTGCGCTTTTTCTATGCGGCGTTCGAGTTTTTCCTCGTTCCCGGTGAACTTAATGGGCGGGCCGAACTGCACCTCCGCAATCCTGCCGGTCTTGCGCCAAAATACAAACGGGCGTATGTCCTTGAAGCCAGCGTCGATAGCCATTTCGGAAATTTGTGTGATGGCCCCTAATTCAACATCATCGTCGATGAGCGGAATGATCTGGCAGTCGTTGCATTCCCTGAGCTTAATCTCTGCCAGCCAGTAGTTTGCCTCCACCTTCTTCAAGCCGTAGGACTTCATCTCATACTCCAAGCCTTTTGAAGACTTGTGGACACGAACCACAAGTTGCTGCACGCCTGTCCTTTGAGGCATGCTGTGCGAGGATGTCTCACTAGCGGTCAGGATGACGATAAGCGTCGCGATGCTGATTAAAGAAAAGTGCAGAATTCTTGGTTTCATCTTTCCTCCCTCGAAAGACTCTTCTGATCCGGGCCCCGAAACTATGATTTATTGCGGCCGAAGACTTCGATTGTTGGCTGCCGCATAGACATGCAGTACTGAGTTTCCAGCAAGCACCATAAATGCGTAATTGCCTTTGCCTCTCTCTTTCAGTCTGGCAGCTGAAAAATACATAATCGCGTCCAAGCTAATGCCCACTGCTAACATTTGAGCCCTGGACTGTCCCATGATGGGATTTGTCTCCTTGAATCCCTTTTGGCCCAAGTGAGCGAAGGCGGTGCGGTAATCCCAAACGTCCGCTCCAATGTTCACAGCAATTGCGCCAGCGATCATTGGATTCTTGAGTGCGGCCCACAGCGTTTTGTCATGTTCGGTCATGTGTGACGGGTCGCTGAAATACAATCGGCCGCCCAAGAGAGCACAGGGTGCTCCGACTCCTAACGGACATGGCATCGGGCCATCCACCTTCTGCGGGAGGACCGGAATTGGGGCATCCGGCAAATCCTTTATCGGGACTTGCTGAGCCGGCTCGATTAGGACTGAGCTGATAGGCGACGATTGGGTTTCGAGGAGTTTCGACCCACCGGCATTCGCTCCTGTCTGTGCGTGCGCGAGGCTGGCGCTGAAAAACATCAACCCAAGGCTGGGGAGCATCTTTTTCATCTTGATTCCTGACGGAAGGGGAGATCAAAACGCGAGAATATGCATGCGGTGGGCCAGCACTGACGGCCAACCTCTGCACTTAGTAACCCCTTAGCTGTGATTGCTATCCGGGGAATCGCACTTTCTCATGGAAAGCGCGGTTTCCCGTCTCGGGAATTTCCTTCTAGGAAGCATTCCAATGTGGAACGTCCTTAGTCCCGCAAAAACTTCAGGAACTTCGCTAACCGAATGAAAACAACAATCGGCCCTTGCGGTGCAGGGCGGTTTTTGCCGCCGAAGGGAGGGCACTCAATGAGTCGAAAACCGCTTCTCGTACTTACGTTTCTGACACTTTTTCTGCCCGCAGAGATTCGCTCTGGCGCGCCTAGCAAAGATGCAGAGTTCATGCTTGGTGGTCTGGAACTTGGCGAAACGTTCAGTCATTTTAAGCAGCGTTTCCCTGGGTCAGCATGTGGAACGGCCAAGCCGCCCATCATCAATCGCCATACGCTTGATGACCCAGACAATTCGGGCTACTTGACCTGCTGTCTGGACGATCCGAACCAACTCGCGCAGTTTTCTAACGCCATCCTGACCATAGATGGTCAATGTCCGGTGCTTGCTGCCTTTTGGAAGGGAAGACTTGTCGACCTCATGTTTTCCCTGGAACTTTCCTCCATTGAAGGTCTTCTCCCGGGCTTCGCGAAGATTCATGGACCGCCCGACCAGTGCATCGAAGACGAGGAGCAACAGCTCAGGCTGGTAGCTTGGTGGCATGGCGAACAGAAATTGGAGCTATCAGTGGCAACTCTTACGGGAACAGAGACAAAACAGCAAGACTCGTCGGCCAACGACCAGACGCGGGAACGGCGGTGGATTCAAGTTAGCATGTGGATTGACATTGGGAACACACATTACTTGCCACAAGTGCGCCACTAGCCTCGGTATGCCAGCGCCATCAAGCTCTTTCTATTACAAGTTCTGTAAGACCTGTTTATCTTATTTTATACTTGACAATATCACCGCGCAGTTAGTATAAGGGCCTCAGGTGGGGAGGCAATGCCTGTAATAATCAGGGATACCTCACAAGCAAGGTTCTCTTTTCAGCGTACGCTCGCCGATCAAGGTCCAATCGTCGTTCGGTCAGATGGCAAATCATATAGGCTGGAGGCCGCCGACAGGTTGGTCTTATTCCCCGCAAAATGCGCAAATACGGGGGAATTGTCTTCGATTGGCTTTTGGTACGCCCATAAGAAAATTGGTCCCAAGGGGGTAATGAATCAAGGGTGAGTCCCCGCTCTGGATTTGTTCCAGTTTTTGTTTCTTGTCCTTTGCTCGTAAAAAGCTGAGT
>Ga0187769_10002679_pt1 | contig 10488 bp, 10 predicted proteins | sample 0116_SJ02_MP02_1_FD_133140 | JGI IMG/M metagenome (GOLD analysis project Ga0187769, IMG submission 133140) | Tropical peat soil microbial communities from peatlands in Department of Meta, Colombia - 0116_SJ02_MP02_10_MG | ecosystem: Environmental > Terrestrial > Soil > Wetlands > Peat | place... | reverse complement strand
GCGTTAGCAGGCCGGGCGTTGCTCCCCTTCGCGCTCCCGTGCTCGATGGCGCCCGCACCGGGTGCGGCGCTCTTGGCAGCCAAGCGGCGGTGCGTCGATGAACGCATGGCCGGCGAGCAGACCCGAACCGCCTCCGACGCCCGGCGATCGGCCTTGATGGCCGCCGCGCAGGCCGGCGACCGCGTGGCCTATGAGACGTTGCTGCGCGATTGTGTGCCATTCATCGTCGGCCTCGCCCGGCGGCGGGGCGTGCCGCCCGATCGCGCCGACGATGTGGTGCAGGAGGTGCTGCTGACGGTCCATCACGCGCGCGCGACCTACGACCCCCGGCGCTCTTTCGAGGCGTGGTTGCGGGTCATCGTCGAACGGCGCGCGATCGACTGCTTGCGCCGGACGCGCCGGCACGGTCGGCGCGAAGTACATGCGCCGCTCGCCTACGCGAATCACGCCGACGAAACCGTCGATCTCGCCGCCGGGCTTCACCGCCACGAAGACGCCGCGAGGATCGGTGCGGCGCTCACGCAACTGCCGCGCCGCCAGCGCGAGGCGGTGCGCCATCTCATGCTGGAGGAAAGGTCGCTCGGCGATACCGCGGTGTTGACCGGCCGCAGCACGGGATCGCTCAAGGTCAACCTGCACCGGGCGCTGAACGCGCTCCGCCTCAAGATCGACCGCGGAGATTGAAATGAACGAGCGGCACGATCGCCTGATCGGAGCGCTGGCGGCAGAACTGGCGCCGGTGCGCCGCCTGCCGCGGCCGGTGCTGCGCACGCTGTTCTGGCTCCTCCTGGTGGCGGCCATCGCGGCGGCGCTGGCGACGTTCAGCAACCTCGCGGCGACGTGGCAGCGCATCAACGCAAGCCCGGACATGTGGCTTGCGGCGCTCGGCTCGATCGCGACGGCGGCGGCGGCCGCCTTCGCGGCCTTTGCGCTCAACCTGCCGGATCGGTCGCGCGCTTGGGCGTTGCTGCCGCTGCCGGCGGCGGCGTTGTGGATCGCGGCAAGCGGCCTCGGCTGCCTGCGCGCCCATGTGCTGCCCGGCACCCATGTCGCCGCGACCGGCGAGACGCGCGACTGCCTGCTGTTCATCATCGGCCTGTCGGTACCGCTGTCGGCGGCGCTGATCGTGATGCTGCGGCGAGGTTATTCGCTGGCGCCGCATCTGACGGCGGCGATGGCCGGCCTCGCCGCAGCCGCCGCGGCGGCGACGCTGTTGAATTTCTTCCACCCCTTCGATGCCGCGGCGAGCGACCTTGCCGTGCACGCTGTCGCGGTGGCGCTGGTCATTGCCGCGGCACGCGCGCTCGGCGGCCGGGTGTTGCAAAATTCTTTCGCCAGACCTGTAACCTTTCCACCGGCCGGTTCGAACTAGGACCGATGGGATCGATACCATCGCAACCTAACGGAGAGAGAGGATGATCATCCGCTCGCGCTTTGCCCTGCCGGCGGCGGCTGTCGCGCTGGCCTTTGCCTTCACGGTCCCGGTCGCGCTCGCCGACGACATGAGCAAGGACAGCATGAAGAAGGACACGATGTCGAAGGACAGCATGTCCAAGGACAGCATGAAGAAGGACTCGATGCCGAAAGACAGCATGTCCAAGGACAACATGAAGAAGGACTCGATGTCGAAGGACAAGTAGTCCGCTGCTGCTTTGCGCCGGGCCGCATGTCGCGGTCCGGCGCTATTCGCCGCGCGGCTTGAGTGCTGGATTCCGGCGGGCGATTCCCATAGTCTCACGTCGCTGGGGGCCTGCCGGGGCGGCGCGCAATGGCCGATTATTACACCGTCCTTGCCCGAGCGATTTCGCGAATATCCGACAGCAACGCGCGCAAGCGCCACGAGATTTACGAGCGAGCGCGCGCCGTCGTTCTTGAAGAGCTGAGCAAGCTCGATCCGGAAAAAATAGCGCCGGAGCAGGCGCAGCTCGAAGCCGCGATCCAGCGGCTCGAGGCGGAGGCGTCGGCCAGAGACGCGGCGGCGGCCGCAGCGCCGCCGCCGCAAGCGGCGCCGCGGCCCGCCGCCGAGGCAACGCCCGCACCACGGCGCCAACCGGCCGCGGACATGGCGATGGCCGCAGCGCCGCCGGCGGAAGCAGCGCCGCCGCCCGCCGTCGAGGCAACGCCCGCGCCGCAGCGCCAACCGTCCGCTGGTTACTTTACCCGGATCTTCGGGTCGCCGCGGCGAGCCAAGCCGCCGGCGCAGCGAACGGCGCCCGCGCCGGCGCCGGTGCCGGCCCAAGCGCCTGAAGGCAGTGCAGGCGGCCGACCGGCAGCGAAGGCGCCCGACGAATTGGCCGGCATGCTCAATTCGCTGCGTACGATGCTGTTCGGCACCGCATTCCTGGTCGCGGTGTTGGCGATCACCGGCGTCGTCTATGTCCGCGCTCTGATCTGGGTCGCCGCCGGCACCATCACCTATTCCGGGCTATTGGTCGTGACTGCGGCCGCGTTCATCCTATCGCTTGCCGTCGCCGTTTCGATTTTCCGCTCGGCGGCGTCTTTGCCGGGCTTCGGCTTGCTGTCGCGGCTCATCCATTCGGCGTCGCGGCGGGTGTTTTAGCGCGGGATCGCCGCGATTGCGGCTGCGTTTCTGCCGCATTCCCGCGACGCTCACGCGTCCAGAAAATCGAGCGTCGCGGTTTCGGCGAGCACCGCCTGCGGAATGCGGTGCCGCGCCGAGCGATTGCGCTCCGCGGTGCTCTGCGTCCCCTGCAGGTAGGCGCCAAGATGGCGGGCGCGCTCGATGATGCGCATGCCGACCGGCAGCCGCTCGGCCTCGAAGCGGCGCAGCGCCGCCGCGACGTCGTCATCGGCGTCGAGCGCCGCGGCGAGCGCTGCGGCGTCGTCGGCCGCTTTCGAAACGCCGGCGCCGACATGCGGCCGCGCCACGAACGCGGCGTCGCCGAGGATGGCGGCGCGGCCGAAAGCGAGGCGCGGGCTCTCGAGATCATAGATCGGCTGCAGCAGCGGCTCCGCGATCAGGCGCACGACCAGGCGGAATTGCGGCGCCAGCAGCCGCTCGGCGGCGGCGCGCATCGCCGCAACGGCATCGCGGCGAATGAGCGGCGGGGGAATCGAGATCGCGTGCGTGACGCCGGCTTCGTCGGTGAGCAGAGCCGCAAGCTCGCCGCCCTCATCCGCCGGGCGATACCAGACGACGTTGTAGCGCCGCTCGGCAGCCGGTGCCGCGCCGTCCGGCCCGGTGATCGGATAGCCGATAAACTGCTCGCCCGGCGGCAGGCAGAAGCTCATCGCCGCGAAAAGCTCGGCATGAATCGCCGGCGGCAGCGCGCGCTCCGGGACGAGCGCGCGCCAGGCGACATAGCCGGCATAGAGCGGCGCGACGCCGGGCAGGCATTGCTGGCGCACCGTCGAGCGCAATCCGTCGGCGCCGACGAGCACCTCGCCCTTCGCGACGCTGCCGTCGCTGAAATGGGCAACGACGCCGCGGCCGTCCTGCTCGAAGGCTTCGAGCGCGACGCCGCGATGATAGTGCCGCGCCGGGAATGCGTCGCGCAGCATGCGATAGACCCGCTCCCAAGCGGCGAACACCTGCGGGCATTCCCGCGTGGCGACGATCGTCCCGGACGCATCGAGCACCTTGCGGGTTGAAACCGCGACGCCGAGATCGGCCACGTCAAGGCCGAGCGTCGCCAAATGCGCGATGAGCGGGCTCTGGGCGACGATGCCGGCGCCGCGGTCGGCGAGCTCACCGCGAACGCGCTCGAAGATTTCGGCCTGCCAGCCGCGGCGGCGCAGCATCATCGCGGCGAACAGTCCGCTCATCGAGCCGCCGATGATGAGCGCGCGGCGTGGGGCGCGGCGTGGCGCCATTGCGACACCTTGCTATTTCGCCGGATGCGAAGCGTCTATAGTGTCATTTGTCAATAAACGCCGGAGGAACGCCGTGGCCCTGACAATGCCCGGGCCGGGCTGAGGCATGATTTTTTCGTTCGATCTTCTCGTCAACGCCATCGTCTCCGGCATCCTGATCGGCGGCTTCTATGCGGCGGTGACGGCGGGCGTATCGCTGTCGTTCGGCATCCTCGATATCGTCAATATCGCCCACCCGGCCTTCGTCATTCTCGGTTCCTACCTCGCTTACGTCTTGAACGTGAGCCTCGGCCTCGATCCGATCCTCGCCAGCATCGTCATGCTGCCGGCCTTCTATGCGCTCGGCGCCGGCATCTATCAGGTCTATTACCTCTCGTTCGAGAAACGCGGCCAGGAATCGCTGCGCGGCCTCGCGTTCTTCTTCGGCCTCCTGTTCATCACCGAAGTCACCTTGGTGCTCTATTTCGGCGTCGACTACCGTTACGTCGAGGCCCGTTATATCGGCCCAACCTGGCACCTGGGGCCGATCGACCTGCCGCTGCGCATCCTGGTGCCGTTCCTGGTGTCGCTCCTGCTGATCGCGGCGCTCGAGCTCATGCTGACCAGGAGCTTCATCGGCCGCGCCATGATGGCGGTGGCGCAGGATCAACTGGCGCTGCGGCTCCTTGCGATCGATCCGATCCGCGTCAAGCGCATCGCCTTCGGCGTCTCGATTGCGAGCGCCTCGCTCGCCGGCGCCTTCCTCATCATCATCCAGCCGGTCGAGCCCTCGGTCGGCCGCGAGTATATCGGCCGCGTGTTTGCGATCTGCGTCCTCGGCGGCATGGGCAGCCTGCCGGGCACGCTGATAGCGGCGATGATGATCGGTATCTTCGAAAGCCTGACGGCGACGTTCTACGGCCCGTCCTGGGCGCCGGCGGTGTCGTTCGGCTTTCTGTTGCTCACGCTCGCGGTGCGGCCCGCCGGCCTGTTGGGACGCTAGCGATGCGCTCCGACGTGTTTTTTCTCGTGTGCCTCGGCATCGGCGCCGCCGTGTTTGCCGCTGCGCTGGCGCTCGGCAACGACTATCTGTTCTTCGCCGGCTATGTCGTGGCGCAATACGTCGTGCTGGCAACGGCCTGGAACATCCTCGGCGGCTATTGCGGCTATGTGAATTTCGGCTCCGCCGCTTTCTTCGCGCTCGGCGCCTACGCGACCGTCGCGCTGCACGAATTCTACGAGCCGCTGCCGGTCCCGGCTCTGATCGTCGGCGGCGGCGTTGTTTCGGGCGTCGTCGGGCTCGGCATGGGTTATCTGACGCTGCGGCTGCGCGGCGCGTTCTTCGCCATCGCGACGCTGGCGCTCGCCGTCGTGCTGCAGACGCTCGTCGTCAACTGGGACTATGTCGGCGGCTCGCGCGGTGCCTATATCATGCGCCCGGAGACGATCGCGCCGCTTGGCAATTACGTCCGCTATCTGTTCCTGGTGATGCTGTTCCTCGCCGTCGTCGCGGTCACGGCGGCGCGAGTGATCGAGCGATCGCGGCTCGGCTACGGCTTCGCCACCATTCGCGACGATGAGCTGGCGGCGGAAGCCTCCGGCGTGCCGACGCTGCGGCTCAAGCTCGTCGCCACCGCGATCTCCGGCGCGCTGATGGGCATGGCCGGCGCGCCGTTTCCCTACTACATCGGCTTCCTGCAGCCGTCATCGACCTTCGGGCTCGATTATGCGGTGAATGCGATCGCGATGCCGCTCATCGGCGGCACCACCACCTGGGTCGGGCCGCTGATCGGCGCCCTGCTGCTGGGCTCGCTGCAGCAGATCGCGACGGTGACGATCTCCTCGGCGGTCAATCTCTTGATCGTCGGCTTCCTCCTCGTCGGTTTCGTCATCGTCGCGCCGAACGGCATTGTCGGTCTCCAGCGCCAGTATATCCAGCACAAGCCGGTGGGCCTCGTCGGCCGCCGCCGGCTCGGCGCCGATGCGCCCGGATCGGCGTCATGAACGAGCTCCTCGCCATCGACAATCTCGGCAAGCGCTTCGGCGGCTTCGTCGCGCTCGACGGCATTTCGCTGTCGGTGCGGCAGGGCGAGCGCGTCGGACTGATCGGACCGAACGGCTCCGGCAAATCGACGCTGGTCAACTGCATCTGCGGCACGCTGCGGCATGAGAGCGGCGCCGTGCGCTTTGACGGCCGTCGGCTCGGCGGCGCGCCCGCGCATCGGCGTACCCGGCTGGGCCTCGCCCGTACCTTCCAGCTGCCGCGGCCATTCGCAAGCCTCACGCTCCTCGACAATCTGCGCATTCCGCTCCTCTACACCGTGGCGGCGCGCGGCCGGGGCTCCGCCGCGCCCGAGGTCGAGGCGCGCGGCCTTGCGCTGTTGCGCGAGGTCGGCCTCGAGGCCAAGGCGCGGCTGCTCCCGCGCGACCTCACCCAGGTCGAGATGCGCAAGCTCGAGCTCGCCCGCGCCATGGCCGCCGAGCCGAAGCTCCTGATCGCCGACGAATCGATGGCCGGTCTTACCCATTCGGAGGTCGAGGATATTCTGGCGCTGCTCAATCGCCTCAACGCCGCGGGCGTCACCATCATCCTGATCGAGCACATCATGCGCGCGGTGATGAGCTTCTCGCAGCGGCTCGTGGTGCTCGTCTCCGGCCGCAAGATTGCCGACGGCGCGCCCGACGAGGTCATGCGCGATCCGCAAGTGGAGAAGGCGTATCTTGGCCAGTAGCCTCACCGTGACCGGGGTCCACGCCGCCTATGGCGCGGTGCGCGTGATCGACGGCGTCTCGCTCACGGTCAAGGCCGGCGAGACCGTCGCCCTCCTCGGCACCAATGGCAACGGCAAATCGACGCTGATGAAGTGCATCATGGGCATGGTGCCGCCGGCGGCGGGATCGATCACCGCCGAGATCGACGGCGTACGCCATGACCTGGTCGGCTGCTCGACCGAGGCGATCGTCGATCTCGGCATTGCGCTGGTGCCGGAAGGCCGCCGCTTGTTTCCGAAGCTCACCGTCGCCGAGAACCTCCTCCTCGGCGCCTTCCGCCGCACCGCGCGGGCCGAGCTTGCCCGCAACCTCGAGGTTTGCTTTGCCACCTTCCCGCGCCTCGCCGAGCGCCGTGCCCAGCTTGCCGGCAGCCTGTCAGGCGGCGAGCAGCAGATGCTTGCGCTCGGCCGCGCGCTGATGCTGGCGCCGAAGATCCTCTTGGTCGACGAGCCCTCGCTCGGCCTCGCCCCGATCCTGGTCGCCCACACCATCGAAGCGATCGCCGAGCTCAAGGCGCGCTATGAGCTCACCGTGCTGATGGCGGAGCAGAATTTCACCCAAGCGGTGCGCATCGCCGACCGCGGCTACGTTATCGTGCATGGCAAGATCGCCTTCGAAGGAAGCTCTGCCGCGGCGCTCAACAACAATGAGCTGATCAAGCGGTTTTATTTGGGGTTATAAGCTCGGACGTCCGGCCGCCGGCGGGTTCGCCTCTGGTCAGGGCAAGCCGCAATCGCTAGCTTTTCGCTATAGAGACCTGCAAGGAGCGCGATTTTGGAAAAGGCCCCGGTCGATCGCTATCTCGCGGCCATCCTTGCGGCTGATGTCGCCGGATACAGCCGGTTGATGGGCGCCGACGAGGAAGGCACCGTGGCGCAGTTGAAGGCCCACCGCGGCGAGCTGTGGGATCCCGCGATCGACCGGCATCGCGGCCATATCGCCAACACCGCGGGCGACAGCATTGTCGCGGAATTCGCCAGCGTCGTCGACGCCGTCACCTGCGCCGTCGCGATCCAGCGCGGCATGCTGGCGCGGAATTCGAAGGTACCGCCCGACCAGCGCGTCGAGTTCCGCATCGGCGTTAATCTCGGCGAGGTGATCAAGGAGGGACCCGATATTTTCGGCAATGGCGTCAACGTCGCGGCCCGCCTCGAGGGCATCGCCGAACGCGGCGGCATCTGCATTTCGCGCCAGGTGCTTGATCAAATCGAAGGCAAACTCGACGTGTCGTTTCGCGAGCTCGGCCGCCAGAACCTCAAGAACATCGCCAAGCCGGTGGAGGTCTATGCGATCACCATTGACGGCGATGCGGCGCCTGGTTCGCGGTTTCTCGCCGCCGCCAACCTCAAACAGGAGATCCGCTACTGCAAGGCGGCGGACGGCGTCCGGCTGGCTTACGCGACCGTCGGCAAGGGACCGCCGATCCTGAAATCGGCGCATTGGCTCGGCCATCTCGAATATGACTGGGAAATGCCGATCTCGCAGCATTTCCTTCTCGGGCTTGCCCGCAATCACACGTTGGTCAGGTACGATGCGCGCGGCAACGGCCTGTCGGATTGGGATGTTGACCAGCTTTCGTTGGACCTGTGGGTCAGCGATATGGAGACGATCGCCGACGCCTGCGGGCTGCGCCGCTTTCCTCTCATCGGATTCTCTCAGGGCTGTGCGGTCTCGATCGCCTACGCCGTGCGCCATCCGGAGCGGGTCTCGCATTTGATCCTCTATGGCGGTTTTGCCAAAGGGAGCAAAAGGCGGGCCGTGAGCGCGGCGAGCCACGAGCGCTTTGCGGCGCTGAAGACGCTGATCCAGCACAATTGGGGCGCCGACAACGCGGCGTTCCGCCAACTCTTCACCTCGTCGTTGATGCCGACGGCGACCAAGGAACAGATGGACGCTTTCAACGAGTTGCAGCGCGTGAGCGGGTCGCCGGAATGCGCGGCGCGCTACCTGGAGACAGTGGCGGACTTTGATGTCGACGACCTCCTGCCCCGGGTGAAGGCGCGCACTCTGGTCATGCATGTTCGCGACGACCTCATCGTTCCCAGCGAGCAAGGACGCAAGCTCGCCGCCGCGATCCCGGGTGCGCGCTTCGTCGCGCTGCCCGGCAAGAACCACCTCCTGCTCGAACAAGATCCAGGCCTGCCGCTCTTCTTCGAGGAGCTCGAAGACTTTCTGAAGGACCCGACCTAGCGCCCGCCCCTCCAAATCTGCAGCATTGCGGAACAACAAAGCAGGCTTGGGTGACCGCCTCGCTAGCCCGAAGTGAGGACAAACACGGCTTGGATTATCTCAAGCATTTGCCGGCAGTCGGCGGCGCTTACTTTGCCTTGCCGATGATGCAGCCGATTTGGTCGATGTAACTCCCGGAGCGTCCGAAAAAGCCGAGGAGAACTTCGCCGTAGGCCAAGACGCATTGATTGGTGGGCCCGGCCGTCTTGTCGCCGAACGAATAGACCCTGGTGTCGGTCCATATTTCGAGGCCGGCGATCCATAACGGCGGCGGGTCGGACGGATAGTGATAAGACCGCGAATAGACGTCGACCCGGCCGATTCTCTCATCTTTGTCGAATTTGATCACGGTCGCAGGCTGGGCGAGCGGCCCCTTGCCGCCATGCGCAGGCCCGATCTTCTCACCCCATTGCGTTTGCAAACCGCCGATGATGCGCTGGGTGGTATCGCCGGTGTTAAGGTTCACAATGACGCCGAGCGCCGAGATCTGGACGCGGTTTTCGTTCCAATCGGTGTCGTCGAAGGCGGCACCGCCATTGCCGCCGAATGGACCGCTCTTGGTGATCGCCATCGTCGGCGCCGGAACGGGCGGCGGCGGCGGCGCCCGCTCGGGACCCGTCATGTGAGAAGCGACGGGCCCGGGTTGCGGTGGATGGTCTGGGACGGGCATGGGAAGTGGTGGCGAGCGCCAGAGAAAAAACACCGCAGTGCCCAGGATCGCGACTGCGGCGACGAGCGCAAGTTGAGAGGCGCCGCCGAAAACGGACCGAGCTGGCGGGCTACTCGCCACGCTGCGGTCGGCGGCTGCAGCGCTATTTGGAACTATCTGCTCGAAAACCCGACCAGCTTCGCGCTGCCCGCGGCATCGACCTGCAGGTTGGCCTTAACCTGCTCGACCAGATGCCCAAGATGCTTGGCGAGCGGCGGGGTCAGCGCATCGAGCCAATGAATGGCGCCGAGATAATATTCCATCGCCTTGGTCGGCGCGATGTCCTCGATGCGGAATGGAATAATCGTCAAACCCTTGCTGACAGCGCGCTCGATCTCGCGATGAATTTGCGGCGACGCGTTTGCGTTCGATGAAAATATCAGCACCATGACGTGGCAAGTATCGATCGCTGCAATGATGCCCTCGGCATATTCGGTGCCGGCGCGGATATCGCGCGGCGCGATCCAGCAGCGCACGCCGGCGGATTCCAGCGCTGCGCACGCCATGTCCGCGGTGATTTTGTCTTTGCTGGAATAGGAGATGAAAGCGTCGACGGCCATTGCGCGGCGACAATACTCAGGCCGTGCCGCCAAGCAAACTCAAATTTTCCCTTCGCTGCGGCGCATGATTTGTGTTGCTCAACGCTTGCGCCGCGGGGTGAACTGGAGCACGATCATTGTAGGAGCGGTCGGTCCGCCGCCCCACTCGAAAAAAAGCAATTTCGACTGGCAGGCATACGCCAGGGAGCGCGAACTACGCTGCCATCGATATCGGACCGAGGAGGAATGCCGCGTCGCACACCGCACAAGGAGGCGGGTCATGTTCAAACATTGGACTGCTTCATTGGCATTCGTCGGCGCGCTCGCGATCACGGCCGCGAGCGCCGCGGACAAGCAATATGGTCCGGGCGTCACCGACACCGAGATCAAGATCGGGCAGAGCACTGCGTACAGCGGGCCGGCGTC
>Ga0187769_10002678_pt1 | contig 10489 bp, 11 predicted proteins | sample 0116_SJ02_MP02_1_FD_133140 | JGI IMG/M metagenome (GOLD analysis project Ga0187769, IMG submission 133140) | Tropical peat soil microbial communities from peatlands in Department of Meta, Colombia - 0116_SJ02_MP02_10_MG | ecosystem: Environmental > Terrestrial > Soil > Wetlands > Peat | place... | reverse complement strand
CTGTTGAGGGCGTCATCGCTTGGCGTCTCGAACGGGCAAGTCCCACTTGTCTACGTTGTAATCAACGCGGTCAGTGTGGCCGCGGCGTTTCCTTGCGGGATACTTGCGGACCGGGTTGGCAAACTGCCGGTGCTGGGTCTCAGCTACGTAGCTTTCATTGCCACGTCAGCAGCTGGGATAATGTTAGTAGGAAGCTGGGTCTATGGTTTCGCTATTGGTTGCCTATTCGGAATCTATTTTGGAATTTCGGACTCAGTTCAGCGCGCAATAGTGCCTGATTTTACGCAGAAAGAACTCAAAGGGACGGCGTACGCCATTTATTACCTCTTAGTTGGGCTAGCCTCGCTCGCGGCTAACTCGATATTTGGCTACCTATGGACGTTCACGAATTCTCTCGCCGCGTTCGAGTACAGCGTTGGAACATCAACTGTGGGACTGGCTGCCCTGGTCTTCTTGATCGTGACAACTGGGTCAGGTCGAGTTTGAGGCGACTTGGTCATTCAATAATAAACTAGATGAAAATCAAGCGCAAGTGTTTAAGCAATTAAGCCAAGCTAAATGATGGCTAGCGATTCTGTTGTCTGCCGTGACTGGCACCTCATGTTCAAATTGCGGTTGTGCCGAGAATTCATGCGCCAGCTGCACTTCCCCAGAAAATTGTGCGAACTGTGTTTCTTGCTGTTGCAGCGCAACCCACGTCTCATGGAGGCATGAGCGGCTTCGGAGCGGAATGAGGTTGGAATACATCAGTTTCGCATGGATGAGCGTCGAGGTTCTTGGTTCGATTGGCGTAGGCCTTTTGATAAGAAGTTTAGCTTTGGTGGCATTCGGAGGTGACAGCCTAGTGGAGCTGCTCTCAACTCTTGTCGTCGCTGGGCACTTGAAAGAAGACATAGCTGGTTCAAAGATTTCAGGGAGAATGGCTTCTCAAATCGGAAGCGGTCTGCTTTTCTTGCTGCTTCCGCTCATTGGTATCGGAGCGCTCTATTCTTACCTTACTGGTGTCAGACCCGAGGGTTCTCCTCTCGGTATTCTGATCGCGATCGGAGCCGTGATCGTCATGCCCTATCTCTGGCTCGAGAAGAGGAAGGTCGGTCAGGAGACTAACTGCCTACCGCTGAAGATCGACGCAATAGAGTCCGCCACATGTTTCTTCATGTCACTCGCGCTCCTTGGGGGGCTTCTTGCAGAATATTTCCTCGGGTGGTGGTGGGCCGATTATCTGGCGGCTGCGGTTATACTCGCATTCGTCGCCAAGGAGGCGGCCGAGTCGTACCACGAAGCATGTATCAGCGGGTAAAGCACCCTGCCAGAAAAAGCCGCTCTCACCAGTCGGCCTAGAAAGCTGTTGCTTGAACTAACTGAAGTAGAGGGAGACCGACTAAACGCACGGTATTCTGCGTCTATCGAGCGTTAATAGGGACAACTTTCCTGTTCATCGGGCCCGTGTACTCTGTCTCGGGTCGAATTAGCCTGTTGTTAGCAGCTTGCTCTAGAACATTCGCGGTCCACCCTACAGATCGGCTTGCTGCAAACGTGGCAGTAAAGAGGTCGGGGGACAGACCGACGGAATGCATTACAACGGCTGAATAGAACTCCACATTTGCATACAGCTTTCGCTGCGGTCTGTACTCTTGAAGGATTCGGATACCCGTCTCCTCAACCGTCTCCGCGAGTTCGACCAGATCCTTTGGCGCGCTCTTCTCCCCGATCCCTCGCAATATTTCGGCACGTGGGTCAGTAGTTCTATACACCCTGTGTCCGAAGCCCATCAGGCGGCGGTCCGACTTCAACTCGTTTCTTATCCATTCTTCCGCTCGTTCCGGTTTGCCGATATCTTGCAGCATTTTGAGTACGGGGGCGGGTGCGCCGCCATGTAACGGTCCTTTGAGTGCGCAGATCGCGGCCACGACGGCCGAATACATATCGGCCCAGGTTGACGCTACGACTCTCGCGGTGAATGTCGAAGAATTCATCCCGTGGTCCGCGAGTAGGATCAAGTATTTGTTAAGAGCTTCAACTTTGACCGGTTCTGGGTCGCGGCCGGACAACATGTACAAGTAATCTGCAGCGTGATTCAAATCATCGCGAGGTTCGATAGGTTCTTGCCCATTACGAATCCGGTAGAATGCTGCATTGATCGTTGGGATTTTAGCGGAGATGGCGATTGCGTCCATCATCTCGGGTTTCTTGAGAGGCGTTTCGGCTCCAAGAATCGATATAGCAGTTCGAAGAACGTCTAATGCGTTGGATGAGGTCGGGAGGTTACGGATCGCCGACTTCAGCTCCTGCGGGACGGTTCGTTGACGAACGAGTTCGTTGTTTAACTCTCTCAGCTGTTGGTGGTTTGGCAAGTCTCCATTCCATAGGAGGTAAGCTACTTCCTCGAAGGAGAGGGACGAGGCTAGGTCATGAATGTCGTATCCACGGTAGATGAGTCGGCCTGCGTTACCATCGATCTTGCAAATCGAACTATTGTCAACAATAATCCCTTCCAGGCCCTTTGCCACGATCATTCTGGGTCAACGATTCAGTCTCGTCGCTTGCTTATTACTCGTCTCCTCATGTCTTCTCCATCATTGGTCTCTTGCAACGAGGTTTCGAAGGATATCGTGGACGTCACGTGATCAGAGCAAGAGAAGGAGCCTTATCTCCAATCCTTCTTAAACAAGGGCGCGTCATTTTCTCCTCAGGGGTCAATTATGGCACGCGGAATTCCTGGACGTGAATCCGGATTTGTGATGTTGAAAGAGGGGAATGAAGTTCGAGTAAACGACGACGCGGTGTTGGCTCCCGAGGCAATTAGAGGTGAGGTTGGAATCATCGCCAGAATTGACCGCTTCGCACCATCACCAGCTCAAATCTCTCATCAGGTCGTTGCGGTCGACCGGTATCAGCAATTAGTGAAACAGCCTCGAGACACTAACATTCTTGGTTTCGCGCTTCAAGTTCATTTTCCCAAGATTGGAGACTCTATTCTTATTGCTTCAAATGAAGTTACCTTACTTTCGAAATTTCGGGAAAGTGTTGATAATCTAACTGAGCGATTGATTAGTCATTTGATGGATCCTCAGGAATTCTCGGTCCTCAAAGACGGCGGGCTGGATGTCCCATTTGTAAATCAGAATTTTGACGCGCCCTTCTTTGGGGATATCGTGAGATATGTGCTCAGACCTAAGCTGGGGAGGTCGGTAACGAAGGTTCTCTCTCCCGAGTCATCTGGGCCGCCTCTCGCCGCTGTGTACGCTAGCATCGCAGGCTTAAAGTTCGTAAGAGCCGTCAAGGTTTACGATCGTATGAAACCGCAGGTTCCAGCAACATGGAGAGGAAAGATTCTTGGGGACTTGGAAGTTGAGTCCGCGACCAAGAAAACGAAGCATTACTTCGCAATCCCTGAGGGCTCGATAGTTCAAAATGACAGTGTGATAATATTCGACGATGTCGGATTCACTGGGCAAACGCGTAACGCATGCATTCAGCTCGTGCAGAAGACAGGGGCGACCGTGTCAGCGGTCGTAAATGTCATTGAGAAATCGTACGAAGCACGGAGAGAAGTTGGAACAAAGGGAATGGCTATCCTTGGGATAAAAGGGTTTGAGCCCGAAACTGCTACGACATGCAAATTGAGCATTAACGAACTCCTGACGGAACGCCTGGACCCGCCGAGGATTGTTGCTGGTGTGAACTACCAGCCAAATCGTTCGCTCTCATCACTCCAGGCTCAACAATAACCAAGGACGACGCGTTTGCAGATTGAACACTGCGAGTTCCCGGACGAGCTGCTGTACGATCTTGAGAACAATGTCTGGGTAAGAATCAATTCAGCAGGAGCTATCCGATTAGGGATAACGAGCATTCATGCAGCCCTCGTTGGCAAACTAAATCAAGTGAAATTCAAACCTATAGGAACCAATCTTCTAAAATCCCAAGGCGTAGCGACAATCGAGAGTGCAAGATATTTCGGCGTCGTTCGGACACCACTATCTGGAAGGCTAGTCGCTCTCAACTCGCGGCTAGATGATCAACCGAAACTCGCGAATGATTTCCCCTATGGGGAGGGGTGGTTTGTTGAGGTCGCTAAGAATTCGGATACAAGCGGGTTAGGGTCACTGGTGGAACCAAGAGCGGCTGTCGATAGAATCAGAGCACAGGTACGAGACTTGCATGTCCGATGTTTCACGGCGTACCCGGACTATGACCTGTGGGAGATTGGCGTGGAATGTGCCGCGGTCTTGGTTAGGTTGAATGAGTTGCTCGAAAGTTCCAAAGTGAACGATGTGGTTCATGTTGTTTCAGATGATCCCACCGCAGATATTGAGATGGAGCGGTGGAGTGACGAAACTGGTCAGGATGTGCTCGAATCGAGGAAGGAAGGAAACCTAATGCACTTTATTGTGAGGAAGGTGAGGTAAACTGGTTTTTTTCTATGGGGTTTTTGACCATGTTGCCCCACTCGGTCCACGATCCGTCGTAGTTCGTTACGTTGGGGTAGCCCAAGAGGTATTTCAGAACGAACCACGAGAAGGATGAGCGCTCTCCAATCCTGCAGTACGTAACAACGTCCTTGTCTGTTGTCACTCCGTTTCTCTCATATAACCTCCTAAGTTCTTCAGGTTCTTTGAACGTGCCATCTTCCTTCACGGCTTGTGACCATGGAATGTTCACCGCTCCTGGAATGTGTCCGCCGCGTTGAGCGTGCTCGTTAGGGTATTCGACTGGCGCAGTTATCTCTCCCGTGAACTCCGCGGGGCTTCGGACATCTACCAATACGCTGCCTCGTTGGCCCAACCGTTTCTTCACGGCATCGAGATAGGTTCTGATGTTTTCATTGGTTCCTTTGACTCTGAATTCGGTTCTATTATAGCCCGGCTGGTCTTTCGTAACCTGTCCGTCCTCGGCCAGCCATTTTTTCCTACCTCCATTCATCAAAACGACGTTGTCAACTTGGTAATATTTCAGAATCCAGAAAGCGAAAGCTGCGAACCAGTTGTTGAAGTCTCCATAAAGAATCAACTTCGAATTTGCGCCTAATCCGACTCTGGAGAGGAGATCCTCTAGTTGCGATTTGCTGGGAATATCGCGCGTAACCGGGTCGTTCATATCCTTCTTCCAATCGAAGAGGACGGCTCCGGGAATATGGCCTAGATTGTAGTTGGCGGTAGGATCGTAATCGACCTCGGCGATTCGGACCTTCGGATCATTCAAATGATCTTTAACCCAGGACGTTTCCACGAGAACTTCCGGGTGTTTGTAGGTGGTTTGGGCGGTCGCTGTCATGGTAACTCGCCAAGATTATTACATATGACATATTTAACCTAGACCCAAGCTATCCGGCTCAGGATTCAGCAAAGCATTAGATGCAAGAAGCTCGGTGCCCCACCAAAGCTTAAATTTCGATGGAAAGGCTTGGTTGATTAACGGGCATGTCATTGGCGCCCGTTGAATCGGAAAACTTCTCGTTCCTTCAACCAAGCGCAAACGACTCAGCCATATTGGGGCCAAGTATAATCGGGTACAGCTTGATATGTCAAACAAAATCACTGAGGGTCTGACTTTCGACGATGTCCTACTTGTTCCAAAGAAAACTGCCGTTCGTTCCAGGAAGGATGTACACACAAGAACCAAGCTTACTCGGGGTAGAGAACTGAATATTCCAATCGTCAGCGCACCAATGGATACAGTCACGGAACACGCCATGGCGATTACGATGGCACGCGCCGGTGGTATAGGAGTCATACATCGATTCATGTCAATTGAACAGCAAGTTGAGGAAGTGCTTAAGGTCAAACGCTCAGAGAGCATCGTGATCGATCAACCCTACAGTCTTAATGGAAAGGAAACATTGAGGAAAGCGAAGGACCTGATGGCGCATCGCGAAGTCTCAGGTCTCCTGATTCTCAACGACCAAGGCAAACTGGAAGGAATACTCACTTCACGCGACATCCTCTTTGAACGGGATCTCAAGAAACCCATTCGTGAAGTCATGACCGCGCTCAAGGATATGGTGACGGCTCCGCCGAACACAAGCCTGCAAGATGCAGAGCGAATATTGCACAAGCATAAAATCGAAAAACTACCGCTTGTTGACCAAGAAGGCAAATTACGTGGCCTAATCACAAGTCGGGATATACTCAATCGTGAGCAGTATCCGAACACATCTAAGGATGAAAAGGGGAGACTGATGGTTGGAGCAGCGATTGGCGTCAAATCTGACTTCATGGAGCGAGCCAAGGCCCTGCACGAAGCAGGTGCCGACGTCTTAGTACTCGATATAGCACACGCTCACTCTGACGTCGCTCTTGAGGTTATTCAAACCGTCAAGAAAACCATTTCCAGTACGCAACTGATTGCAGGCAATGTAGCAACTAGCGAAGGCACGGCCGACTTAATTAGAGCAGGAGCGGACGCTGTGAAGGTAGGGATCGGCTCTGGGTCGATCTGCATTACACGGATTGTAACTGGAGCGGGAGTACCACAGTTAACAGCTATAATGGAATGCATGAAAGTCGCGGATGAAGCCGGAGTGCCTATCATAGCGGACGGAGGAATTCGTAATTCTGGAGACATTACGAAAGCAATCGCCGCCGGCGCCTCAACGGTAATGCTAGGGGGCCTTCTGGCGGGGACTGAGGAAAGCCCCGGGATGACTGTGATGAGAGAAGGAAGGAAATACAAACTGGTACGGGGAATGGCCTCAGTGGCCGCTTCGTATGACAGGCTTGGTCGCGAATCGAATCAACCGGAGCTTGAAAGCGTCGGTGCGCTCCTGGACTACGTACCGGAAGGCGTTGAGGCATTCGTACCATTCAAGGGCAGTGCCTCCGAACTCATTAACCAACTCGTCGGTGGTTTAAGATCGGGTCTGAGTTACTGCGGAGCTACCGAAATCTCTCAACTTCGCGGAAAGGGCGAATTTGTCAAAATGTCACCGGCTGGGTTGAAGGAAAGCTACCCACACGATGTAGATGTCATATAACCTCTAATGTGAAAATCTCACGCGAGACCCAATTGCACATTTTTACGGTTGGCCATTCAACTCGAACCTCCGCGGAACTCCTTCGACTCCTCACGCCTTACGGAGTTACTCTATTGGTTGATGTGAGAAGCTTTCCGCATTCTCATCGCAACCCACAATTCAATAAGGAAACAATAGAACTCAACGCTTCAAGAGCTGGAATACGGTATGCTTGGCTAAAGAAGCTGGGAGGAAGAAGGAAAGGACTCGGCGTTTCTTCGCCAAATGTATGTTGGAGAAACAAGTCATTCAGGAATTTCGCAGATTACATGGAAACAAACGAATTCCGGGACGGAGTCCAAGAACTCCTTCGGATGGCCAATGCCGAGAGTGTGGCAATTATGTGTGCGGAGTCGCTCTATTGGAGATGTCATCGATCAATGATCGCCGACTTTCTGAAATCGGAGGGCGTGGATGTGACGCATGTTCTTGATATTGGAAATTCGAAGGAACATAAGTATACGAAATGCGCTAAGGTCATCCATGGAAAGCTAACATATCACTCTTAAGTTTTCCAGATATCCGACTAATCAAGAGAGTTACTATCGAACCTCACGAGCAGTGATTAAGATAAGTTGCTGGTATTTTCAAATTGGATCAAGCTATCTTCTTGCCGGTGTTAGGCCCGAAGTTTAGCGATTGAATTTCATCAATATCTATGCTCACCAAAGCTTTGGGTTTGAACCCAATGTTTTCGAGTTGGCTTGCAGCGTGTTGGAATAAGGGGCCGAAGGTCTCCAGATTTGCTTTTCCTTTAACTCTGAAGCCTATCACTGCTTTCGGATCGAAGAAGGCAACGGAAACCTGAGGGGACTTCCTCAATACGTCACCCAGCGTCTGGGAGAATACATCTGTAAACTCCAAATGGCTCTCATCCCTAATTCGGAAGTGTTTAGGCGAGGCGTTAGGATTGCCCTCCGCCGTTAGGGAGGCCAAGACACCAACTACACCGTCGTATTCCTTGTCAAATTTCTCTGACATGAACTTCTTCAGACTGTCGGGGATCAACCCTCTCAACCTCTGATACGATTGGAATTGACACGTTGGTGTCACCTACGCTATTTGAACACCTCTCCTGTACGGTCAACATTCCGAAAGGGAAAATTCAATAAGGCATCGAGGAGAGGAGAAGGGCCGGAAGCGTGGATCGCAAGAGTGAAGACCGGCATCTATGTCTCCCGCCTGAAGTATGCTGCGAACTTCGACCACAAGGCCGTTGTGTCGGGAATCGCACGAACTTATTCACAACGGGGTATCGCGGTAAGGTCTGAGCCTTCATTGCCCGGTGGTAAGCACGCCGATTTGGCAGTATCGCTCGACAACGTCTGGACTTACATCGAAGTCAAAACCAGAGCCCATAGCGCCCTGCGCAAGAAACAGGCTTCATATCGTCAAGATCTACTTAGAGAGATCCTGCGACTACACGCACATTCCCTTAAGCAGTTGCCTAAGAAAGAATCGTCGCTCGTAGTCCTCTCCGCATCCCTATCGCCCAGCCGTAGAAAAGCGGTTAGCAAGATCGCGCTTGCACGCTCCTTTACGAATAGGATTTTCGACAGCGGCAACCAGAAAATTCTGGGACTGATGATATTCGCGCCCTTCAAGAGCTCCATTGACTCCTTATCGTCATGGCAGTATGCTTCGGCTCTGATTCCCAACCCGAACCTTGACCGCAACGATGGCCTCCAAAGACTTGCGAGCGTTCAGTTATGAACGCAGAGAGATCTTATGGACCTTTAATTAGCGGCTTCATCAAAACATGATGAGAGCAACGATGCAAACGCTCGCATCATTCCAAAAGAGATTGGACAATTCGCTTCCACTCTTTCGTAAGAAACATCCGGCCTTCGAGGAGGCTTATTCCTCTTATGCGGCGCAATATGGTGCGAACTCGATTAGAGCCCACGAGCCGTTCAAGATTAGCGCCACAATCGATCCCGTCATTATAGTGCTCGGCCGCACCACGCCACTCTTTTATTCGGACTCACGGAGACTCCTTAGCGGAACACTCGCATCCGTCGAGCTAAAAAAAGGCGCTCTGTACATCCTAGGCAGAAGAGAACCGGTCGACTCCAAGCTAATTGTTTGGTCGATGGAGTCGGAGAGTGAACTGGAGCGCTTCGATAGTCGAGTAAGAATTGTTCCGTCTAGGGTTCATGCAGCAATTCTTGGGGAGGAGAACGGCGATGTGCTATTCGACGATCTTGGCAGTTCATCAGGTACGATTATAGCCGGAGAGACAAGCAAACCTGATCCATTCATAACGCTCTATGCCGCACCGCGCGTCGAAATTCATAGAGTTGAACTCAAGTCAAAATATGCCAAGTAATCAGTAAATCTCGTTCATGACCGCTAAACGAGAAGGCTAAATCCGACCCTTACGCCTCCACTTCGCAGAAGGTACCGGGGGGAGCTGGGGTGTGTCCCGGCTGAGAGGACGACAATGGTCGTTGACCCCGTGAACCTGATCCGGGTAATGCCGGCGTAGGAAAAGGAAGATGGGAATCAGTCTCAGTGGACCTTGCAGGTCTATAGTCGACTTTTGCGGCTCTGCATTCGCAGCTTCTGAACGTCTCGATTGGACGGAGGTGTAGACTATGTCCAATCAAGCCGAAAAGAGGAAAACGGTCGAAGGCATGGGCACGAAAGGTCGCAGCCAGACTCTATTCCTTGCCGAGACCGCTTGTTTTTCTGCACTGATCGCTGTAACCACTGCCTTTTCCACCGCTCTTCTCGGGATTCCGCTGCCCGCGCCGCTGTCTGAGATCACTTTCGCCCCTGCGGTTTATCTCACGTTAAGCGTGCTGTTTCCTCGCAGAGTCAGCTTCTGGTCTACCGCCATTGGCTCGGCCGTTGGAGAAGCAATTAACGTCCTAATCTTTGGATCGGCACCCGCAGCATTTGCCGTAATTTACATACCCGGTATGATATGGGCGCGGGGGCCTGAAGCTCTCATCATGAACAAATTCAGACGGAAATCAGCATCGTGGCTCGTCTTCGCCATGGTGATAGCAACTGTCTACGAGACGTTGGCGTTCTTCTTTCCAGATTGGTTCTTCTATTCATTTACATTCTTCTACGGCGCGCCTGCGGGTTTTATGGCAGGTCTCAGCCTCGCAGCTTTCGACTTTGGCACTCTCATCGATCTGATCTGGATTCCTGTAGCTCTTCTTTTGATAAAGGCGATTCGAGGCGCGTTCCGCGTACAATTCTTTGGAGAAGCTTGAGTTGAGGTCGGGAGCGCCTCACATAGACTTGGTGTTCTTCATTGAGGCTTTCAACCTTACCAATGATATCAGGCCAACCTATGCGGCACTTTATGGGTAGTCCTTAGGTAGACTTAGCCGTTGGTCAGTGGACGAGTTGGGGAAATGATTGATTCTCGGAAAACCTGACCGCAAGTATCTAGCGAAGGTAATCTACCGCCGGCTGGGCGCAAGAAGAGGTGACGTTGTCGTAGGGCCGAGGTTTGGG
>Ga0187769_10002677_pt1 | contig 10490 bp, 8 predicted proteins | sample 0116_SJ02_MP02_1_FD_133140 | JGI IMG/M metagenome (GOLD analysis project Ga0187769, IMG submission 133140) | Tropical peat soil microbial communities from peatlands in Department of Meta, Colombia - 0116_SJ02_MP02_10_MG | ecosystem: Environmental > Terrestrial > Soil > Wetlands > Peat | place... | reverse complement strand
CCATAACCCGCGCGCCGAGAGGATGACGGAGAAGAGCGCGGTCACGCCGAGCGCGATGAGTGTCCAGATAAAGAAGAAGGCTCCGCTGGACTTGGCGATCGCTCCGCCGACTCCCCTCCCCTTCATGTGGATGACAGGGACGAGCAGCCCAAGGAGCGACCCGACGAGGATAATCACGTACCCCGATCGCTTTCCGGCCAGCACCAGCGTTCCGTACAGCCAGACGGCCAGGATTGGCACCACAATGAGGTCAAAAAGCGTTCCTGGCTCCATCCCGCGGACGATGTCGTCCGTCGTGTGAAGCGTTATGAAGAGGATCGAGAGCAGAGACGCGATGGTCAACACGGTGTTGTCTTTCATTGGATATTCTCCTCGTTCGATTGGAGCACCCTGGTCTTGCATTGCGCGGAGGATACGACTTTTTTATCGCGCCGTCTCTGGCAGATGGCCGACGACGCGCTCCGAATTCACTGCTGGCTTCACCCCTGACCAAGTCCACGCCTGCCAGATGATGACCGAGGTGGCCACAGTTTCGATCGTTGCGAAGAACAAGTACTCAGGAAAAGCGGGCGGCCTGCCCCATCCGACCAGAGGCGGAACGAAGGTCAGGAAACCGTTTACAAGGGTCAAAACGCCACCCGCGATCATATTCGCTAGCCGGTTCGCTCTAAACGGAAGCAGTCGACACGCCAGAATCATGGCGATGGGTATTTCCATCAAGATCGCTGAACCCATCAGAGCCCATGGGGAGAGTTGCGGGGCTGAATTCGGCGAGCCAGCAATAGAGAACAGGGCAATGACGTCCGCATACAGGTAGTTCAATAACGCGAAGATCCACAGTACAGACAACCGCTCCTTCGTGTCGTGCATGTCAACCTCCCACGGAAAAGCAAAGCGGCGTTCTGAGTTGCGCTCCCGCCCAGGTACCGGATTCCTTCTCCCATTATGAGGGGGGAATCTTCCCGAGGCTTGGATACTGAGCTATACGGGGAGACCAACGAAAAAGATTCATGGGACCGCGTTCCCCCTGGCCGACCCGTCGATTTCGGATCAACTCCGGGGAAGTCGGCAACTCTTAACCTGTGCGATTACGGAAGGGTTGCCCGTTAATCGAACACTATCGTATGCGTCGGATTTTTGCTTTCAGCTCCCGCTGCTCGTATTGTTGCCCCGCGCTAGCTTCATGCGCCGGTCACTGGATCGCGACGCCTTCGACGATAAACATGCGACCCTTTACAGCAGCTAGGCGGATCGGTCTGATTGCTGCGTACGCGGGCGAATTGTACCAGGCGTGTGCTTGTTCCGAGCTGTCGAATTCGATGACCACAATTCCTTTGGGCGGCGCGTCCCCATCAAGGCTTTCTGTTTTACCGCCGCGAACGACAAAATGATAATGGCCATTGAAAGGCGTGAAGGTTTCACCGACCTTCGCGCCATAGTTCTTGATAGCGGTCGGGTCCGTGATTTCGTTAGCCTCCGAAATTACGTAGACAGGCGAAGCCTTGACCTGCTGACCATGAATTGCGCTACTGCCCGCAGCGCCGGCCAACAGACCGGCCAGTCCAGCGATAAGAAGTTTGTGGTTCGATTTCACGATTCATTCCCTCCTATACATTCGTTTGCGAAGAATTCAAGCAGAACAGTTGATCGCTAACCGGGAACGAGTCCTAACGAAAGCCCCTGGTCGTGTAGTTTCAGCACGGTCCTATGATTCGGGATTGAGACGAAACGCCTCGCAGTTCTTCTTGGCCTCCTCACTACTTTAATGTGCAAATAGGAAAACGAATGAGTTGTCCGGCGCATCTTCGATTACCCAATAACCGACGACGTTCACGGTGGCGGACGAGTATCTTGGAAGTCGTGTCGCGGAAGCGTGATTCGATCAGCAGCAGCTTGCCGGGTACCGCCTGATAGATACGCCGCTGTACCGATGCGATGTGGCCTCTGTTCACGCAACGGCACTTGCCAACGCAGCGTGTGCGAGACGAAATTGAGTTCGATCATGTCGGCGTGGAGCACGTTTGTACCCAAGTAGCCGTCGATGTCAGCTAGTAGAGGGGCCGGAGCTTTGGGAAGGAGTAGAACGGAAGACTGTAACTCCTCCGTCCCGACGTGGATGCCAGTGAGAGAGGCCGCATGGCCTCTAAGCCGGCCAGCGTAGGCCCGGGAAACTGGGCCGCTTAGTCTGAGGTAACGGAGGTGTCGTTGAAGCCTGTCTTCATAAAGCAGTAGGCCCTGAAGACCAGTGTCAATGATTAGACGTGCTGGTTGGTCTTGCAGCAGAACTAGAACGGTGAGGGCGCTGGCATTCAGAGAGTTAGCCAAATCATCGGCTCGGACTTTCATGGTGATGAGATGGCTGCGATAGTCAATGCGGATACTCTCCGCAATACGTAGCACGTCCAATCCAACGATGGCATCGACACCGTCTGCGAACTCTGAGACCCGCTTGAGATCGCCGACCATAGCGGGGAGGTTCCGAGCCGTGAGCCGTCCGAGATGCAATTCAGGGAGGTTCGTCCAATCCACTTTGATCTGCTTATCGAAATTGAGGATCTCGCCTTTGTGACGGGGTACGGACAGTCTGTCTGCGATTTTTGCATCCACCATCGTGTGTGTTGCTCCAGTGTCGAGGATGAATTTGAGTTGTGTTAGAGGGCCGATTTGGCCTTCTACGAGGATTAGAAAATGGCTGCGCGATTCAAAAGGCATCGCATTGGAGGGTGTGGGCATGCCGACAGGAATCTGTCGTGAGTACGTCTCTTGAGGGAACTTACCACCTGGCCAAGCGGCTACGCTAAAGTCGACTGCCGCCAACAGCAAGAAGATTCGTACGCGTCTCATTGGGATTACCCTCTTCAATTTGCTTGAACCCAAAAGACATGAATCCTCCAAGCACCCGATGCATCCCGCGGGACCTGAGCTATTCGTGCCTCAGCGCGACCAGGGGATCGACGCGAATCGCGCGCCGCGCCGGAAGGTAACTCGCCAGAAGGGCGACCACCATTAGAATGAGCGGCACGGCAAGAAACACCTCCGCGTCAAGGGGACGGACTCCGTACAGCAGGGTTGAAATCAACGGGGCAAGTATTCCCGACAATATCAGTCCGATACCCACTCCGATGCCGGCCAGCCCCACGCCCCGGCTCACGATCATTTTTCCAATGGTAGATGGCATGGCGCCAAGGGCCATGCGCACTCCAATTTCGTGAGACCGCTGGCGAACCATGTAGGCCAACAAGCCGTAAATTCCCACCGACGCCAGCAGAATCGCCACGACGGCGAACACGCCCACTAATTCGGCCGAGAAGCGGCGAGAAGCCAGAGAACCGTCGATCACCTCGTTCATACTACGTACATTGAATACCGGCAGTCCTGGATCGATTGCCTGTATCTCACGACGTATCTGCGGCTCCAGGCTGGTGGCCGGCAAAGATGTCCGGACTGCCACGCTTAAAGAAGCGACTATAAGAAAATCGAGACTATTGACTCCTGAAACCTGGTAAATCGGCGAGTAGATGTGCGGATTGCCGGATTGGTCGAGACCATCATTCTTGATGTCCTTGATCACTCCCACTACGTTCCACCACGGCGGGTTGGTGGCCGCGCGCCCAATGCTCAAACGTTGGCCAATCGGATCGCGGCCCGGCCAGAACGTATGCGCCGTACTTTCATCGACGATGACCACCAATTGTTTGCCGGGCTGATCGTCTTCGGCGAAGAAACGTCCCCGCAACAACGAAGCTTGTAACACCTTGAAATAATCAGGGGTTACTCTGGTGATTTCGGAAACCAGATCTTTGCCAGACTCATCGGGACGGTCCGCAATATTGATGATGCCTCGCTGCGAGGAATGGGTAACCGGCAAATCGGTAGCAATGGAAGCGAGATCGACGCCCGGGATGGCCCGCACACGCCGCACAGCTTCCCGCACAAAGGCGTTCAAGTTCTCAGGCTGGGCGTAGCGGTTCATTTTGGGATCGTCGGGTACCGGCAGCCAGAGATTGGCAGCGACAATTCTTGAAGGATTGAACCCCGGGTTTTCCTGGAGCAATCCCCAAAACGTGCGCAAGAGCAGACCCGCTCCCACCATCAGCACCACCGCCAGCGCGGATTCTGAGACGATCAGGAAGCCGCGCAAACGGCTGGTTTTACCGCTAGTGCCGGAACCCCGGGCTCCTTCCCGGATGGCCACCGCGATTTCGGCTTTCGAGGATTGAATGGCCGGAACCAAACCAAACCCCAACCCAGCAAGCATGGAAACCAACAAGGCGAAAGCCAGCACTGTCCAGTCCACCTGCACCTCGGCCAGCCGGGGAATTCCGGCGGGTAAAAACTGTACCAAATGCACAGCGGCCATTGCCGTTAAGACACCGACGATGCCGGAGACCAGAGAGAGGATCAGCGACTCGGTCAGCATCTGCCGAATCATGCGCGAGCGGCTTGCGCCCATAGCCAGCCGCACAGCCATCTCTTGTTGTCTCCCGGAAGCCCGGGCCAAGAGAAGATTCGCAATGTTGACCGAGGCCAGGAGGATGATCAGTGCCACCGCGCCCATCAGCACCAACAACATGGGCCGGACATCCCCGACCAGCGCCTCCTGCAAGGGTTCAGTTTTAATCGACCAGTCGGACCTGGCAGGATAGTCGTTGGGAAATTCTGCCCGCAGATGGGACGCGAAGGCATTCAACCTCAACTGTGCCTCCTCGCGGCTGATTCCGGGTTTCAAAAGTCCGATCGCTCCAGACACCCACCGCAGGCTGCGATCATATTTCGGGAAGGGATCGCCCTTTAATCCCGCTGTCGCCCATATTTCGACATCCGTGGCAACCGTGGGGCCCGGATGGCGGAATCCCGGCGGGAGAACACCGACAATCGTGTTCGGGTCATCGTCGAGTTGCACCCTTCGCCCGAGAATTCCAGGATCTCTGCCGAACTCACGGGCCCACAGACCATCGCTGATCACGACCGCATCAGCGAAACCCGGCCCCTCGTCTTCTGGGCCAAACACCCGCCCGATATGCGCTGAGGAGCCGAGCATGGAGAAATAGTTAGGACTGACAACCAGCATTTCGAGACGTTGTGGATGTTCTGTGCCGGTCAAATTAACGTCGCTTGGGATGGTGACGGTCACTTGGTCAAAGACGCCCGCCCTTGATCTGAGATCGTCCAGTTCGGGAACGGAAAACCCAATATCCTGCGCGCCTTCTCCGCGGTTGCTGGCGACGATCTTCACCAGGCGGTCCGGATGGGAGAAGGGGAGAGAACGCAACAAAACCGCATTCACGATGCTGAAAATCGCGGTATTGGCCCCGATGCCGAGCGCGAGCGTGACAATGGCAACAGCAGTGAAGCCGGGAGACTTGCGCAGCATGCGCAACGCATAGCGAGTGTCCTGCACTAACCCAATAAGAAGCGAAAACTCACCATGCCTGGCAATGTTTCGATCTTCAGCGCGGTTCTGCAGGGCGGTCATCGCAGACTCCCTTCCACGCCGTGAGCGTTCCACCTCCTTCGCGAGCGCGGGCCAATCGGCTATGTGCTTTTTGGTGGCGGCTTCGGCTTGCGATGGACTCAATCCGTGCCGCAACGCCTCGGCGTAGGCATCCTCGAGTTGCTCGGCCAGGTCTTCCATGACTTCGGCCTCACGTTGGACATCCAAGCCAGAAAGCCGGAGATTTTGACGGACGTATTGCGCCCAATCAGGCATGGTCCGGCCTCACGACGTGGTTGATGGTCAGAACGAATTCGTCCCAGATGCCACGCTGCGCGGCGAGAAATTTACGGCCGACAGGCGTCAAGCGGTAGAACCTGCGTCGGCGCTCTCCAGCCTTTTCCACCCAGCGGCCGGCGATCAGATTGCGATCCTCAAGACGGCAGAGAATGGGATAGAGCGAGCCGATTCGAAATTGGATGCGCCCTTTGGAACGCGCCTCGATCAGCTTGCCAATCTCATAGCCATGGCGTGGCCGCGTTTCGATTAGGGAGAGAACTAGGAATTCAGCGCTGCCTTTTTTGAGCTCACGGTTGAACATACTGCAGCACAATATACTTCCGTGAAGAATATGTCAAACTCTGATTTCTTAAGTTGTACAAGTGCGGCTCGACCAGAGAGTTGTGGGCGGGTGGAACACCCTTCCGGCGAGACTCGCCTTTGAAGTTTCGGGTGCCGCACTCTTTGCCTGCCCGCCGCGGCGGGCGGGGTTTGCAAAGGGTGCGGGTTTTGAATTTGATCTAGGTTGTGTTTCGTCGTCTCGGTGCCGGAGTCCCCTCAGGGGACGACAGGTCGCGCTTCGAGCGCGCTCAAAAAAACTAGCCCAGGATGGTTCGGCCGCATTTGCCGAACCCAATCCTGGGAACCCAAGAGGCGAATTTTCTTTCTAGTCGCGGCGTCAGCCGCTTACCTCCGGCGCGCTTCCCAGCGCCGCCCTTCCGAAGCTTCGGGATCGCGCAAGCCCCCAAAACGATTCCGGTCCTCTTGCCGGCTTGAAATTTACCTGGTACTAGTCCTTGAAAATACTATAACTCTATGGTATAGTACCTCCTGAGTTATAAAATGAACGACCCAGACGCCAACCACGCCGCCAGCCACCGCGCTCCTACTCGGCCTGCTGCGCGAATAGAAATGCTCGCAACTCCAATCCCCTCAACAAAACTCCCGTTTCTAATCGCAACTATCTGCAAATGTATAGGAGGTCGCAGCTTCCGCGCCTTTCGCGTCCCGAGCGCTTCGGGATGCTCCGGCATGAAATGCGGCGGCACCCGCGACACCTTCGGTCCGCTCGCGGACCGCCCTCCCGAAGCTTCGGGATCGCGCGCGAGCCAGAAAATCTCGCCTTTCCTTGCCTCCCTGCCTCCTTGCATCCTTGCCTCCAGTCAGCCCTGCCAGCGGCTACGACGATTTGGGATTGAGGACTTTGTGGGCCGTTTCGGCCCCGAGGACGGGCAAGGAATCGTCGGTGAGCAGGCCAATCTGCTTCAGGACGGAGGCTTGGTCCCAGTAGATGTGTTCGTGGGCGAGTTTGCCGTCGCGGAAGTGGACGATGGCGACGAGCGGAACTTCGACGCGGCGATTGGTGGGGGCGATGCCGGGGAGCATCCAGGGAATTTCGCGCGTGTGCGTGAAGGAAAAAATCATCTCGTCGACGAGCTGATTCTCGCCGACGGTGCGCGAGATGGGAGTAAGCGTGGTGTCCGGCGGCATGCTGGGAATGAAATCGCGGGAATAGAAGCGGCGCAGCGCGGCTTTGCCGTTGCCGCCAGTCATCGTCGGAATGTGGTTGACGTAGGCATCCTCGGTCATGGTGGCGAGCGTCGCTTCCGTGTCGCGCGTCGAGAATTCGTGCGCCGTGTGTTCTTCCCATAGCTTCACAAGGTCGAGTGGCATGCGCGGGATTATACAAAAGAGACGAGGCGAAGAGGCATGGTCAGAAATCAGAAGCGGGAAAGCAGTCCGGAGTTGAGGGTTCAGATTCAGACGCGAGACTTCAGTTCGAGGACGCACCGGAAGAAGGCGTGGCGCAGCAAGAGCGAATCATCTAAACTTTTATGGCTCCGCTTTCCACTCCGGGGTGGTGCAATTGGTAGCACTCCAGACTTTGGATCTGGCTATCCTGGTTCGAGTCCAGGCCCCGGAGCCAGCCTTTCCCTGAATGTTACGAACCGCGCGGGGAATGCGACATGCGGAGTTGTGGCTCCTTCAAGAAAAAAGCAGGCTCCGTCCCCGGGAGCGTCGGGCTAGCTTACTGATTGGAGATTTGGGATTGAAGCTGTAGGGCCTGCTTCTTCAGCGGCAGACTGGCATCGGCGTCCAGCCAATCCTTCAGCATCGGCGCGAGCGCGGCCTGTGCTTTTTGCCTGTCGCCGCGCGCCAAGTAATCGCGAGCCAATGCGATACGCGCTTCCTCACATCGCTGCTGTGGCTCCCAGCCCGTCAAGTGACACCATCCGCCTGCGAGAAGTTGCTCGTACGAGGAGATGGCCCTGTCGGTGTCGCCGGCTTTGTCGTACGCTCGAGCCGCGGCCTCCTTCGAAAGCCTAAATGGTTCTCCAAAACGTAGATCCTCCAGAGCGAAAAGGCGGGTGGCGTCCAGCGCGTCGCCTTTGGCGAGCGCGATCTCGCCCTGCAATAGCCGCACGTAACCGCTCTGCTCTTCGCTTCCAGGATCGGCCAGCGGCGCGATAACCTTCTCGATTTTCTCCGCATTTGCGACAGCACCGGCCCGCGCATATTCCTGGCCGACTAGCGAGCCGTATTCCACCTTAGGCCCTAAGTTCTGGAAGTCGGCCAAAGCCGCTTCCAGTTGCTTCATTTGCTTTGCCCGATTTCCTTCGCCGTCTGCCACTACGGCTAGCAGAAAGTGGTTGCGCGCGATCGACAGCGGCTCATGCCTCTGTTCGGCAAGGGAAAGCGCCTCTTCGAAGCGGGTCTGCGCCTTTGCGTAGCGACCGCACATGAGGTCAAGGAGACCGAGCGAATGCAAGCCGCTCGCGCGCGTATCCGCATTGGAGGCCGAAGCAGAAAACACCTGTTCAGCCTTACCCTCTTCACCGTTCGCCACCAGAGTAAAGCCGTATTCTCGGTTTAGGGTGCTTAGGTTCAACAGTGAGGGGGCAAGGCGAAACGCTTCGGAGTATGCACGGATGGCGTCCGCGGGCCTGCCCATTGATTTATATGCTGTTGCCATTTCGACGTAGGTTGACGCGTCGTTGGGCGCGATTCGCAGTAGTTCCTGATACTGTTCGAGCGCGTCAGCCTGGCGCCCATGCATCCTCAGGATACGCGCATAGTTCCCTCGCATAACCCAGTCGTCCGGATAATCGGCGACAAACAGACGGTAGAGCCGATCCGCATCATCAAAATGACCTACACTGTCGGCGTAATCCACCTCAATGATCCGTCGCTCCCGCTCCGTCACGCGCGATGAGAGTGCGAGCGCTCTTTGATATTCCTGCGACCCTTTCTCGCGCTGGTAGCTGAAGATATAGCTGCAGTAGGCGAAACCCAAAGCCGCGTGCGCCATAGCGAAATTGGGGTCGAGCGAAACGGCGGCGTTGTATTGCGCCTCGGCGTCATCGAACTTGCGCTCGCGCCAGAGTGAGATTCCGTCCGCGTATGCCTTCAATGCCGCAAGCGATGCTGTAGTCACCTGCGGCAGCGGCCGGTTCGCCTGATGAATTTCGTAGAGCGATTCTCCCAGGTCCGTGCGGATCTTTCCGGCAATCGTGTCGAGCGCATCCAGAATGCGATCCTCGCCGTGCACGCGCTCGCTATAAGAACGCACGGGAACACCCGATGCCGGATCGATCAACTCCGCCGTGAGCGCGTACTCGTTCCCGGTACGCGTGATGCCGGCCGCAATCATGCCCCGCACGCTCTCCCGCTGACAGATTTCTCGTCCAAGCTCCGGCGTCACTCGCTCTTTCTCCGATTTCCCCATGCGCTTTAGCGCCGCGTCAATTCGCCCCCGCGGCACCACGTTCGCGTATCGCGACTGCTCCAGACTTACTGTGAAAGCCGTGCGCAGGGCGTCATCGAACCGGGGATCGCCTGTTTGGTTTTCGAAGTCTGTGATTAGAACCGAATCCCGCTCGTGAAACGAAAATGCGGGCCGTCCGATCAGCAACCATGCTGCTATCGCAGCGACGCCGAGAAGGCTCGCCGCAGTCACCGCCCAAAACCACCGTGAGTTCCAGGCCTTGGAGGCGGCTTCGGGAATTGCGGCTAAACGTGCGTCGCTTCGGTTCGCTTCTCCTAGCACCCTCACCGGCGTCAGAAAGCGGTACCCAAGCTTGGGAATTGTCTCGATATAGTTTGGACTCTCCGCATCGTCGTTGAGAGCTTCACGGATCTGCTTGATGCAATTGTTTAGCCCACTCTCGAAATCGACAAACGTGTCGTCTTTCCACAGTTCCCGTTGAAGCTCCTCCCGCGTGACCACTTCGCCGGAACGGCGCGCCAGCGCAGCAAGCACACGGGTCGCCTGTCGGCGTAGCCGCACGCGCAGCCCGTTCTTTCGCAGCTCAAAGGAGGAAAGGTTCAGACAGAAGTCGCGGAAGGCGAGGCTGGTAGAATTGCCGGCCATTCTTGGCTCGCTTTGAACTTCCCCGCGGGGACTCGACTTAAAATCTTATAACGCAGACCCGCCGTTCTTGTCCACCGCATCAATAAGCGCCTTGTGCTCAATGGATTGCGCGCATAGATAAAAATTAGACGCTTTGTAGACGCCGAACATTGACCTGCAGCCGCGCCCCACGATAAACCCAGTCTCGTTTTTCGACCGGGCGGCTTGCATCAGGACGGCGCGAGGGAGGGGAAGACGCAGAACGTGAGTGGTTCTTGTGGCGGCGGCGTGGCAGAGCAGGTCAGCAGCACCATAATTATCGCCTCGGAATCGGATTTCGAGGAGTGGCTGTTAGCGGCTCTCGAAAGCGAACGGGCGCGCTTGCGTGCCGAAGCGGCGGTGCCTTGCCGGACGGAAAAGCGCGAT
>Ga0187769_10002676_pt1 | contig 10491 bp, 7 predicted proteins | sample 0116_SJ02_MP02_1_FD_133140 | JGI IMG/M metagenome (GOLD analysis project Ga0187769, IMG submission 133140) | Tropical peat soil microbial communities from peatlands in Department of Meta, Colombia - 0116_SJ02_MP02_10_MG | ecosystem: Environmental > Terrestrial > Soil > Wetlands > Peat | place... | reverse complement strand
TCGAAGGCGAAATCGAGCGTTCCGCCCCAAACGAATTCGATTCTGGCATCGCGCAGTTGCGGGAAGACGCCGATCATGCCGCGCCGCAGAATTTCTGTGCTCTGCCGCACCGTGTTTTCAGTCTCCGGAAAAAACGCCGCGCGACCGCCAAACAAGATGCGGCGATCCGGAGTGAGCCTGTAATAGTAAAGAAAGTGTTTGGAGTCGTAGATCATGCGATTGCGCGGGCTTAATTCGCGGGCGAGGTCCTCGCTCAAGATTTCCGTCGCGATGATGTAGGAGCCAATAGGAATAATTTTCTTGCGAAGAGCGGGAGTGGCTTTAGTTGTGTAAGCGCCGCTGGCGAGAAGCACGTCGCGCGCAAGGAGACTTCCCTTCGCGGTGCAGACACGAAATTTCTGCGCCCCGTCGCTGCTCTCGCGCTGCACGCTATCCACGCGCGCATGATCGAACAAAGCTACGCCGGCCCGTTTCGCTGCCGCTGCTAACCCTGCCACATAGCGTGCGGGATTCAGTCCAGCGCTGACCTCATCCGCCAAGCCGCCGTAGTAAATTTCAGATCCAATTTCGCTGCGCAATTCAGACTTAGGCACGATGCGCAGCTTGTGATTGAATTCGCGCGCGATCAACTCCGCCGCCTCCGCGTAGCCATCGAAGTGCGCTTGCTTGCAGGCAACTTCTAGGTGACCGCAGCGCGAGAAGTTGCAGTCGATGTTCTCTTCGCGCACGATCTGCTCGACGCAATCGATCGAAGCAATCGAAGCCGCGTACATGCGCTGCACCTTCTCGCGTCCGTAACGCGCGATCAGCGTCGGCACCGGCAGTTTCATTCCGGTCAGCACCATGCCGCCATTCCGCGAACTCGCGCCCCAGCCCAGCGTTTCGGCTTCCAGAACCGCGACCCGAGCTCCACGCTTGGCCAGAGCTATCGCGGCAGATAACCCGGTCACCCCGCTTCCGACAATGGCCACGTCCACGTTCTCCGGCAACGGGCCACTGTCGCCCACCGGAATGGTCACGGTCTCCAGCCAATAATTTTTTTCTTTGATTGCCATCTGGTTGGCGATCTATAGCTAATGCGTGTGCGGATGGTCGTGTGTCCTCACCTTGTGTTGAAGATCCTGCAGTTCTTTTTGCATTTTCTTGATCTGATCTTCGAGCGCTTTGATCCGCTGGTCATAATCGGGATGGTGGTGAGCGCGCTGGTCGGCCATGGTCCCTCCTTGGCTTCGGAAAAGATCGTAATACAAGCACCGAGTGAGGGGAAACGATTTTGGTGAGCGTCCTTTCTCGACCCGTGTCCCGAAGGGCCTGGTAGCTCGCTATCGGCAATGCGGCGTGCTGCCGTCGGGATTGGCGCGAGTGACGTTGTAGACGAGGTCGCTGGCCCTGGCGTAGCCGGCTTCGTCGTACAGCCGGGCGCGAATCACGTGATGGCATTGTTCGTTGCCTTGGCCGCCTAAGTAAATTGGCTCGGAGAAACTTCCGTCGGGACGAAGCGCAATTTCGGGCTGGGAGTACCAGCGGTTGGTGAAAACTTCGATGAGAATGCGAGAATTGCGCGGCGCTCCAGATGCCACGCCGTCGACTTTGCTAACAATGCCGCTGGTCTGAACCACACTGCCGGTTTGAGGAGAATTGATGGCAACGCACATGGGCAAAGTTGAGTTCCGGGCCGACGGCACATCATTCCTTGCGTAAATCTCGATCGCATGGCCGAGTTGTGGCTCAGGCATGCTGAATCGCATCGTGTAATGCTCGCTCAGCACCGGCCGGATTGCGGCTTGCATTTTTTGCGCGTCATCGCCGATGCCGCCATCGAGCAGCACGTATTGAAACAATCCGTTGTGGATTGCCGCCCCATAGGCGGCAGCGCCCATTTGGCCTTGATACCAGAAATAAAAAGGATCGGTGATCTGGCGCTGCCGCAGGCCCGGATGAAAGTAGTAGCGGAACACCGTGTCGTCGACGAGGATACGACCGCTAGACGTGAGCCTGCCTTCCATGTAGGCCAAGGCCGGTTCCACGTTCGGCCAGAAAACGAATTCCTCCATCTTCCACGAGCGGCTGACCCAGCCGAGGAGCCCGCATAGAGCAACCACAGAAAATGCGGACACCATGACCTGGCGCACTAAGTCGCGGCGATTGAATTTCCCTGCTGCGGTGTGCAGGCCCTCCATGGCAAGCGGAACCAGGAACAAAAGTGGATAGGCAGAATGTTTCCAATAGTCGTAGTCGGCACGGGTCTTCCACTGGAAAGCGAGAAACAGCACGGCTCCCAGCCAAAGAAGTAGCAAAACCCGGCGCGGGGTTTTACCAAGCCACGCGAACAACGAGAGCGCGGCAATGATCCAAAAATCCAGCCGCCTCCAAACGTAGATGTCCCACACTTGTGCGCCCTGTGCCCGCAATGAGCCATATCCCGCGCCGTAGCTCAATAATGCCGTGAGATCATGCCGGTAATACCACGCGTAGCCTGCACACAAAATGGTCAGCGGCAAAGCGAAGCACAGGAGCGGGCGCAGTTTTTTTCTGAAGGCTAGCAACACTAAGAATGGAAAGAACAACGCGACCACATACTTGCAGAGAAACGCCGCGAAAAAGCTGGCGCAAGCCGCTAGCCAGTCGCATTTTCTGTTCTCCTGAAATGCGCGGGTGTATACCCATAGTCCGAGTGCCAAGAAGAACAACGAACCGGAGTCGCGTGTAGCGATACGCGAGTTATAGACGCAGGGCGCGAGGAGGGCAAATGCAGCCGCCGACGCCAATCCTACGACCGGAGAAAATAAACGCCGGGCAAAACCGCACACCGCTCCGACAGTTACCGTTCCAAGCAGCGCGGCCAGTTCTCGAACCGCGACAATTCCGCCGAGCCTGTCGGCGATAGCGGCCATCATCGGCCAAAGATACCAGCCGAAACTCCAGCGCAGAGGCTGGTCGATGGGCGCTTCGAAATGGCGCGCCAGACACATACGTCCATAGAGGACATACACGGATTCATCCATGTAGGCACTGCAATACGATGCATTCAGCGCGCGCACATACCAGGCCGCTACCAAAATGATGAGCAGCGCGGCACGCCGCTCCATTCGGAAGGGATCGATGTTGGGCGGAGGCTCGAAAAAGTAGCTTCTCGGCTCTGCAGCTTCCATCCCCGGATTGGTTGTGAGCGTCGCCATCAGAAGTAATGCCGCCAACTGAGTGAGAAAAGATGCCGATGAAAGGCGTTGAAGACGTTCAAATAATCGTAGCCGACACGGAGATCGTTCGCGGCGTTCGCGTGCCACACGGCGTGGGTCGCGAATGTTGAAGCAAAGTGGGGGCTGGAAAATTCAGTGAAGGTTGTTTGCGCATTCTGCACGCCGGCGGTCGCGGCGGCATCCCACTCCAGCTTGCGGCCAAATTTGTGAGAAGTGTTGACACCGCCGTAATTGAGCAGAAATTTCGTAGGACTGTAATAGCCTCCGGTGATCTGCGGCGGGACGGACTGGCCGGGCTGAAAGTCGGCGTCATGGTCGAAGCTGAGATAACTTACCCCGTACGCGACCCGGATGTAAGGCTTGTTACCGCGAATGGATTTGCCAAGATTGAAGTCGAATCCCCAGAGCCGGTTGGAATCGAGATTATGTCCGGTATAAACGCCACCGGTGGAAGTAAAGGAAGCGTCGAAATGATGGGCGGAGCTGCCGTAATTGAATCCGGCGCTGGTGAGATTCGACTGTGCCTCACCCACAAACAGTGGACCGATGTCCAGCCCGCGTGTGGATAAGAATGTTTCTTCGACGGGCTGGCGCTGGAAGCCACTGACCAGTGTGAGCGAATCCCTCAACTTGTAATGAACGTTGACAGCCGTGTTCCACTCGGAGGGCTGACCGGGATACTGATCGGCCGAAAACTCAAGATGCGTGTTCAAGCGCTCGCTGGGTTCGGAATCAAGCGCAGCGCCGAAGCGGTTAGAATTGAAATTGCCCGCAGTCGTGTTGTAAAGCGTGGGCGTGTAGTCGAAGGTCAGCCGATTGGACGAGTTCAACGGAGTCGAAACCAGAGCGTCGAGGCGGTTGAAATCCAGTTGCTGCCGGTTGCGTCTGCCGAAATATCCCAGCTCCGTATAAGTACCGACGCCGCGGTTTACGGCCTGGGAAATTTCGTTGAGCTCTGTTTCCTGCAATCCCTGAATTATGCCCAGTTCGCTGCGCGCATCAGCATATCGATGCAGGCCGACGTCGGACCGCGCCAGCTCCAGATTCGTACGCACGTCATCGGGAGCAATTTCGTGGGCGCGTTCCAAGAGCGCGTGGGACTGAGCGTAGCGTCCGCGCCAGTTTAGGATCTCGGCCTTGCCGCGCAAAGCATTTGCATCTGCCGGATTTTTCGCCAGGACTCGATCATAGAGAGCGAGCGCATCCTGGGAGTGCCCACTCCAGGCGAGAAGCTGGGCTTTCCCGGTCATGGCGCGAACGTTGTCGGGGTCGTGTGCGAGTACGCTGTCGAAAAGTTGCATGGCGCGCGGGCGGGTGGTTTCATTCCACGAAAGCATCGCGGCGTATGAGGCTGCCAACGAAGCATTGCCGGGCTCAAGTTTCAGCCCACGTTCGAAAAGTTGAACGGACTCCGGGCGAGTCTTCTCGTTCCAACTCAGGGCCTCTGCAAGCTTGGCAATGGTCGGAATGGCATCCGGCTTCATGCGCAGGATGTTGCGGTAAGCGTCGGCCGCGCCACGCATATTTCCGCCAATTTCTTCGATCTCAGCTTGAGTTTCGTAATCCTCCAATTCTGGATTGGCACGGCTCAAGAGCGGTTGCAGGACGCGAAGCGCTTCATCACCGTTGTGTTGTTCGCCGAGCAAGCATGCCAATAGCCGACGGCCCTGGACGTGATTAGGATCAGATGCGATTACGGCTTGCAGAATCTGGATTGCTGCCTCCGCGTTCTGCGCTTTGCGGCTCAGAACCTCTGCGTAAGCCACTTTGTAGTCAGGACTTGCGGAATTGAGCTCGCTGGCTCGTTTGAACAGGATTGTAGCCTCATCCGCGCCGCCGTCGGTCCAGCTTTTCATGCGACCCAGGCGATACAAGGCGTCGGCGTTGTCAGGCTGCAATTCGGTCAGGCGAGTTAGAAGCGGAACGGCTTCGTGCCAACGGCCGCTCGACTCAAGAAGAGTTGCGCATTCCGAAAGAGCGGTGGCGTTGTTGGGAGCGGTTTCGAGAACTTTGCACTGCGCCAACTTGGAAGGGGGCGTTTGCGCACAGAGTGGGAGAGCGCCTAGCACGCCGCTCGAAATCAGGAGTAGCAGCTTCATTTGTTGCCCTCCAGCAATTGCGTCATGCGCGTGAGCCGCAACACATTGCCTTCGCGCGGGGCAATATTCCAGAAAAGATATTTGGATATCTGGTCCTGGTCGGCGCGCGCGATTTGTTCGAATTTGATTCCGCTGCTGAAGCGGAACGCCCTTCTATGCTGATATCTTCGATTGCGAACCACGCGCCCGACGGCGTGGACATTGCATCCCGGCAGCCTTAGTTCAAGCTCGACGGTCGCGTCGCGTGGGAGGGGCTGGTCCAGGGTGACTGAAATCCCGTGGCGATTCAGGTTGCGGGCATAAGTTTCACAACTCTGCCCGTTCGCGGAAAGCGCCACAGGAACATCCAGGCGTGCCGGAAAACGATAACTGGCGCGCAATTCCTTGCGCCGCATCGCCCGCCACACCAGCGGCCCCAGCAGGAACAGATAAAAAGCTGCCCAGAACAGGTTCACGGCGTAGGCCCAGAATTCGTAGCCGACAGGAAGGCTGAAAAGGCGCCTTAGCCCGAAGGCCATCGCCACCAGAATGCCGACTGCGAGCAGGAGATGCAGCATTACGTCGCTCCAGTCCGCGCCTCCCGCCTGCGACTTTGGCGTTACTTTGAAACTTCCTTTGGTCAGCAAGCCAACCGTGCTTTTCATCAGCACTTTGAGTTTGAGCAAATTGAACTCTTCGCTCATCAGAAAATTGTGCAATCCGCCTTGAAAGAGCGAACTGGCGACCGTGTTGAAGAGAAAGTACGGACCGAAATAGAGGACGAAGATTTCCGGTTGTGTGAGCAAAGGAAAAACGCCAGTGATGAGGCAGAAAATCGGGGTCAGGATGTAAGCCAGTTTCTGAAAGCCCATCCAGTAAAAATAGAAAGATCCGAAGTAGCATAAGCGCTGGCCAAGTCCGAGGCCGCGACCAAACAGCGGATTCTCCCGCCGCAGAACCTGCATGGCGCCATGGCCCCAGCGCTGCCACTGGATGGCAAACCCCACAAAGGTCTGCGGCGCCAGCCCGCGCGCCAAAGTTCGATTGTGGTACAGCACGCGCCATCCTTTTTTCTGCAAACGCAGGCCGGTGTGCATGTCTTCGGTGATGGTTCCCGTGGCAAACCTGCCCACTTCGTTCAGAGCTTCCCGGCGCAACAGGGCGGGACTGCCGCAGTAGAACGCGGCATTGTGGTGATCTTTGCCGGGCTGAATGACGTTGAAGAACAGTTCCTGCTGCTGCCAGGCGTACTTGGTGTTCCAGTTGGTCAAGTGCTGGAAGGAATCGAGATTGTAGAAATCCTGGGCGGTCTGCACGATCGCAATTTTGGGATCCTGAAAAAATCCGATGAGCTGATCGACGATGTCCGGCGCTGGCACGTGATCGGCATCCAGCACAAGGATGAATTCTCCACTGGTGTGCTGCAGTGCATGGTTGAGATTTCCAGCCTTGGCATCGGTGTGATCCAGGCGGTTCAGGTATTCGCATCCCAGTTCTTCGGCCAGTTCGGCCAATTCGGGGCGATTGCCGTCATCAAGGACAAAAGTCCGATGCGGGTAGTTGATGCTGGCGGCACAAACCAGAGTTTCGCGGAGCAATTCCAACGGCTCGTTGTAAGTAGTAATAAGGACATCGACACTGCGGCCGGGCAGTGGCGGCGGAGATGCATAAGCGGTCGGTTTCCAGGCGACAAAATAGAAGAGAGCTGATTCCAGGAAATTCAGGCCTTCCGCCGCCAGGAAGAGATAGAAAAACCACTTGGCGGCAGGATTCATGGTGTGCCCGATCCGCCAATAGAAGTAGCGGACGGTGAACACCACAGCTAGAACCACCGCAATCCGGGAAAATGCCAGCCGAAGTTGCTGTTGGAGTGAGCGAGAGGCCGCAACGGTTGGACGCGGCGCTTCCGCTTTCGCAGGCTGGGCCGGCGTGACGGCATCGGCTGACACCTGCTTGTCTACTCCCACGTCCTTTCCCAGTGGGTCGGGTGGCAGCTTGGGGTCGGAGGAGGACTTCATTGATTCTGTAGGCAGTCGGCTCATACGTCAGGAAGAAATCTCTCGCAGCTCCTAAACAACAGTGGAAATCCCTCCGCACTGTCACTAAAGGTGACGGCGTTGCGAAAAGCCTGTTGAGATTTGCCACTGCTCGTGCGCCAACTACTTATGCGCTGGTCTTGCCTGGGGGTTTTGGGCAAGAGCCGAAATCACTGCGCTGTGGGAACCTTGGGGGCGGAAACCACTCATGAAAGTAAACCAGTCAATCCTGCCAATCGGTGATTCAGATCACGTGTAAATGTTAATTTTGGACAAGAAGTGATGTTCGTCATTGCATGGCCAAGATTGTTAGGTCGAAAATTGGGTTGAACTGGGAGGTTCCCATGGTCATCGCGTCAGAACTACGACCGGGAATGGTCATCCGTATTGAAGGTGAGATTTACAAAGTTCTCGAAGTGGAGGCTAAAGCCGGAGCCGCAAAGATGGGCGGAGTGGTCAAAACCAAGCTGAGCAACGTCCGAAGCGCGCATTTGTGGGAACCACATTTCCGGCCGCAGGAACGGCTCGAGGATCTCGAGCTGCAGCGGCACATGATGGAATTCCTGTTTGCCCAAGGGGACAGTTGCACGTTCATGAGTCCGGACACCTATGAGCAAATTGAGATCCCCAATCCGGTTCTGGGCGTGGGGCAGAAATTTCTGCACCCCGGGATGGAACTGCCTGTGGAATTCTTTAATGGTGAGCCAATCAGCGTGGTTTTTCCTGATATCGCCGACGCTCGGGTCAGCGACACAGCGCCGCCCAGCCATTCGCAGCAGGACAACGCCTGGAAGGAAGCACGGCTTGAGAATGGGATGTCGGTGCGGGTGCCTCTGTTTATCAGCTCGGGGGAGCTCGTGCGAATTGAAGTGAAGACCGGCCGTTACGTGGAACGAGCGCGTGCCGAGCATAAGCGGCCCGCATAGAATAGCTTCCTATACGCGTGAGTGAGTAAGCGAGCCGAACGTGCGGTTAATGTGTCACAAAAACAGCGACACATCGCGCGGCTCGCCCAGATCCCTCGCTGCGCAAAATCGGATCGCTCGGGATGACAAGCCACGAGGAGGCTTAATCAATGCTCGAAATGAAGGCGGTGCGCATGGAGTTCCCGGCCGATGCCAACATCATCGTCGGCCAGTCGCATTTCATCAAGACCGTCGAAGATCTTTATGAAGCTATCGTCTCCACCGCGCCGCAAGCCAAGTTCGGGCTGGCCTTCAATGAAGCCTCAGGGGCGTGTTTGACGCGGGCGGAAGGAAACGACGAAGCATTGCGAGACGTCGCCGCACGGAATGCGCAGGCCTTGGCCTGCGGCCATACGTTCGTCTTAGTGCTCCAGAATGCTTATCCAATCAACGTGCTGAGTGCGATCCGCAACCTTCCTGAAGTTTGTTCGATTTTCTGTGCGACCGCCAACCCGGTGGAAGTCATCGTGGCCGAGAGTGAGCAAGGACGGGGCGTGCTCGGCGTCATCGATGGCAGCTCGCCGAAAGGCGTTGAGAGGCCAGAAGATGTGAGCTGGAGGCACGATCTCCTGAGGAAAATCGGCTACAAACGATAGAAGCGGGTGGTCGTACTCTGTCTCTGTTCGGAATCCGTAACATGCAGGACAAATGTTTGTAACAAAAGATGATTCTCCGCCGCGCGTTTGTTCCATTTTGGGACTGGGCTCGGTCTGTTTTTGTAACAGAGCAGGCTAGCTGTGATGAGATATGACAAACTGGCGTAAGAAAGAATCGTGGATCGCTGGGGCACATTGGGTTTCTTTCTACTGGGAGGTGGGACCGGAGCTATCACAACTGCTGCCTATTACTCATCACAAATTCGGGACCTTCGGCGAATGATCGAATCTGTATCGGCTCAGCGCGTCCAGGAAGATCCCGCAGAGAAAGAAAGCGATGAACGCAAATCTGCTTAGGGAGCAATGGCGCAATAATGTACGTGTCTACCACCCGTAACGTTGGAACCGTGCTGGTGATTTGTCGCGATGACGAGGCCACCCAGCAAATCAGCCAGGTACTGCGAGAGCACGCCTTGGCTGCAGAAATTAGCGTTGATATCTCCTCAGGTCTGGATCGCTTAGCTCGACGTAAGTACGAAGCCGTGATAATCGACTGGCCGGTGAGAGGCGAGGCCGGCGCGTGCCTGGAACAGGTTCACGCTTCCGCCTCGAACCGTACCGCGATCACATTTGCGATCACCCCCGGCGAGGAAGAGACAGCCGACGCGCTGAAGCGCGGTTTCAACTTTGTGCTCGAAAAGCCACTCACCCGTGACTCCGTCACCCACACGCTGAAAGTTGCTTACGGGCTGATCGTGCGTGAGCGCCGCCGCTACTTCCGATATCCCGTGTCTGTGCCTGCGGTGCTCAACCGAAAAGCGGAGAAGGAGGTTTACGGCCGGACGATTAATGTCAGCGAGCGCGGCATGGCTGTGCGGGTTTCAACTCCACTGCCGCCGGGAGCGGAGGCTTTGGCGCAATTTACGTTACCCGACCCGCCACTGGCGATCACCGCCGAATCCAAGGTGTGTTGGAGTAATGAGGGCGGCGAGGTTGGCTTGTCCTTTCTTTTCCTGCCATTCGACATGGCCTCTGAGCTCCAGGCCTGGCTGGCACAGAAACTGGAAGAGGAAATACCCCAGTTAGTGACGGAGAAATTCCGTCAGCCGAATGCGAGAGAGAAACCGCCAGGGGTGTAATCGGCCGGGGCTCGCCTTAACCTTGATGTTGCGTGCAACATCTCAACTGTGGGGTGCCCCATCCTAGCGCGTTTTGTGCGCTAGGGCGGGAGGCAGTTCCGCGGACAGCGAATGCCGGAGGCACTTAGCTCACCGTTGAGCCAATCCTTCCAGAGTTGGGAAGAATGCGGGATAGGAAATCGCGGCCGCATTCGCGCCGTGGATGATAGTGTCGCCGTTGGCACGGAGCGCCGCGACGGCGAATGCCATCGCAATACGATGGTCACCGAAGGAATCGATCTCCGCGGCATGCAATTGCTGGCCCCCGGGAATGCTGAGTCCATCCTCGTGCTCTTCGACCTCGGCTCCCATCTGGCGCAGATTCGTGGCAATGGCGGCGATTCGGTCTGATTCTTTCACCCGCAGTTCCCGCGCATCGCGGATTTCAATGCCCTTTGCTGTGGAAGGTGCAATCGCCGCCAACACGGGAATCTCATC
>Ga0187769_10002675_pt1 | contig 10493 bp, 10 predicted proteins | sample 0116_SJ02_MP02_1_FD_133140 | JGI IMG/M metagenome (GOLD analysis project Ga0187769, IMG submission 133140) | Tropical peat soil microbial communities from peatlands in Department of Meta, Colombia - 0116_SJ02_MP02_10_MG | ecosystem: Environmental > Terrestrial > Soil > Wetlands > Peat | place... | reverse complement strand
GCCGTTAGGTTTGAGCACAGTCTTCCACCTCACGAAACACTGATTCATGAGTCTGCAGAACCCCTGCTGGCTTGGGGAAACGATCCGATCAAGGGATCGCCAGTCATGCAATCCCAAAAACCAGAGTCTCAACCGGTTATCTCTCCCATAATCCAGAAGACGCATGTAAGGAGGGCTCGTGATGATTGCGTCAACATGCTCCGGCCCTGCGAAGGTAGCAGCATCGCGACAAAAGCACGATCTCTGCACAGTAAAGTCCAGTTCGGGCATCCGACTAAAAGCGCGAACCAACTTTGCTTCAAGTCGGTCGCGCAGGGAACGGTATCCGTACAACTCGGGGTATCGAAAACGTGGAAATTTCTTGTGCCGGAGATAAGGCACCGTGTGGCTGCTCGGAAAAGACAGGAAGCCAGGCCTTTGGTGGTGCAGGATACCCAACAGCGAGGCGAGCAGGAACCAAGAGTGACGCTGCCTCAACACGCTTACCCAAGCAAGCGTTTCACGCAGCGTTTCCCGATGAAAGAACAGCCTCACCCACTGCGGCACCCGCCTGAGATCAACTGTAACGCGAAGCTTCTCTGCCGCAACACTTACACGATCAACCTGTTCGAGAGCTTCTTCCAGCGACTGACAAGGGAACAACTTCGCCCGCGTTAGCAGATGGGCATAGGGACTTAGGTCGTTAGCTACAACCCGGCGACGCGCCGCCCAAGCTTCCAAGGCGACCGTACCCGAACCCGAGAACGCGTCGTAAACGAGGTCCCCCTTTTTCGTGAACTGCGAAACAAGAGATGCGGCAATCGACGATTTGACCTTTCCGATGTAAGGTGAGAGTTGATGCAGTGTGCTTTCACTCTTTGCGACACTTCCAGCCCAATCGCACACTAAGCGCTTCTGCCTCGGCGATTGCCCGCTCCCTCTCGCCGTTTTTGCCGGCATTACGTCCTCATCCCCATGGTGCTTTCAAGCCTAGGGTGCGCAATTTTAATTCCAGTTCTTTCCGTTCGCGGTTCAGCGCGAGCCCCCCTTTCTTGCCTGGCTTAAGCAACCCGTTAACCTCGGCGATCGCACGAGCACGCTCAGGAGAGCCAGCGACAAGTGCACTCACAACTTCTCGGTCAATCCTGGAGAGCTGCATTCCATTCCGTCGATAGTCGAGAAAGGCCTCCCACACCAGGGGAACCCACTTTGCAACAATGCTTTCTCCAATTACTGTTGCGTAGGAACGGATCTCCTCTTGGGCATGGCTGTCCATGCGCAGATTCAAGAAGTGCAAGAGATTATGCAGATCAATCTTCCAATATGCCTCGGTGTATGTTGACAGTGGAAGATCTTTTCTGGCTTGTTCTCTTGCCACTCCCTTGTCAAGGCGCGCTTGGTAAGCGGCACGAGTGATGCGCTGGATTTCAGCCTCCGCAGCGGAGAGGGCTTCCCCATCCTGCCGAGATAGGTAGCCATTGCTACCCTGGCGATTATCTGGCGATTGCAGTCGCCATTTATCAGGGGGTGTTTTATATGCTGCATCTATCGCGATTGAGTACCTCATCGAGTACTCATTGACGTTAGCCGTTCGGTGTCTGATCCATTGTCTCCACACATCCATTGGAGACCGTACGTGGAGCTTGATTTCGCACATTTCAAACGGGGTCGTGTGGGATTGTCGCATCAGGTAACGAATTAGACTGCGATCCTCCTGGATGTGCTTTGTACCTGCCCCGTAGGACACGCGGGCCGCCTGGACTACTGATGAATCGTTGCCCATGTAATCGATCAGGCGAACAAATCCATCATCCAAGACAGGTAGACAAACGCCCAACATCTCGTCCAATGCAGCTACGGCGAGGCGTTGTAAACGGTTTGCAACCTTCGGTTGGCTCAAAGTCAAGTCAGATGGACGTGACATCGTTTCCTTTCCAGTGAAAGGACACATCAGCCTTCATGCTTGATGTTCGATACAAAATCCCCTCATGAGACCGCCAGTTCCAAGAACTCTTTTCTCTCGGCTGCGCTGATAGAACCCAACAGCAAGGCGAGTCGACCAAGACTAAGAGTCCACCGCGCCGCGATTCCCGAGCTGTACTCTGGCAGAAAACCTTCCGGCGAAGGGTATTCAACGTGGATATCAGGGTGAAGTGCCTTAGCGAGATAGCACCCCACCGCTTGCATTTTGCTTCCTCCAGGCGCAAGCAACACACGATGGGTCGCGGAAAGTTTCCAATACAAACCAATTAGCAGAGATAAGGTTTCCCGGTAATCCAATGTTGAGACAGAACGCCCCGGCACCGGCATCGAACTTCCAGATTTCTCAACTAAAGGGTTATCCTCAACCCACTCACGCCGCACCTGATCATGAATCCAGGCAGTTGCGTCCTCTCTCCACGTATGAACCGGCGGTTTGCCGTTTATCAGGAACAGTCGACTCGGATACACGGTATTCAGCAGCACTTGTGTCAGTGCATCGTTGAACGACATGAAGACCAGCGCTGCCGTCGGTTGACCCTGCATTGCCACACTTCCAAGACAGGTTACGCGGACCACACCATGGACACCCGTGAAGATCTGCAGTGTTGGCCGATGAATTTCGTTCTTCCTTCTAGCCTCTTCGAATTCCTCTTCACTTGGACCATAGGTTTCTGCTTCAGCATAGAGAACAGTAACCTCTACATCGAGCTCCCTGCAAACAGTCAGAATGAGCAGTATCGCCAATTTTGACATCGTTGAGATGTCGACCACGACCCGACGCACGTCGCTTCCAGCGAGATTCTGACGGAGCTGCACCTCGAAATTCTCAGGGTCGAACCGATCGTACACGAGGACGTCAGAATCCGATACCGATACGCCGCGCATCGCCAACCCAGTTCTTACCTCATGGAGCCGGTTCTTTGCGTTGAATGGTCGGTAATCGAGGAGTACACCCCGGCTGCTTGAGTCGGGCCGGATACGCTTGACGATAGACATTGTGCGGTCCTCGAATCCGGGGGCATGTATCAGCACGTCGTGCTTGCCCAACGGAACAGAAGCGCACGGCTCCAACCGAGGAAGCGTACGCGTCAACATCTTGGAGACAAGGTCGTTCATGAATCCTCCTCGTCGAAATCTTCGACAACCGGATGTTTTGTTGCTGTTGTGGCTCCTGTCTGCGTGTCAGCTAGGTCGTCGTAGAGATCTGATCCAGTATCGGAATATCGCTGAACAAACGGCATTGTCATTTGATCGTTATCAAGACGGTTCGTCACAACTACCTTTTTGAAGCTGTCAGGATCCAGAAGGAGTTGTGTGAACCCTGAAGAAGTCAGCTGTACACTGTCCCTTTTCGAAAGCGGGAGAGTTGCAAATGGCAGAAGCAGGCGGCGCAAATATAGCCGTGGGACAAAAGCGCCGCGAACGCTTTTGCCGCGACTGTCCCGCATAAACAACCCATATCGAATCAGGTCGCGGTAAACCTCGCGTGCTAGGCCGTCAATTCTGAACTCGTCAATGATCTCGATCCTGAACGCCATTCTCGGCACTTCACGAGGACTTGCGCCTTCTCGAATCGTGTACGTAGGTCCGAGCAAAAGTCGCGTTGCAGCCGCAACAAAAGCCTCCACCACTGCTTTTAAGTGGTCGCCATAGGTACCTTTGAGCGAATACTCGGGGATTTTTTCCCTTAAACGCTGCACTTCTGCTTTAACTCTGTGCGGATTAGTGGGCTCATTCCTTGTGTGCGAATTGAGCCACTCGCCGCCACGATTCCGAAATGCACGATCCTGAATCGCAGGATCTACGGGCATAACGATGGGCTGCAATTTCTCTTTGTTGGATTTTTCCTGGGGCGCTTGATCGATCACGTCGGTGATTAACTGGATCATGGTCCGAGTGTCACCAGACCAGAGGTCGGAGAATACATCTTCCCCGAAGTATTGCACTCTCGCGCGAGAACGACCTCTTCTTTGAGAACTGCCACGCACCACCGTTTTCTCTTGCTGCTCATGAAGTGTTAAACGAAGGCGCCGGGCGAATTCCGTTTTAGAGAGGTTGAGTCTCCCAAGCAGCTTGTCAAGTGACGCTCGCCCTTTCGGTATTCGCACATCAGATTCCAGTCGACGATGAAAAACATCCCGTAGAAAGGCGAGTCGCTCACTGTCACGAAGGAACAATGATTCCTCACCCATATCGACAAGCTGATAGTCATCCCCATCCGTCAGATTCTTACCGCTGGAGTCCTCCGGAATAAAAGTGCTCCAGGCCTCAGTTGCAACCTTCGCGAGAAACTCCGGCGAACGCTGAAGGAACAAGCGATTCAACACACGCTGCATCGACTCGGAAACGCGTGGTGTCGAAAAGTCATCTACAAACAGGAGCAGTGCGCGTCCTTCCATCCAAGGGCAGAACGCGCGAACTTGTTGTACGAATCGCGGCAACCAGCGGGTTTGGGCTAGTTCAGAATACCCGGGAAACAACCCGCTCGGCTCCGTACGCGGGAAAGACCATTTATGCTGTTCCAAAATCGCACGATATCTTTCCAATCGATCTTCGCCGACGACTAGCATGTTGAACGTTGACGGCACAAGCCAACTCTGTACCAACGTCAAGAGAGCATCGGAAGTTGCCTCTCCCATGCGGCCCGCGCGTGCCGACTGCACCGTGAGTAAATCTCCCAAGACACATAGGTTCGCATAGCACACTAGCCTAGCTTCGTCCTGTTCTGTCGGATGTTCGGGAAATCGGGCGAATGCGTCCGCAAAGTCGTTAGCATTAACATAAAGGGCAGCAAATCGATCACGTCCCGGTAATTCGACGACTTCGCCACACTCGATAATCAGCCGTTCACTCAAACGGCGAAACAGCATCGTTTTGCCGCAACCTCTTGGGCCAGTTACAACCGTGGGTATATCAAGCGCAAGAATTTTCGACCGTGCCGGTACCGTTGGAACGAAGAGGCGTTTCCACCATTCCCATCGCTCTCCAATCATCTCGCTTACTTGAAACTGGCCAACGGTCGGTGTTTCTGGAGGCGAAACTTGCGCACCACCAGCAGAACTGGACGCGACCATCGGACTTGCCGCCCGGCCCGCTTGAGCTGTGCGCTTTATCTCAGCCAAATGTTTCAGCAAATCCAAAGGCGGTCTTCTTTCCGCGGTGGCTTTTTCGCTCAAAAGCTTGCCCAGATCGCGTTGCATCGCCTGAAGGATTTGCCTATGAGTCGCCGTCGCCGTCGCATATTCAATGCGCGGGATCATCTCGTTGATAATACCGGAAAGACCCTGGTAATCGTCCTTAGGTGCGGTGATCCCACCTGTAACACCGTAGCCGAAATCCGACACGTATATCGGAGCCCTGGGCTCCAGGGAATCGTCCAGCCTAGCGCTCGATTCCTTGCCAATGAGTATGTTTCCTGAATGGAGGTCCCCGTGTCGAACTACACCCTCAGCTTCGCACGCGTGCAAGACGTGTAGAATTTTCTCGACGACGGCCAAAAGAAAACTCGTCGGGATCGTCTTCACCCGAGCGAGGTACTGCCGCAGATTTTCGCCTGGTTCGATAAAATCCCACACCGTGTACTGGCAAAGGCGACTTTTTCCATTGTGGTCAATTTGCGCCGCACCGGATTCGTGAAAGTGCACGACGCCATCCACAAGTCCGAGGCTCATAACCTTTTGCAGTTCGACTTCCCAGCCCTTCTTCAAGAGGTCGAAAGTCAACTTGACTGCTCGCACTCCGCTTGGAACATTTTTGAAATGAGCTTTGTAGACGTAGCCGATTCGTCCAGCCCCCACGAAGTCGACGAGCGTGTAGTCGCCGACTGGCTTCCCAGCCAGATCCCTGCACCAAGGATCGTTACGGATTGGAGTCATGGCTTTGCGTCCCGTTATCGGGCTGAGCAGCCTAGTACATCAGCCGCCCACTAACGTCACGGCATCCGTTGAAAATTGCGGCCCAAATTATAACGCTGTCCGAGTTCAACAGTATGTTAGCCCCATCACGGTGGACCGAACCGCCGCGCTCATCAGGATGTTGGTCCGTCCTGATTCGCCATCCGCTCAGAATCTTGCCCGCTTTGCAACCCACAATTCAACCCACGATAAGGTCGCCTTGCGCGTACTTTGCACGGACTTACCCAGCCTGCAAGTAGTTGAAGGTATTAAGGATAGTGACACTCTGAAAAGGCTGCGCTCTACACCCGGGAAGAGCCTGACGCCGCATGAAGCCAGACTTAAATGTTGGACGTCCGCTAACGGCACCGAGTTCATCAAATGGTTGACATCGCTGAAATGTAACGCTCCGGGCGGGACTGCGCGCACAAGGTGCCAACCTGCTCGTGGGTCCAGTTGAGGGTCCACTTCTCCAGACCCGGTTTCCAAGTGCTTGGGAACACATTCCTGAATAGTCCCGAGCATTCCCGTTAACTCTCTGATTACAAACGTCCGGTTAGAGTGTGAAGATGGCACTCTACCGCTGAGTTAAGCGCCCAACCTTTTTAATTCAACCACTTAGAAGCTCTACCGTCAACCGCGTGGGAACAAATGGGAACAATTCCCGTTCCCACGTCAGAATCCGGGAACGGAATCGAGCGCACGATTCGGCTCTGTGCATTCCGCTTGGCGGGCGTCACAGCTTGGACGTACTTGTCCATCGTGACACTCGCGTTCGCGTGCCGCATGAGCGCCTGTGTCGTTGCCACGTCCGCGCCTTGGCTGTTTACCAGCGTGCCGAACGTATGACGGAGCGTGTGCCAGCCGATCTGTTTCTGGATTCCAGCCCGCTTTGCAGCAGGTCGGATGTGATCTTCCATTGCAGCGTTCGGCCAGTACGGTTGCATTCCGTGCTTGTCAGGACTGGCGAAGATGTAATCTGCGTCCTGATTATAGGGACAGCATCCACGCCAGCGAGTCAGCACGTCAGCGAGTGCCGCGTCCAGCGGTAGAGGCTTGCCGCTGGTTTCCGTTTTCATGTTCCCAATGTGCTGACGTACAACCCCACGGCTCAGGTGAATCTCACCCGCCGTAAAATCTACGTCTGCCCACTTTAGGCCGAGCAATTCGCTCACCCTCAGCCCGGTTGTGACGGCCACATAGACAGCCGTCCGCCACGGATCACTCAATTGCTTGAGTACCTTTCCGATTTCCTCAACCGTCAGCACGTCAGGGACTCGCGTCCGCTTCGCAGACTGTCTCACTAGCGTTATCGGGTTGCGGTTGAAAAACTCCCATCGCATCGCGTGATTGAAAATCGCGTGCATGAGGTTTCGCAGTTTTGCCCGCGTACCGGGTGCGAGTGGCAGAGTGGACAGCCATGCTTCCACTGCTACCGCCCTTACATCCGAGAGTGAATGATCCTTCCACTGCGGAAGAATCCGCGTCTTGAGAAACCCCTTGCACACTTCCGCATAGTACGGCGTCTTGTTGGGTAGTTCCTTCGTGGTGTAGTGGTCTGCCAGTTCACCGAACGTGTGCGGTGATCTGACTTCCCGGTTTAGGTTTGCGCGGAGTGATTCGCAAGCCTGCATTGCTACTTTCCGGCTTGGGAATTGTTCCACCGTGCCTACTTTCTCTTTCCGGTTGCTCTGCCCATCACGATAACGGAGCACCCACACATCGGGGCCAGCCTTCCGTTTCTCACGGTACAGGCAACCTTGCTGATACCGTCTGCTCATTGGATTGTGTCCTTTCGAGTTTGAGCAGGCGGGTCTATCTGGCCTTCTGATTGTGCCATAAGCCACGAGTTGAGTTCACTGGCACGATAGCGATAATACTTCCCCACACGGAAGTGTGGGAGTTCCGAACGGCGGGCCATGCGCTGTACGGTCTTGGGATGCAGCCCAAGAAGCTGTCCGGCTTGGGTGTCGGACAGCAAAGGTTCAAAGTTTGTAGGCATAAGATCATGGGACGGAGAACCCCGTCCCTTTACCGGGAATACCGCGTTCCAAGTGGCTCATCAAACGCAGCGGAGATGCACCGCGTATCCGCCTGCCTCTTCCGCTCTTGCTCGGACAATTGGCGCACGCCACACTTCGCGTACATCGCGGCACGGCGGCCTTTCTCACCCGGATGCCATAGCTCATTCCAATCTCCGTTTTCTAGCGGTCTAGGAACATCCATTGCATGAGTTCCTTCCTCTTGCATCGTCAATTCCATGTGGGCGGTGGTGCTGGCCCGTTCTGTGAGCCGAGGCTGCGATTCGGCAGTCAAAATGACATGATTGCCCGATATGTTCTTGACGTTACCGTGGATTGTGTTTCCGCAGGAATCGGTTGCTTCCCCTGCGAGATAGGCTTTTGCAAAATCTAAGTCAAGCTGTTCGCGGGTCTTTGTCTGTCGCTTCGCCTCAACTGGAGGGTCTGGAGATTCTACCGGAGGCACAAGGACAGGTAGGACAGGTTCCTCATAACGAGGATCAATTACCGGGTCAAGGACTGGCAGGGGCTTACGCTTGCGGGCCTCGCGCCAAGCCTTCAGCTTGCCTTTGCTGATGCCGAACTGCTTCATTGCTTCAGCAGTCTCAAGAACCTCGTTCATCATGGCTTCAGCAGAGGCACGGGTGATGCGGAGTCCTTTCCGGCTTTCGTTCACGCGGACACGCACCAGCTTGCCCTGTGTAACGTAGTGGCGAATGGTAGAGTTATCCTTCCATCCGAACATCTTCCGCACGTCGCGGTAGGGAAGTAGCTCTTGGGTCATTTCTCGCCTCTGCAACCCTCGGGATGACTCTTACGCACAAACGCCCGCAGTTTCATGGGCGTGTAGAGAACACGCGACCCCATGTGGAAGCATTCGATTTTTCTATTTCGTGTAAGCAGGTCGAGGGCTTGAATACTGATGCCTAGCGCCTTCGCTGCTTCCTTCCTACTAATCAAGAGTTGTTCCATTTTCGTAACCTCGAAACCTGATAAAAAGCCCCGCACTGGCGGTCCGTACCAGTGCGAGGCGGTCAGCACTGTACCATCCACGCAATCATTCATGGACGATACGAAGTCACAGGGCTGATGCTGAAGAATTCATCAGCCCGTGTCCTGTGGTGAAGACGCAGTTAAGCCCACAGGGAAGCGAAAGCAAGCCGAATGTACTGCCAGAACCCAAACGGGGCAGGCTTTGGCAGGGCTGCTATTCTTGCACGTTCTGCCGCAACACCCTCATTGTGTCCGACCATTCGTGCGCTTTGTGCTGCGCTCTTGACTGCAACTATGTTCTCAGCAGCAGCGGCGGCTTTGCCGTCTGCATGTCCGCGAGCATAAGCAGCGTCAGCATCCGCTTTGGCTTGCATCTCGAACACACCCAGGATTGTTTTGATCCTTCCTGCGTTTGACGGTTGTCCGGGTAGCAGAGCAATGATCTTTCCGTATGCCTCAGTTGCCAGCATCAGAATCCGCCAAGTTTCCGGGGAATTGCGAGAACCGCTGACGGTCAGGATTGGCCTTCCCAAGCATGTTGGAACCTTGCTGTGGGCAGCGCGGGCATTGCCCAGAGCCGGACACACGGTCAACTGCCTCGCGGCTGATATCACCCTTCGTGGCTCTGGTATCTCCGGGGTATGATCCAGCAGGCCAGCCAAAATCCGCACTCACGTCCTTCGCATCGATTGCCTTGATCGTGGGGTCTGGTATTTGGTGATCTCCCACAGGGAAGTCTTGCGTCTGCACTGCGGGCGCATTTTTAGACGGTGCAATTCGTTTTGGTGAGCTATCGCGCACCATGTCCTCATGCGAGTAGCGTGCTGCCGGGTCAGGCATTGCCGAAGTCTGTATCGGCTCCCGTGATGCGGGAGTATCCTTGACGTTCATGCTGCTGGTGACGCAGCTTGTCTTTCTGTTTTCCATTCGGTATTCCTCTTCCAAAGCATCGGCGTACAGAGTGCCGAAGTGCTTTCTTGTGTTCTGTAAAATTCGCTTAGCGATGTGCTGAGCGATTCGTTTACTTCGTGCTGGCATCTGTGCTCCTAGCTAGGTAGAGCGCAGATGAGCGAAGCAGAGATGCCCACGTTCAGTTCCCGCTGAATACGTGGGCTTTCGGTGTCGAGTCCAAGCGATCCTGTCTCCGCCTAATGCGGCTGAAACGAGAGAGAGAACCAACCGCAAACTTGTTGTTAGGGTTTACGCGGGCGAGAGTTGCCCATGATGTGCTGGAAAGCATCGAATCCCATGCGGCTGATAAACCGACTCATGCGCCGACTGTCATCTGTGGCGGTGGGTCCGGTTTTCAACTGCTGCACCGTTTGAACGCTTTGGAAAAATTCGAGTTCCTTAGCATCGCTTTCGCGCTGTGCCGCTGCCGCAGCTTCACGCGCTGCGAGTGCAGCCTTCTCTGCGGTCTTGACTGGATCGTCTGCCATGTTATGAGTCCCACCGATCTGCCTCAGTAGGCTGTGGATGAAAATCGACTTTCGTCCGGTCGTAAGGGGCAGACCCGGATTCTGGGTTACCCGTCTGCACAGCCTTCGTTGACTCCAGTTTTTCCAACCGAGCGTTTACTCGCGCCAGTTCATCCGTGAGCTTGGCAATGTCGTTCTGGCAGCGG
>Ga0187769_10002674_pt1 | contig 10494 bp, 8 predicted proteins | sample 0116_SJ02_MP02_1_FD_133140 | JGI IMG/M metagenome (GOLD analysis project Ga0187769, IMG submission 133140) | Tropical peat soil microbial communities from peatlands in Department of Meta, Colombia - 0116_SJ02_MP02_10_MG | ecosystem: Environmental > Terrestrial > Soil > Wetlands > Peat | place... | reverse complement strand
TAGACGCGGTCGAGATTGCGGTAGTCGTCCTTGCAGTCCTGCAGGTGGTTGATCACCTGGAGTGCGTTGCAGAGCGCGTCCGACGCCCGGTAGCCGCTCTTCTCCTCGCCGTGGAGGTCGAGCAGGTAGCGCCCCACGGGTGCCGCCGAGAGCATGCAATAGCCGTGGATGAGCTCGTCCCAGCTCCGGTAGCGCAGCACCGTGGCGTCGCGCTTGAAGGCGGTCACCAGATCGATGCAATGCTGGACCGTGACGTTGGTCTCGCTCAGGCTTCGGCGCAGCCGGTGCGCCTTGAGGTAGGCCGGATCGCCCTCGCGGCGCCCGAGGATGGCCGCCTCGAAGCCGTCGAGCCGGTCGATCTTCTCTTGCGCCGAAAGCCGCGGATTGTCCGCGATGTCGTCGATCGCGCGGGCGAAGGCATAGAAGAGCGCCACATGGGGACGCAGCTTCGCCGGCAGGAGCCAGGAGCCGACCGGGAAATTCTCGTCCCCGGCCCCCTTGCCCGAAGGCGTCTCGGCCGTTGTCACGCGCGCGCCGCTCGCCATGTCCCTTCCCGCCTCGCTTGCCCCCGCCTCGCCTGAAGAACGCAGCCCCGAGCCTGCCATGCGCATGGGTAGCATATTTTTGCGCCCGCAATGAGGAGAGAGACGTGGACGGGGAGGGGGCGGTGGACAGCAGGGCGCACGGCCGCTACAAAGGGCCGCGGACGGGGGAGAGGTAACGAGCGATGACGGTTCTTGTGACAGGGGCGGCGGGGTTCATCGGCTTTCACGTGAGCCGGGCGCTCTTGGCACGGGGCGAGCGCGTCGTCGGCGTCGACAACCTCAACGACTACTACGACGTGCGGCTCAAAGAGGCCCGCCTCGAGCGGCTCGCGGCCGAGCCCGGCTTCGCCTTCCTCCGCCTCGATATCGCCGAGGAAGGCTCGATCGCAGCGCTCGCCGGACGCGAGCCGGCGATCGACCGCATCGTCCATCTCGCGGCCCAGGCGGGCGTGCTCTACTCGATCACCAACCCGGCGGCCTACATCCGCGACAACATCCAGGGTCAGCACGTCTTGCTCGAGCTCTGCCGGTGCTTGGGTCGCCTTCGGCATTTCGTCTACGCGAGCTCCTCTTCCGTTTACGGCGGCAATCGCAAGCTGCCCTTCTCGATCGCGGACCGGGTCGACGAGCCGGTCTCGCTCTATGCCGCGACCAAGCGCGCCGACGAGCTGATCAGTCACACCTACAGCCATCTCTTCCGGATTCCGGCGACGGGCCTGCGATTCTTCACCGTCTACGGTCCCTGGGGCCGACCGGACATGGCGATGTTCATCTTCACCAAGGCGATCCTCGCGGGAGAGCCGATCCGCCTCTTCAATTATGGCAACATGCGCCGCGATTTCAGTTACATCGACGACGTCGTGGCCGGCGTGCTTGCGGTCCTCGAGCGTCCGCCGCCCGAGGGAGACGCCGCACCCCACCGCCTCTACAACCTCGGCCACCATCGCGCGGAAGAGCTGCGCCACCTCGTCGAGCTCATCGAGCGGGCCACTGGGCGAAAGGCGATCGTCGAGCTCGCCGCCATGCCGCCCGGCGACGTGCCGGAGACGTTCGCGGATATCGAGGCGAGCGTGCGCGATTTTGGCTTTGCGCCGCGCACGCCGCTCGAGGAGGGCGTGCCGCGTTTCGTCGACTGGTACCGCGATTATCACGGGCTGTGAGCGCGCGCCGTAGCGGCGCGCGTCCCGCGCGCGGCTCTTACCGGCCGTAATCGTCGTGTATGCGGATGATGTCGTCCTCGCCGAAATACTTGCCCGTCTGGACCTCGATGAGATCGAGGGGGATGTGCCCCGGATTCTCCAGCCGATGCACCGAGCCCACCGGGACGTAGGTCGACTCGTTTTCGTGAAGCGTGAATATCTTGTCGCCGATGGTGACGCGTGCCGTGCCGCGCACGACGGTCCAATGCTCGGCGCGCTTGACGTGCTTCTGCAGCGAGAGCTTGGCACCGGGTTTCACCGTGATGCGCTTCACCTGGTGGGAAGGACCGGCGTCGATGCTCTGATAGCTGCCCCACGGGCGATCCACCTTGCGGTGCTGGATCGCCTCGGGGCGGCCCTCGCGCTCCAGTCTCTCGACAAGCTGCCTGACGTCCTGGGCGCGCTCCTTGGGCGCCAGCAGCAAGGCGTCCTCCGTCGCGATCACGACCAGCCCCTCAATGCCGATCGCGGCCACGAGGTGGCCGTCCCCGCGGATGTAACTGTCGCGCACGTCGAGCGTGACAACGTCGCCGATCAGCACGTTGCCCGCATCGCTGCGGTCGCCGATCGACCACAACGAGGACCAGGAGCCGACGTCGCTCCAGCCGATATCCGCCGGGACCACCACGGCGGCTTCGGTTCGCTCCATGACCGCATAGTCGATCGAGATCGACGGGACCTCGCGGAAGGCATCGCCGCCGAGGCGGAGAAAATCGAGATCGTGGGAACTCTCCGCGAGGGCTGCGCGGCAGCCCGTGAGAATGGGCCGGGCGAGCCGCTCGATCTCGGCGAGATAGCTGTCCGCCCGGAAGAGGAACATGCCGCTGTTCCAGTAATAGCCGCCTTGCGCCAGGAATCCCTCCGCGGTGGCGCGGTCCGGCTTCTCGACGAAGCGGGCGATCTTGAAGCAGCCGGGCGCCCTGTTGAGCGCCGCGCCGGCCCGAATGTAGCCGTAGCCCGTCTCGGGTTCTTTCGGCGTGATCCCGAAGGTGACGATGGCGCCGTCGCGGGCCGCGCGGGCGGCCTTCTCGACCGCGCCAAGGAAACCCGCCTCGTCCAGAACGACGTGGTCCGACGGAAGCACGAGCACGAGGGCAGAGGGCGAGCGCTCGGCCGCCATGAGAGCCGCGACCGTCACCGCGGGGGCAGTGTTGCGGCCCAGGGGCTCGAGCACGATCGCGTGCGGCGCGACGCCGATCTCCCGCAGCTGCTCGGCGATGGCGAAGCGATATTCTTCATTGCAGATCACGATCGGCGGTTCAAAACGCGCTCCTTTGCCGACGCGCAGGACGGTCTCTTGCAGCAGGCTGTGTTGCGAGACGAGCGGCAAGAGATGCTTGGGATAGGCCTTGCGCGAGAGCGGCCAAAGGCGGGTCCCGGACCCGCCCGAAAGGATGACTGGCTGGATTGTCCCGTCCATGGGTCCTGCTCTCACCGATCCCGCGCTGGCCCCTTATACACCAGCTTTCGCTCGCGTCCTACCCGGTAGGAGGCCGGGAAACGGCCTGGGTGAGCCTTCTCGGCCGCGACCCGAGGTGCCGCCTGCCGCCGAGGGCGGCGCGCGCCGAGACCTGCCCGTGCCCTCTTCGATTGACAAGCGCGGACGCGAAGGCTACGAGCCTGTCTCCGGACCGCTTTGGGCCCGGCCATCTCGCGCGGGCCCTCGGCCGCGCTCGACCGGGAGCGACATTCATCCTCTCCGCGCAGCACAGCATGACGAGCTCTCCGCGCATCGCCGTCGTCGGCCTCGGTTATGTCGGCCTGCCGCTGGCCATCGCTCTTGCCCGGCATTTCGAGGTGGTCGGCTTCGACATGGACAAGGCGCGCACCAATGAGCTCCTACGCGGCCACGACCGCACGGGCGAGGTGAGCGAGGCGGTCCTGCGCGCGAGCCGGCTCGCCATCGTGAGCGAGCTCGAGGCGATCCGCGGTTGTCAGCTCTTCATCGCCACCGTGCCGACGCCGGTCACCGAGGAAAAGCGGCCGGACCTCACCGCCGTGCGCGCGGCCTGCCGCATGATCGGCAGCGTGATCGCGAAGGGCGCCATCGTGGTGCTGGAGAGCACCGTCTATCCCGGCGTCACCGAGGAGATCTGCCGCCCCGAGATCGCCGCGGCCTCCGGGCTTCAAGGCGGGGTCGACTTTCACGTGGGCTATTCGCCCGAGCGCATCAACCCGGGCGACCGTCTGCACACCGTCGATCGCATCGTCAAGGTGGTCGCGGGCGAGACGCCGGAGGTCACCGAGCGGCTGGCGGCGATCTACGGCGCCATCAACGGCGGTCAGATCCATGCCGCCAAGAGCATCAGGACCGCCGAGGCGGCCAAAGTGATCGAGAACGCGCAGCGCGACATCAATATTGCGTTCATCAACGAAGCGGCGATAATTTTCAACAAGATGGGCCTCTCGATCCATGACGTGCTGGCGACCTCGTCGACCAAGTGGAACTTCCTCCCCTTCCTGCCGGGCCTGGTAGGCGGGCATTGCATCGGCGTCGATCCCTTCTTTCTCGCGCACCTCGCGCATAGCCTCGGTCATGATCCGGAGATCATCCTGGCGGGCCGGCGCATCAACGACCGCATGGGCACCTATGTCGCGAACGAAATCGCCAAGGCGCTCGGCGCGCGGCGCGGCGGCGCCGACGGGGCGCGCATCCTGGTGCTCGGCCTCACTTTCAAGGAAAACATTCCCGATCTGCGCAACAGCAAGGTGGTCGACCTCGTCCGCGGCTTGCGCGCGCGCGGCCACCGCGTCGAGGTCCATGACCCTTTCGCCGATCCCGACGAGGCGAACGGGCTTTACGGCATCGATCTCCTGACGAACCTTGCGGGGGTTGCCGGTTATGACTGCGTGGTGGGAGCCGTCGCCCACGATGAGTACCGCGCGCTCAAGCCGAGCGACTTCGCGCGTCTTCTGCGGGCGGACGGCCTGGTCGCGGACGTCAAGGGAATCTGGCGCGGGATCACGCTGCCGGCCGAGACGGGGCGCTGGGAGCTCTAGGCCCCCGCTTGCGGAGTTTAGCGCCGTGCGGCGTGAAAGCGGGACGAGACGGGCTCGCCGCGACGTCCGGCCTGCTTGCACCGGCGCTGCGGCTCTGTCGGGCGCGCGCATCAGGCAGGGGTGGATGACGCGATGATGCGGGCCGTCTTTCTCGATCGCGACGGGGTGCTCACCGAGGAGGTATATTACAAGCGCACCGGACGTTGGGAGGCGCCGCTCGCTCCCGAGGACCTGGTGTTGCGGCCGGGGGTGGGGGCAGCCCTGCGCAGCCTCGCGGGCGGCGGCTACGCGCTCTTCCTGGTATCGAACCAGGGCGCCTATGCGAAAGGCAACACGACGCTTCAATCGCTGTGGGGCGCGCATCGGCGGCTGATCGACCTCCTCGCCGCCGAGGACGTGCACCTCAAGGACTGCTTTTATGCTTTCGGCCATCCGGAGGGGGTAGTGCCACATTTCTCGGGGAGCTCGGTCGAGCGCAAGCCGAGCCCCTATTTTCTCCTCGTCGCGGCGGCGCGATACGAGATCGACTTGAGCCGCTCATGGATGGTGGGCGACCAGGACATCGATATCGCGTGTGGCCGTGCCGCGGGCGTGCGCACGATCCTTGTCGCCAATCCGCACGCGGGGGAGCGGGCCTGCGGCTCGAGCCCCGACTTCCGTGCCGGCGACCTCGGGGAGGCCGCGGCGATCATCGCGCGCTCCTGCGCAGCCGGTTAGTTGCTTGTGACGGGTAATGATTTGCGATACAAGGCTCTTGGCGGCGGAAGCCGCCGGAAATCCAAGGGAAGAGGAACATGCCGAAGGTCCAATCGCTTCGCATAAAGCTATTTCTTGACGGCGCCGAACTTCAATCGATGAAGGAAGCGGTGGCGTCGAATCCCTTGATCAAGGGCTTCACCACCAATCCGACGCTCATGCGCAAGGCCGGAGTCACGGATTATTCCGCCTTCGCCAGGGAGGCGATCGCCGCCGTAGGCGGGCGCTCGATTTCCTTCGAGGTCTTTTCGGACGACTTCGACACCATGGAGCGGGAAGCGCGCGAGATTCACACCTGGGGCGGCAACACCTATGTGAAGATCCCCGTCACCAACACGAAGGGCATCAGCAGCGCGCCGCTCATCCGCAAGCTCTCGGCCGAAGGCATTCCGCTCAACGTGACCGCGATCCTGACGGCGGCGCAGGTGCGCGAGGTGGCAGCGGCCCTTGCCTTGAAGACGCCGAGCATCGTCTCGGTCTTTGCCGGGCGGATCGCCGACAGCGGCGTCGATCCCATGCCGATCATGCGCGAGTGCGCAGGCATCCTCGGCAATCGCCCCAAGGCGGAATTGCTGTGGGCGAGCCCGCGCGAGCTCCTGAACATATTTCAGGCGGAGGAGGTCGGCTGCCACATCATCACGGCGACAAAGGACGTGCTCGCGAAATTGTCGCTCGTCGGCAAGGACCTGTCCCAGTATTCGCTGGAGACGGTCCAGATGTTCCATCGCGACGCCCACGCGGCCGGCTATCAGCTCGTGCCCCCCATCAAGGCGACGAGTGCGGCGTGAACCCCCTTGGGGCGGTGCCTCCCGCGGGCGGCGCGGCCATTTCGGGCTTCCATCTCCGGGCCTTTTAAGGCTATCTATGGTCTTGCTGCGCCGCGACAAATGCCGCCTACGGCGGCGCGGCGGGGCGCCGATGCGAGGTCGCCTCGGCGGCGCCCCTGGCACCACCACCATCGGATAGACAAGGAAGCGTCGCGGTGCGGAAAGTCGCGTTGATCACGGGTGTGACCGGCCAAGACGGCGCCTATCTGGCGGCCCTCTTGCTCAGCAAGGGCTACGTCGTCCACGGCATCAAGCGGCGGGCATCGTCCTTCAACACCGGGCGCGTCGAGCACCTCTACCGCGATCGGCACGAGAAGGGCGTCTCCTTCTTCCTGCATTACGGCGACCTCACCGATTCGACCAATCTCATTCGCCTGGTCCAAGAGACGAAACCGACCGAGGTTTACAATCTCGCCGCTCAGAGCCACGTCCAGGTCAGCTTCGAGACGCCCGAATACACCGCCAATGCGGACGGCCTCGGTACGTTGCGCCTCTTGGAGGCGATCCGCATTCTGGGCATGGAGAGGACGGTCCGGTTCTACCAGGCCTCGACGTCGGAGCTCTACGGTAATGCCAAGGAGGTGCCGCAGCGGGAGACGACGGCCTTCCATCCGCGCAGCCCCTATGGCGCGGCCAAGCTGTACGCCTATTGGATCACGGTCAACTACCGCGAGGCTTACGGCATGCACGCCTCCAACGGCATCCTCTTCAACCACGAGGGGCCGACGCGGGGCGAGACCTTCGTCACCCGCAAGATCAGCCGCGCCGTGGCCGCGATCGACGCGCGGCTGCAAGCGGTGCTCTATCTCGGCAATCTTGACGCCAAGCGCGATTGGGGCCATGCCCGCGACTATGTGGACGGCATGTGGCGCATTCTGCAACAGCCGGAGCCCGACGATTACGTGCTGGCAACGGGCGAGACGCACTCGGTGCGCGAGTTCGTGGAGCTGGCCTTCAGCCATGTCGGGCGCACCATCGAGTGGCGCGGCAAGGGGGTCGATGAGCGCGGCATCGACGCGCGCAGCGGCGCCACGCTCATCCGCGTCGACCCGGTCTATTTCCGCCCGACCGAGGTGGACCACCTGATCGGCGATCCTTCCAAGGCGCGCGCCAAGCTCGGCTGGCGGCACAGCGTGAGCTTTGCCGAGCTCGTGCGGGAGATGGTCGAGTGCGACATCCGCGCGCTTGCCGAGGAGAAGAGCGCAGAGGCGGGCGGGAGCGTGGTGGCACCGGCGCGCCGCGTCGCCCGTATCCACGAGGCACGCTGACGATGGCCTCCGAAGTCGCGCTCATTCTCGGTATCTCCGGCCAGGACGGCGCCTATCTCGCGCGTCTGCTGCTCGACCGCGGCTTTGCCGTGCACGGGACCTCGCGGGATCGCGAGATGGCGAGCTTCGCCAACCTCCTCCGCCTGGGTGTCGGCGAGCGGGTGCATCTCCACTCCGCGGTGCCGAGCGACTTCCGCAGCGTGCTGCAGGTCATCAGCAAGGTGCGGCCGAGCCGCATCTTCAATCTCGCGAGCCAGTCCTCGGTCGGCCTTTCCTTCGATCAGCCGGTCGAGACGCTCGACAGCACCATCGGCGGCACGCTCAATATCTTGGAGGCGATGCGCACGCTCAATCTTTCGGCGCGCTTCTACAACGCCTCCTCGAGCGAGTGCTTCGGCAATACCGATCGGAATCCAGCGCACGAGGAAACCCCCTTCCGGCCGCGCAGTCCCTACGGCGTCGGCAAGGCGGCGGCCTTCTGGGCGGTCGCCAACTACCGCGAGGCCTACAACCTCTTTGCCTGCTCGGGCATCCTCTTCAATCACGAGTCGCCGCTGCGTCCAACCCGTTACGTGACGCAGAAGATCGTGCGGGGAGCCGCCGACATCGCCGAAGGTGCGGCCGGCCGCCTCAGCCTCGGCGAGCTCGACATCGCCCGCGATTGGGGATGGGCGCCCGAGTATGTCGAGGCCATGGCGCGCATGCTCGAGCTCGACCAGCCTGAGGATTTCGTGATCGCGACCGGCAAGCTCAGCACGCTCGAGGACTTCGTGAGCCAGGCATTCGGCTATTTCGGCCTCGACTGGCGCACGTACGTCGAGATCGATCCCGAGCTCAAGCGACCGTCCGACATCCGCGTAAGCGTCGGCAATCCGGCAAAGGCCGAACGCCTGCTCGGCTGGCGCGCCGAGACCATGATGCCAGCGCTCGTCGGCCGCCTGCTCGATGCGGAAATGGAGCGTCGTCGAGCCGAGTTTTCGGTGCCGAGCAACCTACGGGCGGCAGCCGGCGAGTGAAGCGTGATCGGCAAGCGCATGGCGGAGGTCCAAGGGGAGCGAAGCGGCTGCCGGCGCCCGTCCGGCGCCGGGCCGGCGTCGAAAGCTGAGGGGGCCGGCGTGCTTTGGCCGGAATTGCGACCTTCGACATGGCGGTAGTGACCACAGCGCACGGTGCGAGCCTGGCTGACTCGGCCGGGGTCAAGCTGCCCGGCACGAACGGCGGCGCTGTCGGCTGGCCGCGCATTTCCATCGTCACTCCTTCCCTCAATCAGGGCGCCTTTATCGAGCGCACCATCAAGAGCGTGCTCGACCAGGGCTACCCGAATCTCGAGCACATAGTCGTCGACGGGCTCTCCACCGACGAGACCCCGTCGATCCTCGCAAGCTTCGGCCATCTCATCGTCATTCGCGAGGCCGACCGCGGTCAGGCCGATGCCGTCAACAAGGGCTTCGCGCGCGCGACCGGCGACATCCTGGCCTTCCTCAATGCCGACGACACGCTCGAGCAGGGCACGCTCAAGAGCGTCGCGCGCGAGATCGACCCGGGTGCGGGCCGCCATGTGGTGATGGGACGCTGCCGTTTCATTGACAAGGATGATCGCTTTCTCGGCATCGAGCACCCCTCGGCCTTTGTCGGCCACGAGCGGATGCTGGCGATCTGGCTCGGCCACTGGCTCCCGCAGCCGGCGATCTTTTGGACGCGCGAGGCGTGGCAGCGCGCCGGTCCCTTCGATCCGAGCGAAAATTTGGTGCTCGACTACGATTTGTTTTGCCGCATGAGCCGGTATTTCGCCTTCTATCCTGTGGACCGCGTCTATGCCAACTACCGCCTCCACCCGGCCTCCAAGACTGCGCTAAACGACGAACGCACGCGGTTCGAGCGCTCGGTCGCGGTGAGCCAGCGCTATTGGGGACCATGGTGGTCCCCCGTGCGCTGGCGCCTTACCCTATCGCTCTGGCGTTACCGCCTCGACCGGGTCGGGCGCGGCCGTGCGCTCTTGCGCCGGGCGCAGGCGGAGCGCGAGGCCGGAAATTGGCTCCCCGCGGCACTTGCCGGTCTCGCCGGCACTCTTCTCGTCCCCGGCGTTGCTTTTTATCTGGGGCTTTATGCGCCGCTCAGGGGCCCTGCGGCGGCCTTCGTCAAGGGGCTCATTTCCCGCCGTCTGGCCCGCGCGGCGGCCGAAGCCGGTGTCGCGCCGGGCAGGGGCGAGCATGTGCCCTCGCCCCAGACCCTCGCTTACATGGCCAATACGGCCCTGTGGCGCGATGGCTGGGCCGGGCCGCGGCTGGTGCTGGTCGAGGAGCCGCCGGCGGGTACCGCGACGCTACGCCTTGCGGGAGAGGCCGATCTCGCCTGGTTCTCGGCACCGCTCACGCTCCAAGTGCGTGTCGATGGGGAAGCCAAGGCCGAGGTACAGCTGAAGGAGAGCGGGCCCTTTGATGTCGACATCCCTTTGGCGGCCAGTGGTGCTGCGCCACTCGTCATCGAGGTGAGCGCCGACCGCTGGTACGTTCCCCATTGGTTCAGCCGCAACCGCGACTTCCGCCCGCTGGCCTGGCGATTCGTCGGCTTGACGCCCCTGCCGGGCGCGGCAGCGAAGCCCTGAGGGGCATTGCGGCCTTCCGCCATGACGCCGCGCCCCCTTATCTCGATCATAACGCCGGTGCTCAATCGAGCCGACATGATCGGCGAAGCGCTGGCCTCGGTGCGTGCGCAGGATTATCCGGAGGTCGAGCACATCGTGATCGATGGCGCCTCCAGCGACGGCACCGTCGCGCTGTTGCGCGGGGCGCCCGGGCTGCGCTGGCTTAGCGAGCCCGATGACGGCCTCTATGATGCCATCAACAAGGGGCTGCGGCTGGCAAGGGGCGAAATCGTCGGTCATCTCAATAGCGACGAT
>Ga0187769_10002673_pt1 | contig 10494 bp, 10 predicted proteins | sample 0116_SJ02_MP02_1_FD_133140 | JGI IMG/M metagenome (GOLD analysis project Ga0187769, IMG submission 133140) | Tropical peat soil microbial communities from peatlands in Department of Meta, Colombia - 0116_SJ02_MP02_10_MG | ecosystem: Environmental > Terrestrial > Soil > Wetlands > Peat | place... | reverse complement strand
CGTTCCTTCCGAAGGAGACCTACGCGACGCTCCTCGCCGCGAAAGACCTCAACGACCTCGCGAAGCTCCTCGAGTCGACCCTGTACGCGGACGACATCACCCGCGAGCGCGCGACCCGCCAGGGGGGCCCGCTGGTCGAGGCGGCGGTGAACCGGATGCTGGTCCGCCGGAACCGGCGGGCGTTCGAGTCGACCCCGTTCGCCGGCCGCCAGGTGGTCGGCGCCTACCTCGGTCGCTGGGACGTCCAGAACGTCGAGTTCATCCTCTCCTCGAAGGCGCAGGGCCGCCCGATCACCGAGACCGAGGTGGAGCTCGTCTCGAGCCGCGACATCCCCGCCGGACTCTACGCCGGCGTGATGACGCTGGACGACATCCGTTCGGTCGTCCAGCAGCCGACCGTCGAGGCGGTCGTCTCCGCCCTCGTCAAGTTCGGGTACGGGACGACCATCCTGCCGTTCCTCGAATCCTACCAGCGGACGCACGACATCTTCCCGATCTTCCACGCCCTGGACGCCCAGTACTACCGCGACGTCGGCACGGCCGCCAAGTTCTTCCAGGGCGACGAGTGGGTCGTCCGCCAGTTCCTCGCGAGCGAGGTGGACGCCCGCAACGTCCTCCTCCTCCTCAAGGCGCGGAAGCACGGCCTCCCGATCGACGAGGTCCAGAACCGATGGCTGGACGGTGGGACGCTCGGCGCCGCGCAGCTGTCGGACCTCTTCTCCGCCCGCACCGTCCCCGAGATGGTCGAGCGGCTCTCCGCGCGCTCCCCGTCCCTGCCCGAGGGGAACGAGGAGTACGGCCTGAGCGAGAGCCTCACCGGTTACGAGGTCGCCCTCCAGCGCGACCGCGCGGTCACGGAGTTGAAGCGCCTCAGGACCTACCCGCTCTCCCTCGGCGTCATCTTCACCTACCTCCTCCTGGCCGAGCTCGAGCGAGCCGACCTCCGCCGCATCGCGTTCGGGCGGCTCTACAACCTCCCGAACGAACGGATCGAGCCGCTCCTCGTCTCGCGCCGCCTGTAGGCGGCCTCCCCTACGAGCGCGCTTCCGCCGAGTCGGGGCCGCGCAGGATTGGGTAGGCGACCCGGCCCTCGGCCGTCACGTAGGGCACGGTGTGGCGGCGCGCGACCCCGAACGGGGTGAAGGGTCGGCCGTTGCCGCTGTAGAACTTCGAGAAGTACTCGACGAAGATCAGCCGCGCCCCCTGGATCCCCGGCTCGAAGACGCCGAGGATGACGTTGAACGTCTGGCCCATCACGATGATGACGAGGCCGAAGACGATCCCGAGGATCGTGCCGCCGAGGATGAGGCCCCCGCCGATCGAGTTGATCACGAACGCCAGGATGACGCTCGCGAGCAGGATCCCGACCAGACGGGTGTACGAGAGGACGTGGCTCACCACTTCGATCAGGCCCATCGTGCCCATCTGGACCCCCTCGCCCCCGAGGAGCATCCCGAAGCCGACCACGAGGAGGCCCAGGTAGAGCCCGAGGACCGGGTGGGTCGCGAACGACGTCTGGTGGTGGATCACCGAGAGGCCGAAGAAGGCGATCCCGAAGGCGAAGCAGATCCCGCCGGCCTTCCCCACGACCCCGCGCGGGTGGTGGTGGAAGTACTCCTTGAGGAGGCCGAACAGGAACCCGAGCACCACCATCCCGAGGCCGATGAACCCGGCGAGGAGGAGGAGGTGGGAGACCCCGTAGGGGCTCTCGGGCTTGATCGGGGCGGCGTAATGGAACAGGCGGTCGAAGAGAGGGTAGCCGAAGAACTCGTCCCAGTAGAGACCGAGGGCGATCGACAGTCCGCAGCCCGGAAGGAGGGCCCACGCGAGCTGCTGCATCCCCCGAGGGCCCATGATCCGCGTGATGAACGTGCGGAGGACCTTCGGGAGGCGGCCGCCCCCGGGGAAGCCCGCGATCATCCAGAGGCAGATCGCGAGGATGGTGACACCGTAGCCCCAATCGCCGAGCATCAGCCCGAAGAAGATGGGGAAGACGATCGAGAAGACGAGGGTCGGGTCCCACTCGGTGGCCTGGGGCAGCGAGTAGAACCGGATGAAGAACTCGAACCGCCGAACGCCCCGGGGGTTGTCCATCAGGGTCGGCGGCTCCTCGTCGGTCTTCACGCGGTAGAGGCAGGCGCGGTCGCCGGAGATCGAGCGGAGCAGCCGCTCGAGTCGGTCGACGTCCCGCTCGGGGACCCACGCCTCGAGCGCGAAGGTGGAGCGCCCCGCGCCCACCTTCGTCAGGATTTCGATCTTCCGGTTCTCGACCGAGAGGGCCTCGTCGAGCGCGGCGACCGTGGGATACCACTCGACCGAGATCGCGGTCAGCCGCGTGGCGATCTCCGCGCGGCGACGGACGACCTCGGCGCGCCGGGCCGAAAGGCGTGCCGACTCCTCCCTGACCGTCCCCGAGAGCGCCGGGAGGGCGGTCAGGCGGATCCCCTGGCTCTGCGCCACCCGCCCGAGCGCGTCGGCGCCGGCGGGTCGCAACACCACGAGGAAGTGGGCCTTGTCGTTTCCCGGTGCCAGGAGGAAGGTTGCGTCCGCCTCTTTCGGGAGCGCGGCCCTAAGCGCGGCGAACGCCTCGGGGTCCGTCGTTCCGTAGAACGTGAGGAAGTGGCGGCCGCGCAGGTACTCGAGCCGGTCGGGATAGAAGGAGAGCTTGGCGAGGAGGTCCAACGTCTCGTCAATCGACCGCTCCTCGGTGAGGAGATGGTCTTCCTCCCGCTGGAGCGCGCCCACTTCCGCGTCGATCGGGACCGTCCGGGCGGTCGCGAGGATCTCGTCCAGGTGAAGGAGCGGCCGCGGGGCTCCCGTGGGGACGCGGGGGAGCGCGGCGAGGAGACCGTGGAACCTCAGCGCCTCGTCCCCGATCACCCGCTGGGTCTCGGTGCCCCGCTCGGGGACCGTCTCCTTGAGCGCCTCGGGGCTCAGCGTCTCGACCTGCGCGATCCGAAGGTCGTGGAGGGCGGTGAGGATCGACTCGCGGTCCTCGCGGAGGCCGATCAAGCCCACGCGCACCATCCGGACCGGTCGGAGCACCCCCATCGACGAATCCCTACCCTCAGTCCGTCCCGAACTCCCCGAGCACGGCGGAGAGGATCGCCGCGCGCTTCTCGGTCAGGTCTTCGGGGTCCTCACGGCCCGCCGCCTCTGCGGCCCGGTCCCCGTCGGCGAGCGTCCTCGCCGCCTCGCCGTCGGCGGCGATTCGCGCCGCCTGGATCGCCTCGGAGCGCTCCCGCTCGGCCTCCAGCTGCGCCGCGTGGACGACCGCCTCGGTCTCGTCCCTCAGCCGCTTCAGGACCTGGTCGCGGTGCGCCCGCGCCTCCGCGAGCTTCGCTTCCCACTCGGACTCGGTCGCCTTGACACGCTTCAGCGCCTCGACCGTGCCGAGGTCGGACAGGCCGGGCGTCGTGGTCGCGGACATCAGAACCCTCCGGTGAGCTTCACGATGAGGACGAGGAGCAGGAGGAGCGCGGCGACCTTCCACGCGACGCTCGCGACCCGAATCCAATGGAAGCGACGGACCGCGCGGTTAGGCAGCAGCGCCACGGGCGGCCTCCTCCTCGAGCTTCCGCTTGACCGTCTTCAGCATGCTGAACGAGTCGCGTTCCATCTCGTCGAAACGGAACTTGATGTACCGCACGATCTGCTCGAGCCGCGGGACGAGCATGTTCTCGATCGCGCTCGCCCGGCGCTTCGTCTTCTCGATCTCCTTCAGGAGCCGCCGAAGCGCGTTCTCCTTCTCGGCGATGTCGAGGACGACCTGGTAGATTCCCTGGAAGTGGTGGATTGACTCATCGATCGAAGTAGGGAGGTCCAGGAGGGCCGGGGTCGGTACCGGAACGTACTCGCCGCGGTCGACCCTCGGCGTGCGGACCCCCATCACGTTCTTGGTCGCGACTTGGATCGGGAGTACGTCGGGGAGCAGCATCGAGATGTTCTCGAGTCGGGTCGGCCCCTCCATCATCTCGGCGAGGCGGATCGAGTCGTAGCCGCGCACGATCCGTTTCTGGAGGTCGCCGCGGAGGAGGAGCGCCTCGCGGGAGATCGAGAAGAACTCGGCGATGAGCGCCGAGCGCTTGAGCTTCAAGAGGTTCAACCCCCGCCTCGCCACGACGATCCGGCGGCGCGTCCGGAGGAGTTCGAGGCGGGTCGGACGAACGTTCTCGACGGCCACGGTCGTCCCTCGTCCCTACCCGGCCGCCGGTGGATGGGAGCGGAATTGCCGCACGAACTCCGGCCGGATCCGCTTCAACTCCGAGTCGGGGAAGTCGGAGAGGATGCTCCACGCGAGCTCGAGGCTCTGGTCGATCGTCCGGTCCTCGTCCGGTCGCTGACGGACGAATTCCGCCTCGAACCGGTCGGCGCCCTTGAGGTAGAGGCGGTCGGTGGAACTGAGCGCCTCCTCGCCGACGATCGCCGAGAGCGCCCGCTGGTCCTTCCCGGTGGCGTAGGTCGCGAACAGTTGGTCCGCGACGCCGCGGTGGTCCTCCCGCGTGCGGCCCTTGCCGATTCCCTGGTTCATGAGCCGCGAGAGGGAAGGGAGGACGTCGATGGGAGGGTAGATTCCCTTGCGCTGCAGGTCGCGACTGACGTAGATCTGGCCCTCGGTGATGTAGCCGGTCAGGTCGGGGATCGGGTGCGTCACGTCGTCCGACGGCATCGTCAGGATCGGGAATTGGGTGATCGAGCCCTTGCGCCCGTGGATCTTACCGGCCCGCTCGTAGAGGGTCGCGAGGTCGGTGTAGAGATAGCCCGGGTAGCCGCGGCGGCCGGGCACCTCGTCCCGCGCGGCCGACACCTCACGGAGGGCCTCGCAGTAACTGGTCATGTCGGTGAGGACGACCAGCACGTGAAGGTCCTTGTCGTAGGCCAAGTACTCGGCCGCCGTGAGCGCCATCCGCGGCGTGACGACCCGTTCCATGGAGGGGTCGGAGGAGAGGTTCAGGAAGACGACCGCTCGCTCGAGGGCTCCGGTCGTCTCGAACTCACGAAGGAAGAAGTTCGCTTCTTCGCTGGTGATTCCCATCGCCGCAAAGACGACCGCGAACCCCTCCGCGGAGTCGCGCAGCTTCGCCTGGCGGACGATCTGTGCGGCGATCTGGTTGTGGGGAAGTCCCGCTCCGGAGAAGATCGGGAGCTTCTGGCCCCGGACGAGTGTGTTGTTGACGTCGATGGTCGAGATTCCCGTCTGGATGAACTCGCTCGGCTCCTCGCGCGAGTAGGGGTTCATCGCGTTCCCGACGATCTCGCGGCGGATCTCGCTCACGATGCGCGGGCCCCCGTCGCGGGGTTCGCCGAGCCCGTTGAACACCCGCCCCTGGAGCTCGTCCGAGACGGCGAGGGTGGCCACCTCGCCCAGGAACTTCACCGTCGTCTGTTCGACATTGATGCCCATCGTCGGGCCGAACACTTGGACGATGGCGAGCCCCTTGCGGGAATCGAGCACCTGCCCTTGGCGGCGCTCGCCGCTCGGGAGCGCGATCTCGACGATCTCTCCATACGCGGCGTTCGTCACGTCGCGCACGAACAGGAGGGGACCCGCGACGCGGTCGATGGTCCGGTAATCGACCGGCACGCCGCCGGTCTTCCCGCCCGCCTTGGCGGCGCTCTTGGACGCCATCAGGCCGCTCCTGCGGTCGCGGCGACCGACTGGGCCATCTCGAGCTCGATCTGGTCGAACTGCTGGTCCCGCTCCGCCTCGGGAATCCACTTCATCCGCGAGAGCTTCGTCCGGACGGGCAGCTGCTGAAGTCGGGCGACGGTCGCCCCCTTCGCGATCGCTTCCTGCTCGCGTTCGCCGAACGAGAGGATCGCGCGGAGCATGCGATACTGTTTCTGGAGGGACGTGTAGCCATCGATGTCGTCGAAGGCGCTCTGCTGAAGGTAATCCTCGCGGACCATCCGCGCGACGTCCAGGATGCCCTTCTCCCGCTCGGGGAGAGCGTCCACTCCGACCAACTGCACGATCTCCTGGAGCTCGGCCTCCTTCTGCAGGATCTCGAGCGCCCGCTGCCGTAGCGGCACGAAGTCCTTCGCCAGCCCATTCTTGTACCAAGGTTCCAGGTCGGAGACGTAGAGGGAGTAGCTCTGAAGCCAGTTGATCGATGGGAAGTGGCGGCGCTGGGCGAGCGGGGCATCCAGGGCCCAGAAGACTCGGGTCGCCCTCAGCGTGTTCTGGCTCACGGGCTCGGACGTGTCGCCCCCGGGAGGGGATACGGCGCCGACCACGGTGACCGAGCCCATCCGTCCCTCCGGAGAAAGAGTGACGACCCGTCCCGCCCGCTCGTAGAACTCCGCGACCCGCCGGCCGAGGTAGGCCGGGTACCCCTCCTCACCGGGCATTTCCTCGAGCCGGCCGGAGATCTCGCGCATCGCCTCGGCCCACCGGCTGGTCGAGTCGGCCATCAACGCGACGTCGTACCCCATGTCCCGGTAGTACTCGGCGATGGTGATGCCCGTGTAGACACTGGCCTCGCGGGCGGCGACCGGCATGTTGGAGGTGTTCGCGATGAGGACCGTTCGTTCCATGAGCGGGCGCTTCGACTTGGGGTCGACCAGCTTCGGGAAGGTCGCCAGCACTTCCGTCATCTCGTTGCCCCGTTCACCGCAGCCGACGTAGACCACGATGTCCGAGTCGGACCACTTCGCGAACTGGTGCTGCATTACGGTCTTCCCGCTCCCGAAGGGTCCCGGGATGCACGCCGTGCCGCCCTTCGCTACCGGGAAGAACGTGTCGATGACTCGCTGACCCGAAACCAACGGGATGTCCGGGGGAAGTTTCTGGGTAACGGGCCGAGGTACGCGGACGACCCATTTCTGGGAGAGGCAGATCGGAACGCTCCCGCCCGGGGTCTTCACCTGGCCGATCGGGTCGTGGACGGTAAAGGAACCGCTCTTGATCTGGGTCAGCGTTCCCGAGACGTTGGGCGGGATCAGGATCCTGTGGAGGATGAGCTCGGTCTCCTGGACGGTTCCAACGATCGTCCCGGGAGTGACCTCGCTCCCCGGTTTCGCTGTGGCGGTGAACGCCCAGACCTTCTTCTCGTCGAGCGGCGCCGCGACGAACCCTCGAGTGATGAAGTCGCCCGCGCTCTTCTGGATCACATCGAGCGGTCGCTGGACCCCGTCGTAGATGGACGCGAGGAGGCCCGGTCCGAGCTCGACGCTGAGCGCTTGGCCCGTCGTCTCCACCGGGTCTCCGGGTCGAATCCCGGTCGTGTCCTCGTAGACCTGGACGGTCGCGGTCCCCCCGACCAAACGGATGATTTCCCCCACGAGGCCGAGCGACCCAACGCGGACGACGTCGTACATCTTTGCGTCCACGAGGCCTTCGGCGATGACGACCGGACCGGAAACTCGACCCACGACCCCTGCCATCTTCTTCTCCGAACTATGCCGGCACTTGGAGCGTGACGCCCAGGACGCGCTTCGCCAGCGCGTTGATGCTTTCGACCTCGTACTCACCGGACGGGGTCGGGACGAAGACCACCAGCGGTCGGAGGGAGCTGTCTGCCGCCAGCCGCTGGGAATCGGAGAGGCGGGCGCGGATCGATTGGCTGGCGATAACGAGGTTGTACCGCCCCTCGTCCATCACGCGCTCGAACTGCTCGACCATGTTCTCGGGCGTGACGTCGATCACGTCCTTGAGCCCGATCAGGCGGAAGCCGATCGCGAGCTCACGCTCGCCGAGCACAACGGTCTCCCCGCGATCGTTCGGCGCCTCGGGCACGGCGGAAGCGGCGGGTTTCTCCGCTATTTAAGCGCTCCCGACCCGCCTCGCCGGCGACGGCGCGCGGGAGCGGTCCGGACGCCCTTCTTCGCCCGGGCCCGGGCCTCGGAAGGAGCGGTCCGGTCCTCTCGGGCCACCTGGAAGGCGCGGGGCCGCGTGCCGGCCGCGGACGCGACGACGAGCTCCCGGAGCCGCCGCTCCCGGGTCTCGGGTCGAACGGCGCTTAAGACCCAGTAGGCGGCCAGGCGCCGATAGCTCGGAGGTTGTCGGGAGTAGTAACCCCAGGCGTTCGGGTCCGCGCGAAGGCGGGCGAGCTGGTCGGGGGCGAGGTCGCTAGGTCGACGCGCGTCGGAGGTCGAGCGATCCTCCGTGCGTTCGGCAAAAGCGCGTCTTCCGGCCGGCGCCATCCGGCCTTCGCGAAGGAGGCGTGCGAAGCGCTCGCGGTTGACGGCGCTCCACTGACTCCCCCGCCGGCGGGGCGAGAAGCGGTGGGCGTACCGGTCCTCGTCCAGTCGTCGGACCGTCGTGTCGATCCAGCCGAAACAGAGCGCCTCCTCGACGGCCGCGACGTAGTCGACCCCCACCCGACCGGTGTGCGCCTTGTGGAAGCCGACCCAGAGCTCCCGTTCGTCGGCGTGGTGCGCTTCGAACCAGGCGCGGAGCTTGTCCGGCGAACGGAAGAACCGGGCCGAGGAACCCATCGGACCGCCCCCCTACTTGTAGACGGAGCGGTGGACGTTTCCCTCTTCGTCCGTGATGAGGATGCACTCCCCCTCGCACTCGAAGAGGCACGCCTCGCAGACGATGCACTCCGGCCCGAGGACCGCGAGCGACTTCTCCCCCCGGAACTGGAACTTCGCGCCGACGGCCGCGTCGTCCACGACGTCCGGGACCTGGTCCCGGGGGCGGAGCTCGAAGACGTTCACGGGGCAAACGTCCTTGCAGTGCGAACAGCCGGTGCACTTCGCGATGTCGATGTCGACTTGAACCATCGCGGTTCCCATCCCACGGAACCGGGGCGGCTCATAGCGTTTCTCGACCTTAGGGAGAGTTTTAGGGGAGCCCGGCCCGTTCCTCGGGAGAGGGGCGATGGGCGAGGTCGTCCTCGGCACCAGCGGCTGGGACTACCCTGAGTGGGTCGGCAAGGTCTACCCGCCGCGCGGCGTCTCGGACCGGCTGCACTACTACGCCGGCCTCTTCCCGATCGTCGAGGTCAACTCGACGTTCTACCGGCTTCCCCCGCCGTCGGTCGCGGCGTCCTGGGTCCGGCGCACGCCGCCCAAGTTCCGGTTCGCGGCGAAGTTCCCCCAGTCGATCACCCACGACCTCCGGCTCGTGAACGCGGACGAGGAGCTCCACCGGTTCCTCGCGGTCGTCCGCCCGTTGCGGGACGCCGGGCGGTTCGCGGCCGGGCTCCTCCAACTTCCCCCCTCCCTGCCGTTCGAGCCCGGTACCGTGCGGGCGTTCTACGAGACGCTTCCGAAGGACCTTCCGGTCGCGGTCGAGTTCCGCGAGCGGTCCTGGCTCGTCCCCGAATCGTACGCGCTCCTCCGAGAGTTCGGGCTCGCGAACGTGATCGTGGACGGTCCCCACCTTCCGATCGCGACCGACGTGACCGCTCCCTTCAGTTACGTTCGCTGGCACGGCCACGGCTCGCCGACCTGGTACGACTACACCTATTCGGCCGCCGAGATCTCGGCGTGGGCGCCTCGGATCCGGTCGCTCGCGGAGGAAGCGTCCGTGGTCTACGGGTTCTTCAACAACCACTTCCGCGGGGACGCGGCCGTGAACTGCCGTTCGCTCTCGGAGCTCCTCGGGCTCGCCCCTCCGGCGACCCGTTCCCGGCTCGACTAGCCGCGCCTCCGCGCCGGTCCCACGGAAACGCCCCGTTCCCGGGCCGTTTCAACGTCTCCCGAACCGCCGCTTTAGAGCGGCCGGGCGCCTAGAGGCGACCGGTCGAGGACGATGACCGAGACGTTCACGGTGGAGCCCACGCTCCCGCCGGAGGATGCGCTCCTCTTCGAGCCGTTCCGGCCCGAGGAGCCGTCGCTCGCTCCGTCGGTCCCCGGCCTCCGTCTCCGCCTCGCGCCCCGCCGCTCGAGAGCCCGCCCGTCCCCGTGCCTTCCCTCCGCGCCGTCGCTCTTCCCCTGGCTCGCTGCCCGGTTCCGCCCGGGCGAGGCAACTCTCTGGTGCGGCCCCAAGGTCGCGGTGGAACCGATCCTCGAGATGGTCTACGCGGGGAACGCGGTCGCCCGCGGTCGCCTCTCCCTCCTCGAGGGGGCCAACCGGTTCCATCCGTACCGCGTGGGGGAGCTCGGCCGCTCGCTCGGGGTCGACGCGACCGAGACGCTCCGGCGGATCCGCATCGCTCGGGCGTTCACGGCCTACCAGATGGTCGCGCTCGTGGAGGCGTGGGCCCGCGAGGTCCGCCGCCATCCCCCCACGCTCCTCGTCGGCCACGACCTCCCCACCCTCTTCCTGGACGACGAGGTGCCGGCCGACGAGCGAGAGGCCCTCCTCCGTCACGTCGCCCGGACCTTGGGCGCGCTCCTCCACGACGTCCCGGTCCCGCTCCTCCTGACGCTCGGGCCGGGGGTCCTCGAGCGGTTCTCGGGCCTCGCGGAGGAGGGGCCGCGTTGGGCCGACCTGGTCTACTTCGAACGGGGGCCGGTCGCGCTCCGGGCCCGGGCGCTCCGGGACGACGCCCGGCTCGCGTTCGTCCCGCGCGCTCCCGGCCAGCGGGGGATGGAGGAGTT
>Ga0187769_10002672_pt1 | contig 10494 bp, 11 predicted proteins | sample 0116_SJ02_MP02_1_FD_133140 | JGI IMG/M metagenome (GOLD analysis project Ga0187769, IMG submission 133140) | Tropical peat soil microbial communities from peatlands in Department of Meta, Colombia - 0116_SJ02_MP02_10_MG | ecosystem: Environmental > Terrestrial > Soil > Wetlands > Peat | place... | reverse complement strand
GGGGCGCCGCACGCGCATGGGGCCGCCATCGAGGATCATCATCGAGGACGATGTAAAAATCGGCGCCAACGCCGTGGTCATCGCCCCGCGCGGGTGCACCATCCGCATCGGGCGAGGCGCACGCATCGGCGCCGGAACCGTCGTCACCAAAGACGTGCCCGCAGGGAGGACCATCGTCGGCCCACCCGCGCGGCTCTTGGAGGAGTAGGAGAACACGTGAGCTCAGATCCCAAGCAGACCCTGCCTGACCGTAATCTCGCGCTCGAGCTGGTGCGCGTCACCGAGGCCGCCGCGCTCGCGGCGGCGCCACTGGTGGGCCGGGGTGACAAGGAGGCGGCCGACCAGGCCGCCGTCGACGGCATGCGCTACATGCTGCACTCGGTGAGCATGGATGGCGTGGTCGTGATCGGCGAGGGCGAGAAGGACGAGGCGCCGATGCTCTACAACGGCGAGCACATCGGCGACGGCTCGCCCCCGCAGGTCGACATCGCGGTCGACCCGCTCGAGGGCACCACGCTGGCCGCCCACGGCATGCCGAGCGCGCTCGCGGTGATCGCGCTGTCGGCGCGCGGCACCATGTTCGACCCGGGACCGTGCGTATACATGGAAAAGATGGCCGGAGCCCCCGACATCGTCGACCTGCTCGACCTCGACCGGCCGCTCGGCGAGACGGTCGCGCTGATCGCTCAGCGCCGCGGCTGCCCGGTCGGCGACGTGATGGTGGTCGTGCTCGACCGCCCGCGTCACGAGCAGGGCATCGCGGCCATCCGCGCCGCCGGCGCGCGCGTGCGCCTGATCCCTCACGGCGACGTCTCCGCCGCGTTGCTCGCCGTCACCGAGCGCTCGCCCGTCGATCTGCTGTGGGGCATCGGCGGCACCCCCGAGGGTGTCATCTCGGCAGCCGCCGTCAAGTGCGTGGGCGGGCAGCTGCTGGGCCGCCTGTGGCCGCGCGATGAGGATGAGCGCACGGCTGCGCTGGAGGCCGGCTACGACCTGCGGCGCGTGCTGGACCGGGACGATCTGGTGGCCGGCGAGGACGTGTTCTTCTCCGCCACCGGCGTCACCGACGGTGACGTCCTGCAGGGGGTGCGCTATCCCAGCGCGGGCGGCGCCACCACGGAGTCGCTCGTCACGCGCTCGCGTTCGGGGACCATTCGGCGGATCAGCGCCACCCACGACCGCGCCAAGCTGCGGGCGGTGGCTGGCGCGCGCTACTGAAGCCCGGTGACGGCTGCTAGCTTGATGCTAGTCAGGTGAAAGGTCGCAGAGTCTCCCGAGCAGCGCTGGCTTGCCTTCTCACCGTGGCGGGCGTCGGCGTGCTCGCCGGCTGCGGCGGCGCCGCCACCACCGGCGCCAAAGGCGCACAGCCTGGGGGGGCAGGGGAACAGGCGGAAGAAGCCGCGCAGAAGAAACAGGAAGCGGCGGAAGTCGCCGAAGATCGCGAAATCCTCTCTAAGGTGGAAGCCAAGAAACGAGAAGAAGCCGCGGAAGAAAACGCCAAGAAGACGGAAGCGCTGGCGGCGGCGAGGGCCAAGAAGAAGGAAGAGCTCGCGATCAAACAGGCCAAGGAGAAGGAAAAGGCGGCTGAAGCTACGGCCCGGAAGCGAGAAGCGGCGCTGGCGGCGGAAGCGAAGAAAAAGCAGCAACAGCTGCTCGCCGCCGAAGCCAGGCACAAGCAGGAAGCGAAGGAACGCAAGGAAAGAGCCAGCACGGTGAGCACATCGCAGACAACGGCGTCGCCGCAGACGCAGGTGACCCAACCGCAGGGCGCCGCATCGGCTCCGAAGGGGGAAGCGCAGGTCGGCGGATGAGCGCCCGCAACCCCATGAGCGCCAGCGGGGATCGTCGCGCCTTCGTGCGCGCGCTGTTGCTGTGCCTGCTCGTGCTGGCGCTCGCCGGCGCGCTCGCCGGCTGCGGCGGCAGCGGCTCCTCCGGCGAAGGCGGCGGCCGAGAAGCGAGCGCCGAAGCGTCCACCAGCAGCGAAGAAGCCAGCGAAGCTCAGGCCAGGGCGGAAGCCAAGAAGCGGGAAGCCGCAGCTGAAGCGGCCTCCGTAGCAGAAGCCAAGAAGATCGAGGAAGCGGCCAAGCGGCGCGCGGAAGCGGCGGCCGCGGAAGCGGCAACGACCAAGAAGGCCAAGCAGAGCTCCGGCAAAGCCAAGAAGGGCTCAGGCAAGAAGAGCGGCGCAAAGACCAACGAAAGCTCGACGGGCAAGAAGTCGACGAAGAAGACGGGCGCGTCCTCCGCCGCCGAAGAAGCCGCTCGCAAGAAATTCGCCCAGGAAGAAGAAGCGGAAGCCAAGCAGTTCAAGAAACTCGAACAGAAGGAAGGCAAGTGAGCTCGAGCGCCCGCCCGAGACGGGCGTGCCGTCTTGCCCACGCCGCGCGCTAAGACGCCGGGCCTACCCCTCGAAGCGCCCGACCCGCGACTGCGCTAGGTCCATGCGCGCGAGCGAGCGCAGGAACCCGTAGGTGACGATCACGTGGATGCGCGACTGCGTCGCGTTGTACAGCCGCCGCCCGAGCTTGGAGGCGATCGACGGGTAGAAGTTCGCCACCGCCACCTCCACGTGCAGGCGCGTGTGCTGGGCGTCCTCGCCCGGACTCCTGCGCACCTCGATCTGCAGATAGCCGCCGCCACCCCGGCCGCGTCGCGACACCAGCAGGCCACGCGCGATGCGCCAGCGCACGAGCCCGCGGTTGGGATCGAGCTCGTATTCCGGCGCCTGGAAGGTCAGCAGCTTCAACGGCCGCATCAGCAGCACCACCGAGCGCTCGCTCTCGCTGTAGAGCACACGCACCATCCCCAGCGTCACGCGTGTGAGAAAACGCCAGTACGTACGCGCCAGGCGCTCCAGGTGCGCAGGCGTCCACAGCTCCTCCAGCGCGGCGGACTCCACCACCAGGTCGGCGCGCTGCACGGAGCGCACCTTGCCGGTGTCGGGGTCCAGCGACGTCGAGTCTCTGAGATCCGCGATCACAGCCCGCGTGCGGCGGGCTCCCGTCAGCTTCAGGGTGCGCACACCAAGCAGGCTATCCGTGCACGGAGCGCACCCGCTGGACAGATTGGAGCATGACGTCGGCGCGTGCTGCTATCCAACAACTGTGGCCGAGCGTTCGCAGCCCAATCCGAGTCCGCGTGCGCGGCCGATCACCGAGATCTCCGTCGATGTGCTGCTCGCGCGCGCCGATCAGCTCGCGCGAAACTGGGCGATCGCGCTGATCCTCGCGCGCGCCGCCGAGGAGATCGGGGAGATCCCCCTGGAGGAGCTCTCGCGCGAAGCCCCCGTCCTGTGCGCGCAAGCTCTGCGTGCGGTGTGCTCCGAGGTGGAGTTGGAACGTCTCAGCGGCCGCGCAGCGCAGCCTGCCCCCGCGGGGGGGAGCCGACGCGAGCGCCCCGCCCCGGCCGATCGCCTCGCTGCGATCGTCGGCACCTACGAGGCGGCCGCGCTGGTGGGAGCCGTGGAGGCACTGCGTGGCGTGCTCTGGACGGCGTTGCTCGCCGAGGTGCACGAACCGCCGGCGCGACTGGCGGGGGATCTCGGCGACCGCCTCGCACACGTCTGCTCGACCATGCTCGCGGCGGCTCTCGAGGCGGACGCGGCGACCCTGTCGCGACCGCCCGGGGAGCAGGCGCTGGAAGCGGCCGTGCCGAGCTCGCGTGCGCGAGCCAAGGTGCCGGTGCCCGGCGGCCGCGCCGTGATCGTGGACGAACGCCTGCACATGCCCGCCAGCGCAGTGGCGGCCGCCGCGCCCGAGCGGCCGTTCCCGACGCATCAAGCGCCTGCGGGCGACGCCGGGGAGGGAGCGGTGGAGATCGAGATCCGCGACCAGCGCGGGGGGGAAGGACCGACCGCGTGGATCCGCTCGATCGGCGCGCAGCTCGAGCGCCTCGAGTCCGACGGGCGACCGTTCGCAGTCCTGCTGGTCGAGTTGCTCGAGCTCGAGCGCATGCGCCGCGAGGAGTCCCCCGACGAGCTCATGCTCCTATCCGCACGGATGGAGCAGGCGCTGGCCGGCGCGCTCCCCTCCACGGGGGCAGACGAGCGGTCGGGCTCGCTCACGCGCGAGCGGCCGGGCAGGTGCTGGCTGGTGGTGCCCGGCCTTGACGGAGCCGGCGCTGCGACGCTGGCCCAGCGTCTGGCGATCGCGGTCGCCTCCATCGACAGCGATCGGCGTGCACCGCTGGCGGTGGTCATCGGGACGGCCGTGTGCCCCGACGACGGACGGCGGGCGGCTACGCTCGCCGCGCACGCAGACGTCGGGCTATACGCCGCCCGCTCGGCGGCCCGCACGGGTTTGTCAGCCGGCTAGCGATCCGCCAGAGGGGGCGGTGCTGTCTGATGCGCCTTGGGGAAGCCCCAGGGTCGGCGTGTTGGTGGTCTTGCCCACCACGCGCGTCACGATCTCGACGGTTTCCGTTATGTCCAGCGCAGTCGCCGCCCCAGCCGTCAGGTCCCAGCTCGCCGAATGAGCGTACGGACCACGGTCGAGCACCGGCACCGTCAGGCTGTGGCCAGCATAGGTGACCTGCACCAGCGTGCCGCACGGAAGCGTCCGGTTGGCTACGCCCACCACCTGCGGCGTGAGCGTCTGTCCGCAGGCCGTCTGTTTGCCATAAAGGCCCGGACCGAACCACGTCGCGATGCTCGTGCGCGCCCTGGCCGAGGTCGAACTAGCGGCGCTGGAACCGGCAGCGGCGGTGCCGGATGGCACCGCGGCTCCGCCGGTGGCGCCCAGCGCAACCGGCGCCAGACCTACCGCGCAGGCTGCCAGCGCGAACGCAGTGAGCACCACCGTGTATGTCTTCAGGGCCATCCGCATGTCCGTTGGCGCCTACGGGGTGAGCTGACGGGCTCGCGCGGCACTTGCGTACGGCGCTACGGCCCTGCCGGGCCGACTCGCCCCAGCGGATCCAGCGATCCGCATTTGGGTCCCCCGCCCGCCGCAGTCGGAGCTGCGGCGGCTCGGCGTTGCGCGGCAGTATACAGAGCTCAGGGCAGCGCAGAGCTCAGGGCAGCGGCAGGCGCGAGAGCGCGTCCCGCAGCAGGCGCTCGCCGCTCGACAGGCCCGCCTTGGCCAGCTCGCCGACGACCTCCAGGGCCGAGGCCACAAGCTCGGCGCCGCCCGGCGGGTACACCGTCCTGCTCTGACGCTCCCCCTCGCACTCGAAGCCCTGCCTGGGCGCCGGTGGCAGCTGCGGCGCGCTCGCGGCAGCGCCCGCCGTGCCGCGCGCCCGTGTCCTGGTGGCCGCGCTGCGCTGCCGCGAGGACGGCTTGCGGGCGCTCGCGCGCCGGAGGGCGGCGTCGGGAGACGGGGCGGCTGTGTGCACGCGGCCGTTGGCGCGCTGAGGCGCCGCGCTCGGCGGTGCGTTCGCGGCGCCTGCCGCCCGCGCGGCGTCGCGGCGTGCGCTCGCGCGCTGCGGGCGGGTACGCGGGAGCTTGGCGAGAACGCTTGCGCTGTCGGGCTCCGGCGGGCTGCCGTTGGGCGCGCTCATCCACACATCATTGCTTAACGGAGACGTCCGCTCGGCAACCGGTCCAACATCGCTGGCACGCGTTAGCATGAGCGCTTGGAGAACCGACTGGGTCTGTAACGTCGGGGCGGTGCGATCGTATGTCCGACGGATAGCCGTTCTCAGCCATAATCCTTGCTCGGATCGCCTTCTCGCCTTTGGTCGTCGATAGCGGAAGAAATGGAAACACGAATGTCAGTAGTGGAGCTGCAGGAGCTGGATGAGGTCAAGGGCCTGCTCGCTAAGGGCCAGCAGGTGGGGGTGCTCTCCTACGCGGAGATCACCAGGGCGATGTCCGAGCTCGATCTGGACGAGGCCGACGTCGAAGAGCTGCACGGCTTCCTCGAGCGCGCCGAGATCGAGCTCGTCGAGGACATCGACCCCGCGCTCGCCGCCTCCCAGCTCGAGCGTGCGCCCGACAAGCGCGGTCGGCGCAAAGCCAAGACGGCGCTCGACCTGAAGCCGGACATGACCACCGACTCGCTGCAGCTGTTCCTCAAGGACATCGGCAAGGTGCGCCTCTTGACCGCCCAGGAGGAGGTCGATCTGGCCAAGCGCATCGAGCGCGGCGACCTCGACGCCAAGCAGAAGATGGTCGAGTCCAACCTACGCCTGGTCGTGTCGATCGCCAAGAACTACCGCAACCAGGGCCTGCCCTTCCTCGATCTGATCCAGGAGGGCACGCTCGGCCTGGTGCGCGCGGCCGAGAAGTTCGACTACCGCAAGGGCTTCAAGTTCTCCACGTACGCCACCTGGTGGATTCGCCAGGCGATCGCGCGGGCGCTGGCAGACAAGGCGCGCACGATCCGTATCCCCGTGCACGTGGTGGAGAAGCTCAACAAGATCGGCCGCGCCGAGCGCAAGCTCGTGACCGAGCTTGGGCGCGAGCCCTCCGCGCAGGAGATCGCCGAGGTCACCGGCATCGACCCCGAGGAGGTCGACTCCATCAAGCGCTCCGCGCAGGCGCCCGTGTCGCTGGAGAAGCCGGTCGGCGACGAGGAGGAGTCGGAGTTCGGCCAGTTCATCGCCGACGAGCGCGCCGAGTCCCCCTACGAGCGCGCCGCCGAGATCCTCACCAAGGAGGCGCTGCGCGAGGCGCTCGAGAACCTCTCCTACCGCGAACGGCGTGTGCTGGAGCTGCGCTACGGGCTCGGTGGCGAGCACCCGCGCACGCTGGACGAGGTCGGGCGCACGTTCAACGTCACGCGCGAGCGCATCCGCCAGATCGAGAACCAGTCGCTGAAGAAGCTCCAGAGCCTGGCGGAGGCGCAGAAGCTACGCGACGTGGCCTGACGGCCGTCTCGGTCCCGCTGGCTGCGTCCTCGCTCGCTCGCGTGCGTCAAGCACGCCACGCTCGCTGCGTCCTTGCCAGCGAACCCGATACGGCCGTCAGGAGCGTTTGTCGTCTACAGGCGCCGGCGCCTCTCAAGGCGTTTGACGAGGCTGCCGATCAGTAGGCATGTTCGACGTACAGGCTGCGTTGCGTGAGCTCGTCGAAAAGACCGGCTCGGATCTGCACCTGAAGGTCGGCTCCTCACCGTTGTATCGCGTCAACGGCGAGCTGCTGCTGGACGAGCACGTGCCCCAGCTGAGCGCCGAGGACACCGAGGGCGCACTGCGCTCGCTGCTGAGCGACGAGGCCAAGCTGTCAGAGTTCGCGCACGAGCACGAGGTCGACTTCTCCTTCGAAATCAAAGAGGTGGCGCGCTACAGGATCAACGCCTTCCAGCAGCGCGGGGTGATCTCGATGGCCTGCCGCGCGATCCCCCACCGCATCAGCACCATCGAAGAGCTGGCGCTGCCGCCGGTGGTGCGCGAACTGGCCGAGGAGGAGCGTGGGATTGTGCTGCTGACCGGGACCACCGGCTCGGGGAAGTCGACCACGCTGGCGGCCATGATCGACCACATGAACAACACGATGAGCAAGCACATCGTCACGATCGAGGACCCGATCGAGTTCGTGCACAGCGACAAGCGCTGCGTCATCAACCAGCGCGAGGTCGGCATGGACACCGCTTCGTTCAAGCGCGCGCTGCGCCGGGTGCTACGTCAGGACCCCGACGTGATCCTGGTGGGGGAGATGCGCGACGAGGAGACCGTGCAGACGGCCCTGTCGGCGGCCGAGACCGGGCACCTGGTCCTCTCGACCATCCACACCGTGGACGCCACCGAGTCGATCAACCGCATGCTTGATTTCTTTCCGCCCCACCAGCACGGCCAGGCGCGCAGCATGATCGCCGGCACCGTCAAGGGCGTCATCTCCCAGCGCCTGGTGCCGGGTGCCGACGGCGGCCGCGTGGCCGTCTGCGAGATCCTGCGCATGACCGGGCGCGTGCGCGACATGATCGTCGACCCGTCGCAGACCGGCAAGCTGGTCGAGGTCATCACCTCCGGCGGCTACTACGGCATGCAGACCTTCGATCAAGCGCTGTTCGGTCACGTCAAGGCTGGACGCGTGACCTTCGACGACGCCATGCGCGTGGCCTCCAGCCCGCACGACTTCAAGCTGCTGATGCAGGCGGATGGGCGTCGCGGGACCACCATGGAGGACGTCGCCGCCGCGGAGGCCAGGCGCGAGAACGGCTCCAAGTCGTCGCTCAGCGGCGTCTGAGCGCCGGCCTCGCGCCGGCCCTCACTTCAATTGGTAAAGTAAAGGCTGTAATGGCCCTCGATGAAACCTGTCCGGTGTGCATGACCGCGGAAATCGTGTGCGGCAAGTGGACGCTGCTGTTGGTGCGCGATCTGGCGGCCGGGCGCTCGCGCTTCTGCGAGCTGGAACGCTCACTGGCGGGGATCAGCCCGCGTACGCTGTCGCTGCGTCTGCGTGCGCTCGAGGAGGAGGGCATCGTCGAGCGCCACACCTTCGCGGAGGTGCCGCCGCGCGTCGAGTACGCGCTCACGGAGAAGGGTCGCGCGCTGCTGCCGATCATCGACGACATGCGCGCGTACGGCGAACGCTGGCTGGGCGCGGAGTGCGCCGAGCGCGACGGTCGGGCCGAGATCGACGGCGGGGTTCTTGCGGTCGCCTGACGGGAGCACACCGGGCGTGGACGCGACTACGGGGCGGCATCGGCTTTCGCCCTACCGGCGAACGCTGCGACGGGCCGCGCAGCTGTCGCGAGACCCTGCTCGCATAGCTCGCTGGCTGCGCATCCGCAGGCGCGAGCAGCTGCGCATGCGCCAGCACGAGCAGCAACGCGAGCGCCTGCTTGCGCTGCTGCCGGCAGGGGGAGCGTGCGCGGAGATCGGCAGCTGGAAAGGCGACTTCGCGGCCGTCATCCTCGCCAGCCGGCGCCCGCAGCGCCTGCATCTGGTCGACCCGTGGGAGTACCACGCCGACGATGAGCGCGCCGACGCCGATCTCGAGCGAGGCGCAAGGCAGATGGACGAGGTGTACGAGAGCGTGCTCGAGCGCTTCCGCTCGGAGATCGAGCGTGGGCAGGTGCTCGTTCAGCGCCAGCGCTCGCTGGACGCGGCGGCCTCCTTCGCGGATGAGAGCCTCGACTGGGTGTACATAGACGGGGATCACGCCTATGAGGCGGTCAAGGGGGATCTCGAGGCGTACTACCGCGTCGTCAAGCCGGGAGGCTTCCTGGCGGGCGACGACTACGGCGTGGCCGGCGGATCGCAGTGTCTGAGCGCCGATGGGGCGCCGCTGCTGATCGGGTGGGGAGGAGATGGAATCAGGCGCGCGGTGGACGAGTTCGCCGATCGCTGCGCCGAAGTGACGATCATCGGCACGCAGTTCCTGCTGAAGAAGCCCTGACGAAGCTCCGCAGCTGCGTTCGGCGGGCGGCTGCAAGCGAGGGTGCGCAGGGCAGGAGCGGGCAGCCTCAGCGCGAAGTGTGCGGACCATGCACAGACGCCAGCTAGGGGCCGCGCTCTCGCAGTTCGTCGAGGAGGCGGCCGGCCTGCTGGCTGCGACGCTCGCCGCGGGGGCCGAGATCCGCTTCGAGCTCGAGGCGCAGAGCGCCCGCGGCGGATCGCCGGGTCGTGTGAGCGGCCCGGTTCTCTACGCCTATCGGGCGCTGACCGCCGAGTTCGTCGGCGAACGCGAGCCACAGCTGCAGCAACTGGCGAGCTACGGCCCTGCCGTCGCCTCGCTCGAGAGCTTCGACGGTCTCGACCGCTACCTGGCAAGCCTGGGTGTCGCCCATGGGGGCGAGCCGATGCGCGGGAGCACCCGCACGCGCGCCCGGGCGGCGATCATCGCGCTGCTGGCGGAGGTGTTCGACGAGCAGGGCGACTTCGAGCTGCGCCCCGAGCGCCTGCACGCCGCGCTCGAGCGCCTCGAGCGCGCGACGCTCTCCCACGGTCTCGACACCACGCTCGTGGCCACGCTGCACGGTCTCACGATCGGCTCGCCCGAGCTGGTCCTCACCAGCGGCCTGACCCTCGCCCAGCCGCACGCGCTGGAGGGGCTGCCCGAGGGGGCGGTGGACGCCGGCGAGCCGGGACACCTGATCGTAGTTCTGCGCGCCGGCGACGGGGAGCCCCGGGAGGCGATCGCCCACGGTCGCGCGGTGCTCAAGGACCTGCTGCGCGCGCTGCGGCTGTTCGGCGACGGGCGCGTGACGCTCGGCCCGCTCGCCTGGGCTCGCGTGGCCGGCGGCAGGTGGGGGGCGCTGGCGCTCGGCACCGGGGGACGCCCGCACGGGATGCTCGTGATCACCGTCGAGCAGGAGGACGAGCTGCGCGCCTTCTGCAACCTCGTCTCGCGCCGCGCGCCCGTCGGCAACGAGCTCGCGTGGGCGCTCAGGCGCTTCGAGCTCGGCTGCGAGCGCGCGAGCGCCTTCGAGGCGCTCACCGACCACCTGCTGGCACTGCGCGTGCTGCTTGAGCCCGAGGGGCCGGCCAGCGGCATGCTGCCAGGTCGTCTGGCCGCCCTGTGCGCCACACCCGATCAGCGCCTGGCGCTGACCGAACGCACGCTCGCGGCGCTGGCGCTCGAGCGCGACACCATCACCGGCGTCGCCGGCGCAT
>Ga0187769_10002671_pt1 | contig 10496 bp, 9 predicted proteins | sample 0116_SJ02_MP02_1_FD_133140 | JGI IMG/M metagenome (GOLD analysis project Ga0187769, IMG submission 133140) | Tropical peat soil microbial communities from peatlands in Department of Meta, Colombia - 0116_SJ02_MP02_10_MG | ecosystem: Environmental > Terrestrial > Soil > Wetlands > Peat | place... | reverse complement strand
TGACTCACGCGTCCGACCGCCCAATCGCCAGCGTATGCACAGGAGCCCTCGTACTCGCTGAAGCAGGGATATTGAATGGCAAACGAGCGACGACACATCACTCATCAATCGACCGTCTGAGACAATATGCGAACGTGCGCGTCGTCGAGAACGCACGATTTGTGTTTGAAGAAGGAGTAGCGACCTCCGCAGGCATCAGCGCCGGGATCGATTTAGCGCTAGAGCTGGTCCGTAGACACTTCGGCGACAAAGTTGCCGCTCAGGTGGCGGACATAATGGAATATGATTACTCGATCCCGAAGAATTATGGCTAGCTCGAATTGATCCGCGTCACTTTCGAAGTTTAGAGTCGAAGTTCCCAGCGTTGCTCGCGGGCCCACGAAGCCCAGGCACAGCTCTTCCCTTTAACGAGCTTGAACCCCGTTCGCTCGTAAAGTCTTCGCGCCGCGTCCAAGTCGCTTACCGTCCATAGGAAAATTCCTTTGTAACCTGCCTTCTTACAGAACGCTACAGCTGTATCTAGAAGCCTGGAACCAAGTCCTCTTCCCCGCGCCTCCTTTTCGACTAGGAACCAGCGAAGTTTAGCCCAGTTGAGACGATTGGCGATGTGGTGGACCGCAATCGATCCGACTCGTCGGCCTCCCATCTCTCCGATCCACAACCCATCCCTTCTAGAGTCGTAGCCTTTCATGAATGGGGCCAATCCGTCGCAAACATACTCCTCAAAAAGCGGGCTGTAGTGGAACTCTTGGGCGTACACCACGGCGTGACGTTGGAAAACCCAGCCGAGGTCGCCGACTCTCTGCCCGCGAACACTAACCGTCTCCTCCCGTGAGACAGGGTCGAGGAGGTTCTGAACAATTTGAAGCGAGTTACTGAGCCTATCCATTTCATCCGAGTCCAATCGGTTCAGAAGTTGACGAGCTTGCGAATTCGCCCGGTGGTCGAGCGTCTTGAAAGCCAACCGTCCTGCCGGGGTGAGAAATAATTTGTGTTCACGTCGGTCTTTCGAGGATGCGTTGCGTCTCATTATGCCGGCTTGCGTCAGCCTCGTGATGAGACGGCTCAAGTACGCCTGTTCGAAACCCGCGCGGCACCGAATATCTTTTGCAGTACAGCCTGGACGAGTGGCGACTTCGAATATTACCCGTGCCTCCTGTAGCATGTACTCTGTCTCTAAGTAGCCTCGAGCAAGGGATCCTATCAGCACGGTGTAGAATCGGTTGAACTCACGAAACGTGTCCGTAACAGAGCTTGGTACTTGGACGAGCTGCTCGGACATAAGGTTCCGAGGATAATACATGTCTATGACATATAATTCCTTTTGGCCAACCACATGCCACTCTCAGGCATCGACCCCTGCATAGCTGGACATTTGCGGCCGCTTGTGCGGAATAATTCTAGAAGTTCTTCAGCACTTCACTTGCGAATTGCTCTGCAACCTGAACTTCTCGGTCCCATTCGAAACTCGTAATGAAATATTCAACGCCGGCGTCTCTGAAGGATTCTACTTGACGTCTAACTTCTTCGGGGGTTCCGATTGTGGCGAACTCTGTTCGCATCTGCTCGGGGACGTTCTGGAAGCGTTCGCCTACTCTCTTGCCGAGAGCCCCTCTGTCTTTGTCCATCATAACTACACCTAGCCTCGTTTTCAGGATTGAGTTGTAATCTCTTCCGACCGCTTTGCAGTGTTCGCGGAGTACATCCAACTTTCTCTTGATTGTCGCCGGAGAGCCGAATATATTGCAGGCGTCGGCGTACTTCGCGACGAGTTTCAAGGTCTCACGTTCACCGCCTCCGCCTATCATGACAGGTGGATGAGGCTTCTGGATAGGCTTAGGATTACAGTACGCATCTTGGATCTTGTAGAACTGGCCGTTGAAGTTAGCCTTTTCCTCGGTCCACATCAATCGAATGATCTGCACTGCCTCCTCGAGGCGGCGAAAGCGTTCCTTTGTTGAAGGGAACGGGATGCCGTACGCCCTTGATTCTTCCTCATTCCACGCCGCACCTATACCCATGAACAGCCTACCCTTGCTGAGCACGTCCAGAGTCGCTCCGACCTTAGCCAATACGGAAGGATGCCTGTATACGTTTCCCGTAACAAGCGTCCCCAATCGAATCTTCGATGTAAACCCGGCTACCACTCCGAGTGTCGTCCACCCATCGAACATTGGTTCACTGGGCTCACCAACATTCTGGATCTGATGGAAATGGTCCATCACCCAAAACGAATCGTAACTTAGGCGCTCGGCGGTAGAGGTTAACTTACGCAGAGACTCAACAATTTGTTCGTCCTTACCATCATACGAAAAATTCGGATGCTGAATTCCAAACTCCATATTGCCGCGCTCCCTTCGCTAGCCAGCTAGCGAGTTCGTCAATATTTAATGACCGGGTCCTGCGATTGGTTGAGTAAGTATTGATTACTGGCCCTGTCCTATTTCGTCGACTGTGAATGCGTTTGTCGTTCTCTTCCAACACGGCAAATCTTCAACCTGCAAGCCTTGATTTGCCCATTCTTTCGCAAGTTTTCGGCCGAATTCCCTACGGACGAACCATCCTAGCCATGTACGACCCCGATAGTCAGTACAACGCTTTGATGGTCAATGTTGCGGCAGGCCATCTGCTATCAGGCGGCGATTTGCTCTATCTAATTTCATCTAAGCCCGTCGCTGAAATCAGGCAACAATTCAACGATCTTGGGGTGAACGTAGCGGAATATGAAGCGAAAGATAACGCAGTTCTGTTTGATGTCTATTCTATGCAGATGGGCGGAAAGTCCTCAGAGAAATATCGATCCACAGCCCTGAACCTAAACGAAGTATCCATCGCCCAAGCCGAATCGGCTCCCAAATGGCCGCCTGGTACGTTGGTTATTGGAGAGTCGTTCTCGAACATGGCGCTCAACCAGGAGGACTTATTCTCGAAATTTTCGAGAAAAATGATCTCAATCTGGAGAAATCGGGGAACCGTGATGATCGCGGGTCTTGCGATAGATCTTCATCCACCGGCATTCTATCAGGAAATGAAGCTTTTGTAAGATGGATCTTTCGAAGTGAAACTAACCGAACGAGGCGGCGAAATGATTAACACGATTAGAGCAAGGTCGATGAAAGGGCAAATGTCCGACACTAGACGGAGGCAAATTCTGTTCGACGATAAAATGAAAACCTCACTCCGGCTCCTCGAATAAACTGAGTCTCGACGAGAGTTTGATGGACCCGAACGAGAAGAATGTGAGCACCTGTCAGATCGTGAAAGCTACCGCTGGCTCGCGGTTCTGCCCCCCCAAAAGGAATCAATGAAAATCGGTTTTCAGGAAATATGTCGCGTTTTGTGTCGAACATCGACTTATGTTCGGCCGCTTGAGCCACAAATTTAACGACACGTGAATTGACCTTATATTGAGCGGACTTGCTGTTAGCGGCTTCGCAGTGCTGATTTTCAAGCGAGATGACGAAAGGCAAACGACAAATGCTAATTCCCTTGCATCAGTCCTGGGGGTAAAGTTGCAGAAGGCCCGCCCTCCGAGTCTCTCGGTGTTGAATTTCATAGGCAACACTCCGACTATGAAGCTACTCATTGGCGCCGAGGGCAAGAACTATGAAACGTTCGCGAAACTGGAATTCATGAACCCTAGCGGCAGCGTGAAGGACAGAATTGCAAAATACATGGTTGAGTCAGCCGAGCGACACGGCATTTTAAAGCCCGATTCCATGATCGTGGAAGCAACGAGCGGAAACACAGGGATCGCGCTTGCAATGGTCGCCGCGGCGAAGGCGTACAAGATGGTGGCATTCATGCCCGAACACATGAGCAAGGAAAGGATCAAATTAATGGAGAATTTCGGCGCCTCCGTTTGCCTCACACCGAAAGAAGAAGGTTTTGAGGGAGCTGTTAAGAGAACGGAGGAGATCGCAAAGCGAACGCCGGGCGTATATCTCACAAAACAGTTCAGCAACGATGAGAACGTGTTAGCACATTACGAGACGACTGGCCAAGAAATCTTGCAACAAGTCGCTGAACGAATTGACATTGTAGTGGCAGGCGTTGGTACTGGAGGAACGTTATTCGGGATCGGTAAAGCCGTTCGTGAGAAGAATCCAGACGTGAAGCTCGTTGCAGTTGAACCTGCTGAAGCGGCGGTGCTCTCAGGGGAGGCTAGTCTTAGGGATCACAAGATTGCCGGCATAGGAGATGGTTTCGTCCCTGAGATCGTAAGGCTGAAGCAGCTAGACTACATAGCGAAAGTGAAGAGTGATGATGCCGTGGACATGGCGAAGAGACTTTGCCGACTGTACGGTTTGATGGTGGGAGTCTCGTCGGGAGCGAATATCCTCGGAGTTATTCAAGCGCTGGAGAAATTTGGTCGGGATAAGGTTGCCGTGACGGTTCTTCCGGATAGGGCGGAAAGATACTTCAGCACGGACCTCTACATTATGCACGAACACCTTACGAGAGTATGCACGCCAGCCTGCGAGTGCATTTTCTCCTAGGTTTACTCGCGTCTATCGTTTCTTTGAGCGCCCAAAAAGCACTCAAGACATCTACTGCTCTACAGGAAGACGCCTAGAACAGAAGCCGTCATCAAACTATTCGCCGAGCCGGAAGCGCCGACCCATCAGGCGATACATCCTAGACGGCGAAACACAAGCCGCGATCAAAAGAGGCATCCCGCTCAAGATCTACCCCGCCTACACTTACTGAAGAGCTCGGAAGGCTAATCGCAATCCGCATTGAGATCTTGACGTTTTTCTAGGCCGATTCCCAGCACGCAGATTAAAGTCGCAGCTCGTTCGAGCTTAGGCCATGGACCGAACGATTCGCAAGCGTCTCAAGATATCCACCCGCGGCCTCGCTTCAATCAACAAATTCCTTCTAGACCCCAAGAATCCTTTGATTAACGACATGCTCTCGGTTATCGAGAAGTATGGCTCGATCGGGGAGATTAACCGCAAGTCGGAGGAGGCGCGGAAACTTCCCAGCTTGCTAGCCCGCCTACGGACGATGAATTCCCCGTTCGTCCCTGACCTAGAATGGCTTGTGAAGGAGCGTGACCGCGGCGCATTCATAGAGATGAGCGACTACCGGCGGAACATCCTCGGAGAACGAGCTGAATCTACCAAGTTCAAGGAGACTAATGCTGTCACGTTGGAAATCAGCGCCTTTCAGTACTTTCCTTGGATAATCGCCGAAGCGAAACAGGCTATTGAGAAGGGCGAGCTTATGCCCGGCCGGTTCATTCGGGTTCGAAACATGAAGGAATCCGAGTCGGATCATGGAGATTTGCTTGCGGGTATGGCTGCGATGCAAGTTATCGGAGCGTCGTACGTGGATACGTTGGACACTAAGGGCACGGACGGTTCAAACGTTCACTTGGGTGGACCGGATACCATCACCGGTTATTTTGGCGGTATAGGCGAGCCGAATGAGTATGCGATTAAGTGGTTCGATGAATTCCTATACTATTACGTGAACTACGGTATCTACCAGGTTCTGAATTTTAACGCCGGCACTGTTCTCGTAGGCTTCCTGGCCCACAGGTTAGGCATCAACAACGAATTCAAGATCTCCGTCTTCGCCGGCACGGACAATCCGTACTTTATACTATCCACGCTATTGATGGCGAAACTTTTCGCACGTCCCGACGGCACCACACCCCTTATCGGCTTCAACCTAAGCAATTCAGTCAACCAAAGCACAATCGAAGCGGCAGCCAAAATCCGCAAAGCGTTCGGCTTCGAAAACCAAGTCCGAATCGAACACCACATAACCGAAGCCTACAAACACATAGTCCGCCAACCCTATCAACGCCGCACAGACCTACTTGATCTCGCGGACCACGTTAAGAACATCTCCGCCAAACATGAGGGAGGAGACCCCGAAATCGACGCAACTCGAGACCATCCCTCCGACATCCTAGAATACTTCCTGCCCAAGGCAGAAGTCGAATCGAAGGGACTCATGCCCAAACTGCTGGCGAACTACATGGACAAACATGCGGCACTCAACCGCACTGCGGAGGAACTCACGAAGAAAGGATTAGCCGTGGTTGCGGCTAAGAACCTACACCGAAAACACTGAAGGAATAAGTCCTCATGCGCTCTCGATAACAAGTATAACCAAGCATAATCGTGCGCAGCCTCAGGTTATGCAGCCACTCTAGTAATGGGCAGGCGAGCGAATTGGAGTCACTTGCCTTCGTTTTGATTATCGCGGCCGCAGTTATGCATGCCACTTGGAATGGTTTCGCTAAGGCTTCAAAGAATATTCTTGCATTGATGTGGTGGGCGACGGTTTTTGGGGCGTTGGGCTACGGAGTCTGGCTCGCAACCGGGCTAGGGTTCGTACTGAGCCCAGCTTCGCGGGTTCCTTTCCTGATAAGCGCAATCTGCGAAACAGGTTACTTCGTTACTTTGGTGAGAGGGTATTCTCAGGGCGATCTATCTTTAGTGTACCCAGTCTCGCGGGGTTCAGCTCCAATCTTCGCAGTGTTCCTGGGCGCAGCCGTTCTTGCGGAAAGCCTGCCTGTGCTCGGATACGCCGGTATACTATTGATGGTCGCTGGAGTGTTTGTTGCCTCTCAGCCGATTGAGCGAGCGAAAATCAAATTCGGACTCCCCTCGATCGTGAGCGATCGCTCGGTGGGGTGGGCTATTGCCTCGGGCGTGTTTATTGCCATCTACTCCATCTTCGATAAGGTCGCTGTCTCCGCAACGAGTCCGCTAGTGTACAATTGGTGGGTATTTGTAGGCAACACAATCTTTTGGGCACCATTCGTTTGGCGCAAGTTCAATTTCAGAGCCAACTTCAACGAGTTGCGGATTAACTGGTGGAGCGTGCTCATCGTAGCCGTGTTGAGTGTAGGGGCATATGCTGCCGCGTTGGCTGCGCTGGCGCTCACTAGCGCAAGTTACGTTGTCGCCGGACGCGGGCTAAGTGTGGTTATCGGCGCCGCCATTGGCTCGTTTATGCTGAAGGAACGATTTGGTACAACACGCATTGTAGGAGCAACCCTTATGGTCGCGGGCCTCGCACTCATTGCGTTTAGCTAGATGAGTCACTGTAATCCAGCTCGCGTAACACAAAAAGCCTGCAAACCTGTAACTTGGGTATTGTGTGATTCTTGTCGAAGATCCCGTTGATCGATGACTTGACCCAGAGTCCCGTTCCGCCCGGTTCGAATCTCTTAGTTGAGTTTGATCCGGCTTCTCAGTGGTATAATTCCTGTCTCACGATGGCGGCGGGTTGGGCTAAGCAGGGTGGGGATGTTGGCTACAACGGGTTCGTACAATCGCCCGACAGCACCCGTACGCAACTGGCAAGGTTGGGGATGAATGTGGCCGAGTTGGAGCAGGGCGATCGCTTACGCATGTATGACTGGTACACGCCTACTTTGGGACGTAAGTCCAAGGAAAGGTATGGTATCGATTCGTTGAAAGTAGCCGACCAGAGCATAGAATTTCGGCTCACGGAAGATGACCTGAAAGGGCCGGCGGAGTCTGAATGGTTTGAATCGATTAGGCTCGCCGACAACTTCTCCACCCTAGCCAGATTCAACGAAGAAAAGTCATGGGTGGAATTCATGCTCACCCGAGTGCTCCCGATTGGACCGGTAAAGAAGTCCACCCTAATCTTCGGCATAATGAAAGGTGTCCACAGCGAATGGGCATACAAGCAGTTAGAGGGCTCAGTGGACGGGATTATAGAATTCAAACTCAACGAAACCGCCGGCACACTTATGGATGTGGTTCAAATCAGGACCATGAGAAACGTACACTACAATCGAGAAATGGCAGAGCTAAAGATCCAAGGGAACTTCGAAGTCGCTCTGAAAAGGTAGGACCGACAACCCTTTGCTCGGAGAAACCCTACTCAGGATCAATAACGAGAAGACTTGCCCCTGCTCGAATAATCATCTGAACTGCCTCGATGCTAAGAGCTGGATCAAGTCGCAGCTCGGAGTATGGCAAGTCTACTACGAAGGCCGAGACATTCGCGACAAAAACGTTCACCCTGCCGTTATGCCGCTAGACCTCGCAAAGCGGGCCATCGAACTTTTCACCCATCGCGGTGAACTCGTGCTTGACCCGTTCGCAGGCATAGGAACAACGCTTCTAGCCGCAAAAGATTCTGGTCGAAATTCGGTTGGCTTCGACATCAATGAACAATATTGCAAAATCTCCAAAGACCGCTTAGCGGAAACTAAACCCTCTAGCGCGGCTAAGCAACTGCTCGTATGCGATGACGCCGCCAACATTTCCAACTACCTAGAAGACGAGAGCGTCAAACTGATCTTTACCTCTCCACCATACGCGAACCTATTGAATCGGAAGCGACTGAACAAGAGTAGAAGAGGCGATCAACGTCAGAACAGTCAATATCTGCGGGTGGAGCAATACAGCCAAGACAAGCGCGACCTCGGAACCATGCAGATCGATGAATACGCTCACAGGCTTGGAGAGATTTACGAGAAGCTTCTCCCCATCCTCAAGCCTCGCGGCCATAATGTGATCAATGTACCGGACATGTGGTGGAGCGACGGAAACTCCGGCATCCGTATTCCAATTCACATCCACGTTTACCACGCCATGATCGAAGCTGGCTACGAACTTCGGAACACAATAATCTGGGATCGAACAAACATCGTTAACAGGATAGGTATCTTTGGCTGGCCTTCTAACTACATAACCATGGGAACAACCTTCGAGTACCTACTCGATTTCTGGAGACCCCCGACATCCTGAATTCTCATAACTCCTTCAAGTCGGCGGCGGTGTCAACGTCCTTCAGAACATTCCAAGACCCCGTCTCAACAAGGCAGACCTCGCTTCGATGTTTCTTTACTACGGCTTTCAGGCCGAATGTTTCTTCGTTGATGTGTGCAATTTCTGGGAATAACTGTTTATCCAGAAGTATAGGGTGGCCTGACCTTCCTTGATGTCCGGCAATCACTATCAGGCATACGCCCTGATCATATTTTTCGATGACTATGTCGATAGAGCTGGCCTCTATCTTTGCAACGTCGCCGGGTAGAATCAGAACGGCACGCGAGGATGGATTGACTCCTGCCACGCCTGCTTTAACCGAGCTGCTCTGTCCTTCCTCAAAATTCCTGTTTACAACTATCTTGCAGTTTAGTTGTGCTATGACCGATCGAATTTTTTCTTCCTCCCAGCCGACGACAACGATAACCTCATCCACCTTCGAATCGAGAGCCGTTTGGACTACTCGGCGAATCATCGGAATGCCTTCAACGTCAGCTAGAAGCTTGTTACGGCCTGGCATGCGGGTTGATTTTCCGGCCGCCAATATCACTATGGATATCATATCTAGCCGGCCTAGAGATTCATGGGCAGAAATTCGGCGCTACCGGGCTTAGCGAGGACTTCGCTGTCTTGGAAGACTGTTTCGCCGCGCTTCATGGTTAGCACGGGCCATCCTTTCATCACCCATCCTTCATACGGGGTCCAATCGACCTTCTGGTGAAGATCCGCTGCCCTCACCTTCCTTCTGAGTTTCAAGTCTATCATTACAAGGTCTGCGTCCGCCCCTTCCCGTATCACCCCTTTCCTTGGATAGAAGCCGAATATTCTGGCGGGGTTTTCGCAGCAAACATGTTGCAAGGTTGCTAGGGTTAACCTGTGCTTGTTGACTCCTTCGCTTAGAAGGACCGAGAGCATGGTTTCTATAGCCGGCACCCCGCCCCAAGCTTTCCAAATATCCTTCCACCCAGGCTCCTTCTCGGCCCTCGTCCCCGGCGCGTGTTCCGAAGTGACAATGTCGACGGTCCCATTCCGTAGCCCTCTCCAGAGCGCATCCACATCCTTCCCCCCTTTCAGGGACGGATTCATTTTCAGGTAGGGCCCTTGCTTCTTCATGTCCTTCCGGGTGAAGGTTAGGTAGTGCGGGCAGGTTTCAGCAGTTATTCTCACACCCTCACACTTCGCCTTTCTAATTGCCTCAACCCCTTCATGGGTCGATAAATGTGAAACATGCACTTGAGCGCCAATTCCACGGGCGAATTGAATCAGTTTCTTCACCGCCAGCTCCTCAGCTAAGTTCGGCTTCCATTCTGCATGCGCCATCGGATCCTTCCGTCCTGCAGCCTGCAACCTCTCTAGATTCTCGTTCGCGACGGTTTCGTCCTCGGCGTGCACGTCGAGGATTGAGTGGTTCATCGACGTTGCCCGCATGAGGGACATGAGGGTGTGATCGTCCGCATAATACGGTTTGCAGGTGAACGTCTTGAAGGAACGGACGCCCAACCCTGATATCGGTTTGATGTTCGCGAGGTTGTTTTGGTTCATCATTCCGGCGTGGAGTGAGAAGTCGATGATTGAACGTCGTCGACCCTCATCAATTTTCACCCGTACGCGATCGGGCGAGTCCACGGGGGTCGTAAGGACCATATCAACAACGGTAGTGACGCCGCCCGCCGCCGCAGCCGAGGTTCCACTCGTGAAATCTTCCCGGTAAGTGAATGCCGGATC
>Ga0187769_10002670_pt1 | contig 10497 bp, 11 predicted proteins | sample 0116_SJ02_MP02_1_FD_133140 | JGI IMG/M metagenome (GOLD analysis project Ga0187769, IMG submission 133140) | Tropical peat soil microbial communities from peatlands in Department of Meta, Colombia - 0116_SJ02_MP02_10_MG | ecosystem: Environmental > Terrestrial > Soil > Wetlands > Peat | place... | reverse complement strand
GCCCGGTTTCTGAAGAGACGGTAAGTGAACTATTGCAAGGTCGCGATCAACAGGCATAATGGTCCCGTCTAAGTGAAGTGCCCATGAGGGCAAGGGCATCGCGAACAGGCTCAAGTGGTGAGGCTTTCCGGCGCGCGTCAACTGCTGAATCGCCTTCTGGCTCGTCCTGTTGGAGACGCCTACGAGTAGTGTTTCTTCGTCCAGAAAGATCAGGTCGCCGCCTTCAAGGGTTGCGGGTGGCTTGACTTTTAGGAGGGGTGGAATCGATAGTCGGTGTAGTGCAGCTTCGATTAGTTTTGATTCCTTTCTTCTTACGGAAGATTTCATTCTTGTGAGAATGTAGCCGTTGGGAGTTATGGCTGATGTGTCTCTGGTATACACTAAGTTTGGGAGGCGTTCAGTTTCTGCTAACAATTCGGGTTGGTCGTGCAGTAGTTCGGTAACTAGGGCCACTTTCACGCCTTCGCGGCGAAAGACGTCAACGAACCGAGTATGGTCTTGCCGAAATTGCTCTGGGTCAATCGCGTCACCGAATAGGAGCTTGCGATATGTTCCTGGAGTGATGAGGTCGAGTTCCTTGCCTGGTGTATGCATCAAAACCGTGCGCAGGCGGCCGTACTCCGGGTAACCAAATCTCATATTGTCTTCCGTTCCGGATATTGGTTAGGGCTCAACAATCGGTTCATCCACTGAACCGTCGCCGAACGCCGTGAGAGTCGAATGCGCGACGATGTCCCACGCCCGTGATTCAGGATCTATGAGTTCAAAGTGACCGATATCATCAAGCGCTATCAAAGTCGTCTTATCCCCAGCAGCCCTCGCCGTCTTCGCGAAGCGCTCGCTCTGAGAGATTGGAACCCGGTCATCATTTCGACCATGAATCAAGAATTCTTTGAGGCCGAACGGCAGAAGTTCCATCGGTGAGGCCTCCGCGTAGCGTTCCGGGAGCTGGTTGGGGCTCCCACCAATCAGCTTCTCGACCCCATTGTCTCCCAACCCAAGCTCCCAGGCTGATCGTAGGTCTGTAATTCCAGCAAGCGAAATGGTTGCGATCAACCATCGATCTCGCCCCGTATACAGAATCGAACTCCTAGGGAGCCGATGTTTCGCTCCAAGCCAGAGCGCAAGGTGTCCGCCCGCGGAATGACCCAATATCGCCGCCCGCTTGATGTTTACCCGTGGGTCGCTGGCCAACCCCTTCTTGAAGTACTCAACTGCGTTCGCAACATCCAAGAAGGTTCCTGGCCAACCACCGCCAAGATCTCCGATTCTTCGATACTCGAGATTGCATGTGATGATCCCGTACGACGTGAACTTCGTACATAGATGACCGATGTGATGTAGATCGTTAGCCGATAACCACCACCCGCCATGAATGACAAAGAGAAGCGGAAAGGGACCTTTCCCAGGTGGGAACCGCAGTTCGGCAAACTGGATTGGATCTGCCCCATATTGTACGCGCTTCCCCGGTGGGGGCGAAGCTCGCGTAAGGATGTCACTCATTCCATTCTGACTCTCCTGTTGGACCATGCCGGTTCATCATTCTTCTTCGCAACCCGACAGATCATGGCCGGTGAGAGTAGCGTAGCCCAATTTCAAAGTTGATTCATCATCCCATTTTGACATCAAGATCGATCGCAAGTTCTCCGAGTATAGTCGCATAGCTAACCGATACAGAATCGACGATGCGGATGCTAATTTCTTTGAACTAAGGTTAGACGTAAGCTTAACCAAGGCTTGGTGTAACCAAAGCCAACGATGAGCGGTTACAGCGATTTGAATTCTGTCTGCTCCCATAATTGGGCGGTATAGGAATCACGTGTCAGCACGGTAACGTAGAAGGGGACCCAAGATGAAGAGCGCGCGCCTAATTGTGATGCTAATCTTAGGGGCCTCTCTTTGGATACTCGACGCTGCACTTGACACGTTGACATCCCCTAATGTGTCGTTTCCGAATTCGCTAATTTTCCAAGTCCCAATTGATCAGCTCATACTGAGAATCATAACATTGGTGGTTTTTGCGTCATTCGGGCTTCTCCTCTCCCGAACGCCTGCTCCAACGGAGAGCCCGAACACTGAGCAACTGAGGGCTTCTAAGGAGATGTATGAGACTCTGCTGGACAATTTGCCGGTAGGGGTCTATCGAATCACAGGCCAAGGAGAGATCATGTGGGCCAACCGCCAATTCACGCAGATGCTTGGGTGCAGGAAAGAGGACCTTCAGAGCGTTAACTTCAATGAGATATGTGTGAAGGGATTCGATCGGCAGGCGCACCTGGAGAAACTTCGCCAGGGGCCGGTCTTCGCCGAATTCGAGATACAGCCCAAAGAGGGCGCAACCATTTGGGTGCAAGACTATCCCAAGGCGAGCTTGAGTGAAACAGGAAAGATTGCCTACATCGACGGCGTTTGCGTAGAGACACGAGTTATCGACGCCGTCGTGCGTGAAATCACCGAACGCAAGCGGCTGCAGAACATGAAGGACCAATTCTTAACGGCAGTCACCCACGAGCTTCGGACACCACTAGTTTCGATAAAGGGTTACGTTGATCACATCCTAGCGAAGGAGCCCAAACTCTCTCCAAACCTCAAATCGCAAATTGAAACCGTAAAGAGAAACGCTCAGAGACTCTTGGATTTGACGGAGGACCTACTCGACATTCAATACATGGAAACAGGCCGGCTACAGTTGAAACTCGAAGACCTTAACCTTCAAGAGATACTCACACAATGCGTTGAGGAAATCCAACCTCTCGTAAACGAAAAAGGGCAGGAAGTCAGGCTTGAGATTCCGGGCAAGCCGCTGGTCGTAGCTGGCGACCGTGTCAGACTTGTCGAAGCTTTGATGAACCTGCTTCAAAACGCGAACAAGTTCTCGCCAAACGGCGGAAGCATAACCATTCGAGTGGAAGAAGATGTCGGTACGGTAACGATCTCAATCACGGATAGTGGTATCGGAATCGACAAGAAGGATTTGGGTCGAGTCTTCGAACCTTTTGCAGCAATCCCGAAACCCGCTTACTTCAAGGGCACAGGGCTGGGCCTGAGTCTAACGAAAAGACTCATCGAGAGCCATGGCGGGAAGATTTGGGCGACGTCGAGTGGTATCGGTTCAGGGGCGACTTTTGCGTTCACGCTTCCGAAATTGAAGGTGGAGTCGGTGAGAAGTTATGGATAAGATAATGGTGGTTGATGACGAGTTAGACATAATCAACCTACTGAAATTGATTCTTGAGGCTGAGGGTTACGAGGTTGTCCCAGCGGTAAGCGGGGATCAGGCGTTAGAGTTAGCGGAGATCGAAACCCCCGACCTTGTCTTGCTGGATCTCATGATGCCCGGCAAGAGCGGTCTGGAGACTTGCAAGTGCTTCAAGGCTCGTCCGAGAACCCGGAACACCCCGGTAATTATTTTCAGCGCCTTGGGGAGAGAAGTGGACAAGAAACTAACTGCTGAGGCTGGCGCGAGTGCACACCTAACCAAACCCTTTGACAACATCGGGCTATTGACCGAGGTGAAGAGGTGTCTAAACGAGGTACGTGGATGGAAGTTCTCGAAGCAACTTGGAATTGAGCACAGCAAACTAGTTGGAAAGAAGATCCTCCTAGAGTTTGACCCCACGACCGACTATGAGAGACTAGTGCGTGATTTCGTATCAGAATGCACATTCTTGGCGGAGCGAGTGATCATCCTAACGCCCAAGGGCAGTCGCGTACGACAAGCTCTTGAGGGGGACGAAGGGACAAAATTCGTCGAATTGGAACGAACATCCGAACTACTATCCATGCTGATAAGTGATTCCAAAGAACCGGTCACTATGGTCGTGGACAGCCTTACAGAGCTAGTCTTCAACCGAGACCCCAATGGCACGCCGCCAACAAGCGTCCATTCGTTCATACAGAAAGCCCTTGAAACCTTGGACGAGACGCGAGTCACCGCAGTTTTCTTGATGAATCCTTCCGCCCATGATTCCAAAGAGGTCGCGACCGTCAAAGGCGCCTTCAGCCACCAACTCGTCTACGAGAAAAGCGGGGTATCAGTTGCGAGGTTCGGGTGAAATGCAGGAAAACGAGAAGTCGCCGTCACTGTTGGAGCTGGTGATATCTAAGGGTGTGACAGTTGACAAGAAGGACATTGACCGCCTTATTCTAGAATCAGTAGACGACGTTCTGGACGAGATGTTAGGAAGACCAATGCGGCAAGCATTCTATGACCTGCTAGAAAGGAACTACTACATCAGTCGGGATGCCATTCCGAGGCAGTTAGGAGATTTCCTTCTCATTCTAGAAAGGAACTTCGGGAAAAACGGAAAAACAATTCGACGGGACATCGCCCAAAGGCTAACTCGAACCTTGGTTGAAAGAAAAGATTAACGTGTCCTCTCCGCGCCACGCCATTGGTCTGGCGCAGTCACGATGTGTGGAGAAAACAGGAGGCAGAACGACTGAGTAGTTTCCGGCCGAATGTCCCACGGCTGAGCTATTATTCTCAGTCGATTCTCTGATTTCACCTAATCTGCGGAGTGGATGCCACAAAGCATGTCTTGCCTCCGATCGAATGATTGGTCTGTGCGTATTTCAGGATTTTGCTGTGTCGTAAGGTGCCGTTTGTTGGCCCATAACGTGTGGGGTAAAAGCCGGGTGTTGCCTGTGACGATGTGATACATTTCGGAGGTTGGGGTACAACCGGGCTATACCCCGTTTTTCAGGGTAAGCTGATCCATTCACTCATCCCTAGTTTGTCTCGGCGATTGTATAGAAGTGTACCCGCTTGATCAGCACTCCGACAGCTGAGGGCGCTGTCAACTTACTGCGTTGTGCGGCTTTCATTCCCCGCCCACGGCGCTCCGTAGAAAACTGGGTGATGACATTGTCACGCACCCTGGTTTCGTATCATGTGAGAAGCTCTAACGGACTTAACCGCCGCCCGAAGGGTTAGCTTTCACTCGAACCCTGTGCGCACGCGGTTGGGCACATGGTGAGCCTCACCGTGAGCCTCACATCTGTATGACGCACCGCCTCCGGATGTGTATCCTGGCCAATACATTCGCAGACGAATTTGCACAAGTTCACGGGTGATCTTGGACATGAATGGGCTGTTCAGCCTTACTCGACCGCTTGTTTCCTGTGCACGGGGATGTGCGTCGCACCATACATCACCCCGTGCATTACACCCTTGTATTGTGCGTGAATGGGGCTAGGCGGGTGAAACTCCTCAGCTTCATCGCGAGGCCCATGGCGTTAGGTATCGGATTGGAACCCGATGCAATTTTTGCCGGAGGCTCCGCAACGGTTTTACAGTCGTTGGCCTCTGACGGTGGCATGAAACCGGAAGATGTGAACGTGGTTCTGCTTAAGATTGAGGACAAGGGGAAGTATGAAGACGCTATCACTTACCTCTACGCCGGAACCGACCCTGCCGCGGTTCACAAACCAATTACAATATACAAAGAAAAGGGGTCGAACGCTTACCTAGTCGCGGGCCGCTACACCGGCGTTACTGAGACTCACCTCAAATACAAGCCCTTGAACGCAGAGGAACAGAAGATTGTCGCAGAGAAACTTGGATCCGGAAAGATAATTCGTTTCCTCTCGAGTGAAAACACGCAACCACAGTAGCTAGGGAACTGCAGGCTCCTTACCGCGGGAGCGCAGCTCAATGGTTCTTTTGAGTTAGCCTGGGCTGGCAATCAAGAGAGCGCGGGTAGGCGTGTTTGATTTCGCCTAGCTGCGTCCGGCTGCGAAGGTCATAGTTGTGACCGTGATGCCGATGAGCAGGAGCATTATTCCGACGATCACCCAAGCAAGCCAAGCCGGCATTAACGCGCTGAGCCATTTCACTGCGCCAACGGAGACAAACGCGATTCCGATCAGTGCTATCACGATGCCCGCCAGAATCAATCCTACGGCGCGGGCCAAGCGCTTTACAAAACGCTCAGCCGGTTTAGCAATTCCTCCGAGAGTTTCGCGTAGAATCAGCTTTACCAATCTCTCGACCAATGATGGCTTCTCTGCTTCCGGCATTCCTAACTTCTAATCTCCAGCGCTTGCAAGCGCGATGCCGATTGCCATTCCCAAAACGAAAGCTACGCCAAGTGCAAGTAGCGGTTGTTCTTGGACTGTCTTGGCCGCTTTCTTCTGCACATCGTCCATTTCCGCCTTCAAGTCAGTAAGCCGTCTGTCCACATCCTTCCTTAGGCTCTTCATGTATTGTGGAACTTCGCTTGATTCCTCTGTCTTTTTAGGCAAAACTGACGCCAGACGTAGACTGATTGTTAAGGAATAAAAGAGTAGCTTTCAGCGGGAGCGTCTACGGCGGGACAACGCGGTTCCCACGAGAATTCCAAAGGCAAACACCAGGCCTGTAACCAGCAGGGGCCGTTCTTTTACCATCGACTCGAATTCCTTGGCCAGCTGTTTAGGAGCTTTCATGTCGATTATTTCCTCAAGCTCCTCGTCTGAGTACTCCTTCTCTTCGGTTTCAATGCTTGCCATTGGAGGTCATCAGCGTATCAATCTTGAACTGGCAAATATGTATTTTCGTCCGCTCCATCCGTTCAATCGGCGCGTAGCTAGGAATGTATGGCCTTACTTGGTCTGGGATGGTCGATCGGATGCTCGCGTTGAACTGGGGTTGGCTCCTTACAGGTTCTTTCGGGCTCGGTCGGCGATGGCTTCCGCCATCTGGGATAGCCCTGCTGTTCCTCCTAAGTCGTATGTGACCTGTTTTCCTTCCGCAATCACTTGCCGGGTTGCTTTGAAAATTGCGTCCGCCTTCGTCTTCTCGCCTAGGTAGTCCAGCATCCATGCTCCGGCCAGGATTGTTGCGGTGGGGTTCACCTTGTCCTTCCCCGTGTACTGGGGGGCGCTTCCGTGTGCTGGTTCAAACATCGCATATTGGTCTCCAAAGTTGGCGGAGTAAATGCATCCTATGCTTGCTACCAGGCCTGATACCTCCTCGGATATGATGTCCATGAAGAGGTTTGTTCCGAAGATCACGCTCTTGTCGAACCGTTGCGGGTTCTTTATCAGCTGTTGAGCAAAATTATCGATGAAGTATTCTTCCAGACTTATGTCGGGATAGTCGGAGTGGACATTGCGGGCGGCATCCATGAACAGGCCGTCGGTTTCCTTGAGAATGTTCTGTTTAGTGATCGCGTACGTTCGCTTCCAACCCCTGCTTTTTGCCTCTTCGAACGCTCTACGGCAGAGTTTCTCGCTTGGCGTTCTCGTGATCTTTCGGAATGCGATCGCAACATCATTTGATAATCTATGCTCGATTCCGGAGTACAGCCCTTCCGTTGCCTCACGAACGCATACGAGTTCCACATCGCCCAGGGGCCGTTTAGTCCCTTCGAAAGTCTTGACGGGTCTCACGTTGGCATACAGGTTCATGCGCTGGCGAATGCTCACGGCGACGCTACGTGGCGTGTTCGGGCCAGCAGGGGTTGTCGTTGGTCCTTTCAGGCAGGCGTCTGCTGATTCTATGATCTTCCAACTTGAGTCGGGAATTAACGTGGACCCGCCATGGGCTTGCCACCATTCAAACCCTGCGTCACACTCGAGAAGTGTTACCTCGCTTCCAACTGCCTTCAGAACTTTGAGTGTGCCATTGGTTAGCTCGGGGCCCGTCCCATCGCCCCTAATCAAAGCAACCTTGCGCGCCAAAACACATCGCCGTCCCGCAACCAATCGATAACATAGTTAAGTATTGAGGATGCACGCGATCTAGAGGCTTCGGCACCAGTTTGGATGGATTTCCGTCCATGCACCATGTGCCGGTGTCGTTCAGGAGTGCGGATAGGTGGTCAGGTGGCTCAACTCAAGAAGATGATTGCGACCCCGACGACCGCCACTGCCGCGCCCAGTATACCGCGCCAGCTCGTATGCTGATGATATAGAATCCAGACGACAGGAATTATCATCACGGGCATGAGCGATAGCAATGTTTGCGCGACTCCTGCTTCTGTAAAGGTTACCGCCACCATCGAAAAGGTGATCCCCAAATACGGTCCGAGAAGCGAAGCGACAACTGCGTTCCGCATTCCGCTACCATCTGACAATGCCGCGAGGACGGTGGGGAGCCTGCCGGTGATTAGCGCAAGAAGCCAGATGAACAAAGCTCCAAGGAGGAGACGCATAAGGGTCGCTGAAAGTGGGTTCAAGACGGTAACTGGGTTCAGATCAATTCCTTTCTTGGATAGTGCTAACCCAACTCCCTGTCCAAAAGCTGCCACTAGGCCAAATACTATGCCGGCCGCTTTTCTCTTGGTCGGCAAGCGAACCTCGCCGGACCGTTCCTCAGCTTCGAGTATGACTACGACAACTCCGATCAGAGTGACAACAATTCCAACTGCTGCTAGGTTTGGAATTGTTTCGCCCAGAAGCAGGTAAGCGAAAATGGCAGCAAATATGGGAGCCAACGCCATCATGAGCAACGAACGCCTAGGACCGAGTGTAATGTACGCGGCGAATAAGCCGGAGTCACCAATCCCTAGCCCGACGATCCCGCTCAACCCCATCCATAGCCACTGTCCGTTGCTCGCCGCGGGCACGACTGTACCGAGCAGCACGAAGTGAGTGATGGAGACGAAGCCAATAGCCACTAGGGTTCGGTATGCGTTGACGCTGAGCCAGCCAATCCTCTTGCTGGCGGAGGTGAAGAAGATTGAACTTATGGTCCACAGGAAGGATGTGAGCAGGGCCGCACTCTCTCCGTACAGCGCCGAATCCATAGTCGCCACACGGTCTCGATGCGACTGGGCTCATATTATAGCTGCACGTACGAACAATATTGACCAACAAGTCAGTTCATATGTCAGAACTTAGTTCAACGGAACATGCAGCACCTCACAGTCGGCGTCTTTCACGACGACGCCCTTGGCAAGGAATTGGGCAAGAAAGGGACGCTTAGCGACATTGCAATGTACCATAGGAAGACGGACGAACACATCTTTACGTTCATGTCGCCAGTTGAAGAGAAGCTTTCAGCAAAGAGCCAAATCATCTCAACCATCGACGCGGCCGTAGTCGTCTTCTCTCAGATGACACGCGAGCTGGGGGAAACGATTCTCATGCTAGATTTGATGGGCGTGAAGCATGGAGTCTCCGTCGCCACTCCGTATGCAACCACTGAGCAAATCCGGTCTCTAACACAAGGCACGTCGATCAACGCGTTTCATACAGTGGAAAAGGACCCCAACGTTGTGCTAGGACTTCTGAAAACCATCGCTCCTTCGCGCGATACCGCCTCACCTGCCTCAGTCGTGGTCGACCATTCATTCAGCGTAAAAGGAGTGGGGGAAGTCGCGCTTGGCTTCGTGAAGAAGGGCGTGATAAAGAAGTATGAAGAACTCAACCTGCTCCCCGCAGGCAAGCAGGTAATCGTGCGTTCGATCCAAGTGCAGGACGAGGACGTTGAAACAGCGGAAGCCGGTACACGAGTCGGACTTGCCATCAAAGGAGCGACGTTGGAGGAACTGGGAAGAGGGTCAGTTCTGACCAGTTCTAACGACGTAAGAGCGCTAGAAAAGATGGACTTGACGTTCCAGCGAAGCTCATTCTACGCCGGCGAAGTCAGGGAGGGAGTTTTCCATGCGACTGCTGGAATGCAGACAAATCCAGTAACGTTCTGCAACCCGCGAGAGAATTCCCTGGTCATCGAATCGTCGAAACCGATCATTCACGAACCTCGGGACACCGTCTTGCTACTCGATTTGAACGCACAGAAAACGAGGGTTATCGGAAAAGGAACAGTGCGCGAGGGGTAACGAGTTAGGGGCTTTAGGTTAGAGTTGCGAACAATTCGTCAACGTTCTGTTTGGAGAGATCCTGCTTAACCAGTGCCGCCGTCTTGTATCCTGGCATTCTGGTCGCTAGCATGTCTTCGAAGGTCGGTTCGTCTATTTTATAGAAGATCCCTATTGGTATCTTGTCGCCCCACTCGAACGACCGCGCGATTCCTTGTATCTTCTTCTGGGTTACTTCGTTGGAATCATTCGGGTCCTTAACGACCCCGTCGTATCCCGTTTCTTCCAACTTGTATAGCCTCGGCGACTTCGTAGCCAAGTCTGCTCCCGCATACCATTCTTTCGTGTTGATGTCGTTATAGGTTGGGCACGTCTGTAGGACGTCGACGAGGGCGCTGCCCTTGTGCAGGATTGCTGCCTTGAGTGTTTCCTTCAGATGCCTTACGTCAAGGGAGTAGCTTCTCGCGACAAATGTATACCCAGTGCTTATTGCTGCTGCGATTGGGTTGATGCCCTCAACTATCGCGGGGGCGGGCATGGACTTGGTTCTCTCGCCTTTCGGAAGAGTGGGGGACGACTGGCCTTTCGTTAGTCCGTAGACTTGGTTATCGTGAACGACGTAGGTGAAGTCTAGGTTTCGACGACCGGCATGTACGAAGTGCCCTACGCCTATCCCATATCCATCGCCGTCTCCCCCGACTGCGACTACGGTGAGATCTCTGTTCGCAAGCTTTACGCCGGTGGCGATTGG
>Ga0187769_10002669_pt1 | contig 10498 bp, 7 predicted proteins | sample 0116_SJ02_MP02_1_FD_133140 | JGI IMG/M metagenome (GOLD analysis project Ga0187769, IMG submission 133140) | Tropical peat soil microbial communities from peatlands in Department of Meta, Colombia - 0116_SJ02_MP02_10_MG | ecosystem: Environmental > Terrestrial > Soil > Wetlands > Peat | place... | reverse complement strand
CGGCGTCCTCAATCGACTGCAGCTTGCCTTTCATCGCCATGGCGCCGCCCAATGCGGCATCTGCACGCCGGGAATGCTGATGGCGGCGAGCGAGCTCCTCGCGCGCAACGCCAAGCCGGACGAGGCGGCGGTGCGCGATGCGCTTGGCGGCGTGCTCTGCCGCTGCACCGGCTACCGCAAGATCGTCGAGGCGGTGCTGGCTGCGGCCGACGGCGTCGCGCAAGAGGCCGACGTGACGCCGGCGGCCGGCGAGGCGGTCGGCGCGCGCCTCGCCAAGACGGACGGCATCGCCAAGCTCACCGGGGAGGAGCGCTACGGCGACGACGTGGCGCCCGCCGACGCGCTCTGGCTGCGCGCGGTGCGCTCGCCCCACGGGCGCGCGCGCTTTTCCATCGGACCGCTCGAGCCCCTCCAGCGCCGCTATCCCGGCCTCCTTCGGGTGCTCACCGCCGAGGACATCCGCGGGCAGAACCGCTTCGGCATCTACCCTGTCAACAAGGACCAGCCGGTCCTTGCCGAGGGGGTGGTGCGCTTCCGCGGGGAGGCGGTCGCAGCACTCGTCGGCGACGGCGCGACGATCGCGCAAATTGGCGACGAGGAGGTGCCGATCCGCTGGGAGCCGCAGGCGCCGGTCATCGGCATCGAGGCGGCGACAGCACCGGGTGCTCCGGTACTTCACGCGGGCCATCCCGACAATGTGTTGGTGCACGGCCTGGTGCGGCGCGGCGATACGGCGGCGGCCTTCGCCGAAGCCGCGGCCGTGGCCGAAGGCCGCTTCGAGACCGCCTTCGTCGAGCACGCCTATATCGAGCCCGAAGCCGGCTATGCCCGGCGCCTGCGCGGCACGGGCGGGAAAGACCGTATCGAGATTCACACCTGCACACAGTCGCCTTACATGGGCCGCGACGAGCTCGCGCTCGTGCTCGGCCTCGAGCCCGGGCAGGTGCGCATCGTGCCGACGGCGGTCGGCGGCGGCTTCGGCGGCAAGCTCGACATCTCGCTCCAGCCGCTCATCGCGACCGCAGCCTGGCTTCTCGACCGCCCGGTCCGCGGCGTCTACACGCGCCCCGAATCGATGGCGGCCACGACGAAGCGGCATCCCGCCACGATCACGGCGCGCTTTGCCTGCGACGCGCACGGCCGTCTCAGCGCCGCCGAGTTCCACGGCGACTTCAACACCGGTGCCTACGCCTCCTGGGGCCCCACGGTCGCGAACCGCGTGCCCGTCCACGCCACCGGGCCTTATGCCGTGCCGGCGGTAAAGGCGACGACGCGGGCGATCTACACCAACGAGACGCCCGCGGGCGCCTTCCGCGGCTTCGGCGTGCCCCAGGCCGCGATCGCGCATGAGGCGCTGATGGACGAGCTTGCGCTGCACCTCGCCATGGATCCGCTCGATTTCCGCCGCCTGAATGCGCTCAAGACCGGCTCCGTGACCGCGACCGGGCAGAAGCTTGCGGCGAGCGTCGGGCTGCTTGCCTGTCTCGACGCCCTCGCGCCGAAATGGCGTGCGGCGCGCGCGCGTGCTGAGGCCTTCAATGCAAGTGGCGGCGTGCGCCGACGCGGGGTCGGCATCGCCTGCATGTGGTACGGCATCGGCAACACCTCGCTCTCCAACCCCTCGACCATGACGGTGGGGATCGACCGCGAGGGCCGGCTCACGCTCTATAACGGCGCCGTCGACATCGGTCAGGGCTCGAACACCATCATGGTGCAGATCTGCGCCGATGCGCTCGGCGTCGCCGCCGGCAAGTTCACGCTTGTGGCCGGCGACACCGATCTCACGGCGGACGCCGGCAAGACCTCCGCCTCGCGCCAGACCTTCGTCTCCGGCAAGGCGGCGCAGCTCGCGGGCGAGGATTTGCGCCGTCAGATCCTGCGCCTCGCCAATGTCGGGCCCCAGGCGGTGATCGCACTCGAGGGCGCCACGATCGTGGTGAGCGACGGCGGGGTCCGGCGTGCGATCGAGCTTGCCAAGCTGCCTCTTCGCGCGAACGGCGACGTGCTCTCCGGCAGCGGCCATTTCGATCCCCCCACGACCCCCCTCGACGAGAACGGCCAGGGCGCCCCCTACGCAAGCTACGCCTTTGCGGCGCAGATGGCGGAGGCCGAGGTCGATGTCGAGCTCGGCACGGTCAAAGTGCTGCGCATCACGGCAGCCCACGACGTGGGCCGCTCGATCAATCCGACCCAGGTCGAAGGCCAGATTCACGGCGGCATCGCTCAGGGGCTGGGGCTGGCGCTCATGGAGGAGTTCATTCCGGGGCGCAACGAGAACCTGCACGATTATCTCATCCCCACGATCGGCGACGTGCCGCCGATCGAGACCATCCTCATCGAGGATGCCGAACCGCTCGGCCCCTTCGGCGCCAAGGGCATCGGCGAGCCAGCCCTCATTCCGACGGCGCCCGCCATCCTCGGCGCCATCCATCATGCGAGCGGCGTGCGCATCCGCCGCGTGCCTGCCACCCCGGATCGGGTGCGCGCGGCACTCCTTGCCGCGGGACGAGGCGGAGCGGCCGGTGCCGCCGGGAGCACGGGAGGAAAACGTCATGACTGAGGTCGCAACCGGCGCCGAATCCGCACGCGAGGGCGCTATCGTCACCTGCGATGCCTGCCCCGTGCTCTGCCGTATCCGGCTTGGCCGCACCGGCGCCTGCGACCGCTACGGCAATGTGGAGGGCGTGCTGACGCGCATGGATCCCCTGGTGCTGGCGGAGAAGGTGATCGACCAGGAGGGCGAGCTGGTGCCCTTCCTCGCCAACCCGGAATGGCAGGGCGGCATCCTTTCGCCCTCGCCCCAGCCGGCGCGCCGGCACTTCCTCACCGGCATCGGCTCGGGCACCACCTATCCCGACTACAAGCCGGCGCCCTTCATCGTGGCGAGCCAGCACGACGGCGTCGACATGGTGACGGTGGTGACCGAGGGGATCTTCAGCTACTGCGGCGTCAAGCTGAAGATCGACACCGACCGTTACGTCGGGCCGGAGCAGGCGGCGGTGCGCGCGGACGGCGAGCAGGTCGGCCACGTCACCACGGCCGAGTACGGCTCGCAGATGCTGGCGATCGGCGGCGTCCGTCACCTGACCGGCGGCAGCAAGAAGGAGGGCGCGGTCGCCTGCCGGACCATGCTCGAGCTGTGCAACAAGCAGCCGGTGGCCTTGAGCGTCGACGGCGGCGCCACGCTCGAAGTGCAGGCCGGCCGGCCGCCCGTCATCGACGGCGTGGTGGAGGAGCGCATGCGGGTCGGCTGCGGCTCGGCCACCATCGGCATCTTCGCCAAGCAATGGCATGGCCACGTCGACGAGGTGGTGGTGGTCGACGATCACATCACCGGCGTCTTGAGCGAGCACCAAGCCGGTCGCTTCCTCGAGCTCAAGCCGGCCGGCATCCGCGTGCGCGGCCGGCGCTCGACGCCTGGGCGCTACTTCCAGGTGGCGAACCCCGGCAGCGGCTGGGGCGGCACCGACGTGAGCGAGCCGCTCTCCATCATCGAAGCGATCGATGCCAAGACGGCCTGGCCGGGGCTGCGCCTGCTCATGGTCAGCACGACAGGGGAGGACGCCGAGTATTTCGTGCTCGACGACGGGCTCAAGCCGGTCAAGGCGGCGATGCCGGAGGCGGTGCGCAAGGTGGTCGAGCGCATCGGCGAGAATTGCGAGCCGGCGCTCACCTCCGTGCTCTTCATGGCCGGCGCCGGCGGCTCGCTGCGCGCAGGCGTCACCGAGAACCCGGTCATGCTGACGCGCTCGGTCAAGGCGGCCCTCACGCGGGTGACCTCGGGGGGCGCTCCGGTCTACGTCTGGCCCGGCGGCGGCATCACCTACATGGTCGACGTGATGCGCATGCCCGACAAAGCCTTCGGACATGTGCCCACGCCGGCGATCGTGGCCCCCATCGAGTTCACCTTGCGGCTCGAGGACTACCGCGAGCTCGGCGGCCACATGGCGAGCTTGCGGCAGCTCGAGGAGGTCGGCCGCGTCGATCGTCTCCGCGTGAGCGCCTGGCACGAGGGCAACCCCTGGCCCCTCGACCCGCAACCGCGGCGCGGATAAAGGCCGGCTGATGGCCGAGACCTTGGCAGCTTTGAGGAGGCTCGAGTCCGGTGGCCCTTCCGCGGCCCTCCTGCCCGACGGCCGCCGCCTCCATCTGCAGCACGGCCCCATCGATCTGGTGATCGAGGCGGCGGGGAGGGCGGAGGAGGTCGCGCGCGCCTATGCCCAGGCGTGTGCCGCCTTCCGCGACCTGCTCGCGACGCTGGTCTCGGAGCTTCGGCTCCTGCAGACGCCGCTCGGCAGCGTCTGTCCGCAAGTGTCCGGCCCGGTCGCGCGGCGTATGGTGGCGGCCTCTTGGCCTTATCGCGCGGCTTTCATCACGCCGATGGCGGCGGTGGCGGGGGCGGTCGCGGACGAGGTGCTTCAAGCCCTCGTTGCCGGCCGCGAGTTGGCGCGCGCCTATGTGAACGACGGCGGCGACATCGCCTTCCATCTGGCGCCGGGCGAGAGGCTCTCTGTCGGCGTCGTCGCGGACGTCTTGCACGCCTCGCTTTTCGGCACCCTTGAGCTCACGGCAGCCATGCCGGCGCGCGGGATCGCCACCAGCGGGCGCGCGACAAAGGGGGCGGGCGGGCGCAGCTTCTCGCTCGGAATCGCGGATTCCGTGACCGTGCTGGCGCGCGACGGGGCGGCGGCTGATGCGGCCGCGACGGTCGTCGGCAATGCGGTCGATCTCGACCATCCGGCGATCCGGCGCCGGCCTGCCGCCGAGATCGATCCTGCGAGCGATCTCGGCGACATTCCCGTGACGATCGGCCTTGGGCCGCTCGAGCCAGGAGCGGTGAGTGCCGCCCTTGCTGAGGGCGAGGCGTGCGCGCAAGCACTCATCCGGGCTGGACAGATCGAGGGTGCGGTTCTTACGCTGAGGGGGGCTTGTCGCGTCGTGGGCGGCGATGGGCTCAGGCTCCAAGCGCCCGACGCTGCCTAGGACGAGGGAGGTCGATGTTGCGATGACTTTGTCGCGGATCCGCAAGCTGATCACCGTGGTCGAGGAGACCCGCCGCGAGATGGGCGAGGCCGTTGAGCCGCCGACGCGCAAGGCGGCGGCGATTGCGGTGATCGAGAACCCCTGCGCCGGGCGCTTCGTCAGGGACCTGGAGGCGCTCATCGCGATCGGCGAGGAGCTCGGCGGCCTCTTGGGCCAACGCGCGGTCAAGGCCCTCGGTATTTCGCCCGGCCAGGCGGAAAGCTACGGCAAGGCGGCCGTGGTGGGCGAGGGGGGCGAGCTCGAGCACGCCGCGGCGATCCTCCATCCCCGCCTCGGCAAGCCGTTGCGCGAGGCGGTCGAGAAGGGGGCGGCCCTCGTGCCCTCGGCCAAGAAGATGGGGGGGATGGGGACCGCCATCGACGTGCCGCTCGGCCACAAGGACGCCGCCTTCGTGCGCAGCCATTTCGATGCGATGGAGGTGCGCGTAGCCGATGCACCCCGCGCCGGCGAGATCCTGGTCGCGGTGGTGGTGACCGACAGCGGCCGCCCGCACCCGCGCGTGGGCGGCCTCACCAAGGAAGAGATCAAAGGCGAGGACGGCCTACGCTGAAGGACGCGACCCGAGGCCGATCCAACGAGGCTGGACAAACAGGGAGTACCTCACCATGACCAAGCGCAGAACGCTGCTCGCCGGCATCTCGGCCCTCGTCCTGGGGTCGCTCGCGGGTCTCTCGAGCGCGGCGGCCGCCGAGCCGATCAAGATCGGCGACGTGAACAGCTATACCGGGCTTCCCGCCTTCACCGTTCCCTACCGCAACGGTTGGCAGATGGCGCTCGCGGAGATCAATGCGGCGGGCGGGGTAAACGGCCGCCCGCTCGAGGTGGTCTCCTATGACGACGGCGGCAAGCCCGAGGAGGCCGTGAACAGGGCCCAGCAGCTCTTGAGCCAGGACCATGCCGTCCTCCTGATGGGCACCTTCTTCTCCAATATCGGCCTCGCCGTCTCGAGTTTTGCCGCGCAGAACAAGGTCTTCTTCATGGCGGCCGAGCCGCTCACCGATGCAGTCACGTGGGAGAAGGGGAACCGTTATACCTTCCGGCTGCGCCCCAATACCTACATGCAGGCGGCGATGCTGGCAGAGGCCGCGGCCAAATTGCCCGCCAAGCGCTGGGCCACGGTGGCGCCCAACTACGAGTACGGCACCTCCGGCGTCGCCGACTTCAAGAAGCTGCTCGCGGCGAAGCGGCCCGACATCGAGTGGGTGGCCGAGCAGTGGCCCGCGCTCGGCAAGATCGATGCGGGCGCCACGGTCGAGGCGCTCGCCGCGGCCAAGCCCGAGGCGATCTACAACGTGCTCTTCGGCGGCGACCTCTCCAAGTTCGTGCGCGAGGGCAATACGCGCGGCCTCTTCCAGGGCCGCGCCGTGGTCAGCCTGCTCACGGGCGAGCCGGAATACATCGATCCGCTCAAGGACGAGACGCCCAAGGGCTGGATCGTCACCGGCTACCCCTGGTACGACATCAAGACGGCCGCGCATGAGAAGTTTCTCAAGGCCTACATGGCCAAGTACAACGACCATCCGCGCATGGGCTCGGTCGTCGGCTACAACACCATGCTCGCCGTCGCCGCGGCGATCCGCAAGGCCGGCGCCACCGACACGGAGAAGCTGATCAAGGCCGCCGAGGGGCTCAAGCTGGCGACGCCGATAGGCGAAATCACCTTCCGCGCCATCGACCACCAGTCCACCATGGGCACCTACGTCGGCAAGACCGACGTGAAGCAGGGTGAAGGCGTCATGGTCGATTGGCATTACGCCGACGGTGCCGACTATCTGCCGAGCGACGCCGAGGTGAAGAAGATGCGTCCGGCGGAGTGAGGGCAACCCTCGCTCTCGCGTGAGCGGGCGAAGGTATGTACATATCTCCCGATGCTTGCGAAACCATCGGGGGCCCTTCGAGAGGCGCGGCGCGCGCGTCTCGAAGGACGCATCTGAGCCGGTCCGAGACGCCTCAACAAAGCGCAAGAACCGGATTTTTGGCTGCGCGGATTTGTGTGCATAGCGTAGGCCTCAAGGAGCGAGGGTGAGCGATCCTTGAGCTTCCTTTTCGTCCAATTCCTGACCGGGCTGACCGCAGCGTCGTCGCTCTTCCTCGTCGCCTCGGGGCTTTCGCTCATCTTCGGCGTGACGCGCGTCGTCAATTTCGCCCACGGCTCCTTCTACATGCTCGGAGCCTATATCGCCTATACGCTCGCCACCCGGCTCGCGGGGCCGCTCGGCTTTTGGGCCGCGATCCTCTTAGCCGCACTCGCAGTCGGCGCGATCGGCGCCGTGATGGAAGCGCTGATCCTCCGGCGCATCTATCAGGGACCGGAGCTCTTTCCGCTGCTTGCCACTTTCGGCGTCGTGCTCATCGTCCAGGACGGGGCCCTCGCGATCTGGGGCCCGGAGGACCTGCTCGGGCCGCGGCTGCCCGGGCTCAAGGGGGCCGTGCTCGTCTTCGAGCGCGCCTTTCCCGCCTACGACCTGGTGCTGATGGCCCTGGGGCCGCTCGTGTTGGGCGGCCTCTGGCTGCTTTTCCACCGCACGCGCTGGGGCACGCTCGTGCGCGCCGCGACGCAGGATCGCGAGATGGTCGAAGCGCTCGGCGTGCGCCAGACGAGCCTTTTCACCGCCGTGTTCTTCCTCGGCGCCTGTCTCGCGGGCTTAGGCGGCGCCGTTGAGCTGCCGCGCGAGGCGGTCAACCTGCACATGGACCTCAATACGGTCACCGAGGCCTTTGTCGTGGTCGTGGTCGGCGGCATGGGCTCGATCGCGGGCGCCTTCCTCGCAGCATTCCTCATCGCCGAGCTCAATGCCTTTGGCATCCTCGTCTTTCCCCAGATCACGCTTGTGCTGACTTTCCTCGTCATGGCGGCGGTTCTCGTGCTGCGGCCCTGGGGCCTCATGGGGCGGCCCGACGTGGTGCTGCGCCCCCCAGCCGTCGCGTTGGAGCCGCCGCTCGGGAGCGGAAAGAGGGCCGCGCGGCTCCTCCTCTATGGCGCGGCGGCTCTCCTCCTGCTGCTGCCGCTCGTTGCCGGAGACTATGGGCTCGTCGTCCTGACCGAGATCGTGGTACTCGCCCTATTCGCCGCGAGCCTCCATTTCATCATGGGCCCGGGCGGCCTGGTGTCGTTCGGCCATGCCGCCTATTTCGGGCTCGGCGCCTATGGTGCCGCACTCGCGATACGGCACCTCGGCGTCGCCATGGCGCCGGCTCTCCTCGCGGCCCCGCTTCTTGCGGCAGCGGGCGCCCTTCTCTTCGGCTGGTTCTCCGTGCGGCTTTCCGGCGTCTACTTCGCCATGCTGACGCTCGCCTTCGCGCAGATCGCCTGGTCGGGCGCCAGCCAATGGCTCGCCTTCACCGGCGGCGACAACGGCATCCTCGGCGTGTGGCCCCCTACCTTCTTCGCCAACAAGCTCGCCTTCTATTATCTGGCGCTCGTGCTGTGCGGCAGCTCCATCCTCTTGCTGCGCCGGCTCGTCGCAGCACCTTTCGGCTATACGCTCAGAGCCGCCCGCGATTCGCCGCTGCGCGCCGATGCGCTCGGCATCGATGTGCGCCGGCACCAGTGGCTCGCCTTCGTGGTGGCGGGGCTCCTTGCCGGGATCGCGGGCGGCACTTACGCCTTCTCGAAGGGCAGCGTGTTTCCGACCGTGCTCTCGATCTCGAACTCGGTCGACGCCTTGGTCATGGTGCTTTTGGGCGGCCTCCAGAGCCTCGCGGGTCCGCTCATCGGCGCCGCCGTCTTCGCCGGCCTGCTCGAGGAGATCGCACCCCTCACGGACTATTGGCGCGCGATCGTCGGCGCCATCATCCTCGTCCTCGTCATCCTCTTCCCGCAAGGTCTGGCCGGCCTCGTCCGCGCGCGGCCGCGACATCTCCGGGGGGCGGAGGAGGACGCATGAGCCTCCTTGAGGTGAGCGCGCTCTCGAAGGCCTTCGGCGGGATTGTCGCGGTCTCGAATGTCGATTTCGAGCTCGGCGCCGGCGAGATCCTGGCCCTCATCGGGCCCAACGGGGCCGGCAAGACGACCTGCTTCAACATGCTGGGCGGCCAGCTGCGGCCCGACCGCGGCAGCATCCGCCTCGAGGGGCGAGAGCTCGTCGGCCTGCGGCCGCGGGAGATCTGGCGGCTCGGCGTGGGCCGCACCTTCCAGATCACCGCCACTTTCGCCTCGATGACGGTGCGCGAGAACGTGCAGATGGCGCTCATATCCCACCATGGCCGTACGCTTGCACCATGGCCGCGGGCGGGCGCGCTCTACCAGCGCGAGGCGACGGCGCTGCTCGAGCGGGTCGGCATCGCCGAGCAGGCGGAGCGCGCGTGCGGCGTGCTCGCCTATGGCGATCTGAAGCGGGTCGAGCTCGCGGTAGGCCTCGCCAACGCGCCGCGCCTTCTCCTCATGGACGAGCCGACCGCCGGCATGGCGCCCGCCGAGCGCATCGCACTCATGGGCCTCGTTGCCGGGATCGTGCGCGAGCGCGGCGTCGCGGTTCTCTTCACGGAGCACGACATGGACGTGGTCTTCGCGCATGCGGACCGCATCATCGTGCTCGATCGCGGCGAGCTCATCGCCGAGGGCGCCCCCGCCCGCGTGCGCGAGGACGCGCGGGTGCGCGAGATCTACCTGGGCCAGACGGGGAGCGGCTGATGCTCTCCCTACGCCGGCTCAACACCTTCTACGGCCGCGCCCACATCCTTTTCGATCTCGATCTCGAGGTCGGCGAGGGCGAGGTCGTGGTCCTCCTCGGCCGCAACGGCGCCGGCAAGTCGACCACGCTCAAGACCATCATCGGCCTGGCGCACGCGGCCTCCGGCGAGATCGAGTTTCGCGGGCGCGCCATCGAGCGGCTCATGCCTTACGAGATCAGCCGGCTCGGCATCGGTTACGTGCCCGAGGAGCGGCGCATCTTCACCGATCTCACCGTAATGGAGAACCTCGAGGTGGGCCGCCAACCCGCCCGGCCGGAGCTGGCCCCCTGGACGCCGGCGCGGCTCTTCGAGCTCTTCCCCAATCTCGGCGAGATGCGCGGGCGGCGCGGCGGCATGATGAGCGGGGGCGAGCAGCAGATGCTGACCATCGCGCGCACGCTCATGGGCAATCCGCTCCTCATTCTCCTCGACGAGCCGTCCGAGGGCCTGGCGCCCGTGATCGTCCAAGAGATGGCGCGCACCATCCGCTCGCTCAGGGCCGAAGGCCTCACCGTGGTCCTCTCCGAGCAGAACCTGCGCTTCGCCGAGCGGGTGAGCGATCGAGCCTATATCATCGAGAAGGGACGCATCCGCTATCGGGGCACCATGGACGAGCTCGCGGCGGACGAGGCGGTACGCGCCGCCTATCTGATGATCTAGGCGGATATGTGAAGGCGCGACCGCGCCTTGCTCTTTGGCCGCGGCTTTGCCAGAGTGTCGATTGTTCGAGTACGAATGAACCGGTGCCGAGACCGGGAAAGCAAGGGAGGAGAACATGGCG
>Ga0187769_10002668_pt1 | contig 10499 bp, 12 predicted proteins | sample 0116_SJ02_MP02_1_FD_133140 | JGI IMG/M metagenome (GOLD analysis project Ga0187769, IMG submission 133140) | Tropical peat soil microbial communities from peatlands in Department of Meta, Colombia - 0116_SJ02_MP02_10_MG | ecosystem: Environmental > Terrestrial > Soil > Wetlands > Peat | place... | reverse complement strand
GCCCTATGGCGTCCTACCGAAGCTCTGGCGTATGAGTGGCTACCGCTCTATCGCAGGCGGCGGCTGTACGAGCGGCTCGCCGGGATTCGAGTGACCGTGCACTGTGAGGGGTCGCCATCGAGCATTGTCGGAGCCGCGCCCGAAACCGGCCACCCGTCCGCTGCAGCGCGTCACGCCTGAGTGGCGGCTGCCGCAGGGCCTTGTCGCAAAGCCTCACGTATCGGCTGCAGGTCGAGCAATCGAGCCAAAGCGCTGAGCTCCCGTGCGAGCCGGGCGATCAGGTCATCGGTCGATCGACCCCTACGAGCATTCCACGCGCCGTTGCAACTGGCGCGCGCCGAACACCTCGTAGGCGCATGCGTCCAAGTCCCCAGGAGACGTGCGGCATCCCTGAGGCGATCGGACAAATGAGCGCTCGGGGGGTGAGGCGAGCAGCGGTCGTGAACGAGTCGGGTGATCTGGTCGGCATCGTGTCACTCGATGATCTGCGCGCTCCAGGCTGATTTCTGCCTTGTAGCCGAGCCGTGTAAGCAGCGGAAGGTACGCATGCTGGATGAATTCGAAGGTCGGAGCGCGAGGATTGTGCGTGCCGCCTCGCAGCAGGATCTGCGAGGGAGCGCTGCGACGCGCGCGAATGTTGCGGATCCTGATCGGCGAGGCCGTGGACATGGCAAGAGTCAGCGAGGTGCGCGCGACCTGACCGCCTCGTTCGCCCGCAGAGCCATCGATCTCGATCATCGCACCCCGCCGCTGCGCTCCTCCTTGACAGTTAGATCTCTGCGGTTCGCACGAGCGAGCAGGCGGGTGACCTCGTCGTCCTCGAGTTGCTCGAAGTGCTGGTACCACTGGCCAATCGCGAACAATGCCGCCGGCGTCTGCAGGATGACCACACGGTCCGCCTCGGCTCTGACGAGATCAGCCGCCTGTCGTGATGCGACCGGTGCTGCGACGACGATCTCGGCCGCATGAGCCTGTCGCGCGGCACGAACGGCCGCAAGCATCGTTGAGCCGGTAGCAAGACCGTCATCGACGAGGATGACGGTCTTGCCCGTAAGCTGTAGAGGAGGTCGGCCGTCACGAAAGACACGCTCTCGCCGCTCGAGCTCACGGCGCTGCTCCTCGGCCAGCCGATCGAAGCTCTCGGGCGGGATCAGCTTCTCGAGATGTGGCTCATGTACGAGGACGTTTCCCGAGGCGATAGCGCCGATGGCAAGTTCTCGCTGTCCCGGCATGCCGATCTTGCGCACCAGCATCACGTCCAAGGGTGCATTGAGCACCTGCGCGACCTCGTCAGCGACTGGCACACCCCCTCGCGGCAGTCCCAGCACCAGCAGGGGCGGTTTCAACTCTCGCTGCTGCAACTCGCGCCCGAGCGCAACGCCCGCGGTCGCGCGATCGGGGAAGATCCGGTCAGAGCTCATGGAAGATAGCTAAACCCTTGGCAGGCAGGATGTCATCGCTATTTGTACTGAGACTTGCCGCCATGGGTGAACAGACCGAGCGGGACATGGAAAACTACGGATTTTCCGCGGATGCATCCCGTGCACACTGGGGTTGACCGAGGCGTCAAGGTAACTGGGCAGATGAGCTGGCGTCACATCATGTTCTCCGTCGCTTCTCCCGGGGGCCTGGGGCCCATGGAGATGGCCAAGGTTGCCCAGCTCACCTCGGGATTTGGCGCAGAACTCGAGCTCTTCCACTGCATATTTGATCCGGGCGTCACTCGAGCGGGACGGTTCGGGACACGTGGAGCCCAAGAGGACATCCATGAGTTCGTCGACCGTCGTCACGAGCAGCTCGAACGCAGTGCTGAACGACTGAGGTCCAGCGGCGTGCCCGTGCATACGAGCGTCCGCTGGGATTACCCAATTCATGAGGGCATCGTTCGGCAGGTGTTGCGCCGCAAGCCCAGCTTGCTCGTTGCGCAGTCGTCCCGCAAGGGACGTGCCGCACGGCTCATGCTCACGCAAACGGATTACAAGCTGATCGAGACCTGTCCGTGCCCGGTTCTCTTCATCAAGAACGCGCGTCCTTATTCTGACGCGGTCATCATCGCGGCGGTCGACCCCGGACGATTGCACGGCAAGCCTGCGGCGCTCGATGACGGGGTACTCGATGCGGCGGGCACGATCCGCGATGCGCTCGGCGCAAGGCTGCGGGTGTTTCACGCGGGCGCGCCCTGGGAGTACGCAGTAGGCATGAACCCAGAGCTGCGAGATCTACCGGAGGTTGTGAAGGAGGACGTCCGCGGAGCTTACTGGAACAGGATCAAGGGACAGGTCCTGGCACTCGCGCGACGTCACGGTGTCCGCGAGGATTGCGTCGAGGTTTTCGAAGGCGACGCTGCGGAGCTTCTTCCTCTCGTTGTCCGGAGCCACTCCGCCCACATTCTGGTGCTGGGCGTAGTTTCCCGATCGCGCATCGGGCGCGCCCTGATCGGCCATACGGCCGAACGGATTCTCGATGCGCTGGAATGCGATGTGCTGATCGTCAAGCCGCCGGGCTTCCAGACCCCGGTGAGCCGTGGATCGACGCACCACATCGAGAGAAGCGCAGCCCACCGCGCCCGGTATGTCCTGTGACAGCACGATGCGGGTTGCGTCAGCGCCACACGGCGGCATGCCGACCGGTTCCCGGATCCCCACCACGAAGACAATGTGACCGGCCACGCCGATCCGTGCTCCGAACGCGTGGGCCCGGAGCGCACAGTCCTGAGAAAGCGTCACTTCAGGCTCTGCGTTTTCCGCCGTGATCTGAAACGAGAATTCCGCAGCGATGCCCCGTTTCCGGGGCTCCGACGGAACGGCGCACGTCGTTAGGCCGCTCGCTGCACATTGTTCATCGAATCACGTGAACCGTGCTGGCCTGTGGACCGAGATCTCCGGATTCCTCGGCAAAGCGCACTTTGCTGCCGGTGGCTAGATTCTCAAACCGACCCCCGAGCGAGGGGTCCATGTGACGGAAGGTAATCTGCAAAGGCATATTCATGCCCGTTCCGCCATTCGGATGCCGCTGCGCCAAGAGCCTCGGAGCGAGATGAGACTAGCAAGCGTCAGCCTCACGCCAGGCTGTTTCGAACTCCCCGCGCAGTTCGTGTTCCCGTCCGAGGTAACGCGCCGAAAAATGAAACGGCACGGCAGCCCTGACTGCGGCGGCTCGCGCGATCTCGCCCGCAGCCCGCGCGGTGAGGTGAGCCTTGCGTTCGGCGTGTTGTCGATCCTCATCGAGGAACACGGCCTCGATGAACAGCAAATCAGCGCCGCGAAGGAAGCGTGTAAGAGCTTCCCGGTTGCGTGGATTGTCCGCCACATCGGTCACATAGCAGACCTTCTGTCCGGGTACGAACTCCAGCACCTGGGTCTTCAGCTCGCCGAGCGGGACGATCCTGTCTCGCGCACCATTTCGCGTGCGCCAGTGAACTGTGATTGGGGTATTGTCGGGCGCACCTGCGCGCACCTGTTCCTTGAGTCCGGTGAGCCATTGCCCCGTCGGTAGTCCCAGCTCATCGAGACGATTTTTCCACACGTTGATGTGCATATGTTCTTCGAAGGCGAAAGCCAGCGAGGGGATTGCATGATGCTCGAGGGGTACCGTTCGCACCTGGAACGACGCACAATCCAGCAGGACTCCGTCCGGGGCTCCCTCTCCGGGCAGATCTTCCCTTTCGAAACGCGCTCGGCTACGAAACTGAGCGCGCTGCACGTGTCCGCTTACATCGAGTTCGTGCGCGGTGATTACGAAATCGGTCGCATAATTCTCCACGAGATTCCAGGTGTAGGCGGCAAGCTTGTGCTCGAGTTGGCCGATAAACTTCCCGGGGCCGTACAGCGCAAACCCAGTGTCGCGTCCGAGGCAAACTCGCAGGAGGTGGTCGAATCCGGCGAAGTGGTCCATGTGGGTATGGGAAACGAAGACGTCGCTCACCCGCAGAAGCTTTCGGGTCGGCAGAGCTGTGACGTCACCGATGTCAAACAGGATCGCCCGGCGCTCGAACTTCAGGTCGACCAGCACCCCGGGGTCGCCGAGCGGCCGATTGACCAGCATCGCATCAAAGATTGGTCGCATTGGCTGGAGAACACCATGAGTAATCACCCACCTAGGTGGACAGGATCCCTTCCGTCGCGCTTGCTCCAGCGGTTGGGCTAGAGGACACAGTGACTTCAGAGCGTTGCCGTGGTAGGTACAACAAAATTACATTGCGCCACGACGCAGTGCACGCGGCAATGCGTATCTATCCGAATGCACCCCGATTGCGCTGCTGCGTTGAAATGTCCATGGAGCAGCTGCTTTGCTGGAGGCAGGTTGCGAGTAAGCTACGCCCAAGGAGAGTTGTGATGACCATGAGGCAGCCCGACTACCCACCCGCTCACCCGCCGCAAGTGGGCGCGGCTGATCCGGAAAGGAAGAACTCGCCCATTCAGACCGACCCCGAGCAATCATTTGAGCTGCTGCGTGAGCAGGTCGGGGACGAGGCTGCCGGCTGTTACTTTAACGACGTGGAGTATGCGGAAGGAGCCCTGATCATGAGCGGCAGCACCCGCCTGTGCTGCGAACGCGGCATTTGGGTAGACGCGGGAACCGAAGTGCCCTGAGTGCCCCAATCAGTACAAGCACTCATTTGCGCTTCATTCCTTGCCAGATCGCGCCGCCACCACGCGAAAGGGAGTAAGGATGATGACACGATGCCAGGTGACAACCGGAATTCTCGCCGGTGCGACGCTGTCCAGCACGGCAGTCGCTGCCGGGACATCCGGCGGCGACGCTACGCTGCGCAGCGCCGGCGGCATGCCTTTGATGGCCGCCCTCGAGCGTCGACATTCGACCCGCGAGTATTCCGAGCGACCGCTGTCGGCCGTGGACCTTCCGGACCGGCAGTTTGTGACGTTTGCGCAAACGGTAGGCTACCCGCGCGGAACGCGCAGGCGGTAACGCAGCACACGGGTCGCGGAGTGGAGAGCGGGGGCGGTGAGACCCATAGCGCGGTCCCTTCCATGGTCTATATCTGGAGCAAAGATTCGGCATTAAGGTGGGCGGTCTTTTCCTTATCGGCTGGCGAAGCGGGCAACCGATCCAGGAAGGAGCGTGCTGTCGACGTGGATGCGTACGGATGGTCGGCAGAGAACATGATCCGGTCGACACCAATTTCCAGCATGAGTGTCAGGAAGGAGCGAAGTTGAAGCCGCTGGACGCGTAATGGAGATTCTCGCGCAGTTAGGCGCTGATCGGCTTTTTGAGTCTGGTCATGACGGGCGGCATGTTGTCGAGGCGAGCGATTTTTTTTCAGATTTAGCTTGCCGGGAGGGGCCATGCGAACGCTGCCGCTTGCTAAGGTCTACCAGTTGATCGAGCCGGGACCCGTCGTGCTCCTGACGACCAGCAACAAGGGAAAGCACAACATCATGACCATGGCATGGCTGATGCCGGTTGAGTTCACCCCGCCAGTTATGGCCTGCGTTGTCTCGGACGAGAACTTCAGCTTCGGGGCACTTTTTCGCACTCGCGAATGCGTTGTCGCGATTCCGGACGCAAAACTTGCTCGCACGGTGGTCGGGGTCGGCAACTGCTCGGGACGGCAGACGGATAAATTCGCGCGCTTTCACTTGACGAAGGCCAAGGCAAAGTGCGTGGCGGCGCCACTAATCAGGGAATGCTTTGCAAATCTCGAGGCAAAGGTCGTCGATACGCGCCTTGTGCGAGCGTACTGCCTCTTTATCCTCGAGATCGTCAAAGCCTGGGTTGACCCAGCCCAGAGGCGACCGAAGATGCTCCACCACCGGGGCAATGGCGTCTTCGCGATCGACGGGCGCCAGATCAGACTCGCATCGAAGATGTCGTAATCACAGCACGCGCAGGATTAAGGTAGGCGAGTGAGACCAGCGTGTCGCACAGCTGGAATAGAGTCGGGCGTTCACCCGCAGGCGGGGCCAATCACGAACCGGAGATGAATATGCTCTTTAAGTCATATCTTCCTATACCCGCCGCCGACCATTGTGGGGTGGCGACAGCATTGATATCGATTGTCCGCTCACTGTGTTCGCCAGTCCGGCGGCCAGGGCCACTGACTGCTTTGCTCGGCGCGCTGTTGAGCTCTGGCGCACAAGCCGATGGAGTGACTAACGCTAGCCATGCCGAACTCGCACAGGGGGAACATATCGCCCGTTTAATCTGCTCGTCTTGCCACATAGTGGCGACGGACCAGGAGTTTCCACCGATCCTTAACTGGCCTGAGCCGAGTTTCTTCGACATCGCGAACCGGCCGGGAGTGACCCTGCAAAGTCTAGAGCGCTTCATTAGCGAGACGCATTGGGACACCGATAAGCTCCCTATGACCATGCCGAGTCCGCTGTTGACGAAAGGACAAAGGCACGCGGTCGCCCTTTACATCCTGAGCCTGCGCAGTCAGTGAGCCGACTCGCTGAGGACCGGCCTGCGCGTACCCTCGATCAACGTACCTGACAGATCGAATTCTTAGGGTTCCAGTGCAATACGAGACCTGACAACTGGTGCCGAAAAGCGTGGAAACCGCACGGCTGGTCGTTCGGGCAGTGGCGCTCTGCGCGATAGCCAATGTTCGATGTCAGAGCGAAGCCAGCCTCCTGAGAGGTGCTTCGGGGGAAACGTGCCCTGCCCCTGGGGGCGAGCTTCGGCGGCCTCCCTGAGGCCGAGCGCCGCCGACGATCCACGTTTCGTTCTCAGTCAGCGCAGCGGCGCCATTTCCCGTCGGGATCCGTCATCCAGAGGCCTGATTCCTTGAGTTGGCCATCCTCGCGGTAGATGCTGACTTGCAGCACAGGAGTTCCGCGCTTTCGCGACAGGGGTAGTGACATCTCGCAGACGAGCAGCCAGGTCAGTGGACCGTGCAGCCAGCACGACCACGCGTCTCCACGCTCGATCGCCTGATTTAGAGCGGCTTGCAATGCGATCGGCACGGCGCCCGGGTCACGAATCTGGTAGGAGCCCGGCGGGACGACATCACTGCGTGCGACGTACGTGTCTAACAGCCGCTCCATTCGCGAGGGCTGCTGTATCTGGCGCAATCGAGTGGTTTCCATAAGGCAACCGCACTGTGGTCCCGCTGCAAACGCCACGCCGAGAGGGTGCCCTATGCGCGGCCGGGCGGACGGCGCATTCCATCACGGCCGCGACTCCGCGACCCGGACCCCGATCACAGCCGGTTAGAAGCGCGAGCCGATTATGGCGTTGGATTGCCAAAATGTCCCAGCGAGGACCCTCTGTCTGGACACTAGAGGATGGGGCGCTCACTCGTCGAGCGCATTCGTGAGTACCCCGCGAAGCGCGCGAGATTGCGAGTGTTGGGAATCAATACGCGCTGCCCATCGAGGTTTGCGAGTCCTCTGTTGCGCAGCGTGCGGAGCGCCCGCATCACATGAACTGTGGACAGCCCTAGGGTGTCGGCGAGTTCGGCCCGCAGCAAGGGCAGCGACCAAGATCGGCCTTTTGCCAGACCTCGTTCGTCCAAGCGGTCGCGTAGCTGAAGCAGTAAGTAACCGATTCTCTCACTTGCACCCAACCGACCGAGGACCGTCAGCCATGCGTCGGCGCGCTCCTGCTCCCTGACGCGTGCCTGGAGCATGTTCAAGGCAAGGCGGGGCTTCATGCGAATGAGTGCGGCCAGTCGATTCGCATCGAGAACGCAAAATGTGGCGGCAGTGAGCGTGCGAACCGAGTGACCGGCTCCGCCCAGCAGAACCGCAGGCAAGCCGACCAAGTCCCCCGGTAGCAGGATGTCGAGGATCTGTTGCGTTCCATTTGAGAGCGTGCGGTATCGTGCGGCCCAACCTTCGTACAGAGTGTAGATACTTCGCGTACCTCGCCCTTGTACGATCATGTGAGCACCGGGCGCAACGCTGATCCGGCCTTGCTTCTTGCCGGCGGTGATGAGGCGTAGCTCGCACGTGCATGCTCGACACGGAATCCCCAGCGCGCATGCGGTTCGATTGCCGGACGGCAGTGCTGAGCGAGTATCCATTGAGTCTCAGCGACTCTGTGTAATCTACCGTACTGTGTACGGTAGATTACACAACACTTTAGTGCGACGTTACAACCTCGGCGTGCTGGCGGGCAGTAGGATCTCGTCCAGAGCGCGCTTGACGACCCTGTAGCACTCGCAGGCGGCTTCCTCAAGTCCTTTTCGATCGGTGATCCTGATGACGCCGCGGCTGTACTGGATCAGACCTGCCTTTTGCAAGGTGCGTGCCACGATCGTGACGCTCGGACGGTGCACACCCAGCATCTCGGCGAGAAACTCCTGCGTCAGATGGAACGTGTCGACCTCGCGGTCACGGTCGTGCGCCAAGAGCAGCCATTTGGCGCAGCGCTCCTCTACCTCGTGCAAGGTATTGCACGCGACGGCCTGGAGCGCTTGGATGACAAAAAATCGAACGTACCGCAGCAGCAGGTCCTGTATCTGTGGATGCTCCTGCATCGCGGTGCGCAACGCGTTGATCGGCAGCCGCGAGGCGGTGCCGGCGAGCTGCACGAGACCCTGATTGGCCGACGATTCACCGCCGAGTACGGCTTCGAAGCCCACGAAGCCTTCGCAGCCAATTGCCGCGGTCTCTGTGGCGCCCTCGCGCATGCACGCCATCAGGCAGACGAGGCCGGAGTGGGGAAAATAGACGTTCTGCAAAGGCTTGCTTGCCTCGAACAGGATACTGCGCGAGGCGAGCGGCACGATCTCCAGATGCCTCGCAAGTGCTGCGAGGCCCGCACTGGGCATGCGTGCCAGAAGCCGATTCCTCAGGTGTTCGCTGTCGTTCGGTGCCATAGGCGAACCCCGAAGGGTGTCGGGTCGTTACATTTTACTTGCATAATAGACCAAGTATCATTTGATATGGATAGTGTCGCAGCCTGAGGTTGGGGTCGAGACGAGTGCGGCCGGGGTCCGGCGTACTCGCGGCGAAGGGAACCGACCGCAGCTGCGCTGTCGCGTCACAGGCCGAGGCCAAACCTAGACTAATACGAGACTAACATCGTTATTGGGAGCACTCCGCATAGGGGTGCGCCAATGCTGTCACTACCGTCCCAACTGGCCCGGCGCGTTCTCGAGGCCGCACCGGATGCGATCATCGTCATTGATGCCTCCGGCTGCATCGCTCAAGCGAACCGGCAGGTTTCCGCATTGTTCGGTTACGCGCGCGAGGAGATCTTAGGTCAAGCCGTAGAGCTGTCTGCGGCGCATTGTGCGCGACGCCGATGCCGTAGATGTCTTGGGACAGGCGGAACAGACGATCGCAGCGATGTCGCGTCTGCTGAACGCTTTGCTCGACATCAGCAAGCTTGAGTCAGGCGCGATTAGGAACAGGCGTTGTTCACTGCATCCCTAGAACTCGCACGTAACGCGCTCGATGCCGCGCCTGATGCGATGATCATCATCGATGGCTCGGGCGTTATCTGCTTTGCGAATCGTCAAGCCTCCGCGCTCTTCGGTCATTCACACGATGAGCTCGTCGGCAAACCGGTCGAACTACTCATGCCCGAGCGCTTCCGCAGCCGGCACCTTGGACAGCGGGAGACCTACCAGAGCAATCCCCGCCCCAGACCGATGGGCATCGGGCTGGAACTGTTTGGGCAGCGCCGAGACGGCACGGAATTCCCAGTCGAAATCAGCCTGAGTCCCATCAATGGCGCGGAGGCCGGAGGGACATTGGTCGCAGCCGCCATTCGCGATGTGACGGACCGAAAGCGCCTGGAAGCCGAGTTAAGAATGCAGCTGGAGGACATGCGCCGGCTGTATGACGTGAATACCGGGTTCATGGGTGCGATCGAACTCCCGAGGATGCTTCAGGAGACCCTCGACGCCACGATTTCGCTCCAGGGCGCCGACTTCGGCAACGTTCAGCTATACGATGTTGAAACGAACTCTCTGCGCATCGCGGCGCAGCGAGGATTCTCAGAGGATTTTCTTGCGTACTTTCGAGTCGTTGGTTGTAACGAGGATACCGCCTGCGGCCGCGCTCTGCGCGGTCATTCGCGCATTGTCATCGAGGATGTCGAGAAGGACGAGACCTACGTACCGTATCGGGCTATCGCGGCGCAAGAAGGATATCGTGCCGTCCAGTCGACACCGATATTCGCGCGCGATGGCATGCTCAAGGGGATGCTCTCGACGCATTTCCGACGGCCACACGTTCCCTCAGAATGGGACCTGCGGCTCACGGATCTCTACGTGCGATTGGCTGCGGACCTGATCACCCGCGACCAGTACGAACAAGTCATCCATGCCGCGCGTGACGCGGCCGATCGCGCCAACCAGGCAAAGAGTCGCTTCTTGGCGACCGCGAGTCATGACCTGAGGCAGCCAGTGCAGACGTTGTCACTCCTCCACGGCATTTTGCGGCGCAGGGTAGATGACTCCGAGGCGGTTGACGCACTCGCGCAGCAGGAACGCGCGATCGACGGCATGTCACACCTGCTCAGAGCGTTGCTCGATATCAGCAAGCTCGAATCAGGCGCGATCAAACCGGACCCGAGCGATT
>Ga0187769_10002667_pt1 | contig 10501 bp, 7 predicted proteins | sample 0116_SJ02_MP02_1_FD_133140 | JGI IMG/M metagenome (GOLD analysis project Ga0187769, IMG submission 133140) | Tropical peat soil microbial communities from peatlands in Department of Meta, Colombia - 0116_SJ02_MP02_10_MG | ecosystem: Environmental > Terrestrial > Soil > Wetlands > Peat | place... | reverse complement strand
GGCGAGCTGCTCATTGCCGTCGGCATGGGCCTTGCCAACGCTGGGGTATTCAAGATGCTGCCGAAATACGTCCCCGAGGCGGTCGGTGGCGCCTCGGGTCTCGTGGGCGGCCTCGGTGCGCTCGGCGGCTTCCTCCTGCCACCCTTCCTCGGCGCGATCGTCGATGCCATGGGCCAGCGCGGTTATGCGGGCGGGTTCTTCGCCTATGTGGTGCTTGCCGCCGCCGCCGTCGGCGTCTCGGTGCACTTCAAGCTGTTGGATGTCAAAGCACCGCGCTCGTGATGCGCCGCGATTGCCGCGAACGATGTTCAAAGCCCGTGCGTAGCCAGAGGACACCGTCATGAGTCATTTCCTCGACAGGCTGATGTACTTCAGCAACGTCGCCGGCGCATTCTCGGGGCGCCATGGCGTCGTGACGCGCGAGGACCGCGGCTGGGAGGACGCCTACCGACAGCGCTGGCAGCACGACAAGATCGTGCGCTCGACGCACGGAACCAACTGCACCGGCTCATGCAGCTGGAAGATCTACGTCAAGGGCGGCATCGTCACCTGGGAGACTCAGCAGACCGATTATCCGCGCACGCGGCCGGACCTGCCCAACCATGAGCCGCGCGGCTGCTCCCGCGGCGCGAGCTACTCCTGGTATCTCTACAGCGGCAATCGGCTGAAATATCCGCTGCTGCGCTCGCGCCTGCTCACGCTTTGGCGCGAGGCGCGACGCACGCTCGAGCCGGTCGAGGCCTGGGCGTCGATCGTCGAGGACCCGGAAAAGGCCAAAGCGCTCAAGACGAGCCGCGGGCTCGGCGGCTTCGTCCGCGCGAGCTGGGAGCTCGTAAACGAGATCATCGCGGCGGCCAATGTCCACACGGTCAAGACCTACGGCCCGGACCGCGTCGTCGGCTTCTCGCCGATTCCCGCCATGTCGATGGTGTCGTACGCTGCCGGCAGCCGCTACCTCTCGCTCATCGGCGGCACATGCCTCAGCTTCTACGACTGGTACTGCGACCTGCCGCCCTCGAGCCCGCAAACCTGGGGCGAGCAGACGGACGTGCCCGAGAGTGCCGACTGGTACAACTCGACCTTCCTCATTCTCTGGGGCTCGAACGTGCCGCAGACGCGCACGCCCGATGCCCACTTCTACACGGAGGCGCGCTACAAGGGCACAAAGAGCGTCGTGATCAGCCCCGATTACAGCGAGGCCTCGAAGTTCGCCGACCTCTGGCTCTCTCCCAAGCAAGGCACCGACTCAGCGCTCGCCATGGCGATCGGCCACGTGATCTTCAAGGAGTTCCATCTCGAGCGACCCGATCCTTATTTCACCGATTACTTGAAGCGCTACTCCGACACGCCGTTCCTCGTGCGTCTCGAGCGCCGCGGCGAGAGCTACGTGCCCGGCCGTTTCCTGCGCGCCTCCGATTTCCCCGGCGCGCTCGGCCAGTCCAACAACCCCGAATGGAAGCCCGTGCTGTTCGACGCCAACTCGCGCAAAGCGGCCTTGCCGCGCGGCAGCGTTGGTTTCCGTTGGGGCGAAAAGGGCAAATGGAACCTCGAGCTCAAGGACGCCGAGGGGAAGGACATCGACCCGCTGCTCTCGCTCATCGCCGAGCGCGACGCGGTCGTGCCGGTGGCGTTCCCCTACTTCGGCGGCGGGAAGCACGAGCATTTCGCCTCGACCGGGCACGCCGACATCCTCTTGCGCTCCCTCCCCGTCAAGAAGCTGCAGCTCTCCGAGGGCGAGGCGCTGGTCGCGACCGTGTTCGATCTGCTCGCCGCGCACTACGGGATCGATCGCGGCCTCGGCGGCGCCGACGCGGCCTCGAGCTACGACGACGACGTGCCCTACACGCCGGCCTGGCAGGAACGCATCACCGGCGTCAAGCGCGGTTACGTGATCGCCACGGCGCGCGAATTCGCCGAGAACGCCGCCAAGACCAAGGGCCGCTCGATGGTCATTCTCGGCGCCGGCGTCAATCACTGGTACCACGCGGACATGGCGTATCGCGCCATCATCAACATGCTGGTGCTGTGCGGCTGCGTGGGCCAGTCGGGCGGCGGCTGGGCGCATTATGTGGGGCAGGAGAAGCTGCGCCCTCAGAGCGGCTGGACGGTGCTCGCATTCGCGCTCGACTGGTCGCGCCCGCCGCGCCACATGAACAGCACGTCCTTCTTCTACGCCCATACCGACCAATGGCGCTACGAGAAGGTCGGGCTCAAGGAGATCCTCTCTCCGCTCGCGGACGGCAAAGATTGGCAAGGCGCTCTCATCGACTGCAATGTGCGCGCCGAGCGCATGGGATGGTTGCCGAGCTCGCCGCAGCTCGAGACCAATCCCTTGGAGATATCGCGGCAGGCGGCGGCGGCCGGCATCGAGGTCAAGGACTTCGTCGTCGGCGCGCTCAAGGAGGGACGGCTGAGGCTCTCGTGCGAGGACCCGGACGAGCCGCGTAATTTCCCGCGCAATCTCTTCATTTGGCGCTCCAACCTCCTCGGCGCAAGCTCCAAGGGCCACGAGTATTTCCTCAAGCACCTCGTCGGCGCGCAGCACGGCGTGCAGCGAAAGGATCTCGGCGCCGAGGGTGGCTTGAAGCCGCGCGAGGTCGCCTGGCACGACAAGGCGCCCGAGGGCAAGCTCGACCTCATGGTCACGATCGACTTCCGCATGTCGACGAGCGGCATGTACTCGGACATCGTGCTGCCGACCGCCACCTGGTACGAGAAGCACGATCTAAACACCTCCGACATGCATCCCTTCATCCATCCCCTCACCAAGGCGGTGGACCCGGTGTGGGAATCGCGCTCGGACTGGGAGATCTTCAAGGGCATCGCGCGCAAGTTCTCCGAGCTCGCGGTCGGGCATCTCGGCATCGAGAAAGATGTGGTCCTCACCCCCCTCCTCCACGACAGCCCGGCCGAGCTCGGCCAGGCGATCACGGTGAAGGACTGGAAGCGAGACGAGTGCGAGGCCGTGCCCGGCAGGACCATGCCCGCGATCGCGGTGGTCGAGCGCGATTTTCCCAACATCTATAAGCGCTTTACGGCCCTCGGGCCGCTCATGGACCAGCTCGGCAACGGCGGCAAGGGCATTGCCTGGAAAACCGGCGAGGAGGTCGCACTCCTCAGCGCGCTCAACGGTGCCGTCACGGAGCCGGGTGCCACCCTGGGCCGGCCGCGGATCGAGACCGACATCCACGCCGCCGAGACCATCTTGGCACTGGCACCCGAGACCAACGGACACGTCGCGGTCAAATCCTGGACGGCACTCTCGGTGGCCACAGGGCGCGAGCACGCCCATTTGGCCCTGCCGCGGGAGGACGACACGATCCGCTTCGCCGATCTCGTGGCGCAGCCGCGCAAGATCGTCTCCTCGCCGATCTGGAGCGGGATCGAGTCGGAAAAAGTGAGCTACACCGCCGGCTACACCAACGTCCACGAGCTCATCCCCTGGCGCACGCTCACCGGACGCCAGCAGCTTTACCAGGATCATCCCTGGATGCGCGCCTTCGGCGAGGGCTTCTGCGCCTACCGGCCGCCGATCGACACAAGGACCGTCAAGGAGCTCATCGGCAAGCGCGGCAACGGCAACCAGGAGATCGTGCTTAACTTCATCACGCCGCACCAGAAGTGGGGCATCCACAGCACCTACACCGACAACCTGATCATGCTGACGCTTTCACGCGGCGGTCCGATCGTGTGGATCAGCGAAACCGACGCGCGGAAGGCCGGCATCGAGGACAACGATTGGATCGAGCTCTTCAATCTCAACGGCGCGCTCACCGCGCGCGCCGTCGTGAGCCAGCGCGTCAAGGAGGGCATGTGCCTCATGTATCATGCCCAGGAGAAGATCGTGAACGTGCCCGGCAGCGAGGTCACCGGCCTGCGCGGCGGCATCCACAACTCGGTCACGCGCGCGGTCGTCAAGCCGACCCACATGATCGGCGGCTATGCCCAGCTCAGCTACGGTTTCAACTACTACGGCACGGTCGGCTCCAACCGCGACGAGTTCGTGATCTGCCGGAAGATGAAGACGGTCGACTGGCTGAAGGCGCCGCGGCGCGCGGGCCCGTCGCCGCTCGCCGCCGTGGCCAAGTGACGCGAGCGGGGCACGGGAGGACATCGTCATGAAGGTACGCGCCCAGATCGGCATGGTTCTCAACCTCGACAAGTGCATCGGCTGCCATACCTGCACGGTGACCTGCAAGAACGTGTGGACCTCGCGCGAAGGCGTCGAATACGTCTGGTTCAACAACGTCGAGACCAAGCCCGGCATCGGCTACCCCAAGGAGTGGGAGAGCCAGGAGCGCTGGCACGGCGGCTGGATGCTCGACCGCAACGGCAAGCTCAAGCCGCGGGTGGGAGGCAAGTTCCGTCTGCTCGCCAAGATTTTCGCGAATCCCGACCTGCCGGAGATCGACGACTATTACGAGCCGTTCACTTTCGACTACGAGCACCTGCAGAGCGCACCGGAATCGCCCACGGTTCCCACGGCGGAGCCGCTCTCGCTCTTGACCGGCGAGCGCATGGAGAAGGTCCACTGGGGGCCGAACTGGGAGGAGATCCTCGGCGGCGAGTTCTCGAAACGCTCGCGAGACAAGAACTTCGACGGCATCGAAAAGGAGATCTACAGCGCCTTCGAGCGCACCTTCATGCTCTACCTGCCCCGCCTGTGCGAGCACTGCCTCAACCCGACTTGTGTCGCGGCCTGCCCCTCCGGCTCGATCTACAAGCGCGAGGAGGACGGCATCGTGCTCGTGGACCAGGACAAGTGCCGGGGCTGGCGCATGTGCGTGAGCGGCTGCCCGTACAAGAAGGTCTATTACAATTGGCAGTCCGGTAAGGCCGAGAAATGCACCTTCTGCTATCCGCGCATCGAGGCGGGACAGCCGACCGTGTGCTCGGAAACCTGCGTCGGCCGCATCCGCTATCTGGGCGTGATCCTCTACGATGCGGACCGCATCTCCGAGGCCGCCTCGGTCCCCGATGCCAAGGGCCTCTACGAGGCACAGCTCGCCATCTTCCTCGATCCCGGCGATCAGGCCGTGATCGCGCAGGCGCGCGCCCAAGGCATCCCCGAGGCCTGGCTCGAGGCCGCGCGCCGTTCGCCGGTCTACAAGATGGCGATGGATTGGCGCGTCGCCTTCCCGCTTCATCCCGAGTTCCGCACCCTGCCGATGGTGTGGTACGTGCCGCCGCTGTCCCCGATCCAGACGGCGGCCGAGGCGGGATACGTGGGCTTCAAGAACGAGATCCCGGACGTGGCCAGCCTGCGCATCCCGGCGAAATACATGGCGAACATGCTCACCGCCGGAGATGAGAAGCCGATCATCCGCGCGATCGAGCGCATGTTCGCGATGCGCATCTATATGCGCGAGAAGCACGTCGAGGGGCGGCTCAACAACCGCGTGCTCGACCAGGTCGGGGTCGGCGCCGAGGACATCGAGGCGATGTATCGGCTGATGGCGATTGCGAACTATGAGGACCGCTTTGTCATTCCGACCGCGCATCGCGAGGAGGTGGAGGATGCCTACGGCTTGCGTGGGAGCTGCGGCTTGACCTTCGGCAGCGGCTGCTCGGGCGGCACGAGCGACCTCGGGCTCTTCGGCAGCCGGAAGACGCGGCTTAAGACACCCAGCGAGGCGATGTGAGATGCGCACCTTCAAGGCGCTCGGCGCGCTCTTGAGCTATCCGGAGAGCGAGCTCGTCGACGCCATCGACGAGATCGCCGCGGCAATCGACGAGGAAGGACTGCTCCGCGGAGGCGAGCGCCGCGGGCTCGACGGCCTCCTTGCCCACTTGCGCGGAACGGACCTGATCGTAATGCAAGAGGATTACGTGGCGCTCTTCGACCGCACGCGCAGCCTCTCCCTCAATCTCTACGAGCACCTCTATGCGGTGTCCCGCGAGCGCGGCCAGGCCATGGCCGAGCTCGCCATGGTCTATCGGCTCAACGGCTTCGAGATCGCCGCGCGCGAGCTGCCCGACCATCTGCCGCTCGTTTGCGAGTTCCTCTCGCTCATCGCGCTCAAGCCCGCCCGCGCCGTTCTCGCCGATGCCGTCACGGTCATCGAGGCGCTGCGCGAGCGCCTCGCCCGGCGCAACTCTCCCTACGCGGCAGCGCTCGCCGCACTTGCAGCACTGGCCGATCACGCGGCCGACCCCGAACTCCTCGCCGAGCTCGCCAAGACAGTTGCGGTCGACGAGGGCAGCCTCGAGGCCATCGACGCGGCATGGGCCGAGGCCCCCGTCACCTTCGGGCCCGACGCCGATCCCGGCGGATGCAGCGGCGCCGGCGCCGCCGAGACTTCAGCGATACCCGTTGAGGGACGAGAACGGCCATGAGCTACCTGCAGCAGCTTCTCTTCGGCTATTACCCCTATGTCGTGCTGAGCGTATTCGCGCTTGGCTGTCTCGTGCGCTTCGAGTACCAACAATATACTTGGCGCAGCGGCTCGAGCCAGCTCTTGCGCCGCCGCCAGCTGGTCTGGGGCAGCAATCTCTTCCACGTCGGCATTCTCGGACTGTTCATCGGCCATTTCGGCGGGCTCCTCACGCCTATCGCGGTGTTCGAATGGCTCGGCATCGGCCACTCCGCAAAGCAGATGATCGCGATCGTCTCGGGCGGCATCTTGGGGGCCGTGTGCTTCCTCGGATTGACGTTGCTCGTGTATCGCCGGCTCTTCGACGAGCGCATCCGCAAGACCAGCAGCGCCATGGACATCGCCGTCCTGCTGCTGCTCTACCTTCAGCTTGTGCTTGGCATGGTTACGCTTCCGGCCTCGCTCCAGCACCTCGACGGCACGAACATGATCCGCTTCATGGAATGGGCCCAGCATATCGTGACGTTCCGCGCGGGCGCCGCCGAGCTCGTCTCCGGCACGCCCTGGATTTTCCAGGTCCATCTCGTTCTCGGCATGACGATCTTCCTGCTCTTCCCCTTCAGCCGCCTGGTTCATATCTGGAGCGCCCCGGTCTGGTACGTGGGTCGTCGCTACCAGATCGTGCGCACGAAGCGGCTCGAGACGAGCCGGCCGCTGTAATCCGCCTCAACGGCGCCCCCCCCGGCGCGGAGATCGCGCGCGAGGCGCAATACCACGCCGCCAAATGCTTGGGCGCGGCCGAGATCGAAAGATTCGAGCTTGCCAAGGACGGCTCGCCGCTCTTGTGGCAAGGCGAGGCCCCTCAGTCCGGCGGCAATCCGGTCTCGAAACAGTAGTAAAGCGTCTGAAAGCCGGCCCTCAGCTCGAGCGCGTCCTCGCGCACGACCTCGGGCGCCTCGCCCTCTACCAGCACGCGCGCGATGAGCCCGGCGATCGCCTCCATCTCGCGGGCCTTCATGCCGAGCCGGGTCACCTCGATCGTGCCCATGCGCAAGCCGCCGGGGACGTCCCAGTCCTCGGGCCTGTCGTCCGGGATGAGGTTCTTGTTGACGATGATGTTGGCCCGCTCGAGGCGACCGGCCGCCTCGAGGCCGCGGCCGAAGCGGCGTGCATCGGCGATCGCCTGCTGGGTCTCGGTAAAGCCCTTGTGGGCGCAGAGCATGGGCAGGCCGCGCGCATCGAGGGCCTTGGCGAGGGCCTTGGCGTTGGCGACGATCTGGGCCATGAAGGCCTCGCCGTAGGCGATCGCCTCCGCCGTGGCGAGTGCCAGGGCCGCCACCCGATTCACCTGGTGCGTCGCCGCCCACACCGGGAAGATGGCCGTCCCCACTCTTTCGGCGATCTCGGGGTCGTCCCACAGGATGATGCCGGATTGAGGGCCGGAGAAGGTCTTGCCGGCCGAGCCCGTCATGATGTCGGCCCCTTCCGCAAGCGGGTCCTGAAACTGGCGGCCGCCGATGAGGCCGAGCTGATGCGCCGCATCGAAGAAGAGGCGCCCGCCCCACTCGGCGCAGATGCGCTTCATTTCGGCGACCGGCTGAGGAAAGAGCGTCATCGAGAGGCCGAGCGCTATGAGCTTGGGGCGGACGAGCGGGCCAAGCTTGCGGAAGGCGTCGATGTCGACGACGAGCTCGCGCGCATCGAAGGGGATATCGACGATCTTGCGTCCCATCGCCCCCGCGGGCCCGTCGAGGCGGTTGGAGGAGTGGCCGCCCATCGGCTGCGCCGCCGACATCACGATGTCGCCGGGTGCCGTAAGCGCCGTCAAGACCACGGCATTGCCGATCATGGAGGCACACAGGCGATGGTCGGCGTAGTTGCAGCGGAAATAGCGCTTCAAGAGCTCGACTGAGAGCGCCTCGAGCTCGTCGATATGCCGCGTGCCGGCGAACCAGCGCTGCGTGGGTCCGATATGGCCTTCGGCCGCGCGCGTGCCGACCTCGCTTGCCAAAAGCGCGCGCACGCCCGGACTGGTCGGCGCCTCGGGGGCCAAAAGGTTGATGCATTGCTCGCCGCGCCAGCGGGCGTTGCGCGCGACCGCCGCCTTGACCGCTTCCCCCATCGCGCGCGCATCGGCGGCACCATCGAGTATGGCGCGGGCCGCCGCCAGCGCCTCGCGGTCATGGATCTCGACGCGGTTGGCGACGGAAAGGGCGTCACGGGCCATGGCAGCCTCTTCTTTGAGGGAAGGGGGTAAATCTAGCGCCCCGGTTCGGAAGTTCGTCTTACCCGGAAATAACCGTCAATGCGAGCCGAGCGAACCCCGGCGTACGCCGGGACAGTGCGCCTGGTGTGAAAGCGTCTCTGGATTGCCTCGGCGCCCTTCGGGCGCCGCGCAGTGACAAGTGTTCTCCTGATGCCGAGGGGCCGCCCTGCGAGCGAGGCTACGCTTTCGCCGCCCCTTGGCGCTCGAGCAGCCCGCGGATGGCGCGCAGACTGTCGTCCATGTCGATCAAGATGAAAAGCGCCCCGAAGATCAGGCATGCCGAGACGTAGCTCGAGATCAGCCCGACGAGGGCCCCCATCACGGCCGCAACGGCGCCATGCGGGTATCCGGCAGCGCTACCGATAATCAAGCCGGAGATGAGCAGAAGCACTATGATAATGGTGCTCAGCGCCCGGATTGAACCGACGATCAGCCGCTTCATGCGTCCCTCCCTATGGCCCGATGCGGGCATTATTCTCGCGGAATTTTCGCCCGTGCCAGGAAGAGGGTCAATCCCCGTTGGATAGGGCGGCAGCGGGCAACCCGGGCGGAGACGAGCTCGGTGCAACTCACGGCCCGCCATTTGCCCGGCACCCCACTCCCGGTGTAACAGAGACGCCATGAGCAGCAGGAGTCCAGCGCAACCGCCCGACCGGCGGCTCTCCGTCGCCCCGATGATGGAGCGCACGGACCGGCATTGCCGCTACTTCCTGCGGCTCTTGAGCCGCCATGTGCTGCTTTATACGGAGATGGTGACGACGGCCGCCATTCTGCGCGGCGACCGCGAGCGGCTCATCGGCTTCGATGCGGCGGAGCATCCCCTCGCCCTCCAGCTCGGCGGCTCGGACGCCGCCGAGCTCGCCGAATGTGCGCGCATCGCCGAAGCGCTCGGCTACGACGAGGTCAATCTCAACCTCGGCTGCCCGAGCGGGCGGGTGCAACATGCGCGCCTCGGCGCTTGCCTGATGGCGGAGCCCACCCTCGTCGCGCGCGGCATTGCCGCGATGGCGCGCGCCCAGCGCCTCCCAGTCACGGTCAAGATGCGCATCGGCATCGACGATCGGGACAGCTATGAGGACCTGAACGCGCTCGTGCGCCGGCTCGCGGACGCAGGCTGCCGCAGCTTTGCGGTTCACGCGCGCAAGGCCTGGCTTCGCGGCCTGAGCCCGAAGCAGAACCGCGAGGTCCCGCCGCTCTCGTGGGAGGTCGTGCACCGGCTCAAGGCGGACAATCCAGCGCTCGAGATCGTGATCAACGGCGGCATCGACAGCCTCGAGCGGGCCGAGGTCCACCTCGCCCGCGTGGACGGGGTCATGATCGGGCGCGCCGCATACCACGATCCTTACATGCTGGCGGAGGCCGATGGGCGCATCTTCGCCGACGCGCGCCCGGCGCCGACGCGACGCCAGGTGATCGAGCGCCTGTTGCCCTACGTCGAGCGCATGCGCGCGCGGGGCGTCCCGCTCCATGCCATCACGCGTCACATCCTCGGCCTCTTCCAAGGCGTCCCCGGCGCCAGATCGTGGCGCCGCGCCCTCAGCCTCGAGGCCCACCGGCCCGGTGCCGGCGGCGAGACGATCGCCCGCGCCGCCGCGCGCCTGCCGATGGAGGGGCTCGATGTGCCCCCGCCGCCACGGAAAAAAGCGGCCGCGCTCGACGCCTCGAGCGCGGCCCTCGCCTGAGCCTGTTTCCGCAAACTGGTCCTCAGGCTACCCCTTGAAATAATCCTCGTCGTCGAGATCGTCATCGTCGGTCAGCAGCCGATTGGCCGAGACGTTGCGGAGCGAGACGGTGACCGCGGGATTCGCCATGCGCGTGGCGCCGCTGACGCCGCCAAGCTCGTCCCTGAGCGCTTCGATGGCCGCACCGATGAGGGTCGCGACCAACGACATCTTGGCGTAGCACGCTTCTATGTAGAGAT
>Ga0187769_10002666_pt1 | contig 10502 bp, 10 predicted proteins | sample 0116_SJ02_MP02_1_FD_133140 | JGI IMG/M metagenome (GOLD analysis project Ga0187769, IMG submission 133140) | Tropical peat soil microbial communities from peatlands in Department of Meta, Colombia - 0116_SJ02_MP02_10_MG | ecosystem: Environmental > Terrestrial > Soil > Wetlands > Peat | place... | reverse complement strand
TAATTACGAGATGGGACCAATGGCCGACGGCATATTCACAGCATACGACGCATTTGCCGAGCAGTGGTACGCATATAATGCTAACACAGGCCAAAAGATATGGGGCCCAACAACAGCCGACACAGATCCATGGGGTTCAGAGCCTTGCCCGTGGCAATCACAAATCGCTTATGGGATCCTGTATGGATTTGCAGCAGATGGAGTTCACGCCTTCAACCTCACCACTGGCGAACTACTGTGGTCTTTTAACGGAATTAGCAGTGGAACGAATTTCCCCGGATTCAATTACTATCCATTTGAGCAAGCTTCAATGACGGTTGCTGACGGAAAACTCTACTTGAACACAATAGTCAGTCATGGAGACCCAGTTTTTGATGGTGCCCAACTTTACTGCGTTAACGCTACTACTGGAAACCTAATTTGGAACATAAACACCTTCGGTGAAGGGGACATGCCTATTTCAGATGGCATTCTCACAGCTCTGAACGGCTACGACAACCAGATATACGCTTACGGCATGGGACCAAGCAAAACTACCGTTAGTGCCCCTCAAGTTGGCGTTACAACAGCGACACCAGTGACGATTAGTGGTTCAGTTACTGACATCTCCGCAGGCGCATCCCAAGCAGCAGTTGCCGCGAACTTCCCCAACGGTTTACCCTGCGTTTCTGACGCAAGTATGAGCCAGTTCATGGAAGCCGTTTACATGCAGCAGCCAATGCCGACCAACTTGACTGGCGTTCCAGTGACGCTTTACGTGCTAGACTCTAACAACAACTACAGGCAAATAGGCACCACAACAACCAACGCCCAAGGCGAATATGGCTTAACATGGACGCCAGACATAACAGGCAATTATACTGTCACCGCTGTCTTCGGAGGCACACAATCATACTACGGATCCTCAGCCTCAACCTACTTCTACGCGGGCACCCCAGCAGCCACAGCACCACCAACAGCGGCACCAGCTAGCGGTTTAGCCACTCAAAACACTGTAATGTACATAGGAATCGCCATAATTGTTGTGATAATCATAATCGGTGCGATAATTATACTGATGCTCAGCAGAAAACGACCATAAACCAAAGCCGCAAAACAAACAATCCTCCCCCTTTTTTAGTCCCTGAGATCATTTAACACGCTGGAGTGAGAATTTAGTATTGTTGATTCCCGTTTCTTATTTTGCTGAAACAAACTTGTTTCCTTTAAGGTAGAATCGCCAAGGTTTGTCTTTCCATTCGCCAGCATAATGCACGCCTATCCGTGTAGTTTCCACTATGTTCTCTTGCGGTGCAGGCGGTGCATCTTTGATGTAAAGTGGCGGAGCAGTTAGGTCCGCTTTGTTCTGTGTCTTTGATATGTCCATTGCCATGCATAGCCTGCCGGGGCCATTCGCCAGGTTAACAACCTTGCCTTCTTTTGTGCCTCGTCGTTTTGCCATAATCTCCTCACCCTCAACCGGCTCAAGCGCTCTAAGAAGAACTGCCTCTGGTTTTCCAGCAACATCGCTTGCAATCACGTTGAGGCAGTAGTACATTCCATAAATAAAATAAACGTAGGCAATTCCTTTCAGCCCAAACATAACCTCGTTCCTACCCGTCCGGCGGCCGCCAAAACTATGCGCCGCTCGGTCTTCAGGTCCCCGGTACGCCTCCGTCTCAACAATGGCGCCTGCGGTTGTGCCTTGGGGGGATTCGTGGACCAAGATTTTTCCAAGAAGGTCTTTAGCAACTTCGATTGTATCTCGTTCATAGAATGGTCGCTGCAGAATCATAGTTTTAATCTTCTTTTATTTTTCTTGTTATTTTTTGTTATCCTTGCATTATTGAAGAGTTTTTTGATCATCAATTCAAGATGATATAGGTAATCTTCCTCTGGCTGCTTGGACATCTTGGATCCTCTGTTCAATTGTTGGATGTGTATGCGGCAGTATTTTAGATAATCTATTCATCAATTTTGAGGTTTTTTGTGGGCTCAATTTAGCTAAGACGGAAATTACCGCTTCGCCGTCCACGAACTCCAGTGCGCTAAGATCGCATTCAGTTTCTTGTTGCCTAAACCACTTAGCGTTAACATAAATTGAAGTGACCTCAAAGAAGAGAAACGACAAAACCACAGTCAACACAGTGAACAAGCCTCTATCCAAATCATTAACCCAAGACAAGTAACCGACTACTACGGCAAGAATCAACGCGGGAAGAACCGTCCTCGGCAACCTCCTTGCAACATGCCCCTTTCTCATGTGGTTAAATTCGTGAGCTCCAACAGCAAGAACCTCCTGAGGCAAAAGCCCATCGTAAAAGTTGCTGTTAAAGACAAGTGCATCAGAATAAGCTAGGCAGCCAACTGGAAGCATGCTCGATTTAAAGTAGCGTTTAAGTTTGTCTTTCTTGAGGATCGATGTGGCGTGCATATTTTCTGCAAGCCTATCAAGAGCTCCCGACTCAAAGGGTTGCGATCTAAGCAGCCTCACCGATAAAGAGCTAACTAAACCCATAATCTATCAAGCAAACAACTTGTTAATAACTTCATGTGCGGCGTTAATTTAGACGCTGAAATACTGATTGAAGCTACACAATGCGCGGGTTTCTGTTGGAGGAGACGCTATGTCTTGAACCGCGCACACTAGATTTTATCATTTTTCAGCGTCGATTTTATCTAGTCGAGCGTGTATATGTTGCGAGGGGTTGCAGTTGAGTTCCGCGTCAAATGAGTCTGATAAAATGGAGCAGGAACCGAGATCTGTTGACATATCTCTTTTAGACATTTATCAGCTTTTAGAGGTGTTTGTTGTGCTGTTGAGCGAACAGGCATGGCGTTTCATTGGGTTACATATTGATCCACGCACTAACAGCATAAAGAAAGATCTTACGAAGGCCCATGACGCCATAGATTGCATAATCTTCCTTGTTGACAAGATGGAGCCTCATTTAGCTGACCCAGAAAAAGAACGACTGAGAAACCTGATAACAGATCTGCAACTAAACTATGCAGAACAAATGAAATAAGCATGCCCACTTATAGCATGCGCTTTATAGTAGAATCCCATGAAAAATCGGGTGTCGTAAACTGCTTTATTCATCTTCGTGCCTGAGTTTGTCAAGTAGCTTATTCATTTCTTCTGCAGTGGCGACTTTTGACCCTAAACCTATCGTGTCCCTGATTACTCCTTAGGTTTGTTTTAACAATATTCCTTCGTCTGTTTCCACCACTTGGAGGAGTCTGCCTTCTTCTATTTTGAACTTTCTTCGGATTTTAACTGGGATGGTGGTCTGACCTTTCCTTTTTACGACAATTTCCATTTCCAGCTTCAGCCCAGTTGACTTTATAGGCAGAAACACATTCAAAAATTGTCATTTTCACCCTACAGCTTTGCAAGCTAATTCGCGAAATACTAATGCAACTAGGGTCTAATTATTGGCGATATCTACCTCGATTGAGGGCCAAATCTCTTCGGGGCTTGCAGTTTCAACTATTTCGACTATCTAAAAACTATCTGTCTATGGCTTTTTCACTTGAAGACCATTTTCCCGCTTATTTCTTTTGGGGGGGGGCAAACGAACTGTGAAAGTTGTGCCCTCCCCTACTTGGCTTTCAAATGTGACGGCTCCGCCCAGTGACTCAGGTATTCGCTTAACAACTGGCAAACCAAACCCTTGGCCCCTTGATTTAGTCGTAAACATCAAAGTGAACATCTTATCACGGATATTCTCGGGTATGCCGACACCCGTATCTTTAACAGACAAGATGGTGTCCGTCTCTTCTTTTTTTGTTTGAATGGCCAGTTTCCCTCCAAAGGGCATCGCTTGAATAGCATTTGTTACCAGATTGGAAAGAATGCGATTAAGATAATAGGCATCCGCTTTAATCCTTCGCGAGCTCTCAGGAATGTCAACTTCAACCTCTATATTAGCAGGAGTGTCATTCTTTGCAAGCAAACCTTCAACAACCTGTCTTAAGTCGCTCTCCTCTATTCTAGGATTAAGGGGTCTAGCATAGTCTTGTAAGTCCTGTACTATTTGGTTGATGTAGTCAGCATTTTTCTCGATTCATTCAAATAATCTGAAAAAAACATGCATTACTATTGTGCAAAATTATGCGCTCAGTTACCTGAAAGACCCAAAATTTGCTTCTTTCAAAAAGCTTAATTCGCAAAAGATGCAAAATAGAAGAGAGAAGAGTAATATGATTAAACTTGAGAGGTTTGTTCTAATAGGGATTTTAATCTGCTACGTTTTCGTTTCAGTCGCTATCCCAAGAGGGTCCGCTGCGATTTCGCTTTCCAAACCGATCGTGACTCTTCCATCTGGTTGGAGTTTGACGAATCAAACCGCTTATCCAAATTCTAAAGGAGCAATCCATGATCCTTTGGGTTGCGGTTTCGTTGAGTACCAAAACAGCGTTACTGGCGAAACGGTTCTGATTTTCTACGAAAACTCAATGGGTCAAACTTACACGACCGATCAACTCCGAACCGATGCAGAAAACATCTACACCAAAGACTTCACCAATAACTTCACCGAAAGCGGAATAATGAACGTTGCAGGAGTACTAGCTGGATACGCCCAAGTGTACAACAGCTTCTACGACCTCAACTATCGAGAGCTCGTCTTCATAAAAGGAAACTATTACTTCAACATACTTGCCCTTTACATGAACGGCGACCCATCAGCCATGGCACTTGTAAACAGCATCTCTACTCCACCTCAACAATCGCCAACCCAACAGTATGCCATCATAGCAATCGTTATCGTAGTCGTTGCTGGCGTACTCGTATCAGTAATGGTAATCAAGAAAATAAAACCTGGTAAACGAGCCTTCATGCAACCAGCTAAAGGTAAACTTGTAGCCAGTGAAACCGCGGGGCGCGTCGCCACAGGCTACCCAATTTTAGACAATTTGCTGTACGGTGGACTGCCAGAGAAATTCTCAGTCGTGCTAACTTCCCCTTCATGCGACGAGAGAGATATGTTAATAAAGAGTTTCCTTGAAACAGGAGCACGAAAAGGAGAAATAACTTTCTGCGTCACCAACACACCCAGCTTCGGCACAGACTTAACAAAACAATACCCTTCAAACTTCTACTTGTTCGATTGCAGCCCACTAGCCGAAACCACAAGAGATAGCCCTCCAAACAAGTTCATGCTTAAAGGCGTAGAAAACCTCACAAACATAAGCATCGCAATAACCAAGCTCCTCAACGCCCTTACCGCTAAAGACACGGGCGGCAGACGAATCTGCATAAGCTTAGTCTCAGATGCCGTACTGTACAACGGCGTAGTCGAGACCAGAAGATGGCTAACCGAACTAATCCCAGAATTAAAAACCAACGGCTTCACAATCCTAGCAGTAATGGATCCGAAGATGCACACAACAGAAGACCTGTACAAGATCCGCAGTCTATTTGATGGAGAAATCGACATCCAAGAAAAACAAATGAAAAAACTAGAGAAATTCCTAAAGATCGTCAGAATGAGCAACCAACAATACATCAAAGAAGAAACCATGCTACCAGAACAGTAGCCTCAAATCAAACCAAACGGCACAAATGCGCCTCCATACAAGAATCAGGTTCATCGCCCAGGCTGGTTACCGGAAGGAAAAAACAACGTCCGTTAGCAAGAATAAATGCGCGCAAGCGAATCATTCGCTTGATTTTAGCTGGATTACCCCCATTAAGTTGGCAGACTCTCTCGCCAAGCTACTTTTGCGGACACAATGTGGCGAACGCTCACATACTTCAAAATATATTCTTGATAGGTGGCATGCACTTTGGATTCACAAAAAACCGGGGCTTTCAGCAATGCTTTTGGTATTGGGTGCATTCGATCCTCGTGGTGCAATTCTTGCGCTTCCACTAATTCTCTGGTATAACCGACGATCAGTTCTCAAATTTGTAACAAGTTGCATCGGTGCTTTTCGCAACTTTGAATTTGCCTTTTTTCTTTTAGCAGGGCGTCGGCTTTGCGTTCTTAAAAGCTGAAATGAGCGGACATGTCGTTTCGCAAATGTACTTGTATGATTGGATTCCACTTTACTCGATTGCTGTGCTGAGCACATTTGAAGCTATAACTGTATCCAGAAATCAAAAATATTCCACGGACAATTTTAAAGAGCGTGCTTATACTTTGAAGATAATTGAATTCTTGGTCTTTTCATTCTGATTAATGCAGAAGGGTAATTGAAATCAAGCCTCTTCCGACGCATCCGTCAGTTTCGGGTCCTGAATACTTCCATTCGGAGCTTAGGAAATTTACAGAGGCTTCGAGGACGTTTGTTTGTGCTCTCCTTTGAAGCCGGAGATGTGATTTAAGGTAAATGAGTGAGTTTTGATTTTGCCGTAACCTCCCAGCGTGAAAGTTTCAGGCATATTGTCGAAGGGAGAAGAGGAATCTCAACTGTCCAACGGCAGGAAAAGGTACAATGTTTTTCATACCACCTCGACAAACCAGCTCGCCTTTGCTCTCAAAAATCAAGATTTTAGGAAACAAAAGCGCTCCGCGATCTTCGGATAATCAGATAACAAACTACAGTTAGACAATCATCAAAGAAGTGTAGAATTTGCTTGTTTAAGGATTAAGTTTTTTATTTCGCGACTAAGTTAACTTGCAGCTTGATCTTCTTCTAGGTTCTGTGGAAAATCTTAATTTTCTAGATTTTGGTACGGATTACACGTTGTTGAGATTATGTCTCTTGAGATGAATCCGTCGGTTCCTGGTCCGGAGTACTTCGAATTTTTGTTTATGAAGGTTACAAAGGCCTCGAATCCATTATGCTCATTCGCAATTTTGAAACCTGAAGGCTGTTCTATGGTGAAGGAAGAAGTTTTCAAGTTGCCGTAACCCTCCAGCACAATGCATCCGGGTTGAAGGCGCAGCGGTGGAGGAAGCAATGGGATCTCTACCGTCCAACCGCAGAAAAGACTGTACCCATGCATCCTGATCTGAAGCTCATTCTTCTTCAGTAACTGGATATCCTGCGAAAAGTGGTGACCTTCAGCAAAACTTTTCCAGTATCTCGTAGCTCTTGGGTTGTCGTAAGCGATTGCTGCGGGAACAAACAGACTACCTTTGGGAGTCTCTTGCCACAAGAAGACGATGATAACATCCGTGGCTCCAAAGGCGGACTGCTTTTCATAATGAAGCATATGTATCAGCATGTCAGGGAAACCAAAAGATGCTGATGGGTGGATAATTGCCTGCCCTGCACTGCCATACTGTTTTACTATTTTGGAAGACGGTTTTTCCGTATTTATTTGCACGTTAATAATCCTGTTCAGAATATCCTTTTCTTCAAGTTTAGGTTGATTTTCTTCTTCCACTATAAGTGAGTCAATTTTCTTAACTGCTTTCGGAACTGTGCTTTCTTGAAAAGGCATCTTGTTAGGTTGAGGAGGAATTATTGATTCCAGCGAAACGGCTGACAGAGCCTGAGCATTTCCCCAAAGGTCGTCCAACAAGTTCTTCATTTTTCTTACCTGATCAATGTCGCTAGAGTAAAATGTGTTTTCAAAAGACGAACCAGACTCTTTTCGTTCTTTGCTCAAAGGAGCATTCTCGAAACGAAATACATGACAACCATCAACCACCGTAATGCCTAAGTAGTGAGTCGGAACATGCCTAACTTCGCAGAAGTCAGACAGCCTCCGTGCCTGTTTCGAGTTATCGACAGTAATTGGCGCCATGATCTTAACTAAAACGCCTTTTTCCCTCCACCCCTCTAGCCGGGCAACTCGCTCAGAAAGCTCAATAACCCCCCTTGTAGAAGTTATTATTAGGATTTCTTTTTGCGCCCCGTTTATTGTGTCAACGTATTTCTCATAGGCTTCTTCAGGCTCGTTTATAAAGTATGTTTTGGGCCTCACTTTACCCGATTCGATTTCTAGAATTTTCTCTTCGACTTCAGCACCTTGCTCCCATGAATCATTGAACATTGCTAAAAAAGCGAGAACAAGAGACTTACAGTTTGTCCAGAGACAAATATTATCCTGCTCCGAAAGTGGCAAATCCGACTGTGATCTCACGAAAAAAAGAGCTTCTTCCTCATCCCTTATGACCATCTGAGGATGAAGCTTCAAGCATAAATCAGGGGTTTTTCCCTTAATACTTACTCCTGTTTTTGGTATTCTCCCTAAAAGAGACTCTATCGAGTCCAAATCTTGTTCTGTAAGCTCTGTTAAGAAACGGAATTGAACCTTGAATTCTGAAGCATGCCTAAACGCGGCGTCCAGAATTCCGAATTCATCAGCACGGATCAATGCCGAGACGATAACCGTTGCCGACATCTGATTTTTGGTTTCATTTACCATCTTTAGGATTTTGGAGTAGATCTTCTGTCTTCCTTCAATCACCATAAACTTTTCCAGCGGAGGCTCAGCCTCGTGTTTGCTAATGTTCTTCCAGTCTTCCAACAAGTCTTGTTGCGTACTCTCTACCGAGTCAGCTTCTTGCCTCTTGGTTTTAATAAACGACTCTATTACTGTTTCAAAAGGCACAGCAGTAAATCTAGTCGGCGACTCCAGCGTCTGTTGAACTATGCTTTTTGTCTGGAGGCTTTTTAGCATACGGTAGATTTCTGCGCGGTGCGTTTTGATTCCTTTGGCGATTTCTCCGCTTCTCTGAGCGCCATGTTGCGCGATGTAGATGTAAATGTCCATTTCTTTTTCTGTTAACCCGAAACTCTTAAGAATTCTACGGAGGTTTTCACTGCCCAACTTTGACATTTCAACTGCCCAAGTGTAGGCTACCTTGGTGACTAGCCCATTTTTAAATAGTCAAAAGCGACTTAACTATTTTTTGGAAGTTCGTCCTTTCATTATGGTAGGCGTTACCATAAAGGATGACGAAAAAATTAACTAAAGGCGTGCTCAAGTCTTAGTGGAGAGGGAAGAGCGAGGCATGGGTAAAGTCAAGACTGGCTTAACGTTGCTCACTATAGCGATAATAATTGGTCCTATAGTGGGCGTGATTTTTGTTGAAAGGAACAACCTGATCGGTTTGATTCTTCCGCCACAATTCACGCGCATGTTAAGCGGTGTGGGTTCCGCAAACTCGACGGCGTCTCAGCTGTCGCAGTTTTTCTCAAACATACAAGCACCTCAGGCTGGTCAGCTTCAGTATAATTCGGCGACGGGAGCGTTTTCTTTACCCTTTAACATCACAAATCCATTGTCCACTCAAGTTTCAGTCAATCAAGTGTCAGCTGAGGTGGTCTCGGGAAATAATGTTCCCTTAGGCAACATTTCGGTATCTCCGATGACAATTGCGCCGGGTGCTAGCGTAATATTGGACGTCGCTGGAAACTTGAATCAGAACACGGTAAATCAGCTTGCAGCGCAAAACTCAACCGCCAGCGGACTCAACGTCTCTTTAGAAAACGTGGTTGTGAATGTTGACGGCGTTGTCGTGCACATTAACCAAATGAACATCGGGTCAATTCCAGCTTTCGGGGGAACATCATGACACTGAGGATAAACTGGTTTGGCTTGGCCGCAGGAATCGTTACCTTACTGGCGCTTGCAGCTTCCTTGAACACGCCTTGGTGGCGGATAACAATTGGGCAAAACCTCATAGGAGTTGATGCGAACCCGTTCAACACGAGTTTCAGCTTACTCGGCACTCAAATCACTATTCCTTTGATTTGGATGATCAACCTGATATTCATATTAGCATTTGCAACCAGCGGAATCGTCTTGCTGATCTACTCGCTGATGCCCACTAAACCGTACGGCATGGACTTGCTCGGCTTCTCATATCGAAAGCCAGTATACGTGGTGATAATCTTTGTTGTTTTCCTACTGATAATCGTGGGAATCCCTAGCTTAATTGGTTTGCATATTCCGTTAAACGGCTCGGCAGTGGTTACGCCTTCCATAAGTTCATTTTTGGGCGGGCTGGCCGGAAACCAGTTTTCGGGTCTGCTGCCTGGAGGTTCACTTGCAAGCACCGGAGGTTTATTTTCGGGTGTAACCGTCGGCGTTCTAGTTTCATCAAGTTTACAGTTGGGATTCTGGCTGGCAATATTGGCGGCCGCATTATGCATAGCTGCAAGACTATACCACAGCCATGTTGCTAAGCCTCTGATTAAGCCCGTAACGGCAATGACCCCGCCAACGTCTCAACAGCCAGAAGCAAGCGTACCGCAGACACTTCAGCAACCTGAAGAGATGCCGCCGACATCGCAGCAACAGCCAGAAGAGCAAGCGAAGGATGTTTAAGAAAACGCAAAGACGCCCATCTGCGTTTCTTGCGAGTCCGATAAACGGTTGGGCTTGGCATTGATTTTGCTTTTGATACTGAGCTCGAAGCCCCGATGACGTTTACAACACACATAACAACCCGCGAGTAAGAGAAGCCTTGACTAATTTGCAAGAGGCAAAAGCAAGAAGTTAGATGGAAGCGGAAAAAACCTGACGTCTTGTAAAAAAACAAGGTTGGCTTTTCAACTTTTTGGCCCGCCTAGATGATTCTATTATGGTTGACCTGGCCGATCCCAATTTTTTC
>Ga0187769_10002665_pt1 | contig 10504 bp, 10 predicted proteins | sample 0116_SJ02_MP02_1_FD_133140 | JGI IMG/M metagenome (GOLD analysis project Ga0187769, IMG submission 133140) | Tropical peat soil microbial communities from peatlands in Department of Meta, Colombia - 0116_SJ02_MP02_10_MG | ecosystem: Environmental > Terrestrial > Soil > Wetlands > Peat | place... | reverse complement strand
GGCGCCCGCGTTCGGCGATCGCCGCTCCTACCAGATGGACCCAAGCAACGCACGCGAGGCGCTGCGCGAGGTGCTGCTCGACGTCGCCGAAGGCGCGGACCTCGTCATGGTGAAGCCGGCCGGCCCGTACCTCGACATCATCCGTCAGGTGCGCGATGCCGTGCGCGTGCCGGTCGTCGCCTACCAGGTGTCGGGTGAGTTCAGTCTGATCAAAGCGGCGGCGATGCGCGGCTGGATCGATGAGCGCGCCGCCGTGCTGGAAACGCTCACCGGCATCCGGCGCGCCGGTGCGGATCTCATCATCAGCTATTTCGCGCCCGAGGTCGCGCGGTGGCTGCGCACATGAGTGCGCCTCGGCCGGCCGGCTCGGCGAGCCCCGCGCCCCGGCGCGCACGCGAGCACGGCGCGAGCGGCGCAGCGAGCGCGTTTCTCGCCGCCTGCCGCCGTCAGCCGGTCGCGCACCGGCCCATCTGGATCATGCGCCAGGCCGGACGCTACCTGCCCGAGTACCGGGCGCTGCGCGCCAAGGTTGACTTCGCCGAGCTCACCCGCACGCCGGAGCTCGCCGCGGAAGTGACACTGCAGCCGCTGCGGCGCTTCCCGCTCGATGCCGCGATCCTGTTCAGCGACATCATGACACCGTTGCAGGGCATGGGAGTGGAGCTGCAGTTCGAGCCCGCTCCGGTGGTGCGCTCCCCCATCAGCAGCGCTGCGCAGATCGAGGCGCTCCCGGAGCTGGTGCCGGCGCGCGACGTGCCTTTTGTGCTCGAGAGCATCCGGCTGGTGCGCGCCGGCGTGCCGCGCGGCGTGCCGCTCATCGGCTTCGCCGGTGCGCCGTTCACGCTGCTGTGCTATCTCGTGTGCGGCCGTCCCTCCAAGGAGTTCGCCGCGGCGCGCGCGTTCCTGTACGCGCAGCCGCACCTCGCCCAGCGTCTGCTCACCCGACTCGCCGACGCCATGGCCGAGTATCTGGCCGCACAGGCGGGCGCGGGGGCGCAGGCGCTCATGCTGTTCGAGTCGTGGGCGGGCCTGCTGGCGCCGCGGGAGTTCGCGCAGTTCGCCTTGCCGGCCGTGCGACGCACCGCGCAGAAGCTGCGCACGCTGGACGTGCCACTCATCTACTACGTGAACCAGGGCGCCACCCTCATGCCGGCCGTGACGGACCTCGACGTGGACGTGATCGGTGTCGACTGGCGCTCGGAGCTCTCGCACGTTCGCCGCGTTCTCGGTCCGGGCAAGGCCGTGCAGGGCAACCTCGATCCGGCGGCGCTGTTCGCGCCGCCCGAGGAGCTGTGCCGGCACGCCGCTGCGGTGATCGAGCAGGCCGGCTCCGCACCGGGACACATCTTCAACCTCGGCCACGGCATCTGGCCCGACACCGACCCGGATGCCGTCGCGCGGCTGGTGGACTACGTGCATGAGCGAGGCTAGCGACTTCGCCGCGACCTTCGCCGCGTACTGCCGCGACCTGCAGCGGCGCGTGTGCACGGCGTTCGAAGCCTTCGAGCCGCAGAGCCGCTTCGCCGCACGGCACTGGACCAAGCCCGCGGGACACCGCCTTGAGGGCGGCGGCGGCTCGTGTCTGATGCGCGGAGCGGTGTTCGAGAAAGTCGGCGTGAACGTCAGCCATGTGTGGGGTGTGCTGCCGCCGGAGGCGCGCCCACAGGTGAACGGGGCGCAGGATTCCGGTGGCCGCTTCGTGGCCTGCGGCATCTCGCTGGTCGCCCACATGACCAATCCGTACGTACCCACGGTGCACATGAACCTGCGCTATCTCTCGACCAGCCGCGTCTGGTTCGGCGGCGGTGCGGACCTGACGCCGGCCTTTCCGTTCGCCGAGGACACCGCGGACTTTCACGCCGCGCTGCGCCGTGCCTGCGACGCTTACCGCCCCGACGCCTATGCGCAGTTCAAGGCCTGGTGCGACCGCTACTTCTATCTGCCCCACCGCCAGGAGCCGCGCGGGGTGGGGGGGATTTTCTTCGACGACCTGGCCAGCGCCGACCTGCAGGCCGACTTTGCCTTCGTCAGGGGGGTCGGAGAGGCGTTCCTCGAGGTCTACCCGCGTATCGTCGCGCGCCGCAAGGACACCCCTTACGACGAAGCCGCCCGCGAACGCCTGCTACTCAAGCGCGGCCGCTACGTGGAGTTCAATCTGGTCTACGACCGGGGCACCCGCTTCGGCTTCAGCACCGATGCGGACCCGGAGGCCTATCTGATGAGCCTGCCACCGGTGGTCAAGTGGTGAGGCGCGCCGGGGCCTGAGACGGCCGGTGTTGCCCGTGAGCGACGCGCGGTTTAAACCCGGTCCGGGGAAGGCGTCTCCAAAGGCGAGATGACACACGCGCGGGCCGAGGACACGCCGGTCGATTGGGAGGGAGCGCTGGTCCAGCGCGCCTGCGCCGGCGATACGCGCGCGTTCGAACGGCTGTATCGCGAGCACGCCGGACGGGTTTACGGGCTGTGCCTGCGCATGACGCGCGATGCGCAGCTGGCGGAGGACTGTACGCAGGACACCTTCATCAATGCCTGGCGGGCGCTGCCGAAATTCGAGACGCGCAGTAGGCTCTCGACCTGGCTGCATCGCATCGCAGTCAACGTGAGCCTCGCCAAGCGACGCAAGAACACGCCGGCCGAGCCGCTGCCCGAGGAGGGCGCAGAGCTCACGGGAGAGTGGATGCTGGAGACACCGGTAGAAGTGCACGAGATCGAGACCGCGATCGGCGCTTTGCCCGACGGGGCGCGCGACGCGCTGGTATTGCACGCCCTATACGGCTACTCGCACGGCGAGGCTGCGCAGATGCTCGGCATCGCCGAGGGCACCTGCAAGGCCCAGCTGCATCGGGCGCGGAAGCTCCTGCGCGAGCGGCTCGGTGTGGAGGTGAACTGACATGACCGGCCCGCAGCAGACGGACGGACAGCGGGTGGGATCGCTGCGCGAGCTGCGGCAGGCCATCGAGCCCCCGCGCGACCTGTGGCCGCAGATCGAGGCGCGGCTCGATCGGGTCCAGGCGGCCGCTTCCGGCGCGACCGGTGCGCCGGCGATTCCTCCGCGCCCGCGGGGGGCGCAGCTGCGCTGGCTGGCGGCCGCGGCGATGCTGGCGAGCGTCGCGGTGGGCGTGTGGATCGGGCGCAGCCTCCTGCCGGGCGCGGCCCCAGTGAGCGCCGGCCGCGCACCCGCGAGCGCCGATGTCGGCAGCGCTGCAGCGCCGGGCGCGCCAACCGCGCTGGATGTGGCCTATGAACATGACCCGCGCTACCAGCGCCAGCGCGCTGCGCTGCTGCGCTCGCTCGAGGAGCGCCTCGCGGCGCTGCCGCCGCCGGCCCGCGCCCAGGTGGTGGCGAGCCTCGCGACCATCGAGAAGGCCAAGGAAGATCTCGAGCAAGCACTCGGCAAGGATCCGGGCAACGCCCTGCTGCAGGAGCTGCTGGTCAACACCTACCAGGACGAAATGCGCGTCCTCACGGACGTGCACGAGGCCAGCGACCCTGGCCAGGGGATCTGAACATGCGTAGTACCTGCTTGCTGTCGGTGTCATTGCCTGCGTTCCTGATGAGCGCGGCGGTGTGCGCGTCGGCCGACCGGGTGTTCGACCGCCAGGTGCCGGCGCAGCCGCGCGGGGTGGTGGACATCTCCAACGTCAGCGGCGCGATCGCGGTCACGGGCTGGGATCGTCCGGAGGTGAGCGTGCACGCGGAGCTCGGCGCGGGGGTCGAGCGCGTCGAGGTCAACAGCGAGGGCGGCCGCACCGTCATCAAGGTGGTGCTGCCGGCTCACTCGGTTCACGACGGCGAGGCGCACCTGCAGGTGCAGATCCCGAAGGACAGCGAGCTGAATGTCTCGGCGGTGAGCGCCGATGTGACTTCGGCAGGCGTGCTCGGCGTGCAGCACGTCAGCGCGGTGAGCGGCGAGGTGACCGCCGAGCTCGCTGGATCCGACCTCGAGCTCAAGACGGTGAGCGGCGATGTCAGGCTCAAGGGCCACGGCCAGCCCGCGCGGCTGCACGTGAGCACGGTGAGCGGCGATGTCCACCTCGAGCACGGCGCCGGCGACCTCGAGGCGGGCACGGTGAGCGGGACGCTGGTGGTCTCGCTCGACAGCGCGCGCTCGGTGCGCGCGCGCACCACCTCGGGTGACCTGCGCTTCCAGGGGCGGCTCACGCGTGGTGCAGACTTCGACGCCTCCACGGTCAGCGGCGATCTCGACGTGCGCGCGAGCGCCGAGGGCGGCTACGGCTACGAGCTCAAGACCTTCAGCGGCGACATCCGCAGCTGCTTCGACGCCCAGGCCGAGCGCAGCGGCAAGTTCATGCCGGGCAGCACGCTGCAGGGCACGCGCGGGGAGGGCGCCGGCCATGTGCGCCTGAAGAGCATGAGCGGTGACATCCAGCTCTGCGACCGCAACTGAGCCCCGGTGCGGCTCCCCGGCCCGCAGCCCGGCTGCGGACGCCGCCCGGTTACAATGCCCGTGTGCCACCGACTTCCGCCGCGCTCGCTCCCGCACTGCTTGCCTGGTACGCGCGCGAAGGGCGGCACGACCTTCCCTGGCAGCACGATCGCACACCGTACCGCGTGTGGGTCTCGGAGGTCATGCTGCAGCAGACGCAGGTCGCGACCGTCATCCCCTACTACCAGCGCTTCATGGCGCGCTTCCCGGACGTGCGCGCGCTGGCGCAAGCGACGGTCGACGAGGTACTGCACGTGTGGTCGGGGCTGGGCTACTACGCGCGCGCGCGCAACCTGCACCGTGCGGCGGTGCGCATCCTCATCGTGCACGGCGGCGAGTTTCCCGCGAGCTTCGCCGACATTGCCGCACTTCCCGGCATCGGCCGTTCGACCGCCGGCGCGATCCTCGCCCTGAGCCAGGGGGCACGCTTCCCGATCCTCGACGGCAACGTGCGGCGTGTGCTGGCGCGCTGTTTCGGCGTGGCGGGGGCAAGGGCGGACCGCGCGGCCGACAAGCGCCTGTGGGAGCTCGCCGAGCGCTGCACGCCCAAGGAGCGCGTCGCCGAGTACACCCAGGCCATCATGGATCTGGGTGCGACGCTGTGCGTGCGCCGCAGACCGCTGTGCACGCGCTGCCCGCTCGCGAGCGCCTGCGTGGCCTGCCGGACCGGGCGCCAGCATGAGCTCCCCGTGGCCCGCCGGCGCACAGCACGGCCCGCGCGCCGGTTGTTCATGGTACTCGCGCTCGACGACTCAGGTGGCGTGCTGCTCGAGCGACGGCCGGAGAGTGGCGTGTGGGGCGGGCTGTGGTGCCCGCCGGAATTCGCCACCGCCACCGCCGCCGCGGCCTTCGCCCGCAACAGCCTGGGCGTCGCCGTCCCGCCGCAGCCACTCGCACCGCTGGAACATGCGTTCACGCACTTCGATCTCACGATCACACCGCTGCTGGTGCACTGCGCACCCCCCGCCGCCGTGATGGAGGAGGGTACAGGCCTCTGGTATAACATCCGCGAACCGGCGCGCGTCGGCCTGCCCGCACCCATCAGCGCGCTGCTAGCGCGCCTGGCGGACGAGACGCTGTTCGATGTGCGGCCGGCGTGAGTGAGGAAACGGAGGCCGGAACGTGTCCCGCATGGTGCAGTGCGTGGTGCTCAAGCGCGAGCTGGCGGGCCTCGACCGGCCGCCGTACCCCGGTGAGCTCGGCCGGCGCATCTACGAGCAGGTCTCGAAGGAGGGCTGGGCGCGCTGGCTGCAGCACCAGACCATGCTCATCAACGAGTATCGGCTGACGCCGATCGAGCCCAAGGCGCGCAAGTTCCTCGAAGCCGAGATGGAGAAGTTCCTGTTCGGGCCCGGCTCGCAGACTCCCGAGGGCTACTCCGCGCCCAAGGGCGGTTAGTTAGTTGACGGCCGACCCAGTCAGATCGTGGGGCGTGCGCAGCCCCGCGCCGCTACAGGTGAATCAATCCGCGCTTGTGCGCCACCGCGACCGCCTCCGTGCGGCTGATGGCATCGAGCTTGGTGAGAATCGCCTTGACGTGCGTCTTGGCCGTGCCTTCGGTGATCGACAGCCGCCGGGCGATGTCCTTGTTGCTGCGCCCCTCGGCCACCAGCTGCAGCACGTCGAGCTCGCGCTGCGTGAGACTCGGTTTCGCCATGCGCTGCAGCGCCTTGGCGGCCACCGTGGATGAGGTGTAGGGACGGTCCTCGCTCACCGCGCGGATCGCCGACAGGATCTCCTGCCGCGGTGCATCCTTTAGCAGGTAGCCCTTGGCGCCCTGCGAAAGGCACTGGAAGATGTCCTCGTCGCCGTCATAAGTCGTCATCACGAGGATGCACGCCTTGGGATTGATCTCGAGAACCCGCTGCACGACCGCCACCCCATCGCGCTTGGGCATGCGCAGGTCCAGCACCATCACATCGGGACGGTGCCGCTCGTAGAGCGCGATCGCCTCGTCACCGTCACCCGCCTCGCCGACCACCTCCATGTCGGACTGCTGATTGACCATTGCCGCCAGGCCATCACGTACCACGGGATGGTCATCGGCGAGCACAACGCGGATATGGGACTTCATGACCGCAGCCACCAGCGGGGTGGCTCAGGAAGCCCGTTTCGCCATGCGCACGCTGACCCGCGTGCCGCTGCCCGGCTCGCTCTCGATCCGCCACTCAGCGCCGATGGCGCCGGCGCGCTGGCGCATGCTGGAGAGGCCGAAGCCCTGCCGGGCCGACATCTCCGGGCTCTGCTGCATGCCGTCGCCATCGTCGGCCACGGCGAGCGTCCAGTGCGCCGACTCCTCCCCCATGGTGATGCGCACCGAGTGCGGCCGCGCGTGACGGACGGCGTTGCTGACCGCTTCCTGGGCAATGCGCAGCAGCTCGTGCTCGTGCTCCGGCCGCAGCCCGGTCGTGACACCGCCGCCCTCGAAGGTGCAGGTGACGCCGCCCGGCACGGTGGAGCGCTCGGCGAGCTGTCGCAGCGCGAGCTCGAGGCCCGCACGACGCGTCTGGTCGAGGCGCAGCGCCATCACCGAGCGGCGCGCTTCGGCGAGCCCGTCGCGCGCCAGCTCGCGGATGCGGGACAGCGTCACGGCGAGCCCCGAGCCGCGTTTCTTGCAGGATGGAAATTCCTCGACCGCCCCGAGCTGCAGCAGGATGCCGGTGAAGGCCTGCGCCAGCCCGTCATGGATTTCCTGGCCGATGCGCGTGCGCTCCATGAGCACGGCGGCTTCCTTGGCGGAGTAGGCGAGGCGCGTGAGCTGCACGGCGAGGGTCGCCTGCTGGGCGAGCGCCACCAGCAGCTCGCTGCGCTTGACCTCCTCGGCCTCGCGTCTGAAGCTCAGGACCAGAAATCCGACGCTGCGCGCGCCGAACACCAGCGGGTAGAACACCGTTCCGACGGCACCGACGCGGCGGTGAAACGCCAGCACCCCGGGCCAGATCTCGCACTTCTGCCTGCTGACGTTGAGATAAAGCGGCTCGCGCAGGTCCGCGAACCGGCTGCTGAAGACCGATCCGGCGACTGGCACACTGCCCGCGTACTCGGGGCTCGCTACCTGCCCGTCACGCACGTGCGCGACGATGCGCCATTCCTGCAGCGAGTCCTTGAGCACGATGACCGCGCCCGACACGGCATCGAACTGGCGCGTCGCCTCGAGCAGCATGTGGCCCATGAAGCTGTGCAGGTCGGTCTCTCCCGCGAGGCGCTCGAGGTTGCCGCGGATCACGGCATTCGCCTTGGCGAGCTCGGCGACGCGCTCCTCGGCGGCGTGCTCGCGCTCGCGGCGCACGTCGTCGACGAGCCGCTCGCGGTGCAGCGCCGCGCCGATCACGCCCGCTGCGGTCTCGAGCGCGGCGAGCTCGGCCGCATCGATGGCCCGATGCTGGCGCGTGTTGTCGAAGCCCACCACGCCGATGAACTCGCCGCCGACAAAAATCGGCACGATGGCCTTGGTCTGGGTGCCGACGCCCTCGATGGCGGACGCGGCATACGCCCCCCCCGAGACCTCGCCCTTGCTGAAGCACACGCTGCGTCCGGCCCGCAGCTCCGCGCACACCGCGGCGAAGTTGCGCTCATCGCAGGTGCACGGCGAGGTCTCGAGCAGCGAGGGCGTCACCCCCTCCCCGGTCCATTCGCTCGTCACCACCAGCAGCGGCTCGCCATTGGGTCCGGTGCGGGTCTGTACCAGGTTTACGCGGTCGACGCGCGCCGCTTCACCGAGCAGGCCGAGCACGCCCGGGATCGCGGCGCGCACATCAGGCGCTTCCAACAGCAGGCGACTCGCGCGGGCGGAGGCCGTCAGCAGCCGCTCGCGGGCCTGCAGCGACTCGTTGATGCGGGTGAGCTCCTCCGTGCAGGGGGTTGCTTCGGCCGTCGGTTCGAGCAGGCGGACGTTGGCGTTCATGTCAGGGGGGGTCTCCCGGGCCGTGAGCGGCTGACCTGACAGTCTACCGCGGGTTCCCGGCGGTCCGCCCGTGCGCTTCCATTTCTCTATCTTAAGAGGGAGGCCCGGGGAGTCATTCGTGGGCGCGCCGCCCAGGCGGGCCCAGCTGGGGGTCTCAGCGCGCCTCTGCTCGAGCGGCGGATAGAGAATCAACGGCTCAACCTCCGGCTTGGCGAACGTAGCGGGGCAGGGGTGCCATCTCCCAGCCGCCGCCCAGGGCTTTGTAAACCGCCACCAGGCTGGTGGCGGCGTCGGTCCGTGACTGGGCCAGGCGGTCCTCGGCGGCCAGCTGCGTACGCTCGGCGTCGAGCACGTCGAGGAAGTCGACCATGCCCCCTTCATAGCGCACGCGCGCGATGCGCGCGGCGGTGGCGCTCGCGGCGGCGGAGTCGCTGGCGTCCTGCAGGCTGTCGCGGGTGCGGGCGTGCGTGACGAGCGCGTCTTCGGTCTCTTCCAGCGCACGCAGTACGGTCCGCTCGTAGCCGGCGAGGGCGACGTCGGCACGCGCACGGCTGGCGGCGACCTGGGCCCGGACGCGGCCGAGATCGAGCGCAGCCCAGGAAATCGACGGCCCGATGAGGTAACCGCGGCTCGAGCTCTCGCCGAAGGCACTCACCTGCGGGGCGGAGTAGCTGAAATTGCCGACGAAGGTCACCTTGGGAAAGAGGTCGCCGATCGCCACGCCGACGAGCGCCGTCGATGCGGCGAGCTGGCGCTCGGCCACACGGATGTCGGGCCGGCGGCGCAGTAATCCTGCCGGGTCGCCCACGGCGGTGATCTGCGGCAGCTCGGGCAGCTCCTGCTTGGGCTCGAGCAGCGCATCGAGCGCGTTCGGCTCGCGGCCGGTGAGCACCGCCAGGCGGTGAATGGAGCGCGCGATCGCCGCCTCGAGCGGCCCGAGCGTGCTCAGCGTGGCAGAGAGCTGCGCCTGGGCGCGTGAGGTATCGAGCTCGGTCGCACGCCCCGCATCGAGCCGCTGCTGCGTCAGCTTGAACGTCTCGCGCTGGTTGTCGACATTGCGGCGGGCGACCGCGAGCTGGGTCTGCTCGCCACGCAGCTCGAAGTAGCTGCGCGCCACCTCGGCGGTGACCGACACCTGCGCATCGCGCAGACTCGCCTGCGCGGACTCAACCTCGGCGTGGCGGGCCTCGAGGTTGCGGCGCACCCGACCGAAGAGGTCGAGCTCCCAGAACGCATCGAACCCGGCGTCGTAGAACTGCTCATCGAGTGCCTGGCCGGTGAAGCTCTGCACCTGCGACAGCCGCTCCTTGGTGTAGCCGCCGCTCGCCGTGACCGTCGGCACGAGATCGAACTGCGCCTCGCGGCGCTCGGCGCGCGCCTCGAGCAGATTGCCGAGCGCGATCCGCAGGTCGTGGTTGGCGGCGAGTGCGTCGTCGACCAGCCGGTCGAGGGTGGCATCGCCGAACTGCGTCCAGAATTTCGCTTGAGCGTCGTCCTGCGAGAAGGCAGCATCCCGGGCTCCCTGGAACTGCGCCGCTATCGGGGTGTTGGGCTTGACGTAGTTGGGGCCGACGGCGCAGCCGGCGAGCGCGGCGGCGATGGCGGCGAGCACGATCAGCGCCACGGTCGTGGCGAGCGCGGCGCCGAGTCTGCGGTTGCTGTCGGTCATGAGTGGGTCTCCGGGGCGGTGAGCTGTGGCGCGGCGCCGGCCGCGGCGCCGCGGGCCGCGACACGGCGCACCAGCACGTAGAACACCGGAGTCAGCAGCAGGCCGAACAGCGTGACGCCCAGCATGCCGGCGAACACCGTCACGCCGAGCGCGTGGCGCACCTCGGCTCCGGCACCGAAGGCGATCACCAGCGGGACGACGCCCATGATGAAGGCCATGGAGGTCATGAGGATCGGGCGTAGTCGCAGGTGTGCGGCTTCCAACACGGCCGCCTTCGCGTCCCGCCCGTGCTCCTCCTGCAGGTGCTTGGCGAACTCCACGATCAGGATGGCGTTCTTGCACGCGAGCCCCACCAGCACCAGCAGCCCGATCTGCATGAAGATGTTGTTGTCGCCATGGTCGAGCCTGACCGCAGTGACCGCGGGCAGCAGGCACATCGGCACGATCAGGATGATCGCCAGCGGTAACGACAGGCTCTCATACT
>Ga0187769_10002663_pt1 | contig 10506 bp, 7 predicted proteins | sample 0116_SJ02_MP02_1_FD_133140 | JGI IMG/M metagenome (GOLD analysis project Ga0187769, IMG submission 133140) | Tropical peat soil microbial communities from peatlands in Department of Meta, Colombia - 0116_SJ02_MP02_10_MG | ecosystem: Environmental > Terrestrial > Soil > Wetlands > Peat | place... | reverse complement strand
TGGTGTCTGTTCGGCATGAAAGGCAATTGCCCTGCCGGCACCGGGACTGAGCGCTCGAGCCAGCCGTTCGACGGCGGAGCTTTGATCTCCGGAGACGACGAGCAGCTGCAAGCCGCGCTTTGCGAGGTCGCCTACGAGCTGCCGGGCATCGTCGCGCAGCGCTTCGCCCAATTGCAATAGCGCGAGGGGACCTTGCGCATCGGCGAGCACGATCTCCTGGGCCCCGCCGCCGCGCGATGCCCTGGCGAGCGCGGAAAGGGCCCTCGCCCCAGCGGCAGCGTCGCGCGTGAGCGCGAGCGCGTACTGAGCCTTGCCGAGCCGATAGCAGGTGCCGCCGACGATACCCTCAATCCCCATCCCGGCTACCTCGGCAACGCGAATCGCAGGCAGCGGCGAGACGCCTCGGGCGCGGGCGGCGGCATCGAGCGCGCGCGCCACCGGATGGTTCGAGTGCGCTTCCAGGCCTGCGGCCAGTGCCAAGGCGTAGTCGGCGTCGCGCTTGCCGAAGCACTGCAGCGACAGCAGCGCGAGGCGCTCGTCGGTCAGTGTCCCGGTCTTGTCGAACACGACGGTATCGACGCGCGCGAGCGATTCGAGCGCCGCGGGCCGTGTGAGTAAGACTCCGTGCGCGGCCAGGCTCGACTGCGCCATGGCCACTGCCAGCGGATTGGCCAGGGACAGCGCGCACGGGCAGGTGACGACGAGTACGGCGATGGCGCTGCGCAGTGCCTGCGACGGATCGATGAACATCCATACCACGGCCGCTCCGACGGCGAGCAGGAGCACCATGGGCGAAAATACGGAAGCAATGCGGTTCGCAATCTCGACACTGCGCGGCCGCTTGCCCGACGCTTCGATGATCGTGCGCTGCAATGCCGCCAGCGACGTCGCATCGCCGGAGCGCATCACCCGCACGATGATCGGCTGCCCCAGATTCAGACTCCCGGCAAGCACCGAGTCGCCCTCGTGCTTCTCAAGCGCGCGGGACTCGCCCGTCAACCATGCCTGCGAGACGCTGGTCGTTCCCTCAAGGACCCTGCCATCCGCGGGCACGGCCTCGCCCAGTGCGACGACGACCCGATCTCCGGCCACCAGCTCGCTGGCGTCGATGCGATCACACCCCGTTCCTGTGGGTCCGCGCAATCGACTGGCTCGCAGCCGGGTCTGGCGCGCCGCCGCGTCCATCTGCGCAGTGGCCCGTGCCAGGGTCCGCAACTGCCACCAACGCACCGCCAGCAGAAGCGCCACGAACATCGTTACCGAATCAAAGTACACGGGGCCCCGCCCGACCGCGGTTGCCCAGATGCTCGCGGCAAGCGCGCCCGCCAGTCCCACGGCAACGGGCACATCCATCCCGATGTTGAGCGTTCGCAGCTGGCTCGAGGCGGCCCGCCAGAAAGGGGCGGCGCAAAAAACCGCCACCGGAACGGTCAAAATCAGCTGCGCGATGCGCAGCATCTGTTCGATATTCGGGGGAATCTCGCCGGGCTTTGCCAGGTACTCCGGGATGGCCAGCATCATCACCTGCATCATGGCAAGCCACGCCAGCAGCACGCGCAGCAGCTCGATGCGCGAAGCGCGTTGCTCGACCCCCGGCTCGGTCGCGCGGGCTACGCGATAGCCCGTTGCCTCAATGAGGCGTGACAGACCTTCGGCATTGGATTGCTTGGGATCGTAGACGAGCAGCGCACGATGTCCGACGAAATCGACGTGCGCGCTGTGCACGCCCGGCGCGGCGCGCAGGCGATGCTCGATGAGTAACGCGCAGGCGCTGCAGACCATGCCGCGGACATCCAGTTGGGCGCATGCCGGCACGCTGCCAGCAGCGCCGTGCTGCGTCCGATGCTCCGGCAGCACCCCGCCATCGGACCCAGCTCCCATCTGCGAGAGCTGCTCGGCGATGAAGGCGCAGCCCAGACAGCAGTAGCTTTGCCGTCGGCCACCAACGGCACGCTCGACCACACGAACACCAACGAGGGAGTCGCCGCAATGATCGCAAGCCCCACTGGCTGTATCGCTCGAGCGGGTCGGAACGGCCTCGCCTTCAAAGGACGGCCCTGCGGCCATGGAACGGTTTCCCCAAAACGAGATCGAGATGCCTGCCCTGCGCGGGCACGCACGGGTTTCTCACGGCGACGGCGGATCGCGCCCGCGGCCGTAGACCGGCGGCGCGTTGTGCCAACAAAACGCACACTAAATGCAATCGACCTGTCCTGGGCGCACAGCGCGGGGCGGGATTGACGCGGGTCAATTCGTTGGCGCTGCGGCAGGTCAAACGCCCGAATGCCCGCGCCCGGGCCGTGGGCTATTTTGCGGCGACCTTTGAAGCGCGCAGCGTGATTTCCGCGTGCCGATGCGCGCCGCGCGCGCGCGTCAGCGTGCCCCGAATGTTGACCAGCGCGCCGTTGAGATCCACGGTGAATGCCGTGCGCGCAACCACTTCGATCGTCTGCACGCCGTCGCGTGCGACATTCCAGTCATCGTCGGGCAGCGGCGCAATGCAGATCGGACGAGGCAAGGTCAGAATCCACACCGCTTCCGGCTGATCGCCAAGCTCCACCGATTTGTAATGCGGGGGGCCGGCAAACGCCTTGAGCTGCAGCGTGCCTTGCAAGTCGACCTCGTCGGGTTCGTAGTGCAGGCAGCCTTCGGCCCCAAGGCAACGGGCGGCGCCCACAAGGCCCAAGAGCGCCAGAAGCAGGACGGCTTTGCTGCGCAACGCGCATTTCCTTTCAGTGGGTCTCCGCCGGGGGCGAGGCGGGCGCACTCGGTTGCGCATCGTGCGGCATTTGCGCCACTTCCGCGCTGGGCAGCAGCTCGAAGAGTATGACCACCTTTTTGACGCCGCTCACGCGGGCCGCGGCGTGCGAAGCAATATCGGCTTCTTTCTCGCTCACCCGTCCAAAAAGATAGATGGCGCTGTCGGTGCACGAGATCTTCACCGAGCCGGCGGGCAGGCCCGAGGCGTTGAGCAGCGCGCCACCGACCTTGCCGGCGAGCGCCAGATCGGCGGTATGGCTTGACAGACCGGAGAGCGAGCCGATCGTCAACTCGTTGACGACCTGGCGCACGTTCTGGCTGGAAGCGGCGATCGCTTCGGCGTCGCTGCGGTCCTGCTCCGTGGGCACTTGCCCGGCGAGCAGCACTTTTTGGTTGTACGAGGTCACGTCGATGCGCACGGATTGGCGTGCAAACCGCTTCTCCAGCGCCGAATTGATGCGGTGTTCGATCTCGGTGTCCTCCACCTGAATGCCCACCGAGCGCCGGTCGGTAGCGACCACCGCGGCGCCGGCGCCGCCCAGGGCGGCGCCGCCAACAGCCACGACGCAGCCGCTCAGGGCCGCGCCAGCGGCCAAAACCGTCATCCCGCACTGAAAAAACAAAACTAATCTGCGCATCACTAACCCCTTTTATAGCCGGCGTACACAGCGGGCACCGGGGTGCGCCGCGTAGCCGTTCAACCGCAGCGCACTCGGGCGCTGCACGCTCGTTGCGGTCCCGCGCTATGGCCAAGCGCGTATTGTGCCGTGCTTTGCGCGGCTGCTGTAGGGCCACCGCGCGCGGCCGCCCTTTGTGTTCACGTTATGCTGGTGCCCTGGCAGAGGGTGCGCGCGAATACGATGACGGAACCGCGTAACAACGATCGACCAAACGGATGGTCGAGCGACTCGCTCTGGTCGAGTGCGGGCATCGCGCAACAGGACTTTCCTCCCGGACTGTACGTGGTGGCCACACCCTTGGGAAACGCGGCCGATATCACGCTGCGCGCCCTTTGGGTGCTGCGACTGGTCGATTGCGTTGCCGCAGAGGACACACGCAACACCGCGCCCCTGCTTGCGCGCTACGGCATCAACGCGCGGCTGCTGGCGCTGCACGAGCACAACGAGGCCCGGGCAGGCGCGCAGATACTCGAACATCTGGCGCATGGGCAACGCGTCGCAATCGTAAGCGATGCGGGAACACCGGCCATTTGCGATCCGGGCGCGCTCGTGGTGCGCGCGGCGCTGGCCGCCGGTGTGCGCGTCATTCCGGTGCCGGGGGCCAGCAGTTTGACCGCAGCCCTTTGCGCAGCCGGCGTTCGAGCCGGGCCGATTCGCTTCTGGGGCTTCGTGCCTGCGCGGGCGGCAGCGCGCCAGCGACAGTGGACCGAGCTCGGCTCCGAGGAGGTGGCGGTGCTCTTCGAGGTGCCGCATCGTGTCGTGGCGACGGCGCGCGAATTGGGCTCCGTGCTCGAGCCCGCGCGACGCGTGGTCGTGCTACGGGAACTGACCAAACGCTTCGAGTCCATCGCGGCGACCACCGCCGCGGAACTGCCGGCTTTGATCGAAGCGGCGCCGCCGCGCGGCGAGTACGTCCTGGTGATCGACGCGGCCGACGCACGGCGCACGGGCTCCGCGCAGCACCCCGCCGCGGTCGACGCGCTTACGGCGCGCTGGCTCAGCGCTTTGCGCAAGGAGCTGCCTGCCTCGCGCGCGGCTGCGGTCGCGGCCAAAGTGAGCGGACTGCCCCGTGCCGTCTTGTATCGCGCCCTTAGCTCAGAGTCTGAGGACGATTGAGGCGCCGGGGCACGCCGTCGCCGCTCGCGGCCGACTCAGCGCGCATACAACACCGTCTGGCGGACTAAGAAGCGCTCGAGCTGTTGGGCCCAGGCCTGGGCCGTGGCTCGATCGCCCAGGCTGCCGATCAATACGCGGCTGAGCTTGCCGTCGTATTCGATCCAGGGGGTGTGCGCCCCGGCCGGCAAGGCGTCGGCTTCGGGCGCCGAGAGCAACAAGGCAACGCGATCCCGCAACGCCTCGGCGTGCGCGCTCACCGCAAAGGCGCCGAGTTGGACGGACCAGTTGGTCGCGATGGGCGTGGCGCGCTCGGTTGACAACGCCGCGACGTTCGGACCCGGAGCCGGCGCCGCGGCCGCCAGCGGCAGTGGCAGCGGTGCAGGTGCCGAGGCCGACGATGTACCTGTCGTTGCCGAGGCCGTCACGGCGCCGCTCGCGACGACGGGCCGCGCCGGCCGCGCCGCGGCAATCTCCCGGGTGGTGATTTTTTCCACGATCACTTCACCGCTGCCCGCGCCTGCAATTCCGAGGCGCACCGCCGCTGCGTACGACAGATCGATGATGCGGTCGTGCAGAAACGGGCCGCGGTCGTTGATGCGCACGACGACGCTGCTGCCGTCGTGCACGCTCGTCACCCGCGCGTAACTGGGGATGGGCAAGGTGGGATGCGCGGCGCTCATCGCGAACATGTCGTAGGGTTCTCCGCTCGCCGTGCGGTTGCCTTGGAACTGCCGACCGTACCAGGAGGCGATGCCGCGCTGCTGAAATGGAGCGTCACTCGTGTCCGGCGTATACGTGCGGCCCAAGGCGACATAGGGACGGTTGGCATGCGCACTGAGCGGTTCTTCGCGCGGCAGCGCGTCGGGCGTCTTTGCAAGTCCGGGCGGAACATGCTCGGGCGGACCGTCGTCGGCGTAGTAGTGCGGGCTTTTCGTTGCGCATGCACTCAGCAACAGGACCGCGAGAACCGCTGCGCTGCGCAAGGTCTTAGCTTTGCACCAGCTTGCGGTGGCGCTGAATCGTCATGAGCATGCCGCAGGCCATTCCGATCGTGACGAGCGCGGTACCGCCGTAACTGATGAGCGGGAGCGGAACTCCGACGACCGGCAATATGCCGCTGACCATCGCCATGTTCACGAACGCATAGGTGAACAAAATCATGGCCAAAGAAGCCGCGAGCAAGCGCGAAAAAGGCGTAGCCGCGTGTCCGGCGATGGTCAGTGCGCGCGCAACGAGCGCCAGAAACAGCACGATCAGCACGAGGTTGCCGATCAAACCGAACTCCTCGGAATACACGGCGAAGATAAAGTCGGTCGTGCGTTCAGGGATGAACTCCAGGTGCGTCTGGGTTCCCTGCATCCATCCCTTGCCGAAGACGCCTCCCGAGCCAATCGCGATCATCGACTGCAGCGTGTGGAACCCCTTGCCCAGCGGATCGGACATCGGATCGAGCAAAGTGAGGATGCGGGCGCGCTGATAGTCGTGCAGCACCGACCAGACCACCGGCAGCGCCGCCAAAATGCCGGCCACGAGGCCAAGGAGCCAACGCCAGGGAAGACCGGCGAAAAAGATCACGAAAAAGCCGGCCGCCAGCACGAGCAACGCGGTCCCCAGATCGGGCTGACGGGCAATGAGCGCGACCGGAATGAGCACCAGCACGATGGCAAACAGAAAGTCGATCGAGCGCAGCGTCCCGGCGCGCCGGTCAAAGTACCAGGCAAGCATCAAGGGTACACCCAGCTTCATGATTTCGGCCGGTTGCACGCGCGTGAAGCCGATGTCGAGCCAGCGCTGCGCGCCCTTGACCGATACGCCGATGACCAAAACGCCCACGAGCGCGAGCAGCCCGACGCCATAGACCGGAACGGCCATGCGCGTGAGCACCCGCGGCGGCAGGCTTGCAAACGCGAGCATGACCAAAGCGGCCAGGAGAAAGTTGCGCAGCTGTCCGGAAAAATTGCCGGGATGATCGGACGCGGCCGAGTACAGCGTGATGAGCCCCACGAGCGACAGGGCGCCCAGGGTGGCGAGCAGCGCCGGATCGAGCGAGCTGGCAAAGGCGCGCAGACGCAGTCGCAGGCCGGCGGGGGCGTTCACGATCAGTTGCCGCCGCTCGATACGCTGCTAGCGGCCACTGCGGTCTTGTGCGCCGCCGGAGCAAGGGCGGTCGGCTCGGCCGCGTGCACATTTTGCGGGGCCGCGGGCTCCTTGCCCAGCAGGTAGTAGTCCATCACCTGGCGAGCGATCGGAGCAGCGGCCAGCGCGCCCCAGCCGCCGTTTTCCACGAGCAGGGCGAGCGCGATCTTCGGCTGAACGCCGCGCTCCGCCGGCGCAAACGCGATGAACAAGGAGTGGTCGCGGTGGCGCTCCTCGACGTGGCGCTCGTCATACTTTTCGTTTTGGCCGATGCCAACGACCTGCGCAGTTCCGGTCTTGCCGGCTGTCTTGTAGGTACTGCCGACAAACGCCGCGTATGCCGTACCCGAGGGGTCGGTCGTCACTCCGACCATGGCGTCGCGCACGAACGCCACGTTTTCCGGGCGCAGGGCAATGCGCCGCGTCTCGGATGTGACCGTGAATGTGCGCGCGCCCGTGCGCGAATCTTCAATCGCCTTGACCAGATGCGGCTTCATGACGGCACCATCGTTAGCGAGCGTAGCGGTGGCCTGCGCCAGCTGGATGAGCGTAAAGGCGTTTTTGCCCTGACCGATGCCGATGGAGATGGTCTCGCCGCCAAACCACTTCTGGTGAAAGCGCCGCTCGTTCCACTCCGTGGAAGGCAAAACCCCCGGCACTTCGCCCTCCATGTCAATGCCCGTAAGATCGCCGAAGCCAAACGGCTTCATGAAATCGTGTATGGCGTCGACGCCCAAATCGTTGGCAAGCGCGTAATAGTAAACGTCGCTTGAGACAACGATGGACTTGTGCAAGTCCACCACCCCGTGTCCTCCCTTAGGCCCGCCTTCGCGAAACAGATGGCCACCGTAGGAGTAAAAGCCCGGGTCGAAGGTAACGCTTTCGGGATGGCGCTTGCCCAGCTCGAGGGCGGCTAGCGCCAAAAACGGCTTGTAGGTCGAGCCGATGGGGTAGGTGCCGCGCAGGGCACGGTTGAGCAGGGGCTTGTCGATGGAGTTGTTGAGCGCATCCCAGTTCACCGGGTCGATTCCTTCGACGAAAAGGTTCGGATCGAAGGTGGGTTTGGACACGAAGGCCAGAATGTCGCCGGTTTCCGGTTCAATGGCGATAAGGGCCCCGCGCCGATCGCCGAAGGCGCGCTCGACAATCTCTTGCAACCGGATGTCGACCGACAGAATCAGGTTGTCGCCCGGCACGGAGGGCGTTCTCGTGAGCGTGCGCACCGGGTGCCCGCCCGCGGTAATCTCGACTTGCTCGATGCCGGTGGTGCCGTGCAGCTGCTCCTCGTAGCTCGACTCCACGCCGATTTTGCCGATGTAATCGGTGCCGTTGTAGTTGTTCGGGTCGGCGAAGCCGTCGATGCGCTCCTCGTCCTTGGCGCTCACGCGACCGATATAGCCCAGCAAGTGCGAAGCGGTTTCTCCCAGCGGGTACTGGCGAAAGAGCCGGGCACGCAGCTCCACCCCCGGGAAGCGGTAGCGCTGCGCGGCGAAGCGCGCGACTTCCTCGTCGCTCAAGCGGGTGCGGATGGGCACCGAGTCCAGATGCTTGTAGTCCTCGAGCATCTTGTGAAATCGCCGGCGCTCGCGCGCCGAGATTTCGATGACCGTGGAGAGCTCATCGATCGCGCCATCGAGATCTCCGACCTTTGCCGGTTCGATCTCCAGGGTGTAGGCCGAATAATTCTTGGCGATGATGATGCCGTTGCGGTCCTTGATCAGACCGCGGTTGGCCGTCACCGGCACGAGCGCGATGCGGTTTTGTTCGGCGCGCGCCAGAAATTCCCCGTGGCGTATGACCTGCAGCCATGCCAGACGCAGGCAAAGCACCAGAAATCCCAGCGCCACCAAAACCGAGGCCGACACCAGACGCTCGCGAAATTGCGAGACCTCTCGTTCGGGGTTGCGCAACGGCTTCATGCGTCTTTCCTACGCGGGCACGGGCGGCCAGCCGCATTCTAATCGGCCCGCAAGCCGGTCGATCCGCGCGCCAGAGGGCCAAGGCGGGCGGATTGCGCGCGATCAGATCCGGCATCGGGGCCCTGTGCAATCATTGCCTTGCGTCCCATCGGGGGCCGGCGCCCTCGCCTGTGCCCGGGGCGCTCAATCCTAGCCAGAGGGGGGCTTCCAAATGAGCGATCACCAAAGCGGCGCACCGGCACCCGAAGGGGCGCATGGGCCCCGGCCGGCCTCGGGCGGGGCGGCGCCGGCCCACCCGGCAAAGCGTCGGGAGCCATTGCCCTGGCACCGCCCCAAGGAGCTCGAGGACGACCCGCTGGCGCAGGAGCGCGTGCAGGCCATTCTCCGCGGACCCAGCTATCGGCTTGCCGACGAGGACGTCGATTTCTTGGCGCGCGACGATCTGCGGGGACTGCGCCTGCAGCTCGACTACTACAAGACGCAACTGCAGCTCGAGCGGCGCGGGGTGGAGCACACGATCGTCATCTTTGGCAGCACCCGCATCGCGGAGCCGGCGGCGGCGCGCCGCGCGCTGCAACGGCTGCAGGAGCGATCCGATGCGCTACGCGGCGCCGACGCGCAGACGCAAGAGCGCTTCGAGCGCGAGCTTGCCGCGGCCGAGCGCATCCATGCCAAGAGCCATTACTACGAGGTCGCGCGCGATCTCGGCCGGCGCATTGCGCAGGCCGGCAACGGCCCCGAAGACACACGGGTCATGGTCATGACCGGCGGCGGGCCCGGCATCATGGAAGCCGCCAATCGCGGCGCGTTTGATGTTGGCGCACAGTCGATCGGCCTGAATATCGCGCTGCCGCACGAGCAGTACCCCAACCCCTACATCACGCCGGAGCTATGCCTGCGCTTTCACTACTTTGCGCTGCGCAAGCTGCACTTCATGCTGCGCGCCCGCGCCTTGGTCGCATTTCCGGGAGGCTACGGTACCTTCGATGAGCTCTTCGAGACGCTGACCCTGATCCAGACGCGCAAGATCAGCCCCGTGCCAGTCGTCCTCGTGGGCAGGGACTACTGGCGCCGTGCCTTCGACGTGGATTTCTTAGTCGACGAGGGCGTGATCGCGACCGAGGACCGCGACTTGTTCTGGTACGCGGAGACGGCCGCCGAGATCTGGGAGAGCATATTGCACTGGCACCAAAGCAACGGCACGCCGCTGTACCCGAGCGCGAGCCGCGAATCGGCGTCGGCGCGCCCGCGGTGAAGATCGCCTTCCACGGGGCCGACCGCACGGTGACGGGTTCGTGCCACCTCGTCGAATGTGCCGGGGTTCGCCTGCTCGTGGACTGCGGTCTGGTGCAGGGCGAAGGCGAGACCGAGGAGCGCAATCGCCAGCCCTTCGGTTTTGCCCCTGCGGACATCGATTTCGTGCTGCTCACGCACGCGCACCTGGATCACTGCGGGCGGCTGCCACTGCTGGCCAAACGGGGTTTCCGTGGCGAGATCGTCGCAACCGCGGCCACACGCGAGTTGGCGCGGGTCGTCATGCTCGATGCGGCCCACCTGCAAGAAGAGGAGCTCCGCCGCAATCAGCGCCGCCGGCCGCACCGGTCTGCCGCGCGCACCGAGGCGGAGGCCGACGCGCTCTACACCGTACTCGATGCGCTCAATTGCCTGGATCGGTTCGGGCGCGCCCCGACTTACGGGCAGGCGCTCGAGCTCGCGCCGGGCGTGCGGGTCACGTTTTTCGATGCCGGCCACATCCTGGGCTCGGCGAGCCTGTACCTGGAACTCGAAGAGGACGGCGGCCGGCGAACGGTTACCTTCTCCGGTGACCTGGGCAACCGGGGCCGGCCGCTGTTGCGCGCGCCCGTCGCGCCGCCGGCTTCCGACATCGCCGTGGT
>Ga0187769_10002662_pt1 | contig 10507 bp, 8 predicted proteins | sample 0116_SJ02_MP02_1_FD_133140 | JGI IMG/M metagenome (GOLD analysis project Ga0187769, IMG submission 133140) | Tropical peat soil microbial communities from peatlands in Department of Meta, Colombia - 0116_SJ02_MP02_10_MG | ecosystem: Environmental > Terrestrial > Soil > Wetlands > Peat | place... | reverse complement strand
GTCATTTGAAATTGGAATTTGGAGGTTATTTGGGGTTTGGATATTGGGATTTGGAATCTTACTGCCGTGTTTAGAACTTGACCATGTTGGAAGAAGCAACAGGAAAAGGTGAAAAGCGGAGGATTGGCTTGTTTGGAGGCACCTTCAATCCCATTCATCTGGGTCACCTCAGGGGTGCCGAAGAAATTTGGGAATCATTCCAGCTCGAGGAGGTAATCTTCATTCCTTCTTCTATCCCCCCCCATAAGGTGACAGAAAGAGTCATCGAGGCGAAGCACCGGCTGGAGATGGTGAGGTTGGCGACCTCAAAGAATCGCCATTTTTCCACCAGTGACGTCGAACTTTCAAGGCCCGGAAAATCTTACTCCGTCGATACCATTCGATTTTTCCGAGAGAGAAGCCAGGAGGCTCCTTTCTTCATCCTGGGCAGCGACGCCTTTGTGGAGATTGAGACGTGGAAAGAATTTCAAAATCTCTTTTCTCTTTGCGACCTTATCGTAATGACTCGGCCCGGATCTCAAAAAAATAGCTCGTCCTCTACCCTCCCAGGAGGCCTAACCCCAAGCTTCCGATATGACTCTGGAGAGAAAGCCTGGATCCATCTCTCGGGGCACCGGCTCTATTTTAAGGAAATCTCGTTTCTCGACATCTCCTCTACTAAGGTCAGGGAATTGATTGAAAAAGGACGGTCTGTCAGGTATCTGATTCCGGCCGAGGTGGAGGCTTACATCCGAGAGCACGGGCTTTATGATAGGAACCTGTGATTCTCAAAATGGTTTTTTTCATCATTTTTTATTTGTCAACTGGATTTTTTCTGGTATAATGCTACACTCAAAATCATGCTTCAGGAGGATATGACCACCGACTCGAAAACAAAGTCTTTGCTCTGCCTGAAGGCGGCGCTTGAAAAGAAGGCCTTGGACCCGGTTCTTCTCGAGCTGAAAGGGAGCACCTCTTTTACGGACTATTTTCTACTCTGCAGCGGCAAATCGGATCGTCAAGTTCAGGCCATTGCCCAGGGAATTGAAGAAACCCTCAAGAAAAATGGGATTCGACCTCTTGGTCAGGAGGGAATGACCGGGGGAAAATGGGTTTTGATGGACTACGAGGATGTGGTGGTTCATATCTTTCTCGAACCTGTGAGAAAATTCTACGATTTGGAAGGGCTTTGGATCGACGTCCCCCGAATTGATCCCCAAAGAGGAGGAAGCATTGGCTAAGAGAAAGGTTAGGCCCAAGGTGAAATCCAAAGTGAAGCCCCGAGTGAAAGTTCAGACGTATCAGCATAAGGGGCCGGATAAACTCGACCAAAAGACGATTGCGAGGTTCAAGAAGATTCTCCTCAAGGAGCGAGAGCAGATCGTCGGTGAAGTCAAACAGATCGTTGAATCTTCGAAGGAAATGGGTCAGGATGGTATTCAGGACATTGGAGATGAGGCGGCCAATATTTATAACAAACAAATCCTGCTCAGCTTAAATGAGAACGAGCGACTGAGGCTCAAAGAGGTGGACGAGTCGCTGGATCGTATTGAGAACGGGACCTACGGGATCTGCGAAGAATGCGGAGGTCCTATCAGTATGAAACGACTCGAGGTTCGCCCTGTGGCAAAATATTGCGTCCCATGCTTAACCAAACTGGAAAAGGGAAAGTTATAGACGATGTCAATTAAACTTTTATTGGGCTTCCTCTTTATTGTGATGGTTTTCTTTCTGTGGCTGTCATTCGATAACCCTATGGGTGTGGGAGAATTCCGCTTTTTTGGGAAAATCATTTCTACGAATCTTTCTACCCTTATGATCTCCTCCTTTGTATTGGGTGCGATGCTGGTCTTTATCGGCACCCTGGCTCGGGACGCCAAGCGGGCCATCGAGGATTATCTGAAATCTCGCCAAAGAAGAAAGGGGGAATCGCTCAAGGAGGAACTGAATAAGGGAATGGATGTTTTTCTTCGGGGGGATTTGGCCAAGGCCAAGGCCCACTTCATCGAGGTGCTAAAAAGAGACCCCATGCAGATCGATCTCTATCTCCGGCTTTCGGAAATCGCTCTCCAGGAGGGCCATGATCAGGATGCCCTTCATTGGTTGGGAAGGGCGGAGCTGATCGATATGCGGAACATAGATATCCTCATCCGTCAGGCAGGGGTGTACCAGCGTATGAAGCGGTTCGACGAGGCCATTCGGGCTTTGAATCGGGCCATCGGTTTGGATGAGGCCAGCCTCAAAGGGCAAAAAAGCTTGAGGCAGATCTACCTGGATAGCAGAAGGTGGGAGGAAGCGATCCGAATCCAGAGATCCATTCTCAAATTTACAAGAGGGAAACAGGCAGAGGAGGAGGAGACCCTTTTTTATCTGGGGTTGAAATACGAGCGTGCTAAAGATCTTTTGAGCCGCGGGGGGGAACAGAATCTGGAGAATGCCCTCAAAGAGGTAAAGGAGATCGTTCGCGAAAGAAAGACGTTCCAGCCCGGATTTGTGCTTCTGGGCGATATCTACCTCCGAATGGGAAGATGGGCCTCTGCCGGCAAGGTCTGGGGGAAAAGTTTCACCCGATTCAAATCCATCGTTTTTATCCTTCGCCTGGAAGAGCTTTATCTTGACCGTGAGGATCCGAGCACCCTCCTCCGCATCTACCAAAGAGTACTTGAACGCGATCCCGAGAATTGGGTGCTCGCCTTCTTCTATGCCAAACTCTGTTTGAGGCTGGAAATGTTGGACGAGGCTCTTGAAGAAATCAACGAAATTAGTTTTCGGGTAAAGGATTTCCCGGCCCTTCACAGGCTTCTCGCGGAGATCTACCTTCACAAGAAAGACTTCGGTCGTGCAGCCCAAGAATTTGAAAGGACGTTCGAATTGAGCGGGACTTCCCACCTTTCGTTCTTTTGCACCACCTGCGAAAGGGAATCAAAAGAGTGGATTGCCTACTGCCCCCAATGTCATCAGTGGAGCACCTATACAATCAAGGGAGCCGAGGAAGCGATCTCCTTGCCTTCGCCATCTTTTTCCTGAAAGGGTTTGCCTCCCATTGTAATTTTCTACATTCCACTCAACCATTACGTCTGTTCTGCCTATGCACGCGGGCCGGCAGATAGGTATAAACCGGGATGAATCATGAGATTGCGATCAACACTCTTCCAGTTCTTTCTTCCCCCGCAATGTCCCTGTTGCGAAAGATTTTCGGAAGAGGGTAAGCAAGGGTTCTGCTCGAATTGTCTTTCCCAGATCCGCTGGATCGAACCTCCCTTTTGTTCAATTTGTGGAATTCCTTTTATCTCTCGAGAGGTTGAAACCCATCCTTGTGGTGCTTGTGTGACCCACAGAAAATATTTTACGATAGCCAGGGCTTTGGGAGCCTTCGAAGGCTCCCTTCAGGAGGCCATCCATCGTTGGAAATATCAGGGAAAGACTTACCTCACTCCTTTTTTTGCAAGTTGGATGGCCGAAGGGTTGAATCGTTATTGGGAACCCGGTTCTCTCGACCTTCTGATCCCTGTCCCGTTGCACACCCGGCGATTAAGGGAAAGAGGGTTCAATCAAGCCCTCCTCCTCGCGAAGGACTTAAGCCGTCGGACAGGAATTCCTTACCGTAAGACGATCCTTCAAAAGAAGAAATCCACCGTTCCTCAAGTGAATCTCAGTGGTGCAAAAAGGGAGAAGGGGTTGAGGGGGGCTTTCCATGTTATCGAGAAGGAAGAGCTATCGGGACTGTCGGTTCTTTTGATCGATGACGTTTACACCACCGGAGCTACGGTCAACGAATGCTCAAAGGTTTTGCTGAAAGGGGGAGCAGAAAGAGTAGATGTTCTCACCTTGGCCCATGCTCTCAGGAAATCTTAGAACTCAAATACTAATGTCAAAATCCCTGCCTAGCGGCAGGCAGACAAATTCCAAATGAATGCTAAAGTCCAAAATCCAAAATGGTCATTCCGTTCTTCCTTATTTGTTTGAAATTGATTTACATTCGGTTCATCACTTCGTGCGAGCTTTGGAATTCATTTGACATTTGAACTTTGTCATTTGACATTAGAATTGGCCCGGATATGTCCGCGATGGAACAAGGTATTCAAGAGAATAAACAAAATGTGAATATGCATAGGAGAAGATGGATCCTTCTCTGGATATTGATTCCGATCATTCTCGTCGGAACATTCACTCTTTTGTCCATCCATTATCTCCTCGACCCTAACATTTACCGGAATGTCCTTCAGAAATCCCTGACGGCCGCCCTGGACAGAGAAGTTTCCATCGGGAAGGCAAAAATAAATTTATGGGGAGGAGTCGGAATTTCCTTCGAAGACTTCCGAGTCAGGGATCGCTCCCTGGCCTTCGATCTTTTCCAGTCCAAGAGGCTGGTCCTAAGACCTAAGCTTCTCCCTCTTCTCAAGAAAGAGATGAAATGGAAACGAATTGTCGTGGATCAGCCGACGCTCCATATCATCAGGGACAGAAACGGTCGATTCAATGTCTTCTCCGGCGGTCTTTCGGCCGGTCCAAAACCAAAGGAAACACGAGAAAAGATGTTTGAGGTCCTTGCCTCTCTCGCCGGAGTTTCTTTAAGCCTCCGAGACGGTGTGATCTCTTTTTCAGATGAGAGCCTGGGCGATGCACCCTTGAAAACCAAGGTACGGTCTTTCAATTTTAAACTCTCAAGAGTCTCCTACCACAAAGCCTTTCCGTTTCGAATCGATGGGAAGATCCTTCATTCCGAAAAGGAAGGCCAGTTTTCCATCAACGGGACAATTCAAAATATTCCTGAAGATCTGGATTTTTCAAAAACAAAGGTGGAGGCGGAGGCGAAGATGAAAGGGATTGAAACGCTTCATTTCTGGCCTTATCTTAAAACAATGCTTCCTATGAAAACGATTTCAGGAGTTCTCGACCTGAATGCCCATTTCCAGGGAGAATTCCATGGACCCTTCAAGACCTCTGCGGAAATCACGATGAGAGATGTCCTCTTCGACTATCCCCAGGTGTTTTCGTTCATTTTGAAGCCGGAATGGATGAACCTCAACTTCGAGGCCGAATATGATACAAAAAATTTTAAGATTCCCCGGTTCTTTATTGAGTTGCCGGAGATAGGGATCAAGGCCAAGGGAAGGATTTATGATATCGGGTCGAAAGAGATGGGAATGGAAGCCGAAGCATCCACCAGCCCCTTCGATATCGCAGATGGAAAGAAATTCATCCCTTTCCGAATCATCACTCCAGATGTCTCGGACCGTCTTTTCCGGTCGGAAGGAAAGGGTTCTTTTCAGGCGGTCTCCATCAAGCTTTCGGGCAAGATGCCAGAGATTGATCACTGTGATCAGCTTGCGAACGCTCATGTCCTCTCCGTTGAGGCGAAGCTCGACGGGGCCCAGTTGAAGCTTCCCTGGGACTTTCCGCCTCTTGAAAATCTTAAAGGCCGCCTCCTCTTTCAAAAAGGCGACCTTCGTCTGAAAGGGGTCGAAGGAAAAATCTTTCATTCCACCCTGGAAAGGGTCAACGCCACTTTCTATGAGCTTCTGCACATCCCGACCCTTCAAATCGAGTGCCAGGGTAAACTCGATTTGACGGATCTCCCTTCTCTGGCCAAGAATGAAGGGATTCCCGAAGAATTCAGCCGGACCCTTTCATCCGTCCACAATCTTTCTGGAGAAGCCCGGTATTCCCTTTCTGCCAAAGGACTCCTGAAGCCACCCATCCGTTTTGAGCACCATGGGGTCTATCATCTTTCAAACGCCCGATTCACTCATCAACAAATCCCATTCCCCATTCGAATCGAAGAGGGACGAATAGAACTTTCCCACGATGACCTCCGATGGTCAGAAGCGCAGGTTGAGTTCGGTAACTCTTCTCTAACGATGGCCGGCCTTTGGGGACACGGAGAGAAGGAGCACGCTCTCGAGATCATGGCCAAAGGTAGAATGGATCTCAAGAATCTTTTCGCCCTCCTTCAAACTCCGTTGTTTCCTGAGGAAGTTCAATCGAAAACAAAAGACGTTGAATCCCTTTCAGGAACAAGCCAAATCTTATTCAAGGGGAAGACGCTTCCTGGAATTTCCCGCTTCTCTTATGAAGGGGAATTTTTCCCAAGAGAAGCTTCACTCCTGCAAAAGGGAAATCCTGTCCCTGTCGTCTTTAGGGAGGGAGGAGTCTCATTTTCCAACCTGGGGATGAGTTTTTCTAAGGCGAAGATCGAATCGGGTCATTCCTTTCTGACCATGGACGGATTTATGAGAGAAGGAGATGTAAGCCTCTCTACATGGGGTTCGATCGACCTAAAGCAATTGTTCTCGCTCATCCAGTCCCCCCTTTTCCCAGATCCGATTCGGTCCCAGGTAGACGGGATTCAAGAACTCAGCGGTTGGGCAGAGGTTCGTTTGAAATGGATAGGAAAGACGGAAAAATGGATGAGCGCCTTGAGGAATGGGGAGATCCGATTGAAAGGGGTAAACGTTCAGCATCGAGAGATTCCCGTTTCCCTGTCCCATATTGAGGGATTCTTTTCCATAACCCCCGAGCAGATTCGATTCGATCAGTTAAAGGGAAGGTTGGGAGATTCGCCCCTCACCCTTTCGGGCATCCTTTTCCGGGGCTCGTCTTCTTCGCCTATTTCTTCCCAGAAGGTCGAAAAAGGCTCAGGCCTGACGGAGGGCAGGCGGTGCTCCTTTCAGATCTCCTCTCCGGAACTGGACCTCGATCCGCTCTTCGCCAAAAAAGAGAAAACCTCCCCCATCTCTTTTGAAACGGTAAGAGACTGGCTTTCCGATTGGTCGATCGATGGCAAGATACAGATCAATAAAGGGAGATTCCGCAGCCTTCATTTTCAAGACCTGAAGGGAGAGATGAAGACGACCGATGGAGCATTGTTTATCCGTCCGGTCCAGTTAAAATCGGATGGAGGCGACTTCTGGGGTGAGGGATGGATAAAGCCGACGGAAAAGGGGATAAGCTTTGAGATCGAACCCCGTTTCTCCAATATGGAAGCCAAGGCTTTTATTCGGACTCTTTTCCAGAAAGGGGAAGAGGAAAGGGTAATCGTCACCGGGAGGGTTCACGTCGACAAGGTGGAGTTGAAAGGCGAAGGGAAGAATTTCCAACAAGTGAAGGAATCCCTCACGGGGGGGTTGAGGTTTGAGATCGAGAACGGTGTCATTCAAAAGTTTAACATCCTCTCCAAAATTTTCTCTATCCTGAATGTCTCGCAGTTGCTCAAAGGCAGATTCCCGGATTTGGCAACGAAAGGACTTCCTTTTCATCAGATCCTGGCGAACTTTCATGTGAAGGACGGGGTGGCCACGACAGACGATTTTCTGGTGGATAGCGATGCCATGAGGATCACCCTGATTGGGAAGATCGACCTGGGGAAGAACGTCATCAATGCGAGGATCGGAGTTCATCCTTTGGTGACGATTGACACGATATTAAGAAGCGTCCCCATTGCCGGTTATATTCTTACGGGTGAGGACAAAGGTTTCATCTCCTATTTTTACGAGGTGAAAGGAAACCTGGATGACCCAAAGATCGAGGCCATTCCACTCAGAACCATCGAAGAGCCTTCCTGGGGAGTCATCAAGCGCTTGCTGCTGACACCTTTGAGACCCTTCCAAAAGGCCCTGCCGTCCAATAACGATGAGAAAAATAACTGACTGTCCTAGTGTAGTGCGTCCAACACTTCTTTACATAAGTTCAGAAGCTGTCATTCCTGCGAAAGCAGGAATCCAGTCTTTTCAGCAGGTTCTGGACTCCGGCTTTCGCCGGAGTGACATCGCTTTGCGTTAATAATCCAACAGGTTTTCTATAGCCCTAACTTATCCAATGAATTTCTGAGACCCGACACTAGGTTAAATAGTTGAAAAACTGCGTTTGAAAGTTTTTTTCAGAAATTAACTTTTTTTCTTGACAAATAACAATATATTGTTGTAAGAATCTCATAATATACTAGATATAGCCCTCCGAAAGTCTTTTTACCTATCTACCATAAGATAAAAGGTGAGATAAAATGGCAGCCGTAATCGAAATGAAAGGGGATCGCCAGAATCTTAGAGAAGAAGCGGAGACCACAGACATGGCCCTCTTCGTCCGCACCTCGGATGAAGCGATGTTGGGCTGGGATCGGCAGAGAATTGTTGACGCCCTCATGCGTGAGACCTACGTGGATTTCGATACAGCGAGGGAGATCGCCCGGGAGGTGGAGGAGTTAATTGCGACCTCCAGGATCAAAATGATCACTTCCCCGCTTATCCGCGAACTCGTGGACACCAAGCTGGTTGAAAGAGGACTCGAGCAGGCCCGTAAGATGCACACCCGTTTGGGAATGCCTCTGTATGATGTCGATCAGCTCATCCTCCACCCCAACAAAGAAAATGCCAATGTCCCTCACGGGCCTGAAGCCACCAACCTCACTTTAGCTGAGAGGATCAAAAAAGAATATGCCCTGCTCACTGTCTTCTCTCAGGAGATTGCCGATGCTCACATGCGTGGGGATATTCATCTCCACGATCTGGGTTTTATCGATCGGCCCTATTGCAGCGGTCAATCCCTTGAATACATCAAGCGCTTCGGCCTGAGCCTTCCCAACTCAATCGCGACGGCCAAGCCTGCCAAGCATCCTGAAGTGTTGCTCGCCCACATGGTGAAATTCGCCGCAGCCCTTCAAAGTCATTTTGCTGGCGCGATTGGTTGGGATTCTATCAATCTCTTTTTCGCACCCTATCTAGTCGGGATGTCGGACCAAGAGATGGAACAACTGGCCCAGATGATGATCTTTGAATTTTCCCAACAAGCCGTGGCCAGAGGTGGACAGGCTATCTTCACTGACCTCAATCTTTATTGGGAGATCCCCAAACATTTTGAAAGTGTCCCTGCCATCGGACCGGGTGGGGAATTTACAGGAAAGACCTACAGCGATTACTTGGAAGAGTCCCAGCGTTTTGCGAAGGCGCTCTTTGACGTTTATCAAGAAGGAGACGGGTCCGGAAGGCCTTTCTTCTTCCCGAAACCACTAGTTCACATTACAGAGAAGTTCTTTCAAACCCCCGGTCATACGGATTTTCTTTACCACATCTGTGATGTCGCTTCCGAAAAGGGGAATACCTATTTCGTCTTCGACCGTGGGGAGACGGCCAAAATCTCCGAATGCTGCCGTCTTAGCTTTAAACTGGACCAGACAGACCTCGAAGATGCCAAGCACCCTTGGAAAATGCGATACTGCGCCCTCCAGAACGTCACGCTCAATCTTCCAAGAATCGCTTACCTGGCGAAAGGGGAAGACTCTAAACTCTTTTCTAAGATTTCGGAGTTTGTTGAAATGGCGGTAAAGGCCCATCTGGAGAAGAAGCTCTTTATTGAAAAACTTCTCTCCTTAGGGGAAAAGGGACCTCTGGCGTTGCTGGCCATGGATCGAGATGGATCTCCCTATTTAAGGATGCACCGTGCTAGCTTCCTGGTGGGTATGGTGGGGCTCAATGAGCTGGTCCAAATTCATACCGGGCAAGAGATGCACCAATCCAAGCAGGCCTTTAAATTCGGCCTCAAGGTGATTGCGCATATGAAATTATTGGTGGATAAGTTCAGCCAACGCTGTGGAATGCGTTTTGTTCTGGAACAGACGCCCGCAGAATCCACAGCCTACCGATTTGCCAAATTAGACCTTAAATTTCACTCTCCCAGATCAGGACATATTGTAAAAGGCGATATCTCAAAAGGAGAGGTCTATTACACGAATTCGACCTACTTGAACAATGCTGCCGTGTTAAACCCGATCGAGCGCGTCAGGCAAGAAGGTCTCTTTCATCCTCTGATCGAGGCTGGTGCATTGACTCATATCTGGCTGGGTGAGGCAAGACCTTCGAAGTCATCGCTGGCCAATTTCGTGATCAAAACTTTTCAATTGACGCAAAATGACCAGATTGCTTTTTCTCCAGAGTTTACCGCCTGCAATCGGTGCCATCGGACGAGTCGGGGCCTTCGTCCTTCCTGTACTTATTGCGGGTCCGAGGACGTGGACGGCATTACGCGGATCACCGGTTATTTCACTAAGCTTTCCAGCTGGAATAAAGGGAAGCTTGGAGAACTTCGGGACCGGTATCGTGACCAAACTTTCTTAAAAGAAAGGGGAGAAAGGGTAGCACTGGAAACGGGATAATAATTTTTATGCTGTGCTCATCCCGCTAAGTCCAGAGCGTTAAGGAGGAGGAAATGGGATTTATAAAAATCTTTACGAAAGCGACATGCCCGAAATGCCCTGCCGTCAAAGAGATTGGAAAAGAGTTAAGGAAGGAAGGGCTGCCCGTTTTGAATTACGATTTGGATACGATTGACGGCCTGGCCGAGGCTTCCTTTTACAGCATCCGGTCGGCCCCTTCCATTGTCATCGAGGACGAGGAGGAGAGGGAGGTAATCAGCTGGAGAGGAGTTGTTCCAACTCTCCAGGAAGTGAAGCAGCATTTATACAAAGGTTAATGGTGATCGTGGTGGTGACGGGTGTTGGAAATCACTCCGATCGATTATCTTTTTTTCAACTCGC
>Ga0187769_10002658_pt1 | contig 10512 bp, 11 predicted proteins | sample 0116_SJ02_MP02_1_FD_133140 | JGI IMG/M metagenome (GOLD analysis project Ga0187769, IMG submission 133140) | Tropical peat soil microbial communities from peatlands in Department of Meta, Colombia - 0116_SJ02_MP02_10_MG | ecosystem: Environmental > Terrestrial > Soil > Wetlands > Peat | place... | reverse complement strand
TCACGGCGCGCGCCGGCTATTCGTGCGGTCTTGCCCTTCTCTTGTTCCTCTTCGCGTCGCGGGCGCTGCAAAACGCCGTCGCCGAGGGCGAGACGCGCACCATCACGATGCATCATCTCCACACCGGCGAGGACATCACCATCACCTATAAGCGCGAGGGTCGCTACGATCCGGCCGCGCTTTCCAAGCTGAACTGGTTCCTGCGCGATTGGCGGCGCGGCGAAGCGACCAGCATGGATCCGCGCTTGATCGATCTGGTGTGGGAAGTGCAGCGCGAGGCGGCGCCCAACGAGCCGATCCAGGTCGTGTGCGGCTACCGCTCGCCGCAGACCAACGCCATGCTGCGCCGGCGCAGCGAAGGCGTGGCGCAGTTTTCCCAGCACATTCTCGGGCGCGCCATGGACTTTTACATTCCCGGCATCTCGCTGGAGAAAGTCCGCGAGATCGGACTGCGCCTGCAGCGCGGCGGCGTCGGCTTCTATCCCGAGTCCGGCTCACCATTCGTGCACATGGACATCGCCGGCGTACGGATGTGGCCGCGCATGACGCGCGAGCAGCTGGTGCGCGTGTTCCCCGACGGCCGCACCGTGCAAATTCCGACCGACGGCCGACCGCTGTCCGGCTATGCGCTGGCACTGGCCGATATCCGCCAACAAGGCGGCACCCCGTCCGAAAAATCGCTCGACGCGGCGCGCAATGCCGGCATCGACGTCGATACGGTCTTGGCGAGCAACTCGGCGAGCAGCTTGGCGAGTAATTTGGCGAGCAATGGTCGCCCGGCGGCAAAGCCTGCCAATCCGTTTGCCAAGCTCCTCGGCTTTGGCAGCAAGGATGACGGCGCCGACGCCGTGACGGCGGCGGCCGCTTCACAAGCCGAACTGAAAGCCGTAAGCCTCGCCGGGCTCACGCCGAGCCGCGACGGCAAGCAAGCCAAACCCGCGGGCGCCATCGCCGGTATTGGCGCGAAAGTCGCAAGCGCCGTCGCCAAACTGCCGCTTGTGCACGTCGCCAAGCTGCTGCCTTCCGCCGCCCCCGTTCCCGCGCCAACTCCGGCCCGATCCGCTGAGGCGGCGCAATCCGAGAACCGCGGCACTCTGACGGCCAACCAAATCATTCTCGCCCGCGGCTATTGGGCGGGTCCGCCTGACGGCGCGAACGGCGGCAATCCGCTCGTCGCCGTGCGGCGCAACGCGGCCAATGCCGACGGCGATGCCACCGGCTCGATCAACCCGCGCAGCGACGATCGCTTAAAGCCCGACCTCGCGCTCGCTTATGCCGATGCCGACGCCGATTCCGCCTCACCGGCGCCGACCGGCATCGCCGCGTTGCGCGCCGCTGCCGTCGCGACGCGTGCGGTTTCGGCCGAAACGACGGTCGCCATGAAGCGCGCCGCCGCCGAGGCTGCTTCAGTCGTCGTGACCGCGAGTTCCTCGTCGATGACCGTCATCAAGTCGGGTGCGCATTTCGCCAATCCGTGGCTGCGCGCCGTCGTGCTGTCGCCGAGCGTGCGGCGCTTCCTCACCACGGTTGCGCTCGGCGAGCGCGACTTCCGCTCGCTCGCGGCGCTGATGGTCAAGCCGACGAATGCCGTGATGATGACGTTCGCCGCCGACCCCAATCCCGGACTGACGCAGGATCATTTCTCCGGCGCGGCGATCGTGTTCGTATCGACCGTGAGCTATCAGCCCGCCCCGACCCTGTCCCACACCGCGGCACTGCAGTAACTACTGCATTCTTCCCGCCGCCGCGGGGAGGATGGCTCGGCTACACCATTCCGAGCGCGTGCAGATAGGTCTCCAGAATCGCCTCCTGCTCCTTGCGCTCGTTGATGTCCTGCTTGCGCAACCGCACCACGACGCGCAGCGTCTTGACGTCGAAGCCGTTGCCTTTGGCCTCGGCATAGACGTCGCGGATGTCGTCGGCGATCGTCTTCTTCTCTTCTTCCAGGCGCTCGACGCGCTCGACGAAGGCTTTGAGCTGGTCCTTGGCGAAGCGGCGGGCGGGCTCGGTCTCTTTGGCGGCGGCGGCGGTGGCCATCGGGGTCTCCTCATCGCATGAGCGATGAGGTTTCGAAACTGCGCGGCGTCAGGTCAAGCCGCGGTCGGCTTCATCCACGCTCTGCACAGGATAACGGCGCAAAACGCTAAAGTTCAGTGCTTTTGGCTTGCTTTTTCGAATGCCGCCTTCTGCTCGGGTGTCGCTTGCTTCTGGTTCTTGGCGCGCCATTCGTCATAGGGCATGCCGTAGACGATTTCGCGGCTTTCGTCTTTGGTCATCGCCACGCCTTGGGCGTCGGCGGCGTCCTTCATCCAGTTCGACAGACAGTTGCGGCAGAAGCCGGCCAGATTCATCAGGTCGATGTTCTGCACGTCGGTGCGTGCGCGCAGGTGCTCGACCAGCCGGCGGTAGACGGCGGCTTCGAGCTCGGTGCGGGTATTCTTGTCGATAGCCATGATGGCCTCCGCGGGTTAGCTATAGAAAGATAGAGGCGAAACCGCGCTCTTGCCATATGCCGCCGGGATACCCGATTTGGCCACGCAGAATCGCGACTTGTTCGAATCCCTGTTCCGTGCCGCGGTTGCGGCGGCGCATCCGTCGCACTGCCTGCCGCCGCACCTGCCGGAGCCGCCGACGGACGGCCGCCTGATCGTGCTGGCCGCCGGCAAAGCCGGCGGTTCGCTGGCGGAAGCAGCGGAACGCCACTACCTCGCGCGCATGCCGGCAGACCGGCTCGAGGGTATTGCCGTCACCCGCCACGGCTACGGCCGGCCGACCCGGTATATCCGTATGGTCGAGGCCGGCCATCCGGTACCCGATGCGGCGGGGCTTGCTGGCGCCGAACGCATGCTGGCGCTCGCCGACGCAGCCGCGGCTTCCGATCTCGTTCTGGTGCTTTTATCCGGCGGCGCATCGGCCAATCTGATCGCGCCGGCCGCCGGCCTGACGCTTGAAGACAAGCAGGCGACGACGCGGGCGCTGTTGCGGAGCGGCGCCAATATTGCCGAGATCAATTGCGTACGAAAGCATTTGTCGCGCATCAAGGGTGGCCGGCTCACTCGGCGCGCCGCGCCGGCCCGCGTGGTCACGCTCGCCATTTCTGACGTGCCGGGCGACGACCCGGCGGTAATCGGTTCCGGGCCGACGGTTCCGGATCCGACGACGCTTGCCGACGCCCGCGCTATTGTCGGCAAATACCGGCTCGATCTGCCCCAAGCCGTGAGGCGCGCGCTCGCCGATCCGAACAACGAGTCGCCGAAGGCTAACGATGCGGTTTTTGCCGACACAACTTACCGGATCATCGCCCGGCCGGCCGATGCGCTCGCTGCCGCCCAGACGCAGGTGCGGCAGGAAGGTTATGACTGCATCGTGCTCGGCGACCGGCTGCAAGGCGAGGCGCGCGAGGTCGCCGCCACCCATGCCCGGTTCGCCCGCGAGCAAGCCGCGGCGCATCGCCGCGTCGCGATCCTCTCGGGCGGCGAACTTACGGTGACGCTGCGCGGCGGCGGCCGCGGCGGCCCGAACCAGGAATATGCGCTGGCGCTTGCCATTGAACTTGGCGGCGCCGAGGGCGTTGCCGCGCTCGCCGCCGACACCGACGGCACCGACGGCGGCCGCGGTCGTCCCGACGACCCCGCCGGCGCCTTTATCGACGACACCACCTTGGCGCGGGCTAGGGCTTGCGGCCTCGATCCCGCCGCGTTTCTCGCCGACAACGATTCCACGGGGTTTTTCAACGGCATCGGCGATTTGTTCACGCCCGGTCCGACGTTCACCAACGTCACCGACTTCCGCGCCATCGTCGTTGAGCCATAATGCGGGGAACGGGATCCGGACCGGCAATGCGGCAAGCGACATTCTCTGTTTTACGTCCGGCCCAGCACCGGATTCCCGCGTACGCGGGAATGAGCGGTCTGTGGATGCCGGCTTTCGTGCTCTGCGTGCTGTTTGCCTCCGCGCGCCCGGCCGCGGCCGATTTCCGGCTGTGCAACAACACGGCAAGCCGCGTCGGCGTCGCGGTCGGCTACAAGGACGCCGACGGCTGGACCACCGAAGGCTGGTGGAACTTGCCGGCGCGGACTTGCGAGACCGTGCTCAAGGGCAGCCTGGTCGCGCGTTATTATTATGTCTACGCCATCGATTACGATCACGGCGGCGAATGGATGGGACAGGCCTTTATGTGCACCCGCGACAAGGAGTTCACCATCCGCGGCATCGGCGATTGTCTGGCGCGCGGCTACGATCGCACCGGATTTTTCGAGGTCGACACCGGCGAGCAGCGCGCCTGGACCGTGCAACTCACCGAATCGAGCGAGCAGCCGGCGCAGAAACCGGCGGCCGGCAACCCGGCCAACGCACCGCCGGCGGGAGCGAAGGCGGCGACGCCAGCGCCCGCGGCCGGTCCGGGCGGCAGCAAGACGCCATGAGGCGGCAGCGGCGCACCAAGGTCGTGGCGACGCTCGGTCCGGCCTCGGGCGACCGCGCCGTTATCAGCGCCCTGTTTCAGGCCGGTGCCGACGTGTTCCGCATCAATATGAGCCACACCAGCCACGACCGCATGCGCGAACTGGTCGCCGCCATCCGCGACGTCGAAGCCGAGCATGACCGGCCGATCGGCATCCTGGTCGACCTGCAGGGTCCGAAACTGCGGCTCGGCGCATTCGCCGACGGCGCGGCCGAGATCGACAAGGGCCAGGATTTCACGCTCGATGCCGATCCGGCGCCGGGGAACTCCAGTCGCGTGCAGCTGCCGCATCCGGAAATCTTCGCCGCGATCAGGCCGGGCGACGCGCTCGTCATCGACGACGGCAAGCTTCGTCTGGTGGCGACCGAAGTCGCGCCGCAACGCATCGTCACGGAGGTCGAGGTCGGCGGCAGAATCGCGAACCGCAAGGGCGTCAGCCTGCCCGACACCGTGGTGCCGCTGGCGGCTTTGGCGCCCAAAGACATCGCCGATCTCGAGGCGGCGCTGGATGCCGGCATCGATTGGATCGCGCTGTCGTTCATCCAGCGCCCGGAGGATGTCGCCGAGGCGAAGAAGCTGACGCGCGGCCGCGCCGCGGTGATGGCCAAGATCGAGAAGCCGCAAGCGGTGGCGCGGCTCTCCGACATTCTCGAACTCGCCGACGCGCTGATGGTGGCGCGCGGCGATCTCGGCGTGGAAATGCCGCTGGAAAAAGTGCCCGGCGTGCAAAAGGAAATGACGCGCGCCTGCCGCCGCGCCGGCAAGCCGGTCGTCGTCGCCACCCAGATGCTGGAGTCTATGATTTCGAGCCCGGTGCCGACGCGCGCCGAAGTCTCCGATGTCGCCACCGCGATCTTCGACGGTGCCGACGCCGTCATGCTGTCGGCGGAATCCGCGTCCGGCCAGTACCCGGTCGAAGCGGTGGCGACTATGAACCGCATCGCTGAGGAAGTGGAGGACGACGCGGCCTATTTGCCGTCGCTGCACGTGCTGCGCACGGAGCCTGAGGCAACGGGCGCCGACGCGATAGCGGCGGCTGCACGACAGGTCGCCGAAACACTCGATCTCCCGGCCATCGTATGTTGGACCCGGTCGGGTTCGACCGGACTGCGGATGTCGCGCGAGCGGCCGAAATGCCCGATCGTCGCCATTTCGCCGATCGGGGCCGCCGGGCGCAAATTGTCGGTGGTGTGGGGTATCCATTGCGTCATCGATGAAGACGCCAAAGATCAGGACGACATGGTCGAGCGCGCCGGCCGCATCGCCTTTCGCGAACGTTTCGCCCAAGCCGGCCAGCGCATCATCATCGTCGCCGGTGTGCCGCTCGGTACGCCGGGCGCGACCAACATGATGCGGATCGCTTATGTCGGGGACGATAAGGTCGGCGAATAGGCAATGGCGAATAGCGAATGGGGAATGATTTGCACCTCAATTCGCCGCTCGTCATCCGCCATTCGCGATCAGTTCCTCAATCTCCGCAATCACCCGTTCCTTCGCCGCGTGATGCACCATGTGGCCGATGCCTGGGATGACGACAAGCTTCGCGGCCGGTACGGCGGCGGCAAAGGCGATGGCGTGCTGGCGCGGCGGCACGACGAGATCGCAGTCGCCGGTGATGACGATGGTCGGTGCCGTGAGCGTGGCGTAGCGTGCGATCTGGGAAGGCAGGTTTTGCGCAAGATCGGCAACGTCGTGGGCATTGGCGAGAAAGACGCGGGGCCGCAGCAAGAGCAGCGCGGCCGCGCGGCTGAGATAGCGCCGCGGCGGCCACTGCGGCAAAAACGCCGAGGCAATACCGGGACCGATGGCGAAGAGACTGAGCGGCAGCGCCCAGGTGCGCGCGAACAGCCAGCCGGCAACCGGCGTTGCCAGCGCCGTATAGAGCCACGTTATGTGACGGGCGAGCGAATAGAGCGGCGGCGCCAATAGCACCAGACCCGCGGTGTGCTCGGGATAGTCGAGGGCGAAGCGCACCGCGAGCGCCCCGCCCCAGGAATGGCCGATGATGACGGCGCGTTCGACTGACAAGGCGTCGAGGACAGCGCGCAGCACCGCCGCCTGATGGGCCGGCGAACTACCGCGCCGGCCCGTGCGCTCGCTATAGCCGAGTCCGGCGCGGTCGATCAAAATCACGCGGTGGCGGGCAGCGAGACCATCGCCGAGCGCAAGCCGCATGTCCTCGAGATTGCAGCCGGCGCCGTGCAGCAGCACAAGCGGCGGCGCGTTGTTTGGCGCGCCGGCGCCAAGCTCGACCACGTGCTGGCGCAAGCCGTCGATGTCGACCAAGCGCCCGCGCGGCGGGTACGCGCGTTCGATCAGCCTGGCGCCGATGACAGTAATGACGGCGCCGGCCGCGAGAATGACCGCGACGACGACGAGTGTGTGCATTCAGGACCGGATGGTCTGGCCGCTGAGCCAGCGCGCGCCTTGTTCGTACAGCGCGTCGAGATCGGGGCCTTCGAGCCCAGGCATGCCGGTCTTCACCTTATATCCGATCTTGCTCTGCAGATAGGCGAGGTGGCGGTAGCCTTCCGGAAAGCTTTTCAGCAGATCCTGGTCGAGCGACAGCTTGGCCGCCGGATCGACCGGATCGAGCCGGTCTTTCTCGTAGACGAGCCGTTTGAGGACGAGACCCCAACGGCCATCGCGTCTCTCGAAGAAATCGTAGAAGCGACCGGTGCAGACCACGTCGCAAATGACGCCGTCGACGCTGGCGCGCTGCGAAATCGTCATCTTGGTCTGCGCGACCGCGCGGTTGCCGGTAACCTCGACGGCGCTGCCGCCGAGAAAATGCAGAATGCGCACGCCGCGCGCCCAGCCAGCCTCGTTGGCCTTGATGAAGTCCTCGAAGCTGCCCTGAAACCACGTCGCCCACATGCGGCCGTCGGCATGCCAGACAGTGCGGAACTGATCCCACAGCCGCGCGTCGCGCCACACCGCCCAATGTTCCACGAGCTCACGGATGGTGCGTTTATCGTCGTCAATGGTCATGGGTCCGGCTTCCGTCATTGCGAGCCAACGGGCCAGCGCGAAGTTGCGCGGCCCGATGACAGGCTACACGAAGCAATCCGGCGCCGTGAAGCAGCAGTGTAGCCCGGATTGAGCGACCCACCTACGCTCGCAAAAGCGAGCTAAGGCGGGTTTTGAGTCCGCCGAAGCGCGGAGCGCGAAGGCGGAAGCTAAATCTGGGTTGCGGTATGGCGGGTTCCCCCGGATTGCGCGTTGCGCAATCCGGGCTACTGACAGAAAAGCTAGATATCCCGCCCCTCGACCTTCTCGCTCAAGGTCTTGACCACGTCGGGAATGTTTTCGAGATGCGGATCGACGGCAAGGGCCCGCCGGTAAGCGTTAAGCGCGTTCTTGTCATCGCCAATTTCCTGCAGCATCAGGCCGAGCCCGGCCAGCGCGCCGAAATGGCGCGGCTCGCGCTTGAGCACTTCGGCAATGTCGGCGATCGAATGGGCATAATCCTGCTTGAGGTAATAGATTGTAGCGCGGCGGTTCCAGGCTTCGGTATAGGCCGGCTTGATGGCGATGATGGCGTCAAGAAGCTTTAGCGCGAGGTCGAAGTCCTTGTCATCGATCGCGTCTTTCACCCGGCTCATCAAGAGATCGCAGGTGTCGCTGCCGGAAACGATCCAGACCGCCCAGATGCGGTCCTCGATCGCCTTGGCGCTGGCTTCATCAGGCGCGAGCTTGAGCGCGCCAAACAGCGTATCGAGATTATAGCGCTGCGCGCCGCGCTCCGGCGGCGGCAGGTTGACCGGCGGCGTCAGCCACTCGTGCGGCGACTGCGCCAGTGCCGGGCTCGCCAGCACCACGGCGGCAAAGACGGCCGGGAATCGCAGCGTCATGCGCATCAATCTAGTCACCTGCCGTACGGCGGCAAGACTCAACTTTGCGCGATCAATGCGGCGGAAATGGGCAGCCTAGGGTTTTAGGGCTTTAGCCCTGGCGGGCCTTGAAGCGCCGCTGCGTCTTGTTGATGACGTAGACGCGGCCTTTGCGGCGCACCAGGCGATTGTCGCGATGACGGCCACGCAGCGATTTCAGCGAATTGCGCACTTTCATGACGTTGTTCCTTGCATTTGGCGGTTGATTAAGGAGGCGGCTTGCGCTTGTCAATGTCGGCGGGCGTACCGAAATGCGGGAGATTAACGCTTGTTTTCGCTGCGGCTTATTTCGGGCGTCGGCAAGAAAGGGCCGGCCTGTTTCCTGCTCGAGACGGCGGGGCGGCGGCTTTTGCTCGATCTCGGCGAGGGCCCGCCGCCCGGCTGTCTGCCGAACGTCGGCAACATCGGCCGCGTCGATGCGGTCATTTTAAGCCACGGCCACAAGGATCATGTCGGCGGCCTTGCGCTGTTAGGAAAGCTCGGCAATCCGCCGGTCTTTGCCAGCGAAATCGTGGCGGACGGCCTGCCCAAAGGCCTCACGCTACGCACATTACCGGTCGGCGGCAAAGCGGACGCGCTCGGCGTTGCGGTCACGACCGGCCGTAACGGCCACGCGCCGGGCGGTGTGTGGCTGCATTTCGGCGTCGATGATGGCTTCCTTTACACGGGCGACTATTCCGCCGAATCGCCGCTTTACGCCTACGATCCGCCGGCAAAAACCGCGGCAACCGCGCTGATCGACTGCTCCTACGCCGACTACCAAAAGCCGCTCACGCAAGCCTGGAACACGCTCGCCGCGTACCTTGGTCGCGGCCCGCTGTTTCTTCCGGTGCCATCGAACGGCCGCGGGCCGGAAATTGCGCTCGAACTGATGCGCCACGGCGTGGCTGAGATTTATGTCGACGAGGCCATGCAGAATTCGCTGCGCCGGCTTGGCGACGGCGCCCGCATTTCGCTGCGCGAGGGCATCGGCGAGGAGGTCAAACGCCTCGCCGAAGTCGTCAAGCCGATCGAACGCGCGCGCGGCATCATGCTCGCTGCGTCCGGCGACTGCGCCTCTGGCGCGAGCGCGAAACTCGCTGCGCAATTCGAGCCGACGCCCGAGGTGACGATCCTGTTCACCGGCTACGTCAATCCGACCACGCCGGCGGAACGCCTGACCAAGAGCGGGCGCGCGCAGACCATGCGCTGGAACGTACATCCGCGCTTATCCGACACGGTTGCGCTCGTTCGCGTAATAGGTGCCACGACGGTGATCCCGGCTTTCTGCGACCGCGAGAAACTTCCCGCGCTGGCCGCGGCCCTGGCTCCGGCGCGGGTCACCATGGACGGTGAAATTGCAATCTAGGCAGGGGCCTCTCTCAGCGGCGAAAGAGCAGTGAAGGCGTCGGCCGCCATAACAGCCACCCGGTATTTTCCTTAAGCACAAGACACGAATGGCGCTCCTTCCGCAAAGGTGGGATAGCCAGCCCATGACCGATTATGACCATCGTCGCCAGTTGGCGGATGCCTTGAAAGAGCAGGCAGAGTTCTGCGACGAACTGGCTGGTGTCTGCTTTGACGCAGGTCGTGCTGCAGAATTTAAAAGAAGCGCGGACAAGTATAGGACCGCCGCGATTAAGATTCTCGCGGATTGAAGGCCGCCGCCTCAGTTGGCGGCCTCTTTCATTTCTGCTTTGGCACGCGGACGTCTGGAAAATCCAAATTCAAGTTATCCCAGCCGCAAAAACCTGGCCGCACTCACCGCGCCTGCTGGCCGCGCAGCCGCGGATGGCCGATGCCAAGCGGCCTGGCGTCCAAGAGCACGATGGCAAGCCGCGCCGGCGCGCTGCCGCGATTGACCCAGGCGTGATTGGTGCCGCGCTGCACCATGACGTCGCCGGCGCGCAGCGTGACGGTGCTTGCGTCCATCGCCATATCGATCTCGCCCGACAACACCACGATGTAGTCGACGGTCTCGGTCCGGTGCAGTTCCGAAGCGACGCCGGGCGCGAATTCCATGACGATGAAGCGCGACCCGTTCTCCGGCGGCGGCGTGCCGAGGATGCGCGCGCCCATATCTTCGACGGTTTCGCCGACACCGATATCGGCCGGCATCGCGTCGGTGCACCACATCAGCGTCGAGGCGACGCCCTCGCGCGGCGTCTTGGTGTTGGT
>Ga0187769_10002657_pt1 | contig 10513 bp, 9 predicted proteins | sample 0116_SJ02_MP02_1_FD_133140 | JGI IMG/M metagenome (GOLD analysis project Ga0187769, IMG submission 133140) | Tropical peat soil microbial communities from peatlands in Department of Meta, Colombia - 0116_SJ02_MP02_10_MG | ecosystem: Environmental > Terrestrial > Soil > Wetlands > Peat | place... | reverse complement strand
ATGGAGATTCTGCTCGATCCCCGAGTCGCCGACGGCCTGAGAAGAGCTGCAGAGGAGCGCAACACGACGATGGAAGCAGTCGCCTCGCTCGCCATACACTCGTGGCTCCGGCAGCACCAGTACACCTGAAAGCACTGTGGTCTGCAACAGGAGCTGTACGCCCAAGGTAATTCCAATTTCTCTCACCTGTAGCGACAGAGACTTGGACATGCGGTCACCGGGACTTGGTTCTTGCGCCGTCGTAGCTGCGATAGCCTTGGAATAAGTCTCTTTTGACTAGATGAGCTCGAATAATGCTATTTTGGTGCGGCCTCCGGGATTCGGACCCGGGCGAACGGCTGTCTCCTCTCAGCGATTGGGAAGCCGCTATCCTGACCAGGCTGGATCAAGGCCGCGCCACCTTCCCCCTGAATAGAAATACTATAAACGAAGCCGTTTGGACCAAACTCTACGTTGAGTGGTGATCTAATGGCTGAGCTGGCGCCCAGGCTCAAGGAGCTGACACAAGGAGGGTACAAAAGGGCATATCGGCACCATGGCCAACTCCTCAAGACCAGCCTCCACGTATTGGTCGCAGAACTTCTGGACTCGCTGAATGTCCCTTACCGGGAAGACGTTCCCGTTCCAGATTCAGGTTCCACTATCGCCGATTTCATGGTCAACGGGAGATGGGTTTTCATAAATGGGCCTTCTCCTCGGGAACTAGCACGGAAGCTCGGCAAGAATCTGAGGAGATGCGTCTTCATACGCAGGGAGGCGCTCAGAAGCGATTCATTGGACCACGGGATACGCGTACTGAGCCTTGAGGAGTCAGGAGACCTTCAGACGATCTTCCTAGATGACCCTTCTTTCAACTTCGACTACGCACACATTCTCCCGCGATCAGAGAAATGTTCCGTGATGCACGGTCACACGTCCTCAGTTCTCTTAGAAGTGGTCGGACGCCCCATCGATGGCATGGTCGTGGACTTTGGGGTTGCAAAGGAACTCGTCAGGAGCGCGATAAGGAGCCTCGATCACAAGATGTTCATCAACGAAAGGTATGTCATGAAAGTGGACTCAAAGAGTGTCACCCTCAAGTTCAGGACAGTCCACGGGGATTTCGTCATAAAAGCCCCCAAACTAACTACGGTCCTAATGCCCGGAGAAGCAACTGTCGAGAATCTGGCGAGAGAGGTCATCACACGAATCGCCCCTGGCATGCCTTCGAACGTCACTGCAGTCGGCGCCTATGTGTATGAAGGACTCAACAAGGGAAGTCACATCCTGGCGCAGATTCATCAGGACGGTAAGGCCTCACGAAGAGAGCAATAGTCCTACTCTCAGGTGGCATCGACTCGGCAACATGTGCGTACCTCTCAAAGGAGAGGAGAAAACAACTGGCGGTAACCTTCGTATATCACGGCATGGCTCCACGAGAACTGAAGGCTGCCAGAGACATGGGTTTAGCCGCGGGAATCCAGGAACACCGCTTCGTCAGGCTCCCCGACCTCAAGGAGGCAGGCGACATCCATTCAGCCAGCCTTGTCGGCAGGCCGCACGTGTACATCCCGGGGAGAAACGGGATTTTCTATTCGTGGGCGGCGTCTTATGCGGAAGAGGCGGACGCAGATCTGATAGTCGGGGGGCATAACAAAGACGACGTGAAGCTATTCGAGGACGCCTCTTCAAAGTTCTTCCTTCTCCTCCAGCAAGCCATCTGGGCGGGGTCACCGACGCTCAGGAAGAGGAGGACGAGAATAATCCTCCCGCTTTCGGAAATGACAAAGGCTGAAGTAGTGAAACTAGCGTCGTCACTGAAGGTTCCTTTAGGCCTAACGTGGAGTTGTCACCACGGTGGGAGAGACCACTGTTGGGAATGTGAAGGGTGCAGGGCGAGAGTTGCCGCATTTGGCCGAGCAGGAGTATCCGACCCTCTAAGGACCACCGTTAGCTCGGGGAAAATTCAATAAGCACTCGAAAATCTTCAACCCCGCCTTTGCCACCTAAGAACCGCGAACAGTCATCTGGCGCCCTCGAGTTCATCGACGCCACAGCTGACGTTCAGTCTGAGTCGTCACATCTCCCTGTCGCCGCAGGAGTGGCAAACCTCAGGGTCATGTTCAAAGGAGGAAATCTTACGATGCCGGTGGACCTCGCTATTCAGACCTCGACGGGTCTCCACAGGGGAGTCCACATGAGCAGGCTCGTAAGGGCCGCCAACCTACGGGAGGCGACTGGGATGGAAGAATGGCTAAAATGGATTTGCAGGGAAGTGAACAAGACGCAACCGGGAACTTCAGTCACGTGCGCCTTCGAGCTACCATATGATGATCAGTTCGCCCGGATGAGGATAAGGGCCACCGAGCGAGGTGCCCTCACCTATGTCTTCAAGGTGAACGGAATGACGGCATGTCCTTGCAGCAAGAAGATGATTGGTGTGGGACATATGCAGAGGGCGGAGATTTCGGTGGTCCTAAAGAGCAGGAAGAAACTAGACTCATTAAGAACTATAGGTCGCATCAACGAGTGCTTCTCTGCAGTACCGAAGGAAGAGATGAAGAGGGTCGAGGAGGCAAAGAAGATTATGGAGGCACAAGCAAATCCGAAGTTCGCTGAGGATCTGGTAAGAGAGTGCGTCTCAAGATTCCCAGACGCCGAATTCGTCAACGCGAGGTGCTTCGAATCAATCCACTTCCATGATGCAGTTGCCACTTGGTCAGCACGCCCAGGGTGGATGCCGTCCCTCTAGCGTGTTCTGGACCATCAGCTTAAATCGACAATCACACGCGGAACCGAAACGGATGGCCGAGCTCCTCCTCGGGACATCAGGTTGGTCCTACAGCGAATGGAATGGCGTATTCTACCCTGGTTCAAGCACCAACAAGCTAACATTCTACTCCAAGGTGTTCCAAACAGCCGAAATAGATTCGACGTTCTATGCCTTTCCCTCCAAGGGCCTCGTACTCGGATGGTCTAGGTACTCACCGCAGGGTTTCGTTTTTTCGGCCAAACTGCCAAGGACGATCACTCACGAGAAGGAACTGGACCCACACCGAGGAGCAGAAACCGACCTGATCAGGTTCTTGAATCTGATGCAGCCGCTTATCACAGCAGGGAAGCTTGGTCCAGTACTGATACAACTCCCTCCTAGCTTCTCCTACGATGAGGACTTTGCGAAACTCAGATCCTTCCTCGATATAGTCCCCGAAGACGTGAAATTCGCAGTGGAATTCCGCCATCCCTCTTGGCTCAAGGGCGAGGTCCGGTCTCTGTTGGAGTCGAAGAATGTGGCCAATGTGATCGTCGACGAGCCTCTGCTCCCTCCCGACACTGTGGTAACCGCGGATTTCGCATTCATCAGGTGGCACGGAAGGGGCTCGCGCCCGTGGTACAACTACAGGTACAGCGACGACGAACTCAGGAGGTGGGTGCCCAAGGTCAAAGAGGTATCAGCGAGGGTGGGGAAGACATATGGGTACTTCAATAACCACTTCAGAGGATTCGCGGTAGAAAACTCTCTCAAGATGATGGGGATGTTGGGCATCTCTACGTCGCGGCAGGATGATGTGGGATTCAAGGCTTCAAGATTCATTGACGGAGGCGGGAGAGGGGAAGGTGAGGGGAGCATGTTGGAGTTCGTCGAGAAGAAGGGGACCGATTAGACTTTGAGAGTCAAGATGCTCTTAGACGGTGAGAGGCCGAAGGTCGACCCTGCAACGCTTACTAGGGCGATTGAGCGGGCGGGGATGACTGTCGGGGATCGAAAGGCGAACATCGGGGTGGTCGTTGGTGGCGACGGGTTGTTCGGCAAGTATGGAAGGACGGAAGAGATCCCACTGCTCTTTGTAGGTGTTAGGTCAAGGGGGGCGATCGGATCGAAGGCATACATGGCTGCGGCGTACTTCGACGAACTCCCGTCAGCACTCGAAGCCGTCTCAGAAGGTAGGTTTGCGGTGGAGGAGCACGGAAGACTCGAGGTCCTCAAAAACGACAAACATATCGGGGAAGTATTCACAGACGTCTATCTCCAACGTGGAGCGGAAAGCAACTGTGTGAGGTACAAAGTTAGAGCAAGCTTTGAGGACACGACGGTCGAAGACGCAGCAATTGGAGACGGTCTCGTGGTCACGACGTCCGCAGGTTCAACAGGATACTACTCTTACCCAGACAGAGAGAATGGGAGAGAAATGCGAATCGACTCGTACTCCTTGGTCGCGAGGAATCAGATAGGCATCTGCCACATTACCCCGACGTACACTGAACGTTCCGGGACAGACGAGCATCCGTTCCGTTACACAATCCCCTGGGAGAGCAAGGTCGAATTTTGGATTTCGAGGCAAGCGGATGCAAGACTGTACGGGGCTACTGGAGGGAGGAAGGGAGTGAGAGTCAGGATGCGAGACAGAATTACAGTCATCCCAAGCAGGAACACGACGAAGGTAGTTGTTCTGAATTTCCATTAGTCATTTCGACGGCTCGATGCCTGTAACAATGTAGTCGACGGACTCACCAATATACGTGGCGTGGTCAGAGATTCGTTCCAAATACCGCAGAATTAGCGCAGCGGACAACGCACATCTGACATCCTTCTTCTGAGCCAGAACAGACCGAACGTGCTCTCTGTAGCTCTCGTCGACCAAGTCGTCCATCTTGCGGATTCTCCTCGCCAAGTCAACGTCTCGCCTCGCGAAGGCGTCCACGCTCATTCTGATCATCTCTTGTGTGTTGCGGGCGGTCTCGATCACAGCCTTGTGATCGCATCGACTGAGATCCCCCAGTATGTTCAGCACCTCGACGATGTCCAGGGCGTATCTTCCGAAACGATAGAATCCATACGATATTTCGAAGCAGGCTTTGATGAACCTGAGATCCGATGCAACGGGCTGGAATCTCGCTATCACCTCCATGGAGAGGTCACTCACCTGGCGGTGTAAGGACTGAAGGCGGACCGAGGACTCTCTGACATTTTCGCCTTTCCCCCCCTTGCTGTAGGCCTCGATAGATGCCGAAACAGCGCTTTCCGAAAGCGTCGCCATTTCGAGAAGAAGAGTGTTGAGTTTGTCAAGACCAATGTCCATAAGTCTAGGCAACAGAACCACCTATCCGAATTTCCCGGTAATGTAGCGCTCGGTTAGTTGTTCTTTCGGCGTTTCGAAAAGCCTGGTCGTTTCGTCGTACTCTATCAGTTTCCCCAAATACATGAACGCCGTGTAGTCGGCCACTCTCGAAGCCTGCTGCATGTTATGGGTCACGATGACGACAGTATACTGTGTCTTTAGTTCATCTATCAACTGCTCAATCTTGGCTGTCGCCGTGGGGTCGAGAGCTGAGCACGGCTCGTCCATTAGCAGGATTTCTGGTTGGATGGCAATGGCGCGAGCTATACAGAGCCTCTGCTGTTGTCCGCCAGAAAGACTCGCTCCAGACCTCTTGAGATCGTCCTTAACCTCGTCCCACAGGTTGACGCGTTCGAGACTCTTCCTTGCTGTTTCCTGTAGGCGCCCTTTGTCTCTGACGCCGTTCAGCTTAAGCCCGGCAACCACATTGTCGGCGATTGACATGTTGGGAAAGGGATTTGGTTTCTGGAAGACCATCCCTATTCTCCTTCTCACCTCAGTGACATCTAGCGTTCCTCCATAGACGTCTATGCCATCGCGGTAGTAGTCGTCAATCAGCAACACCTGACCCTTGACTTGGGCTTCCGGAATGAGTTCATGCATTCTATTTATGCACCGAATGAGCGTGGATTTTCCGCATCCAGAAGGCCCAATTATTGCCGTGACCTGGTTTGGGCTTACTGAAAGGTTAACATCATAAAGCGCCTGTTTTCGGCCATAGTAGGCGTTCAAATGCCTGATGTCGACCCTTGGCCCGGTGGTCACAGCCTTCGGGGCATCCTCGTGATTATAAATTCCGTATGCCACCTCGAGTCCTTGACTAGACATCGGCGTAACTCCCCTTTACCAGCAAATCCGAAGAGAGACTGACCAGCGTTATGAACATGATGCCGACGACGGGCCGACCGCCCTAGCCCAGAACCTGCCCCCCTTTTCTGAGAGGGACGAAACCAGGAAGAGGCAACACATGTTGGTCAAGAACAATCCTCTACGATGGGAACATTGCAGAGTGACCTACGGCCACCTTGAGGCCTTTCATTTTCGAGCTTTTGGTATCAGATTCTGATATATTGCTCTTCGAAATACTGTCTGTTGTAGTATTGTGGTCACGGTAGAATATAGAGCGACTGTGCTGATTTGAAGATTTATATGGTCCACTATAGGGCAGAAGAATCCATGGACTTCAGGAAGGTTCAGATTACGGGAGGAAACAGTTTCGTAGTTTCGCTACCGAAGACCTGGGTCAAGGACGTCGGACTCAAGCCTAGGGACGCTGTGGCAATAATCACGCAACCGGACTCTTCTCTTATGATAATTCCGAGACGAGAGCTCAGGGAGGCGGCAAGATCAGAGGCGGCCATCGATGCCGCCACCAGCATGGACAAGGATGCCTTACTCAGGAACTTCATCTCGTTCTATCTTGCAGGTTACGACATCATCAGGATCAACCTCGGCAGGTCTGATGTATCCCTGCGAAGCTCTATCAGGGAGGGGATAAGGAAGAAGCTGGTCGGCGTTGAAATTATAGAAGAGTCTCAGACAGGCATCCTCACTCAATGTCTGTCTGGCTATGTCGACCTCCCTCTCAAGAAAGCCCTCGAGCGGATGGCGATCATAGCAGCAGGAATGGTAACCGACGCCGCAGCGGCTTTGCACGATGGCCCGATCGGGATGGCCGAGGAAGTGATTCAACGTGATGATGAAGTTGACAGGTTCTACCACTTCATCCTGAGGCAGCTAAACATCGCAGTTAGAGACCGCTCAGTGATTCAGGAGATTGGCCTCGGCTCGGCAAGAGACTGTCTTGGCTACAGACTAGTGGCTAAGAGCACAGAGAGGGTCGCCGACCATGCCGCATCTATAGCTGCTCAGACGGAGGCACTGAAGTCGGTTCCCGAAAGCTCGATTAAGAGAGTGCAGGAAATGGCTGCTGTCTCCCGCAAAATCTTCGAGAGCTCGATCACCGCCTTGCTGAGATTGGACCCGAAGCTTGCGGAGGAGACTATCTCCAAGACCAAGGAAGTTGCAAGGATGGAAGAGAAACTAAGTTCCGAAATCCTGTCACCAAAGATGAGCGGCGCTCAGGTCGCTGAGGTCAAACTGATGCTCGAAAGCGTCAGAAGGGTTTCTGAATACGGAGCAGACATCTCAGAAGCCGCCTTGGACTTGGCAGTAAAGGAACCCTAGGCCATCGCGCAAAGAAATAACTAGAATCTAGCCTATCTCTCGGGGAGTTCACACATTTGCTCCATTTCTCGAAGTAGTGTTCTCTCTCCCTGACCGGTAAGGCATAGACCAAGCCCATGGAAGCGGTGTTCGACTTCCAATGAATCGACCACCATGCCGTCTGACCGAAGCCTGTCGAGCGTCTGTTTCAATTCAGGACCGCTCGTACCTAGGCTAGCTCGGAGTTCGTCGATAGTGAGGGACCTCCGTGCGAGGGCAAGCAAGACGGCAAAGCTCTGATTGGAGACCCTTTTCTTTTGGCCAACGTCTTTGGCCTCGAATTTTTGCATCTCTTGCATCATCGGTGTTAAGAGAGCGCATCTGGCTATATGGATTGCCGAATTGGAATATAGTCCAGCAGGCAAGTATAGAGAATCAATGTGGTAGGCAGTGAGACAAGACAAGACCTAAGGTCCCTTCCTTAGCGCCCTAGCTTCGGAAAACGGTGCTGCTCCGGCAGTTCTCAAGTCTGGGAATCATCCCCTCGAGTTAAATCGCTTGCTGCGAAGGAATGGTTGAGTGGAATCGTAACGGAAGCGAGCCTACAGGCGACGAGGGGCAAGCGAGCAATAGTCGTTTTCGACACCAACTTTGGGAACACAGAGAAGATTGGAAAGTCCATTTCGACGGGGCTGCAACGCGCCGGAGTGCAGGTCGATTGCGTCGACACCCAAAGGGCGCAACCCGAATCGTTGAAGACCTATGATCTGATTGTCATCGGCGCTCCAACCCAGAAGTTCACGGCATCGAAACCCATGAAGGAGTTTATCGACAGCTTAGAGAAAGGGAAGGGACTTGCAGGGAAGAACTTCTTTGCGTTCGACACTAAATTGCCCAGTAGATTCTCTGGAAGCGCGGCAAAATACATCGAATCGCGGCTGGGGCAGTTGGGACTGCGTGCAGTGGCGCAGAGATCTTCTGCCATAGGGCGGGGAAGCACTTTCAAACTCGATGACGGAGAGGAGAAGCGCTTTGAAGAGATCGGCCTTGAACTGGGGAAGGGCATGATCGAATCAAAAAAGTAGGGCGGTAGCTGCTTAAGGATGAACCAACGTCAAATCCGAAATCCTGTTAGGATGTCTCATTTGTAACCCTTACGTCGACTGCCGAGAAACCGCGCGCCGTCACTATGAGAGGATTGATCTCGATCTGTCCGATCTGAGGGTTCTCACAGAGGATTCTTGAGAAGCGCGAGACGACTCGGGCGAGCTCGTACGTTTTGCGTGGGCCCCCTCTGAACCCCCCGAGCTGTTTGCCGATCATTGTCATGGTAGAGAGCTGCCGCGCCTGGCCGACGTTTAGAGGAGCGATAGCCACGGCATACCTCCGAATCAGCTCGGCGTATTTTCCCCCAGCGCCGAGGGTTACTGTCGGTCCGAAGACCACATCTCTCGTTGCACCGAGAAGTAATTCAATCCCGTCTGAGACCATCTCCTGGACGAGTACGCCTTCAAATTTGATCTTGAGGCTGCTTGCCAAAGCTTTCAGCTTTATGACAGCGGAGTTGAGTCCATCCAAGTTCGCCACGTTCAGGATTACTCCTCCTACGTCTGTCTTGTGGGCCAGCCCTGGCGATAGAAGCTTACATGCGAGTGGAAACTTGAGGTGCACTGCCGCTGCATCGTCAGAGTCAGGTGGCAGAATGACGAACTTGGGTCGCTGAATCTTGTACTGATCCATCAAGGCATCTGTGGCCTGCCATGACATGTACCCCTCAATTGCCGAGAAGGGCTGACTATGGACCTTGAACTGGCGAATGGGAAGAGGCTTCGGATTTCGCCGCAGTATCGAATACTCCGAAAGCGCGGCCATTGACCTGACGGCCCTTTCTGGAGTAGGGAAACTTGGGATTCCTCTCTCAAGGAATTCATCTTGAATCATCGATGCAAGTTCGGACTTTCCCATTACGCAGACGCTCGCGGGCTTGCCAGACTGGAGGAGACAGTCACCCATCAATCGGGCGATGTCTGGAGTGACCGCAGGGGTCTGGTGTGTCGGTAACACGACAGCCATGTCGTAGTATGGAGCGGCAAGCGCTACGCCCGTGGCTCTTACGAAAGATTCCGTACCAACGGTTGCCGTTAGATCCATTGGGTTGCCCAAGGGAAGCGTCGATGACGAGGTTACCCCTGCCAGACCATGCCGGACCAGATTCGCCGTGGCTTTGCGGAGAGGCCTAACATCGAGTCCGTCGAGCTCGGCCTCATCCGCAGCGACCGCACCGGCTCCCCCTGCATTAGTGGAAATCAACAGCCTGGAGCCTGGCCTCTGCTTGAGCATTGAGAATGTGAGACAGTAGTCGAGCAACTCCTGTAACGACTCCGCTTCGATTACGCCAGCAGCTCTGAATGCCGCCCTGTACACGTCATAGTCCCCGACGATTGAGGCCGTGTGGGTCAAAGCGGCCCTGGCCCCGGCACGTGTCTTTCCCATCTTGAACACGATGATTGGTTTGCGCTTCACGGCAGCGCTTGCCACCTGTATGAAACGCCTCCCGTCTTTGACGCCTTCTAGATAGACAGCGATGACATCACATCTAGAATCGTTGGCGAAGTAGGAGATCATATCTTCAGTAGATACGTCGAGCTGGTTTCCAGTCCCGACCAGCGCCCTCAGCCCGACTCTGTTCGCTCGGAGCTCTTCGGATACAATTTCACCGAGGTGCCCGCTCTGTGTTATGACAGCGACACCCCCTCTCAGCGGCCTCAGTACCGAGACAACTTCCTTCCCGCTACTCAGCTTCTTTGTGGTTCGAAGGAAGAGGGTGTCGACGCCCGAGTAAGTGTCAAGCAACCCGATCGTGTTGGGACCCAACAATCTCATCCCTCTTCTTCTGGCCTCTGCGAGCAGTTCCTGCTCTGGGGCCCTCCGTCCTGCTTCTGTGAAACCCCCGGTAATCAAGACGGCTGCCTTGGCTCCTGCCTTGGCGGAATCCTTGACCGCATCTGCAGCAGATGAGGCAGGTATCGCCACAACTACTAGCTCGGGAGCCTCTGGTAGAGAATCAAAGTCAGGATAACAGGGCATTTCTCCAACGCGAGCATGGGAAGGATTCAGGGGGTATACAGGCGCCTTCAAGGTTCCGAGTTTCCTGTTTCCAAGTAGATTGTGATAGATAATGGAAGAAATTTTCGACTCGTTCGTTGAAACGCCAACAACCGCGATTGACCGAGGCTCGAAGAAGCTCT
>Ga0187769_10002656_pt1 | contig 10513 bp, 8 predicted proteins | sample 0116_SJ02_MP02_1_FD_133140 | JGI IMG/M metagenome (GOLD analysis project Ga0187769, IMG submission 133140) | Tropical peat soil microbial communities from peatlands in Department of Meta, Colombia - 0116_SJ02_MP02_10_MG | ecosystem: Environmental > Terrestrial > Soil > Wetlands > Peat | place... | reverse complement strand
AGCGTGCCGGAGACGGTCGCTTGTTCCGTGTTGGTTGCCACCGCTTCACCGGTCACCTCGACGACCGTGCTGGTGGCGCCCAGCTCCATCCGAATGTCGCCCGAGCTGATGACACCGATCTGCACCACAAACACCTTTTCGAATGTCTTGAAATTCGGCACTTCAACGCGAACTGTGTAATTTCCCGGGGCGAGGGGCCCTGAGGAATACGCTCCACTTTCCGTCGTCGTTGCCGGGATGACCTGCCCCGTGGCCTTATTCGTGATGGTCATCTTAGCGTTCGCAACAGCGGCACCCTGCGGGTCTGTAACCGTACCCTGGATGCTTCCTGTTCCTACAGTCGCCTGAGGCCAAGCCGGCCGGCAGGCAAGTACCATCGCAACCAGCGTCACGACGAGAATTGTAAATCGAGTGCGCTCCATGGCCCCTCCTAGCGTTGTTCTCCCGGAAGTTGTGGCGATCCCCGCCTGGAATCCCCAATGTTGCTGAAATCTGAAGCCCTGCAAAAACCAACAGCCCCCGACGTCTATTCATAGAGCCGCAAGTTTATGCCCACGAAGAGATGTCTCGTAACTCAATCACTCAAAGGAACTTACAGGATTACGAGAAATCGTATGCGAGATAGGCTTCTGTTTTACATATACACAAAAGGGAAAGTTACCCGGCAAGTTCCGGCTCGGACTAGTACTTCTCGGACTGGCCTGGTAACCCTAGCGTTTCGGGAGGCATCCTACTTGTTTCCAGCCCATTCGGGTGGCCGGGATCTCGGGCAGGGTCTCCGGCCGATGCGACAGTCGCACCTCAACGCCCCTTGCAACTGGGGCCGCTCCAAAAAAACCAAATCATCTCCCAAGGAGGAGACCCTTATGCTTCGCAGGCTGTCACTTTTGGCAGGATTGATCTTGATGGTTTCGCTTTCGGCGCACGCACAGGACGGGGTCGAACTGTTCGGCGGTTATTCATATCTGCGCGCGGACAATTCGCCCTCTTTCAACACGAACGGCTGGGAATTCTCCGGCACCTACAAGTTTTCCGACTGGCTGGGCGGTGTCGCTGACTTTGCCGGCCACTACGCCTCCCCCGGCGGCGTCAGCCTCTCGCTTCATACATTCATGTTCGGCCCGCAGATCTCGTGGCCCGCGCGCGTTTCACCATTCGCACATGTCTTGCTGGGAGGCGCGCATGTGAGCGGGGGCGGCGCTTCTGATTCATCGTTTGCTACGGCGATCGGCGGAGGGATCGATTCGAAGCTGGTCGCGGGAGTCTATTGGCGCATAATCGAGGCCGACTACGTCGCTACGCACTTCGGCGGACATGTGCAGAACAACGGAAGCCTTTCGACAGGAATCGTCTTCCGATTCTAGTCCGCGCCTCCCAGAGCGGCCCGGCCGCCCCTGCATACCAGGCGGCCGCGCCGCTGCTGATCTTGCCGCTTAGTTCGAATTCATCACAAACGTGACGGTGACTTCCGTTTCGACCTCAACCGGCTGCCCGTTGAGGCGTGTCGGTTGATAACGCCATTGCCGTACCGCATCGAGTGCAGCCTGGGCAAGAATAGGGTTGCCACTCATCACCTCGAGTTCGCGAACAAGTCCGTCGGTCCCAATTCTGGCGCGCAGCAGCACTGTGCCAGAGACGTGAAGTATCGTCGCTGCTCGAGGGTATTCGGGTTGGACGCGGTGGACTAGCATTGCCTCCATAACGTCGCCGCCGCGCTTGAGAGGTCCACTGTGCGGCACGCTCTCGTGGTGTGCGGGGATCTCAGGGCCGCTGCCGGGGATGACCGGCTCCAGCCCACGATCGCCGACTGTTTCTGAAAATCCTGGGAAGTCGGGTGGCCCTTCCGCCTCGCCCGCGTATTGGTGGATCACGGGATGAGATGGTGGAGGAATGTTCTCCGATGGCGCTGTATCATGAGGCTTCAGATTCGGCCGCGGCTGGGCAGCTTGAGGGCGCGCAGCGCGAGGAAAGTACGGCGCAGGCGTCACCACCAGTTGCGCAGGCAAGACCGGCGAACCGAGAAGCGGCCAGAAGAGCAGTCCGGCGAGCATGGCCATCTCGAGAAGAATCGACGCAACGAGAGACTTTCTGCGGAGCCGCCGAGCCCTGCCAACAGCGCTCGCGTCGCTATCAACCATGCAATTCGAGAGCATACCCAGGTCGCTCATAGACACACCTCCTCCGTACGAATGATCCGCAAGGAAATCCGGCCGGGACGCATCCGAATCCGCCGAGCGTCCCGCACAGAGCCGAGTTCAGGAGTTAGCGCCTACTCTGAAGAGATAGACACCGGCGGGGCAAGCCGGTGCCTGTGATTTCGTCAGTCAGCGGCGGCAAGGGTTCTAGCTCTCTCATCTGAAAGGAGTTACGGGACCTGGGATCGAGCGCATCCATGCGACCAAGTAGTGCGTCTAAATTACTGTAGTACCGATTCGGAACACCTGAGGATGCAATCATGAGCCGTTCATACATTGAAACTATTGGAGTCCGCTACACCGGCTGGGCCGCGCTGAAGCGCGATCCGCTCGAGGACCTAGTCGAATACACCTGTCCGCACTGCGGGGCGCAAGGAACCAAGTCCGCACGACGGCCGCGTTCTGCGTACCACTTCACTGACGGGTTCGTGCAGGACCTGCAGGGAGAGGCGACCACGTGCCGGAACTGCAAGCAGTCGCTGCGCGTTTCGCCCGTGGTGATGCTGCACGATCAGGACGAACAGCGCCGGTTCAAAGCCGTCTTTACCGCCGATACGGAAGTCTCCAAAAACTGACGCGGCGGCTTCAGGCCGCCAGGCCACCACACGCCGGTGTTGTGTTCGATTTTTCCGCCCACAAAACAAAAAGAGGAGAGGGCTTTCACCCTCTCCTGGTGACGATTTCCCAACTGGCTGCTTAGCGGAACCGGTCGAAGTCCCGGTAGCGGCATTCGTCTCGTATCTGGTCGAGCTTGCGCCGCTCGTGGTCCGCCTGCCGGCTGTAAAAGCCATGATGCGCGATGGCCCGATCGAGTTCGTGCTGCTCATGCCGGATCTGCTTGCTGCACCAGTCGTCGGCCCGAAGGGCTCCAGCACCTCCCAGTATGAAAAGACCGCTCAGTACGATTGCGAATAATTTCACTTTCTTAAGCATGGCGACCTCCCCGGCAGCCATGACGCCTGCTGGGTGGCTTCACGTGCCCGGCTGCCTGAATACGGGATGGCCGAGCGCGTCCGGCGGGTTGCCCTGGGCTGTAGGATGCAGAAACAGCAGAAATTAGTCGGCGTCGAGGGCGAGGTGGTGGGTTTCCATCTGGTAGCGGACGCGTTCAAAGGCGTCGTCCACATCGTCCGCAAACTGGAGGAGTTGGTAGTCCTCCTCGGACATGGTCCCCGTGTGAACCATGTGCCGCCAGTTGAGGACCTTGTCCCAGTATTCGCGGCCGTAGATGAGGATCAGGTGGCGCTCGGCGAGCTTTCCGGTTTGCAGCAGCGTGAGCATTTCCCAGAGCTCGTCCATCGTGCCGAAGCCGCCGGGGAAAACAATCAGCGCCTTAGCCATTTGCGCGAACCACAGCTTGCGCATGAAGAAGTAGTGGAAGCAGAAATTCAGCTCGGTGGTGATGTACGGATTGGGCCGCTGCTCGTGCGGTAGCTGAATGCTCAGCCCGATCGAAGAGCCGCCCGCTTCGACAGCGCCGCGGTTGGCGGCTTCCATGATGCCGGGGCCGCCGCCTGAGCAGATCACGAACCGCCGGGGATGCACGCCGAGCGTCATGGCCCAGGCGGTGATGCGCCGCGAAAGCTCGCGCGCGTCCTCGTAGAAGCGCGACATGTGCAAGTGCGATTGCGCCTTGCGAATCTTCATCCGCCACTCGCGCGATTGGCGCCCGCGCGCTTCGCGCCTCACGCGGCGAAGATCGGCGAGCGCCTGCTCGCGCGATTTGATGCGCGCCGAGCCGAACATCACGATCGTGTCGCCCACGTTTGCGCGCTTCAGGCGGTTGAGGGGATCGATGTACTCCGCGAGGATGCGGAGCGGACGCGCTGGCAGGCTTTCCGTAAAGATGGGATTCTGGTAGGCCAGCTTCGCCATGGGCAGATGCCCGGAACGCTTCATGATTCCCCCTCGCAAAAAGCGCAGAGAAACATTCTAGCCCGGTAGCCGCGCCGGCGCGCGGCGAGTTCGCATGCGAAAGTCCGATTGTGTAACGTGCCGTGATTAGGAGCCGGTGCGGGCGCTTCCGGCGGATTGAGGCGTATCGGCAAGAAGTTCGCGGGCGGTAAAGATCGAGCGGTAGTTGTATTTCGCGCGAAGCATGTCGGAGCCGCCCTCTTCGCGGTCCACCAAGCTAATGACCGCGACGACCGTGCAGCCCTCGCGCTCGGCGGCGGCGATGGCTTCCTGCGTCGAGCCGCCGGTGGTGCAGACGTCGTCCACGATCACAACCTTCTTCCCGCGCGGATCCTCGATTCCTTCGATTTGCTTTTGGCGGCCGTGGCCCTTCGCCTCCTTGCGGACCAGGAATCCCTGCAGCGGCCCCTTTTCAAGCGCGCTCACGACGATCGCCGCAGACACAACGGGATCGGCGCCCATGCTCAGACCGCCGATGGCGTCCGGCTTCACGCCCATTTCGTCGAGCAGTTCGAGGACGCAGTAGCCGGTGAGGAGCGCGCCTTCCGGATCGAGCGTCGTCAGACGGCAGTCGAGGTAGTAGTTGCTCTTCTTGCCGGACGCCAGGGTGAATTCGCCGCGCTTGATCGATTTTGCACGGAGGAGATTTGCGAGTTTTTCGCGGTGGGTCATTATCGGGAAGAGATTCTACTCGAAAAACGCCCGGCGATGAGGCAGAAGCCCCTACAGAACGATCTTGAGTAGGCTGCAGGACGCCAAGGATGATCGCCGGGCACAGCATGCTGTGCCCCTACGGAGCGAGGGCAACAACCGGAGAATTCAGCTACTTCTTCTCGGGCTCGGTGCCGGCTTCCTCCTCGAGGATGGCGGCGGCAGCGGCGATGCGGTCGCCCTCGTCGAGACGCAGCAGGCGGACGCCCTGCGTCGAGCGGCCGGCCTCGCGGATTTCGCCGGCGTGCACGCGGATCACTTTGCCATGGCCGGTGATGATCATGACGTCGGAATCCTCGCGCACCTGAAGCGCCGCGACCACCGGGCCGTTGCGCTCCGTGGATTTGAGGTTGATGACGCCCTTGCCGCCGCGCGACGTGACCCGGTATTCCGCGAGCGGCGTGCGCTTGCCGTAGCCCTTCTCGGCGACGGTGAGCATCAGCGACGTGAGCGAATCGCGAATCTGGTCGCTTTCGAGTTCGTCGAGATTTTGTGTGGTCTTCTTGTATTCCTTGGCGATGATGCCGAAGTCAGGCTGCACGGCGTCCATGGAGACGACAAAGTCGCCTTTCGCGAGGTCCATGCCGTTCACGCCGCCGGCGTTGCGGCCCATCGAGCGGACTTCCGTCTCGCGGAAGAGAATGGCCTGCCCGTCGTGGCTCGCGAGAAACATCATCTGCTTGCCGTCGGTGAGCTTCGCGCCGATCAGCTCGTCGTTCTGCTCGAGATTGATGGCGATGATGCCGGATGGGCGGGGGTTCGAAAACTCGGCCAGAGCGGTCTTCTTCACCGTGCCGTTCTTCGTGGCGAAGAAGACGTACTTGCCTTCCTCTTCCAGGTTGCGCGTGGGGACGACGGCGGTAAGCGTTTCCTTCTCCTGGAAGCGCACAATGGTATTGATGGCCTTGCCGCGCGTGGCCGCCGCGGCTTCGGGAATTTCGTAAACCTTCAGCCAGTAGACGCGGCCCTTCGACGTGAAGAGCAGAATGTAGCTGTGCGCCGAAGCGGTAAAGAAGTGCTCGACGAAGTCGTCCTCGCGCGTCCTGGCGCCGATGCGGCCCTTGCCGCCGCGCCCCTGGTGGCGGTAGGTGTCGACGGAGGTGCGCTTCACGTAGCCCGCGTGGCTTACGGTGATGGCCATCTCCTCGTCTTTGATCAGGTCTTCGAGCTTGATTTCCTCGACGCGGTCCACGATCTGCGTGCGGCGGTCGTCGCCATAGGATTTCGCCACTTCGCGCAGCTCGGCAACGATGACGGCCTTGAGTTTCTTGTCGCTGCGGAGAATCTCCTCAAGCTCCGCGATGCGCTCGCGGAGCTGGCCCAGCTCCTTGAGGATTTCATCCACGGAAAGCTGCGTGAGGCGGTGCAACTGGAGTTCGAGGATGGCGTCAATCTGGACGTAGGTAAGCCCTTCGCCTTCGGCAGGGGCGATGGCTTCTCCGGTGAGCGCGACGACGCCGTACTTCTTGCGGTCTACCTTGACGCCTTCGACCGCCCGTTCCCTGCCGCCGACCATGACGCGCACGGTCTTGTTCGAGAAGAACTCGTGCAAATTCTCGCGGGCGTTCGCGCGGCTGGAGGACCCGCGGATGATTTTAATGACCTCGTCAATGTTGTCGAGGGCGATGCGATAGCCGACCAGGATGTGCTCGCGCTCGCGGGCCTTGCGCAGCTCGTACTGGGTGCGCCGGCGGACGACGTCAATGCGGTGGTCAATGAAAAGCTGAAGCAGTTGCAGCAGGCCCAGCTCGCGCGGCTGGCCGGCAACGATCGTAAGCAGGATCATGCCGTACGATTCCTGCATCTGCGTCATCTTGAAAAGCTTGTTGAGGATGATCTGCGGCTCTTCGTCGCGCTTGATCTCGACGACGATGCGCATGCCCTCGCGGTCGCTTTCGTCGCGGATGTCGGCGATGCCTTCGATCTTCTTGTTCTGGATCAGCTCGGCGATGTGCTCGATCAGGCGCGCTTTGTTCACCTGATAGGGCAGCTCGGTGATGACAATGTCCTGGCGGTCCTTGGCGCGGTTTTCAATGGCGGCTTTGGCGCGCACCTGGAAGGAGCCGCGGCCCTTCTTGTAGGCCTCTTCGATGCCCTCGCGTCCGTAGATGTAGCCGCCGGTGGGGAAATCAGGACCCGGAATGACTTTCATCGCCTGCTTGAGAGTGGTTTCCGGATTCTCGATGAGCAGGATGGCTCCCTCGATCACTTCGCGCAGGTTGTGCGGCGGAATCCGCGTGGCCATGCCGACGGCGATTCCGTCCGCTCCGTTCACGAGGAGGTTCGGGACGCGGGCGGGCAGGACCGTCGGCTCCATCCTGGTCTGGTCGAAGTTCTCTACGAAGTCGACTGTTTCCTTGTCCAGGTCGCGGAGCATCTCCTCGGCGATCTTGGAAAGGCGCGCCTCGGTGTAGCGCATCGCCGCGGGCGGGTCGCCGTCCACGGAGCCGTAGTTGCCCTGGCCGTCCACCAGCGGGTAGCGCATGCTGAAGTCTTGCGCGAGCCGGACCAGCGCGGGGTAGATGATGGCTTCGCCGTGCGGGTGGTAGTTGCCGGAAGTGTCGCCGCAAATCTTGGCGCACTTGCGGAAGCCGCGATTGGAAGCGAGGCCGAGGTCATTCATCGCGATCAGAATCCGCCGCTGGACGGGCTTGAGGCCGTCGCGGACATCGGGGATCGCGCGCGCCAGGATTACGCTCATCGCGTAATCGAGGTACGACTTCCTCATTTCCGATTCGATATCAACCGGCGTCAGGATGGATTGGTTTTGCTCGTCAGCCATTAAGTCCTCGTGACTCGCGATTGGTGACTAATGATTCGTGAAAGCCGTTTCGGCGCGCACCTCTCGGCCCCGAACGAACTGCGCTCGCCCAAAGGCGGCCGCTACACGGCCTACCCGGTCAGATATCCAGGTTCACAACATCAAGAGCATTCTCTTCGATGAACTTGCGGCGCTCTTCGACGTTTTCGCCCATGAGCGTGGCGAAGATTTCCTCGGCGGCGACGGCATCCTCAAGCTTCACCTTCAGGAGCGTGCGCGTCTCTGCGTTCATCGTGGTTTCCCAGAGCTGCTCGGGGTTCATTTCGCCCAGGCCCTTAAAGCGCGTGATGGTGAACTCCTTCTTCGCGTCCTCGAGGACGTGATTCAGCAGCAGAATCGCGCTCTCCTTCGTCGTCTTGTCGCCATTGTGCGTGATGGTGAAGGGCGGCTTATCGTTTTCGGCGACGGCCTGGTGCAGCGTGCGTATCCGCTTGTAATCGGGCGAGCTTGCGAGCGCCCAGTTGATGCAGCGCTCCCCGCCGTTCTTCAGCACCAGCTCGTGCAGGCTGTGCTCCTCGTCATATTCGAACTTCGCCTCGACGTTGAGTTTGGCCTTCTCGATCTCTTTCGCGAGTTCCTGAAGTTTCTTTTTGTCCGCGAAGTCGGCGCGCTTTTCGATTTCGCTTTCGGCGAGCAGCTCGACCAGCCTCGGATCGCGCAGCTTGCGCGCGAGCTTGGACGACACCTGCTCGTACTCCTGGATGTAAAGAAGGAACTGCGTCAGATCGCCGCCCTCGAGCGCCTTGCCGGTCTTGCCCTTCACGACGCATGCCTCCGTCGCGCGCTTCATCAGCTCGCGGGAGAACTCGCGCTCGTCGCGGATGTAGCGGTCCATCTTGCCGCGCTTCACGCGATAGAGCGGCGGCTGCGCGATATAGACGTTGTCCTTCTCGATCAGTGTGCGCATGTGGCGGAAGAAAAACGTGAGCAGCAGCGTGCGGATGTGGCTGCCGTCCACGTCCGCATCGGTCATCAGAATAATCTTGTGATAGCGGAGCTTCGTGGGATCGAAATCGTCCTTGCCGATGCCTGTGCCGAGCGCCGTGATGATGGCGCGGATCTCTTCGTGGCCAAGCATCTTGTCGTACCGCGCCTTTTCGACGTTGAGGATCTTGCCCTTGAGCGGCAGGATCGCCTGATAGCGGCGGTCGCGGCCGCCTTTGGCCGAGCCGCCGGCCGATTCGCCCTCAACGATGAAGAGCTCGCAGCGGGCGGGATCGCGCTCCTGGCAATCGGCGAGCTTGCCGGGCAGGCCGCTCGAATCGAGTGCAGACTTGCGGCGCGTCAGCTCGCGGGCCTTGCGGGCCGCTTCGCGCGCGCGCGCAGCGTCTATGCACTTGCCGATGATCTTGCGTGCGATCGAGGAGTGCTTGTCGAAATACTCGCCAAGCCGTTCGTTCACAAGCGATTCGACGAGGCCCTTGATGTCGCTATTGAGCTTGCCCTTGGTCTGGCCTTCGAACTGGGGCTGCGGCAGCTTCACGGAGACGACGGCCACGAGGCCCTCGCGCACGTCGTCGCCGGTAATCGAGATTTCGTCCTTCTGCTCCTTGAGCATGCCGAAGGAGTTCGCGTAGTAGTTGATCGTGCGCGTCAGCGCGGAGCGGAAGCCGGCCAAATGTGTGCCGCCGTCCACCGTGTTGATCGTGTTGGCGAAGGCGAAAATGTTCTCCGCGTAGCTGTCGTTGTACTGGAGCGCAATCTCCATGTCGACGTTGCCGCGCTTGCCTTCCATGTAGATGGGCGAGTCGTGCAGCGTTTCCTTGCCGCGGTTCAGGTGCTTGATGAACTCGGAAATGCCGCCGGTGAAGCGAAATTCGATCTTCTTGCCGCTGCGTTCATCGTCCAGCGTGATTTTCAAGCCCTTGTTGAGGAAGGCCAGCTCACGCAGGCGTTGTGAAAGAGTGTCGAAGCTGTAGTTGATAGTCGAAAAGATCGAAGGATCGGCATGGAAGGTGACCTTCGTTCCGGTCTTCTTGGTCTTCCCCGATGGCTTGAGCTTCGTGGTGGGGATGCCCTTTTCGTAGGACTGCTCCCAGACTTCGCCGTCGCGCCAGATTTCGAGATCAAGCCAGTCGGAGAGCGCGTTCACCACGGAAACGCCGACGCCGTGCAAGCCGCCCGAAACTTTGTAGGTTTCGCTGTCGAATTTCCCGCCCGCGTGCAGCACGGTCATGACGACTTCTGCGGCCGGCTTCTTTTCCGTGGCGTGCATGTCCACAGGAATGCCGCGGCCGTTGTCGATCACGGTGACGCTGTTGTCGTCATGGACTGCGACGTTGATTTCGTCGCAGTAGCCGGCCATGGCTTCGTCCACGGAGTTGTCAACGACTTCCCAGACGAGATGGTGGAGGCCGAACTCGCCCGTCGAGCCGATGTACATCGCGGGGCGCTTGCGGACGGCTTCGATCCCGCCGAGGACTTTGATCGAAGTCGCGTCGTACTTGTGCCCGCCTGCCGGCGAGGCAGGCCCGCCCGGTCCTTTAGCCGCAGGACTCTCTTTATCGCCCATAGATCGTGCGTCTCCTCAGATGCTAGGTCGTGCTCGGGAAGGCGGTCGCGCGGACTTGCTCGACATTGCCTGCCCATTGGCCCCACGCTCGGAACTCAGTTGCATGTTCGAGCTGGGACTCGAAGGGTTTTTCTGAGCTCCATCCCGTCCCGTCCGAGATTCCCGGGAGGACGCGGCGAAGCTCTTTTTCCCCCGCGGAAAGGGGCTGTTCGTCGCTTGCTGCCTCACCATTTTCGGCCGCCAGTTCTGGCGCTGGCGGACTTGGCGCGGCGCAAATTCAGGCTGAACAAATTGCCGTCCAGGAGGAACCGGCAACATAAAAATTTTACTGGAACGAGGGTGATTTCACAAGGTGATTCT
>Ga0187769_10002655_pt1 | contig 10513 bp, 8 predicted proteins | sample 0116_SJ02_MP02_1_FD_133140 | JGI IMG/M metagenome (GOLD analysis project Ga0187769, IMG submission 133140) | Tropical peat soil microbial communities from peatlands in Department of Meta, Colombia - 0116_SJ02_MP02_10_MG | ecosystem: Environmental > Terrestrial > Soil > Wetlands > Peat | place... | reverse complement strand
GCGCGGCATCGAGTAACGGCGGGCGGCCGCGGCGATGAACTCGTCGGCGCGCGGCGGCGGATAAAGCCTCAATGCCGGGCTGGCCGCACGCACCACTGCGCGGCGCACCCGAGCCGATGGCGGATAGGGATTCTCGTTGGTGTTGAGCTTGATGAGGCGCTGGCCGGGGCGCGGCTGTTCGCCGGGCGTATACGGCGCCATGCGCCTGATCGATTTCCGAAACATCACATCGCTCCGAGTATGATGCGTGGTCTCGCGCTACCGCTTGCGTGCCGGACCGCGATGAACGGTAGCACGCTTGGGCCGCCTCGTGCTCGCGGGCCGCGGCGCAGCTTCAGACGCCGTCGATTCAAGCAGCCAGGCAAGATACGGAGCCGAGCCCGCATCCAGCCGGACGGCGATGATTTCGGGGACCTCGTAGGGATGCAGCTCGCGCACGCGGCGCTCCAGCCGCGCAAAAAGGTTCGCGCGGGTTTTCGCCAGGAGCAGAAACTCCCGCTCGTCCTCGACTGCGTCCTGCCAGCGATAGATCGACCGAATCGGCCCGACGACATTGACGCACGCAGCGAGGCGCTCGCCGACCAACGCACGGGCGATCGCTTCGGCCTGCTGCTCGCTCGCGACGGTGATGAACACAATCGTCGCGGGCGCGGCGTTGCGCGCAGCCATCAGCGGCGCACCTCGCGCAGCAGGCGCCGTCGCAATTCGCGCGGCGCGCATCGATACTTGAACGCCTTGCGATCATTGATGAACAGGACCGGAACCTCCAGCCCAAATCGCGCTTCGAGTTCGGGATTTCCGTCGATCTCGATTCGCTCGAGGCTCGCATCGAAGCGAGGCAACTCCGCGGCGAGCACCTCTTCCATTTCGCGGCACAGCCCGCATTCGCGGCGCGTATAAAGGGTGAGGCCGATCATCGAGCGCCAATCGCGCATCGCGCAAAGAGCTACTCTAGCGGCCGAAATAGCTCCGTCCAAGCCGCCCCAGCCGGACGCTGAATGGCTCGACGCCGGCGGCCCGCCGAAGGATGAACGCTGCCTTTTTTTCCGGCCGTTCCACGCGTGCCCTGGGATGCACCGGCGCGCTTTGAGTCTGTCATTCCCGCGCGTCTGAGTTGCCTGGCGCGCGAGGAATCCCGGATCCTCATTCCGTCTTTTCAGAATCATATGTCGCGCGCTCTCAGAGCGAGCGCGCGACGCTGCGGACCCTCACCCTAACCTCTCCCGTTCCGGGAGAGGAGTTAGAAAAGACGCAGAGGAGTTGAAGGTGGCGCGGCGGGACGCCCCGCTATCATCGGCGCGCGGGAATCACTTGATCGTGTCGGGGCGCAGGATGTTGATCGGCAAACCGATCGTCTTCTTGATGAGCTCCGCGACCGACGTGATCGGCTTGGGCGTGATGTGCGGGTCGCTCACCGGCCCGCTCACCTGGAAGTAGCCGGCGAGGATGCTGTCGGTGCCGCCCGCGACATTCTGTCCGATGAACGGGATCTTGTTCAGGACCCAATTGACGGTCTGAAACGGAAACATCGCGACCTGCAGATCGAGGTTGTCGCCGCCGACCTGCACGCTGCCCGTCGCCGTGATGTCCATCACCGGCCCATCGAGCCTGAAATTGTCGGTGTAAAACACTCCGGTGTCGCCTTTGAAGTCGGCTACCACCGTCTTGAAGGGCAGGCCCGACACGGTGGGGTCGGGCAGCTTCGCGGTCAGCCAGGTCTTGAGATCGATCAGGTTGAGCATGCGCGACAACAGCGTCATCCGCTTGAGCGTGCCGTCGTGCAGGGACAGCGCAGCGCTGCCGCCAAGCGTGGTGAAAAAGTCGGTGTTCGTGTCCGCCCAGACGTCGGCGATGACCGTAAGGCGCCCGACGATCGGCGGCTGCCTGCTCGGGTCTGAAAGTTCGAATACCCGTCCGATCTGCGCGCCGCCGAGCGTTCCCTTGATGTGAACCCAGTCGTCCTTGCGCCGCCCGGTGAGATCGAGAGCCATATCTCCGCTGAGCGACCTCGCTGTCATATTAGAGACGTGCCAGTCTCCCCGATCGTAGGTGAAGTCGCACTTCGCTTCCCTCAACTCCAGCCGGTCGAGATTGCCGCGCCTGACCTCGATGTGGCCCCTGACCGGCACCGGAAAAGCTACCGGCGGAGTGGCGGGAGACCAGGGAGTGCGGATGAATTTCATCACTTCCAGATCGAGCTGCTGCGCAACCGTGTCGATTCGGAAGACGGGACGGCGCAGGTCCGCGATCGACAGCTTGAAATCGAGTGGCTGACCCTCGAGTTTCGTCGATGGCATCGCGAGCGCGGCGGAGTGCCGGTCGAACGTGACGGTCGCGCCATCGTAGACCATCGGAGAGCGCAGGAAGCCAAACTGGATATTTCCCCGGGCCATCACGAGTTTCCCGTCCGGCAGGTACTCGCCCGGACGTTGCGGGTCGCTGCGGATCACGACCTTGCCGCCGACCGGGCCATCGATGCTCAGAACGTTAGGGTCCACCACGAGCGGGACCCACAGGCCGCCCGGCATCTGGTGCAATTCGACGGTTAGCTCGCGTACCTTCAACCCGTCGCTGTCGATCGCCAGGTCGCCGTCGATTATCGCGTCTCCACCGGTCGCGGTAACCGCGACGCGATCGATCTTCACGAGCCTGGGCCCGAACGTGATCGTGCCGCGGCTGAGCTGAACCGGGCCCGGCGTGCGTTTTACTTTCACCTGGAAGCGGTTCGCGTCGATCCGCACGTTGAAGTCGTCGGGGCTTTGGTAGCGGTCGGCGAGGACGGCGCCGGAGGCGCGCGCCGCGATCGACAGCCGTCCTTTAACGCTTTCGATCCGATCGCGATCCTTCACGTCGAGTCGATCCATGACGTGCATCGCGGCCGGAAAAAGCTCCCCGAAGTCCGCGTCGGCGGCGAATGAGACCGCGTACGGAACGCGAGCGAAGCCGCGGGTGAAGTCGAGACGGGCCGTGACATCCGAGATCGGCGAGCCGCCCACCTGCGCCGTCCCCTGGGCCGCCGTCAGCACGCCATCGGCGTATCGAAGCTGCACGTTCATCTCCGCGACGGCCGGAATCTTGAGGTCTGCCGGAAGGGTGAACCCGGCGCCGCGAACCGTCGCGACAACCTCAGCGCGTTCCCGCAGCAAGTTGAGCGGAGCGCGCTTGAGTTCATCGATGGTCGAGGTGACGTTCGCCTTGGCGATCACGAGCGCGCCCGCAGTGGTGCGGTCGAGCAGAGAGATAACGTAGGCGGGCAATCCGCGAACCGCTCTCAAGCGCGGCTTGACCGCGCCAGCATCGATCGTGATTCCCGTCAGATGCAGGCTGACGCCGGGATTTGCGCCGAGTGGATGCGTGAGTTCGATGTCGCCGGATGCAACCGTGGTGTTGCCGCGGATGAGCGCCGCCTGTCCGAGCGTGACGGAATCCGCCGACGCGGCGAACTGCGCGCGGAAGTGATAGTCGCCGATCGTTTGCGGCGCCGAAAGCGCGCTGCCGCTCAGCCCGAGCTGGCCGACTTCGAAATCGCCCCAACCCCTTGCCGAGCCGTCATCTTTGATTGCGAATGTGAGACCTCCGTCCCCGGCGCCGCTCGCCCGCCATCCCGGGCCCTGTACCAGACCGACCGGCATCCCGCTCAGCCGAATGCGGCCCCGGCATACGTCGTGATGGGCGAAATGCCGGCTCGCGCCGGCACGCAGGCCGACGTCGATCTCCATCCCGCTCATCGGAGCCGTCGCGATTGTCCCATCGACCTTGATGAGCCAAAGGCGGGGATCGAAATGCCTGCGATAGGCACGCAGGTTTGCGTGTTGGATGAGCAGCCTTCCCTGCCCGTCGCGGATCGTGGCATCAGTTGCCTCCATCCGCCATGCGACGCGCCGCAAGTCCGCCAGCTTGTCGAGCACTGCCGCGACCGCCTCCGGACCGGGCGGCTGCGATGGCATCAATGCGGCGGGCGTTTCCGGCAGAGTCAGGTCGGGCTGTTCGAGAAACAGCGCTCGCAGCGGCATCCCGCCGTCGAACAGAATCGAATGGATGCTGACGACCGCACGCAGCCGGCGAAGCCGCGCCAGTTCGCGGCCATTGCGCGCGATGCGCGGCTGTTCCAGCTCGACGATCAGGTGACTGCCGACGCGAAGGCGGATTGCGCGGGCGCTGATTTCGAGTTGTGTCCTCGCGCGCACCGCATCGAGCACGTATCCCGTCACTCTGTCCTGGTTGGCGCGGAATATCGCGGCCGCGGCGCCGAGCAGGACGCCCAGCGCCAGGACGGCGATCGCGGCGAGGCGGAGGATTTTCATGTTCTCCGGATTGGGGGAGTTGCGCGTGCGGGCCCCATCAAGACTTTCCAGGGATGCCGATAGTTGCGGTGGAACGCGGCGGAGGCGCGCAGGGCGGAGCCGGGGTTACTCCCCGTCGGAAATTTCGGGCTGCGTGGAATCGACCCAGCCCGCGCGATGCTTGTTCCGCTCCGCGGTCTTGAGCACCCGGTTTCGCATCCGAATCGACTTCGGCGTCACCTCGACCAGTTCTTCCTCATCGATCCATTCAAGCGCCGCGTCGAGCGTCATCGGTTTCACCGGCGTCAGCCGGACGGCCTCGTCATGGCCCGCGGCGCGGATGTTCGTGAGTTTCTTGGGGCGGCACACGTTCACCGGGAGGTTTGTCTCGCGCGAGTACTCGCCGACGATCATGCCCTCGTACACCGGCTCGCCCGCGCCGATGAAGAAGCGCCCGCGCTCCTGGAGATGGAACAGCGCGTACGGAGTCGCGACTCCCTCGCGGTCGGAGATCATCGCGCCGTTGGCGCGCGAGAGGATTGGCCCCGCCCACGGTCCATACCCGTTGAACAGCGAATGCATCAGGCCGGTCCCGCGGGTGATCTCGAGGAACTTGCCGCGAAACCCGATGAGTCCCCGCGCGGGCACCTCGTACTCCAGGCGCACCCGTCCGCCCGCATGCGTCACCATCGTGCGCATCCTGCCCTTGCGCGGAGAGAGCGTCTGGGTGACGACCCCGATGTATTCCTCCGGAATATCGATCACGAGCAGTTCCATCGGCTCGAGCACCGCGCCATCGGACTGGCGCGTCAGGACGGTCGGCTTGGAGACCTGCAACTCGTAGCCCTCACGGCGCATCGTCTCGACGATCACCGCCAGTTGCAGCTCGCCGCGTCCCATCACGCGCCAGGCGTCCGGGCTGATTTCCTCGATTCGGATGCTCACGTTGCGCCGCCCTTCCAGCTCAAGGCGCTCGCCGAGCTTGCGCGAGGTCACGTATTCGCCCTCGCGGCCCGCCCATGGCGAGTTGTTCACGCTGAAGGTCATGGCAACCGTCGGCGGGTCGATGCTGATCGGCGGGAGCGGCTTGGGATTCTCGAGATCGGCGATCGTCTCGCCGATTTCGATGTCCTCGAGGCCGGCGACGATCGCGATATCGCCCGCGTCGGCAGAGGAGCGCTCGATGCGCTTGAGGCCGTGCCATCCGTAAAGATGCGCGATCTTGCACTGGACGCGCGAGCCATCCAGGCGGCAGAGCGTGTAGTTCCCGCCCGCCGCGATCGAGCCGCCCACGATGCGCCCAATCGCCAGGCGCCCCACGTAATCGTCGTAATAGAGATTGTTCGCCTGGAACTGGAGGCCCGCTCCGGTGACGACCTTGGGCCCCGGAAGTTCGGCGATGATCGCCTCGAAGAGCGGCCGGAGGTCTTCGCCCGGCTCATTGAGCTTGAGGGTCGCGGTGCCGGCGCGCGCATTCGTATAGAGCACCGGAAAGTCGAGTTGGTCCGCGCTGGCATCGAGGTCGATGAACAGGTCGTAGACCTCATCGAGCACCTCGGCCGCGCGCGCATCCGGGCGATCGATCTTGTTGATGCAAACGATGGTGGCCAGACCGCCCTCGAGCGCCTTCTTGAGCACGAAGCGGGTCTGCGGCAGCGGACCCTCACACGCATCGACCAGCAGCAGGACGCCATCGACCATCGAGATCGTCCGCTCGACCTCGCCGCCGAAATCGGAATGCCCGGGCGTATCGACGATATTGATGCGGGTGTCGCCCCAGGTTATCGACGTGTTCTTGGCGACGATCGTGATTCCGCGTTCGCGCTCGAGCGCAAACGAATCCATCACGCGCTCCTGCACCTGTTCGTTGGCGCGGAACACGCCCGACTGGCGCAGCATCGCATCGACCAGGGTCGTCTTGCCGTGATCGACGTGCGCCACGATGGCGAGGTTGCGGATATCGTCGCGTCGCATCTTCGGGGGCGGATAATAAGACGCGGCCGAGCCCTCCGGTTCGCCCGCGTGCATTTAAGTTTACCCGTCGATCCGCGGGGTGTAAACGCGGGGGTCCGGGACGGGTTAGCAGGCTGCTGATAAATCACAGCCTGCTCCCCCTCTCTTATCTCCCCCGGAAAAGACCGGGGGAGAAGATAGAGGAAAGAAGCTATCTTTCATGCAGGCTGTTGGGACCGCAGTGCGGTCGAACTGGAATGCTCTCGCTTTTCTCAACATCCTGCCAGGGATGCGGCCGGAGCGCGTGGCGCGCCAATCGAACGGGCGCCGCATTCAGGGCGGCGCGAGACGCTTTTCCTCCGAGTGCTCGAGCCGCTCAAGAAGCTGGCGGACGTTCTTCACCTCGGTGATTTTCCACGCGCCATCCTCGCGCGCCATGTGAATCTCCCACTCCTGGCCCTTGTGGTCCTTGAAATCCGTCCAGGCGGCGTCGCCGTCGCGATGCAGGAGCACGACCGCGCCCGCGACCGCCGCGGCCGGCATCTGCACGTCCCTCGCGCCGTCGTTCACGTGCTGCTTCGTCCACGATGCTAGCATCGCCGCCATGGGCTGCGAGAAGAGTGCGATCGCGGCCTGCCCCACCAATCCGCTGAGCGCATCGCCACCGGTCTTCTCCTTGACCATCTCCTGCCCGGCGTTTTTCACGACGCTTTGGAAATCGACATACTGACATGCCGCGTCGCCATCGCGCGCGTCGATCGCCCGCTTGAGTTGAAGCACGCACCAGCTCGGAGTCGAAGGGAGATAGAAAATCGCCCACCATCCCACGGCGATCGCGATCAGGATCGCGGTTATGTGCCGGAGAGCAAACCGCAGCATCATCGCCCCTCAAGCAGGCTTGCGGCCGCGCGGTCGAGAACCCAGATCAATTCGCCGTCCTCGGGATCGATCGCCTGGGCGGGGTACTTGTCGGGATCGCGGGGACCCTCGATCACATCTTTCACGGCGCAGGCCTTCGATTCGCCCGCGGCGAGGAACATCACGCGCTGCGCGTTATTGACCACCGCCGCGGTGAGCGTAAGCCGCCGTCGCGGCTCGGCGTCCACATCGACCGCTGCGACCATCTTCCGAGTCTCGTGGATCGCGGGGTCGCCGGGGAACAGCGACAGCGTGTGACGATTGTCGCCAAGCCCGAGCAGGACGAGATCGAAGCGCGGCAATTCGCCGGGTTTGAGCGCGAATGCGCGCCGCAATTCCTCCTCGTATGCGCGCGCGCCGGCCTCGGGCTCGAGCTCGCCGCGCATGCGATGGACTTGCTCGGGCTTAAGATTGAGCTTGCTCAACATCGTGCGATTAGCCATCGCGAAATTACTGAGCGCGTCGTCGGGCCCAACGCATCGCTCATCGCCCCAGAAAAACTGGACGTCCTTCCAACTGACGCTGAAATGAAAGCGCGTCGCAAGCAGCTCGTAGACGGATGCGGGCGTCGAGCCGCCGGAGAGCGCGATGCAGAACTCGCCATGAGTGCATATCGCCTCGCCCGCCAGGTGCGCGATTTCCTCCGCGGCACGCACGTAGAGCAAGTCGGGCCGTTCAAGGACGATAATCTTGCGCTCGCCCATGAGGACGGTCAGCGCGCCGAGGATGAGCCGTCGCCGGGCAGGGGACGCGCGAGCAGTTTTGCCGCCCGCTCGACCACATTTTCGACGGTCAAGCCGAAATGCTTCATCAAATCCGGGGCCGGCCCCGATGCGCCGAACGTGGTCATCCCGACGACATCCCCCTCCAGCCCGACCCACTGATGCCAGCCGAGCGGCGAGCCCGCCTCGATTGCGAGCCGGCGACGAATCGCCGGCGGCAGGACGGAATCGCGATAGGCCTGCGTCTGCTCTTCGAACAGCTCGAAGCTCGGCATGCTGACGGCGCGGACCGCCCTGCCCTGTTTCTCCAGCTCGCTCTTGGCGCCGAGCGCCAACTGAACCTCGGAGCCCGATGCGATCAGAATAATTTCGGGCGTCCGGTTGGGGGTTTCGCACAGCACGTAGGCGCCGCGCGCCAAGCCGCTGACGGGCGCAACCTGCGAGCGGTCCAGCGTCGGCACTTTCTGGCGCGACAAAACCAGCATCAGCGGGCCGCCCGTATGCGTCATCGCCACGCGCCACGCCTCGGCGCTCTCATTCGCATCGCAGGGCCGAATCACGACGAGATTCGGCATCGCGCGCAGCGCCGCCAGGTGTTCGACCGGTTGATGAGTCGGGCCGTCCTCGCCCACGCCGATCGAATCGTGCGTGAAGATGAAAATCTCGTGCAGCTTCATCAACGCGGCGAGCCGAATCGACGCCCGGCAATAGTCGCTGAATACGAGGAAGCTCGATCCGTACGGGATGAACCCGCCGTGGAGCGCGATCCCGTTCAGAATCGCGCCCATCGCGTGCTCGCGGATTCCAAAGTGCAGATTGCGCCCGGCGAAGTTCCTGCGGTCGAAGTCGCCGCCGCCCTTGATTTGGGTGAACGTCGATTCGCTGAGATCGGCCGAGCCGCCGAACAGGTTCCACACTTTCGCGCCGATTGCCTGCTCGACCCTGGAGGACGCCTCGCGCGTTGCAATATTGTCCTTGGGAGTGAACTCGGGGATATTCGCATCCCAACCGTCCGGCAGCTCGTGCGCGAGCGATGCCTGGAACTCCTCGACCTCGGCCTGGTGCCTGGCGGCGTAGCGCTCGAAACGCGCGCTCCATGCCTCCTCCCACTCCTCGCCGCGCTCGATGCAGGTGCGGAACTCCGCGAGCGCCTCCTCGGGCACGTAGAAGTCCGGCTCCAGCGGCCAACGGTAGAACTTTTTGGTGAGCTTGACCTCCTCGACCCCAAGCGGCTTGCCGTGAACCTCGGAACTGTCCTGGAAATGCGGGCTGCCGTAACCGATATGGGTGCGAAGCCGGATCAGCGAGGGGCGATTCGTCTCGGCGAGCGCGGTTTCGATCGCCTGCGAAATCGCCCGCAGATCGTTCCCGTCCTTGACCACCTGCGTGTGCCAGCCGTAGGCATCGAATCGCTTGCAGACGTCCTCGGTAAACGAGATATCCGTCGTGCCGTCGATCGTGATTCGGTTGTCGTCGTAGAGATAGATGATATTGCCCAGAGCGAGGTGCCCCGCGATCGACGCCGCCTCGCTCGAGATTCCCTCCATCAGATCGCCGTCGCTCACGATCCCGAAGATGCGATGGCTGAAGAGTCCCGAGGCATCGTGGTCGTAACGCGCCTCGAAGTGCCTGGCCGCAATCGCCATCCCGACGCCGTTGCCGAAGCCCTGTCCGAGCGGGCCGGTCGTGGTCTCGACGCCCGGGGTGAGATGCGCCTCAGGATGTCCCGGGGTTTTGCTCCCGAGCTGGCGGAAGCGCTTGATGTCATCGAGCGACACGTCGTAGCCGCTCAAGTACAGGCACGCATACAGCAGCATCGAGCCGTGGCCGGCGGACAAGATGAACCGGTCGCGCCCGTACCACTTCGGGTTTCGGGGGTTATGCCTCATGAACCGCGTGAAGAGCAGGTAGGCCGCCGGCGCCATCGCCATCGGCATCCCCGGATGCCCGCTATTGGCCTTCTGTATCGCGTCGATCGCGAGCACGCGAATCGAGTTGATGCACAATTCGTCCAGCTCGGACCGCTTCATCTTGATGTCCGCTGCAAGCGCCACGTGAACTCCCGATTTGGTTGGAATCGTTACCAGTCCGTATTTTGGTCGTCCTTCGGATCGCCGGCCTTGTGCCGCATCAGGTTGACCGCGCCCTTGGCTTCGCCCTTGTCGCCGAAGCTCAGCGCGGCGGTGAAGCGCCGGGCGATCTCTCCCATTATCGCACCTTCGGCAGGATCGAGCTGGCTCGCGAGCGCCGCCAGCCGCCCCATCGCCGCGCGAATCGCGGTCAGCGCAGCGGGAAGATCCCCGCGCGCCCGGCACGCGATCGCCGTGTGCAGTCCCGCGCGCACCTCGGCCACCACGGGACGGGCCTTCTCGCCGATTATGACCTCGAGTTCTCTCAGATTATCGGCGAGCTTGACGAACGAGTCGTCTGCAGCACTGCTGACCGGCACAAAATCGATTGTTTCACTTGTGTTCACTTGGATTCAAGAATGGCCCGTGTGGATACGCGTCGCGGCGTGCGGGCGTCTCCGCCCGCGCCACCACCAGGACTTTGCTCTGATTGGGGCGCGCCCTTCTTTTCTTCCGTCATTCTACGCGCGCCTCGCGTAGAATCCCGGGATTCTTCGCGCGTGCTTGC
>Ga0187769_10002653_pt1 | contig 10519 bp, 6 predicted proteins | sample 0116_SJ02_MP02_1_FD_133140 | JGI IMG/M metagenome (GOLD analysis project Ga0187769, IMG submission 133140) | Tropical peat soil microbial communities from peatlands in Department of Meta, Colombia - 0116_SJ02_MP02_10_MG | ecosystem: Environmental > Terrestrial > Soil > Wetlands > Peat | place... | reverse complement strand
CCGGGGTCTGCGACACTGCGGAAACAGGAGAATTCAAGATAGCGAAGACAACCAGAAGACCAAGTTTCTTCATCACTAAGCGTGCCTTTCCTTAGAGATCAGATTAAGACTGAGCTATCACCCGACATTTGTTGCGACACCTAAGTTGCTGATTCTACAGCCAGCCGCCGTCTCGGGCACGATCCACGAAAAAATTTGTGATCCCTTCCAGCAAAATTATTCGTCTAAGGTGTGCGAAAGCAAGTTGACGGCCACGGCTGCTCACCTTAGAATGCACACTCGAATGTCAGATTGCCTCAAGTCCGGCGCCATGTGCTGTTGCACCTGTTGTTGTTGTGCATGCGTGTGCGCTGGCGCGGGGAGGCGGCTGACCTAAGAGTTTTTTCCTAATACCGGCCCTCATAACCCATCGCCAGACGAACTGGCGGTGGGTTTTTGCTTTTGTGGCAAATTTATGACGAGCAGCGCGGCCAACGCAACCAAAGAAACGAAGGCCCAGTGCGTCGAGCGCCTGAAGCGCGCCACGAACCCCTGGGAGGGCCGCGACGAAATTCGGCGCTTTGCCCGCGAAGGTTTCGGTTCTATTCCACCGGAATGGATCGGCACGTATTTCCGGTGGTGGGGCGTATACACCCAGGGTGACGGCGCTGGCGTCGTGGGGGGCCAGAACGGGGAAGGCCGCGCGATCCAGCGTTTCATGGTTCGCATCCGCATTCCCAACGGCATGATGACCTCCACGCAACTGCGCGCCATCGCCGAGCTCGCCCGCCGCTACGCCAACTCCACCGCCGATCTGACCGTCCGTCAAAACATTCAACTGCATTGGGTCACCATCGAGTCGCTGCCTGAGGTTCTCGATGCCCTGTGGCGAGTCGGACTGAATACGACCGGCGCATGCGGCGACGTTGTGCGCAACGTGACCGGATGCCCCGTTGCCGGAGTCGATGGCGACGAAATCGTCGACGCATCGCCGCTGGTGCTCGAGGCTTCCCGCCTGCTGGCCGGCAACGCCGACTTCTACAACCTGCCGCGCAAGTTCAAGATTTCGATCGCCGGCTGCCGCTCCTGGTGCTCGTATCCGGAAATCAACGACATTGGCTTGACGGCAATCACGCGCACTCTGCGTACGAAAACGGAAGTAGGGTTCTCGCTTCGCGTCGCGGGCGGCCTTTCGGCCGAACCTTATCTCGGCGCCCGCCTCAACGCCTTCGTCCGTTGGGATCAGGTTCTGCCGGTCATCAAGGGAATCGCCGAGCTCTTCCGCGATTCCGATGTGCTGCGCGAGCACCGCGAGCGCGCCCGCCTGAAATTTCTTTTTCTGCGCCACGGCTGGACCGCGGAGCGCTTCCTCGCCGAACTCGAAGATCGCGTCGGATTCAAGCTCGACCCTGCCGTCGAAGAGCATGCGCCCGACGATGTCTATCGTGACCACGTGGGCGTTCACGCTCAGAAGCAGCCCGGCCTGTCTTACGTTGGAGCCGTCGCTTTGCGCGGCCGCATCAGCGCCGACCAGATGCAGTTGGTCGCCAACCTGGCCGAGCGCTACGCAAGTGGAAAACTGCGCGCCACCAACATGCAGAACCTGCTTATCGTCAACGTGCCCGCGATCAACGTCGACTCTCTAGCGCAGGGACTCGACTCGATTGGCCTGTCCGTGAATGGTTCATCTTTCGCGCGCGGCACGGTGGCCTGCAGCGGCACGGAGTTCTGCAAGCTGGCCATCACGGAAACGAAAAGCTTTTCGCGCTGGCTGGTCGAAGAGCTCGAAGAGCGCCTGCCCGGCTTCGATCAGCACCTGAAGCTGCACGTCACCGGATGCCCCAACAGCTGCGGCCAGCACTGGATCGCCGACGTCGGCATCGAGGGAAAAAAGATCAAAGTGGGCGACCGAATGGTCGACGCCTACTACTTTTGCGTGGGTGGCGCGCTCGGCCTGCATCAGGCCACCGCGCGGCCTGTCGGATATCGCTGCGCCGCCACAGAGGTGCCGTTGGCGCTCGAGCGTTTGCTCGGCCGTTATCTCGCGGAGCGCGCGCCGGGAGAAAACTTGCGGCGTTTCTTCGCCCGCCACAGCGATGCGGAATTGCGCGAGTTTCTTGCGGGCGAAGCCGCGCCCGCAGTCCCGCGCGATCTGCCCTCTCGAAAAACTATGGCTCAAGCAGGAGGCATCGGTGATTAGGACGCTGCAGACGAAACGGTTTTGGGAAGGGCACGGCTTCAGCCGTGCCGCAAGGGCCGAATCATACAAGGGGGCTTTAGCCCCTGAGGGCCCGCGTCCGATCTTGCTTCGGAGGTTTGCCTGACATGCCCGCAGCACTATTTCCCATGTTCCTGAAGCTCGAGGCCCGCCAAGTCCTCGTCATTGGCGCCGGCAAAGTCGCAGAACCAAAAATCGCCAGCCTGCTCGATACCGGTGCGCGCATTCGCGTCGTGGCGCTCGAGGCCAGCGCCAATGTTCGCGAATGGGCGCTCGAGGGAAGACTCGAACTCCACTTACGTGGCTTCTCGCCCGAGGACCTCGACGGAGCATTCCTCTCGGTCGTCGCGACTTCATCGCACAGCTTGAACGAACGGATTTACGGCGAAGCCCAACTTCGCGGCGTTCTGTGCAATGTGGTCGACGTCCCCGATCTCTGCGACTTCTTCTATCCCGCCGTCGTACGCCGCGGCGATCTGCAGATCGCCGTTTCGACCGCCGGCCAGAGCCCGTCGCTTGCCCAGAAAATTCGCCAGCAACTCGAAAGACAATTCGGCCCCGGATACGCCGCCTGGGTGGCCGAACTGGGCGAAACACGCCGCCGCATTCTCGCGAGCGATCTCGGCAAACAACGCAAGCTGGAGCTTTTGCATTCTCTCGCCAGCCGCGAAGCCGCGGAAGCGGCACTGGCCGAAGCGCCTTCGCTCGGCGCAAAAGGAGCGGGGAAATGACAGCCCCCGAAGAAGAAACGACGGGTAAAGTCTATCTCGTCGGCGCGGGACCGGGCGATCCCGAATTGCTCACGTTGAAAGCGATGCGCCTGCTGCGCACCGCGGATGCCGTGTTGCACGACGATCTGGTTGCTCCCGAAATTCTGCAGCTCATCCCTCCTGCGGCACAGGTGCACAACGTCGGCAAACGCTGCGGCACGAAAAAAATCCGGCAGGAAGAAATCAATTTCCTGATGGTCGCTCTTGCCGGCTCGGGCCTGCGAGTGGTTCGGCTGAAGAGCGGCGATCCGCTGATTTTCGGCCGCGCCGGAGAAGAAATCGGGGCGCTGCGTGCCGCCAAGATTCCTTACGAAGTTGTGCCGGGCGTGACTTCGGCTCTGGGGGCGGCCGCCACATCTGCGATTCCTCTCACGCATCGTCGCGCGTCGTCGGCGCTCGTCTTCATCACCGTCCATCAGGCGGAGGGAAGCGAAGCTGTGGACTGGGCACGGCTCGCCGGAAGCGGAGCGACGCTCGTCATCTACATGCCCGGCTCGGACTATTCTGCAATCGCCGCAAGGTTAAGGGCCGCTGGGCTGTCCTCCGACACGCCCTGCGCCATCGCTTCCCGGGCCACAACCCGCCAGCAGCAGACGTATCGCACCACGCTTGCCGAATTATCCCGCACGCCGCACCTCGCATCACCCGCGCTGCTCATCGTCGGCACGGTTGTGCGGTTTGCTGATCCCGTTTCAGTGGTTCAGCCTTTTGTGTCGGGCGACGCGACAGTAAACGTTTCGACGAACGGGGAACCCAACGCGTGAACGACAACATCAAATTCGACATCGCTGAACTTCAGCCCGCGGCCGACGCCTGGACTCCGCAGCGCACGCTCGCCTGGGCGTTCGAAACTTTCGAGAGCCGCGTCGCCATTTCCTCCGCATTCGGCGCCGAGGGGATGGTTGTGATCGACATCGCGTCGCGCGTGTCGAAAGACTTCCGGCTGTTTACCATCGACACCGAATTCCTCTTTGCTGAAAGCTATAACCTGATGGACAGGGTCGAGGAGAAGTACGACATCAGGCTCGAGAAGGTCTATTCGCAGCACTCCCCCGAAGAACAGGAGCGACTTTACGGGGCGGCGCTGTGGAGCCGCGACCCTGACCGCTGCTGCAATCTGCGCAAGGTCGAGCCCCTTCGTCGCAAGCTGGCCGAGTTGACTGCCTGGATCACCAGCATACGCCGCGATCAGACGGCGGCGCGTTCGGGCGCGCGCAGAATTGAGTGGGATGCGAAGTTCGGCCTGATGAAGATCAATCCCATCGTCGACTGGACTTCAAAACAGGTGTGGCGCTACATCCACGATCACGATGTGCCCTACAACCAACTGCACAACCAGGATTACCCGAGCATTGGCTGCACGCATTGCACCCGTGCCGTCCGGCCCGAAGAAGAAGCACGCGCCGGCCGCTGGCCTGGGTTTGCCAAGACCGAGTGCGGGTTGCACATTATCGAACCAGCGGCAAAGCGGGGCGAGGAACAAGTAGAAATCGCGAAGACTTGCGGATAAGACATTCCGAGTGTGGTCGCTGTTGTCCTCCGCGGAAGGGCGCGGCTTCGAGCCGTGCCCTTCTGCGTCACACTCGGCAGAACGCTAGGCCTCGGTCTTCTTGCCGTTGGTTAACTGCCGCAGCAGCTGGATAAACGCCGTCGTGGCCACAGAGAGCGTTCGATCGCGCCGGTACGCCAGGCCGAGCTCGCGATAAAGTTCCACATCCTCCAGATCAATCAGCTTGACTCGGCCTGCATCCATTTCGTCGCGCGCGAATGATGCGCTGATCAACGACACTCCGAGATCGGCTGCCACAAAGCTCTTGATCATCCCGATGCTCGGCAGCTCCATGCGCACCTGTAGCTCAGAGCTATAGGGACGAAACAGCTTGTCCAGCAGCCGGCGCGTGTGCCCGGTCTTGGGGAAGAGCAGAGGATGCTTGACCACCTCGCTGACCGGCACGGTCTTGTGCCTGGCCAGGGGATTCTTCGGGCTCACCATCAGCGTCAGCTTGTCACGGAAAATGGGGTGTATCTTCAGACTCGGAGATGTCACGGGCAGCGTCAGTACGCCCACTTCGACCGATCCATTTTCCAGCTTCTCCACAATTTTGTACGTGAAGTTCCGGTAAATGCTGATCTGCACCGGAGGATAGCGGCGGCAGTATTCGGCAAACACTTCCGGCAGAACGTACAGGCAGGTAGCTTCGTTCGCGCCTACCTTCAGCGTGCCTCGCGGCGTGCCGCTGTGGTCGGCGACCGCCATGAGCGATTCTTCGCGCAGGTTCTTCAATCGCTCGGCGTATTCGTAGAAAACCTGCCCCGCCGGGGTCAGCTTCACCGTCTTGCCTGACCGGTCCAGCAGACGGTCACCGTACTCTTGCTCCAGTTGCCGGATTTGGGCGCTGACCGCCGACTGCGATCGGAACACCTTCTCCCCGGCACGGGAAAAGCTGCCTTGCCGGGCGACCTCCAGGAACGTAATGAGTTGGTCGAAATCCATCGGTTTGAGCGAGTTAAGCTTTGAGCGAGGTAAGCCCTGGGCGAATTATAGCGGACTCTGCCCGTTGTGCCGTTAATTCCTCGTGAAACCGTTCTCCGGTCGTCGCTCGGAAATTTGCATCCCACGCATCGAAATTCTGCGTTGTACACCGCCGCAAGCGCCGCGCTATGAAAGAGAGACGAATGCGTGTTCCGGGGCCGAGGTGTGTGCCGCTGCCTAGATGAGGCAGGCTTGAGAACAATGATTCGGAAGCATTCCAGTTCGTTGCTCCAATTGGAGCAGAGTTTCTTGGACCAAAATTTCTTGGACCATGAAGTCCAACATGACGCCGTTAAACCCGCAATCCGATCCGCTGCAACCTCGTCTCCTGCACCACAGCCTTCCGCCCGCGCAGGGGCTCTATCATCCTGCGCACGAGCACGACTCGTGCGGTATCGGGTTCGTCGCCAGCATTCCCGGGCATAAGAGCCACGACATCATCGAGAAGGGCATTCAGGTTCTTCTGAACCTGACGCATCGCGGCGCCTGCGGCTGCGATCCCGAAACCGGCGATGGCGCGGGCGTTCTCATCCAGATTCCCCACAAGTTTTTCGCCCGCGAGTGCGAGAAGCTCGGATTCACTTTGCCTAAGCCTGGAACTTATGCGGTCGGCATGACCTTTCTTCCGGTCGAAAAGCATCCGCGCCTGCAGTGCGAGGGCATTCTCGAGCGCATCGTCCACGAGGAAGGCCTCACGCTGCTCGGCTGGCGCGACACGCCGGTCTACGCCTCGGCCATCGGCCGTGTGGCGCGGGCCTCGCAGCCTTACATCCAGCAGATTTTCGTGCAGTGCGCCCCGGGCACGGACGAAGACGCCTTCGAGCGCAAACTCTACGTTGTCCGCAAGCGTGCCGAAAATGACGTCCGCGCCTCCGGCATCGAAGGCGCGGAGACGTTCTACATCCCGTCGCTCTCTTGCCGCACGATCGTTTACAAGGGATTGCTGCTCGCCCCGCAGATTGCCAACTTCTATCGTGAGCTGTCCGATCCTGACGTGGTCAGCGCGTTGTGCCTCGTCCACCAGCGTTTCTCGACCAACACGTTCCCCAACTGGCAGCGCGCGCACCCGTATCGTTATGTCGCGCACAACGGCGAGATCAACACCCTGCGCGGCAACGTCAACTGGATGTACGCTCGCCAGTCGCTGCTGAAATCGGAGCTCTTTGCGGATGACCTGAAGAAGCTCTACCCCATCATTGCTCCCGACGGCAGCGACTCCGCCAACTTCGACAACGCCGTCGAACTGCTCTTTCAGGCGGGCCGCAGCCTTCCGCACGCGCTGGCCATGCTCATTCCGGAAGCGTGGGCGGGCAATCCGCACATGAAGCCGGAGAAACGCGCTTTCTACGAGTACCACGCGTGCCTGATGGAGCCTTGGGACGGTCCCGCCGCCATTGCTTTCACTGACGGCCGCGTCATCGGCGCCACGCTCGACCGCAACGGCTTGCGCCCGGGGCGTTATGTTGTTACTGACGACGATGTGGTGGTCATGGCCTCAGAAGCCGGCGTGCTCGATGTCGCTCCCGAACAGGTGAAGCACAAAGGCCGCCTGCAGCCGGGAAAAATGTTCCTGGTCGATACTGTCGCCGGCCGCATCATCTCCGACAAAGAGATCAAACACGAACTCGCATCACGACGGCCCTACACCGAATGGCTGAGGCAGAATCAGATCACCATCGATCATCTGCCCGAACCTTCGCGCATGCACTTTCCCGACGCGGAGACTCTGCTCCGCCGACAGCGTGCCTTCGGCTACAGCGACGAAGATTTGAAGATGATTCTTGGCCCCATGGCCGCGAACGGCGAAGAACCGGTCGGCTCCATGGGCACCGACACGCCGCTCGCTTGCCTCTCTGACAAACCGCAGTCGCTCTTCAACTATTTCAAGCAGCTCTTCGCGCAAGTCACCAACCCGCCCATCGATCCCATCCGCGAAGAGATGGTCATGTCGCTCATCAGCTACATCGGCAGCGAGCGCAACATCCTGGAAGAAGCGCCGGAAAACTGCCACATGCTCAAGCTCGAGCATCCGCTGCTTACCAATCGCGACCTGGAGAAGTTGCGCCGCGTTTCCTATCGCGATCTGCTCGCCACAACGTTGCCCGCGCTCTTTCGTCCGTCTGAAGGGGAAGCGGGTTTGCGGCGCGCTCTCGACGAATTGTGCCGCCGGGCATCTCAGGCGGTGCGCGCCGGATACTCGCTGCTCATTCTTTCCGATCGCGGCGTCGACAAAGACTACGCGCCGATTCCATGTCTGCTCGCGCTCGCCGCTGTGCACAACTTGCTAGTGCGCGAAGAGACGCGCACACAAGTGGCGCTCATCACTGAATCGGGCGAACCGCGCGAAGTCATGCACTTCGCCTTGCTCTCGGGCTACGGCGCCAGCGCCATTAATCCTTATCTCGCACTCGAAAGTGTGGAAGACCTTGCCTGGCGCGGCGAATTGGGCGAGGGCGTCACGCCTGAGCTGGCCGTGAAGCGCTTTCTGAAGGCGATCAAGAAGGGCCTGCTCAAGACCTTCTCGAAGATGGGCATCTCCACGCTGCAGAGTTATCAAGGTGCGCAGGTTTTCGAAGCCATCGGCCTGAACAAGGAATTGATCGAGACTTATTTCGCCGGCACAACTTCGCGCCTCGAAGGTATTGGCCTCGAGGTCGTTGCCCGCGAGGCGCAACTGAAGCACGAATTCGCCTTCCGCCCGCTCACCGACTCCGAAACCGAACTGGCCGTCGGCGGCAACTATCACCAACGCGTGAACGGCGAATATCACCTGCTCAATCCGCTCACCATCAGCAAACTGCAGCAGGCCGTGCGCCAGGAAAATTTCAAAACATTTCAGGAATATACCGATCTCATCGACCGCCAGAGTGCGCAACTCTGCACGTTGCGCGGCTTGATGACATTCAAGAAGAGCAATCAGCCCATCCCGCTTGCGGAAGTCGAGCCCGCCAAAGAAATCGTCAAGCGCTTTACCACCGGCGCCATGTCGTTCGGGTCGATCAGCAAGGAGGCCCACGAAACGCTGGCCATTGCAATGAACCGCATCGGCGGGAAATCGAATACGGGCGAGGGCGGGGAAGACGAAGAGCGCTTCAAGCCCGACACCAATGGCGATCTGCGCCGCAGCGCCGTCAAGCAAGTCGCCTCGGCGCGTTTCGGAGTGACTGCCAGCTATTTGGTCAACGCCGACGAACTGCAGATCAAAATGGCGCAAGGCGCCAAGCCCGGCGAGGGTGGCCAGCTCCCCGGCCACAAAGTCGACGAAGTCATCGCACGCCTGCGGCATTCGATTCCCGGCGTCGGTCTCATTTCACCGCCGCCGCATCACGACATCTATTCCATCGAAGATCTCGCACAACTGATCTACGACCTGAAAAACGTAAATCCGCAGGCGCGGATCGCCGTGAAGCTCGTCGCCGAGGTCGGCGTCGGCACGGTCGCCGCGGGCGTCGCCAAAGCGCACGCTGACGTCATCCTCATCAGCGGCGACAGCGGCGGCACGGGCGCGTCACCGCTCAGCTCGATCAAGCACGCAGGCATTCCGTGGGAGCTCGGCCTCGCCGAAACGCAGCAAGTTCTGTTGCTGAACGATCTCCGCAGCCGCGTGTGCCTGCAGACCGACGGTAAGCTGCAGACCGGCCGCGACGTCGTCATCGCCACGCTGCTCGGCGCCGAAGAGTTCGGCTTCGCCACCACGCCGCTCATCGCTGTGGGCTGCGTCATGATGCGCAAATGCCATCTCAACACCTGCTCAGTCGGCATCGCCACGCAGGATCCCGCGCTGCGGAAGCAGTTTCAAGGACAGCCCGAACACGTCATCAATTTCTTTTTCTTCATTGCCGAGCAGGTGCGGCAATACATGTCAGAGCTCGGCTTCCGCACAGTCGACGAAATGGTTGGCCGCGTCGACCTGCTCGAAGTGGCGCCCGCCGTCGAACATTGGAAAGCCCGCGGCCTCGACTACTCCGCCATTCTCTACAATCCATCCATGCCGTCGCACGTCGCGCGCCGTTGTGTGCACACGCAGGATCACGGCCTCGAGCAGGCGCTCGACCATCAACTGGTTGAGCACTCACTCGACGCTCTGCTCAGCTTGAATTCGGTCGAAATCAATTTGCCCGTTCGCAACATCCACCGCTCTGTCGGCACCATCCTGAGCGGCCAGATCGCGCGCCGCTACGGCTCCGCCGGCCTTCCTGACGACACCATCCGCATCCATCTTTCCGGCTCGGCGGGTCAGAGTCTCGGTGCGTTTCTGGCGAAGGGCGTTACGCTCAAGCTCGAAGGCGACGCCAACGATTACGTGGGCAAGGGCCTTTCCGGCGGGAGGCTCGTCGTCTATGCTCCGCGCGGATCAACCTTCGCGGCGGAAGAAAACATCATCATCGGTAACGTCGCGCTCTACGGCGCCACCAGCGGCGAGGCGTTTTTCAACGGAGCCGCAGGAGAACGCTTCGCGGTCCGCAACTCCGGAGCGACCGCCGTGGTTGAAGGCGTTGGCGACCACGGCTGCGAATACATGACCAACGGGCTGATCGCCGTGCTCGGCTCTTGCGGCCGCAACTTCGCTGCAGGTATGTCGGGCGGCATCGCCTATGTGTTTGACGAGTTCGGCGATTTCACCGAGAAACGTTGCAATCTGGAATCTGTCGATCTCGATCCCGTGATCGATGCGCAGGATGAAAGCATCCTCCGCGATCTGGTCACGGGCCACGCGCAACTCACTTCGAGCCGCCGCGCGCGATGGATTCTCGACCAGTGGCAGGAGGCATTGCCGCGCTTCATCAAGGTTTTCCCGCATGAATTCAAGCGAGTAGCGGGAGTCGCGCGCAGCCGCGAGAATTACGTTCCAGGTCGAGCCACTTCCATTCTCGATCCCGCGCCAGTCGCGATCGTAGAACATGAGCAGGTGGCCAATGGGCTGATTCAACATGGGCTAGTGCAACATGGGCTGGTGCAAAATGGGTAGGCCCACCGGCTTCATCGACTACTCGCGTGAGCTCGCTCCGCGCCGCCCGG
>Ga0187769_10002652_pt1 | contig 10519 bp, 13 predicted proteins | sample 0116_SJ02_MP02_1_FD_133140 | JGI IMG/M metagenome (GOLD analysis project Ga0187769, IMG submission 133140) | Tropical peat soil microbial communities from peatlands in Department of Meta, Colombia - 0116_SJ02_MP02_10_MG | ecosystem: Environmental > Terrestrial > Soil > Wetlands > Peat | place... | reverse complement strand
CAGCTAAAGCTCAGGAAGATGAGGACAGCCATCCGAGAAGCGGCCCCCGACTCCACCGAAACCATCAGCTACGGCATGCCCTTCTACAGTTTCAAGGGAGAATCTGGATTTCAGGCTCGACTGTGCTACTTCGGGCTCTTGAGGAAGAGAATCGCCTTCTACATGCGCCCCGTGGTCCTCGAGGAGCACATGGATGAAGTCAAGACGTACATGACCACCAAGTCAGCCCTCCAATTCCCTCTGGACAGACCAATCCCGGTGCAGTTGGTCAAGAAGCTGGTAAGAACCGCAATCAGAAAGCACGCGGCTGGAGAGGACGGCTCCCATGCAAAGGATACGAAGCGGCATACCACGTGACCATTGACTCCGACTATTGTACAACACACGCACGAAGTCGAATGAAAGGCTGAGACCCGAGGCATGAAACTGTCTTCGGGATCAGGATTCGCCAAATCCTCCAGGTGCACTCGCCAGGGTACGAGCTCCTGGCATTCAACAAGGCACGTAGCCAAAAAAACCGAGGGCTGGGCCTTACCTGGGAGTTCGAATCGGAAGACCTACGCCTGAAGAGAGAACGGAGCGGCTGGCAGAGTTGGCGAGAGAGCAGGGCGTACAGTTTGTGACTTGGTAGGGACTGGCAAAGAAGGCCTCCGCCGCTGCATCGCAAATTCAGGCTCCCCGTGACCCACCTGACTAAGACACCCCCGAAGCAAAGAGCCACAAACGTGGGCTAGGATTCGAAAAGAAGGGTGACAGCTCAAAGAAACGCTGGCAGGAATGAAATCACTCCCACGACGACTTGCAAGAGAATTGTTCTCTTCACGGGCAGGCCGCCTCTCCTTACCATCAGAAGCGCGAGCAGGTTCGCGAAAGAAGCGATGGGAGTGATGTTGCCTGCTAGGCCTGCCTCCACCGCCAGCCTGGGCGCCGCCGTTTGAGGCACGGCGACCGTCCCGAGCATCAGCTGCGTGGCGGGGACATTGCTGATCAGGCTCGAGGTCAGCCCGACGAATAGCGAAGAATACGGCTGGTTCCCCTCCACCGCTGGACCTACGTAGGGAACTAGGACGGGCTGGAGGAGTGCCGCGACCAGTGCTATCGACCCGATCAGCACGCAGAGAATCAGAAGACTCCGATAGTCGAACTCCTTCAAGAGTCGGCGAGGCGAACGAAAAGTGAACGGAACGCCGAGGACAAACGCCACTCCGAGCGTCAGGGCTCCTGACGCCCCCATCGTGTCCAGTGAGAAGACGGTTAGGCCGACCGCGACTAGATAACCGAGCGGCAGACGCGGCAGTAAGGGGGCGGAGAACTCTCTCTCGCCGCCTTCTCTCTTCCTGAAGATATACAGAGCCATCGCGGTCAGAACTCCCGAAACGACAAGGGGGAACCAAGTTCCGAGGACGAAACGACCGGCTGAGATTTTGGAAGTCTGCCACAGCAGGAGGTTCTGGGGATTCCCAAAGGGGGTCAACGAGCTGGCGATGTTCGTGAAAGAAATCTCGGCGACCACCAACGGGGCGATGTCGACCTTGAACTGCTTGGCATATCTTACGAGCACGGGAGTCAGGACGAGAATCACAACATCGTTCAGGATAATGGGGGAGAAGATGCTCGTGACCAGAACGATGGCGTAGAGGACACCCAACCTCCGTTCGAACAACCCGATAAGACTCCTGAGAAAGGAGTACCCGTCCATGGCTCTGAAGTTAGCCGCGATTCCGAACAGGAAAGCTAGTGACGCAAAAATAGAGGGATCGAAGGCCAAAGCTGAACTCTGGCTCCCTCTTTGTCCTCTTATTGAATCCGGTTTGAACTTGTTACTCGAACCGTCCGGTCAGAAGAGCGCTCAGGGTTGGACCGGACTGAAAGGAAGAAAATAAGTGATTCTGACCTTAGGTTCGGTGCGAATCTCCACATCCCAATCTGAGGCGCGCTCTGGGATGAGTCGCAACCACAATCGAATCAGAGCCTCATAGCGACAACGAGGAATCGGTGATTTCTGACCTCCAGATAGCCCTCCCTATCGATCGCATCATTCAACTTCATTAGGGCAGGGAAGTACTTCTTTACTGTGAAATCCGGAACAATCCACGGGACAGCCTTGAGATGGTAGACCAACGCGCCTATGTCGAAATACCGGGTCTTATGATACCCCTGCCTCCGACTTACTACCCTGAATCCCGACTTCTTCAGCTGGTCTGCGGCTAACTTCAGGTTCCATGGATTAGGCTTGAATCTTGTTGCGCCCAAGAGTTTCCGCAAATCGATATCGTTCCTGTCGCCTACCTGCTGGGTGATGAAACAGCCACCAGGCCTAAGCACTCTGAACACTTCTGAAGGCAAATATGCTTCATGCCTGTCGATTACCAGATCGAACTTCTCATCCTCGAAAGGGAGCGGGCCGTTTTCCGCTGTTTCGAAGACCCTTACCCCGAGCGGCTCCAGGCGCTCCCTCGCTACTGGTATGTTCGGTTTGTAGCTCTCCGTGGCGCAAGTCACCTGAGGCAAGGGCGAAAGTGAGGCCAGCAATTCGCCGCCTCCAGTTGCGATGTCGAGCAATGCGCTTGACTGTCTGATTCTCGCCAGGACAACGCTGCCATAGCTCCACTTCCTCGGACCCTCAGTCATCCTTCCCGCTCCAGTAATGTAAGAAAAGTCCCATCCTCTGAACGGGTGATTATACTCGTCAACTAAGAAACTATAGAGCCATTTCCTGCTGCTTTTCGTTGGCACTACCATACCCCGCCATTCGCATGTTGACTTTTCCTAAAATGTCTGATGGGGTCCTTCTGGAGTGCGATGTTTGGTCCCGAGCCGTAAGGGTGGTGAGTAACCTGACAAACGTATATTTGAAGAGGGGCTGTGATGGAATCCCGCATGACGGAAATAAAAGAGGTAAAGACATTTGATGATCTTCGCAAGTTCAGGCTTGAGGACGAGGGGTACTTCGTAATCACCGACAGCACTCGCGACGCAATCATCCACAAAGTGAATTCGAAATGCATCAAAGCAGACAGCTTCAACCTCAAGGTCACCATCAACGATCGCAAGCAGGGGAGTTACTACTGGGTGGATAGCATCGCCACGGCTGCCCACGAGTTCGGAGCCAAGCGCTGCAAGGTCTGCAGGCCTGAGCTGAACCTCGTCCATCCGTCCGCCTTCGACACCTAGGCCCGACAATAAGCCTCTCGCCCGTCCTTCTTTCTGCGCAGATTTAGTCCGGACAATTTAGTCGATTAGATCTCAGGGCAGACATGAGGTCTATCCGATTGAGAATCATCTTGGCTCGGCGTCCGGAGTCGCAGCCACCGAGGGGCTGCTTCCGAACCCCAGCTTCGCACTTATCTGCTCAAACTGCTGGAAATGATGCTCGAACCACTGGGTGAGGAGGTACACGGCCCCGTACCCCTGCCCCGAAGGTGCCAGGAGCGAGCTCCCTACGAGGATCTTGATGTGATGCTGGACCGCCTTGTACTGGAGGTCGAGCTCCGTGGCCAGCTGATTGATGTTGCTTGGCTTGGCCCTCAGGCTCCAGATGATTCTTGCCCTGTTCTCACCGCCCCGCTTCCCCCCGAGGAGGAACCAGAGGGTCCTGCGCAGCTCCGGATCCTCTTCCATTCAGCATGCCGAATCCCGGTTTCTATTTAGGGGTTGGCGGCTCCTACCGGATTTGGAAAAACGGTTAATAGCCATCGGGTCAAAATTCGCACATACTGGTTTGGATACCTACGCTGCCGTAGCGACGGGAATGTCTTTCGTGAACATAGCCCTCCTTGTGGGGCTCATTTACCTCTACGCGAGAATGGCCAATAGGACCCATGCCGGGTACACCTATGGCTTGACCATCTTCTCGGGCCTTTTGGTTGCGCAGAACTCGGGCATGGCCTACATCTGCGGTTTCCTCAACGACTACTACAATTGGCAGCTGTCGCCCTACTTCGCGGCGGTCGCGGTCCTTGAGTTCGCTGGTTTGATGGTACTGTTCAGGGTCACCCTCTGAATCCACGGCAGGACGACCCGTCCAAGTATCATGATTTGGACGTGATTTGGAAGAATCTTCATATTTTCAAGATCATCATCGCAACCAGACCCAAAAGTTGAGACCAAGAGTCACTTCCATGAGTGTACGATCCAAGGTTATTCCTCTGTCAAAGCTGTTGGTCTCGATTCTCGCCTTCGCAGGATCGTCCGCGCCTCTGATATCTCCTGTCGCGATGGCGCAAAGCACCACCAATATCGCAATCAAGAACTTCGCTTTCAATCCCGGCCCCGTCACCGTCGTGATAGGCGTGAACAACACGGTCACGTGGACCAACGAGGACGCAGTGACCCACACGGTAACCGCCGATAGCGGCTCATTCAACAGCTCTGTTCCAGCAGGAAAGACCTTTACTCACACATTCACAACGGCCGGTAACTTCACTTACCACTGCTCGATTCACACTTACATGAAGGGGACAGTGAGGGTGCTCAGCGAGTCATCATCTTCGGCTTCCGCTACAACGAACGCTGTCCCAGAGTTCCCCTTCGTGGCCATTGATGTCGTCCTGTTGACCACGGTCTTACTCGTTTCATATGTGGCGGCAAGGAAAGTGCAACGGAACAACATCACAGGTTAGGTCGTGTTCCGCTGTCTGGTACCCGGCATCTGCCCTGAGAACTCACGCAAAGCGCTCTCTTGGCGCTGCTCGATGAACTGAGGCTTTGCCTTCCTTATCTCGGCCATCGCCTCGTCTGCGTCAAGGCCCTTCGTTTTGATCAGGTAGGCCGCAAGCACGCACCCCGTTCTCCCTTCGCCAGCTAGGCAGTGGACCAGCACAGCCCTTCTGGCCGTCAACTGTTCCTCCACGAAACCTACGGCCCTGTACATGGTGTCGATGCCTGGAGGTTGATGGTCCGCCATGGGGACATGGCCCGTCACAACATCAAGGTCGCGTGTGAACTCGAGCGGGAGCGGGTCAATGGTCAGCGTCAGGATGCTGTTGATTCCTGCCCTTACTAGCCACTCCACCTGAGATCTGGAAGCCGGGTACCCGGATCCTGCGAGCTTGCCCTCCTGTACCCAAGCGAATCCGGTCGGTTCTGCAGCCACCTTAGCCCTGAGTTTCCTCAGGAAGAGTCCGCCGGTACCCAAACTGAATCGCTGAATCTGACGCTTGCTGCCGCTATAGAGCTTTAGGCCTCGAGGACCTCTAAACGTCCGTACTTTCCAACATTCAAGCGGAGCTCCCCCCTGAAGCTGTTCGTGTAGCCGTTAGTGACCCTGACCTTTGACCCCTGCTTCACCATGTCGATCTGGTCGTCCCAGAGTGAAAGCTTGATCTGGCCGCTCTCGTCCTTCAGCATGCAGTCGGCAACCCTCGCCTCGCCCCCGGTCCTCAGGTTGACTGTGCGGGGCTCGGCCATCTCGACAATCTCCCCCTCAGCATCAACCCTGCGCATGCCGTCCCGTAAGTCGCGTACATTCATGTGAAGGGCTGGTCGTTCGGCGCCATTATTTAACGTTAGACGGCTGAAACCTGGACCGGAAACCGTTTATTGAGAAAGAAATGGCCGGTTGGCGACGTTGCCCCCGGGGCTGGCCGACGGCGGCCTCCTCTTGCTCTCGTTCCTGGTCCCGCTCATCTGCGTCCTTCTAGGGCTCCCGCAGTTCCTTGGGTTTCTAGCCAGGATGGGACGGCTATCCGAGGACGCCCACAAGAGCACGCCGACGAAGGTTCCCGAACCGGCAGGGCCGATGCTCTTCGTCGCGGTCCTGCTCGGGGAAATCGTGGTCGCCATCGGTTATCAGTCATGGGTTCCTGTAGCGATAATGCTTGGGGCCGGGGTCGCTTTCATCATCGGCCTCGTCGACGACCTGTTCGTCCTTGGGGGGAAGACAAAGCCACTTCTTCTCGCGGTCGCAGGCATCGCCTTCGCGGGAATGGTCGCATTCGTACCAAACCTGTACCAGCCGGCCATTTACTTCCCAATCATCGGGAGATCCGCCCCTCACTTCATCATCTACACTGTGCTTGCCGTGGTCGCCTTCCCTGTGGTATCAAACGCCTTCAACATGATGGATGCCTTCAACGGCGAGATCTCCTGGTTCACCCTTCTGACCTCCGTCGCTCTCCTGATTGGGGTCTCCCTCCACGCTGCCTACGCATCGGGATTTTCCCTGGCGAGGGTGGGAGCTACCCTTCCGCTGGTCGCCGTTGCGGCTGGCTTCCTTCTGTTCAACCGATATCCGTCGAGGGCCTTTGACGGGGACAGTGGAAGTCTGATGTTTGGAGCCATGTTCGCGGGTCTCGCGATTACGGGAGGAGTCGAAATCGCGGCGATAATCGCGATCGTTCCAGCCATCCTGAACTCTTTCTACACCCTGTCTAGCGTGCGCGGGTTTGTCGAGAGGAGGAGAATGTCCTCCAGGCCCACATACATCGGTAGAGATGGCTTGCTGTATCCCTCAACCGACCCGAACGCTCCCAACACTCTGATCAGGCTCATATTGCTGGCAGGGGCCCTGCCTGAGAAGGATCTTGTGAAGGAGGTGGTGTACCTGACTCTGGTGGCCTGCATTCTTTCAATGGTGACATCAATCATGACGTGGGTGCGCTAGCATGAAGCTAGCTCCACTCTTCGGAATCGAGGCGGTCGCTTTCCTGCTCATAATCGCAGAGACGTACCTATTCTTCAACTTCGTTGTCCCTCTTGGCCCCATCCCTCATTCCATCGCAGAATACACGGGGCTTGCGCTGTTGAAACTGGTGCTAATCCTCGCACTGGTCGCCGTGTGGTTCGTCGTGATGGTGGGCCTGACTAGAATCTATGTGAAGGCCAAGATCAGGAACGCTCCCATGCCCTCATCTTAGCGTCGAACTCTTTCCTAGTGTACTTCACGCGGGCGGGCACACCCATGACCACTTTCCCAGGTGGGACGTCCTTCGTTACAACGGCGCCCATGGCTACCACGGCTCCTTTGCCCACTCTCACGCCCGCCTTTATGACTGCCCTCGCGCCAATCACCGCATCATCTTCGATGGTAACCCCGATCATCTTCTTGCTTGGCGGGTATGGGTCGTTGGTGAGGACAGCCGCCGGCCCTATGAAGACATTCTTGCCAATCCTAGACAGAGGGGGGATGTACACAAGGCCCTCTATCTTGGTACCGCTCCCTATTCTGACATCGTAGTCGACATGGGCGAGTGATCCTATTTTCACGTCGTCCCCGACTTGGCTCTTTGAGCCAACATACGAATAGTGCCAGATCCGTACGTTCTTCCCTATTTTCGCGTCAGCAGCAACGAAGTTGACGACTTTTTTCTCAACCAAGGTATATCGGGGTCCCTGACGAGCTCGAAGCCAAGACAGCCTCGGCCACCCTCGTCACGTTTAGCCCTTCCCGTCCCGTGACCAAAGGCTGCATGTTCTCCTGGATAGCGTTGACGAATCCTCTAAGCTCTAGCATGAGAGGCTCCTGAAAGGGAACCGTCGGTACTGTCGTGGCCGCCCCCTCATGAATGCTCGTTTTCTGGGTAACGAAATCCACGTCCACCACCCCACCTGAGAAGACTGCACTTAGCGTCCTCACCCTGTTCGGTGTGATCCAGTTGGTGACGAGAAACGCAGTCTTCTGGCCAGTGAACCCGAGAAGTATCGCAGCGAAGTCCTCGTGCTTCAGATGGACGTGCATCGCCCCCACTCTCGCGTAGACCACCTTTGGGACCTCGCCGAAGAGCCAGCAGGCCGTGTCTATGTCGTGAATTGAGGCGTCCTTCACGATACCTACGTCGCTGATGTTCTCTCCCCTCCTGTTCTCTCTGTGGAACTCAAGAAGTATGGGCTCCCCCATCTCCCCTTCGGCTATCATCTGCTTGAGCGCCGTGATGGGTGGATTGAACCTCTCGATGAACCCCACGGTCAGGAATCGGTTGGCGTTCTTCGCCGCCTCAATGAGCATCTCACCGTCCTTCACGGTGGTCGTCATGGGCTTCTCGACGAATGTGTGGAGCCCCGCGGCAAGAGTCTTCGACGCCATAGCGAAGTGGGTCGAGGCTGGCGTGCAGATGGTGACGGCGTCAAGCTTCTCCTTTTTGAGCATCTCGTCAATCGAAGCGTAGCCGGGAACATGGTAATTATTGGAGAACGTGCCTGCTCTCTCTGAGTTCATGTCGCAGACAGCCGCAAGACACTGGAGTTCGCTCAGCACTCTTACGTGATTCTTCCCCCAGCCCCCTGTCCCTATGACGCCGACCTTCAACTCAATCGCCTCCTGCTACAGAGGCGTTATAGGGTTAATGTCAATGGAAACCGGCTCGGCAGAAGGAGTAACAGGTAGAATTGGGTTCATTCGACCTCCAGACCAAAAATGCTGAGATTGAGTCGCCGCATCGCACATTCGATGCAGATCAGTTCTCCCTTGTACGGCACCGCGTAGCGCTCGAACATCTCCCCACACATAGCGCAGCGCTGTCCCGTGTGTGCCACTATCAGTTTCTTGCTACCGGAGCTCAATGGTCCCCCTCACTCCCTGCTCAGGCTCGGCGTCGCCAACAGCACCGTCGTCTCTACGCTTCTCTGCTCCCTCTTGGCTTGCTTCATTAGGTCCCAGTCTTCCTTCGAGCAAACGATAACGACGTTATGCTTCAGTGGGTCGAGGAGCTCGGCTCCCCCCCTCCCTTTGGATCGCGAGACGACGTCTACATCTGTGACGTAATCCCTAAGGCGCTGCTGAATGCTCTCTGCCACCTGGAGTCTTTCCCCCCTCATTTCGTACTTGTCCAGGTTCCACACGAGAGAAATCTTCGTCCTGCTCGCCTTGAGCTGCTTCTCCTTGAGTACCTCCCTTGTCTCGTCGACGGTGTACCTGACGTAGTTGTCGAAGCTCTTCAGTGTCGCCCCCGCCAGATAGGAGATTGATTCGCCTGTCTCTTCGCTAGCCTGAATCGCCTTAAGCTCGTAGAGGTACTTCGAGAACTCGTCCAGGTAGACGCTGGAGGGTCTCTGCAGAGTCACCTTCGCCTCCCTGGCCCTCCTCGCCAGCTCGATTTCGGTGACCGAAGATACAGCCGCTTCCATCACACTTGACGCGTACTCTAGCTCTGCCGAGAAGACGTTCTGAGAGTTCGGGGTGAAACCCAGAGTCTGCAGCGCCCCCTTCTCCATCATTCCAGCAACGGAGATGACTGCAGGCTTGAAGTCGCCCGGCCTGAGAGGCATGTACGAATACGTCAGTGTCGAACCAACCTGCAACCCGGTCTGTTTCTCTGCGAGCATTATGTTGTCCGAGTTCCCTCCTGGGCCAGTGGGGAGAGAGTTGACTAGGGTAACCCCCTTTGAAAGGTACCTGGCTAGTTCCCTCAACTTCGACCCGGCTTCGATGAGCGTCTCGTCCGAAGGCCGCCTAAGCCTGGGGGTGAAGAAGACTACTTGTGCCTCGCCTAGGACCTGCTCCAGTGGCTTGAAGCTGAGCAACGGCTCCTCTGCCATCACCTCCTGCAGGTTCGGGTTCTTCTTCATGAACGCTGGATCGATGTCCATTGCCATCTGCAGGGTTTCGTCTACTATCGTGACCTGGGCTCTGTCGACCAAGGTCGCCGCAACCCTGTATGCCTCGCTCGTGAGCCCGTACATCGCGACCTTGATTTTTGGCAAGAGCTCTCAGTGGCTCTAAGGCAGTTTGTAGATATACTTTAGAGGGGTTCAACAGCACTTTGATACGGAAGCAAACGGATTTGTATGCTTCCCTCGGGTCACGAAACGCGAGGCAGTGACGAACCATGCGCGTTTGGTTTGACCTGTTGACTCCGAAGCAGGTTCTCTTCTTCGGGCCTGTCATTGAAAACCTGAAGTCAGACGGCCTCGAGGTCCTGGCCACATCGCGGAGGTACAGGGAGGTGGGACCCCTCGCCGAAAGGGCAGGGCTCGAGCTGAGATACGTCGGAGACAGGGGGACCAAGGGCCCAGAAGACCAGCTCCTTGCTGCAACAAGGCGCCAGGCAGAGATGATTCCAATCGTGCAGGAATTCAGGCCCCGCATCGCAGTGTCAATCGCTTCCGCAATCTGCGCACGTATCGCCTTTGGTCTGGGGTTCAGGCACATCGCCGTAAACGATTCCCCTCACTCCGAGGTTGCAGGGCGGCTCTCGATACCCCTGAGCTACCACCTCCTCTGCCCCTGGGTCATCCCATACAGGGCCTGGGAGAAGTTCGGCATCGGGAGAGATCAGATCACGACATATCGGGCCCTGGACCCAGCAGCTTGGCTAAAGAGAGAGCCTCTCCCCGGACCAGTGCCAAAGCTTGACCCACGGAAGAAGACGATCACGGTAAGGGTGCAGGAGAGCGACGCGCCATACCTCGCCAGAGCTGATATGACATGGACAGATAAAGTGCTCGCAACGCTTCTTGAAGCGTTTCCGGAGACGAACCGCGTCGCCCTTTGCAGGTACGACTTCCAGGTCAAAGAGATCAAGGAAAAGTTCGGCTCTAGATGCCTTGTCCCCGATGACATTGTGAGCGGGCACGGTCTTCT
>Ga0187769_10002651_pt1 | contig 10520 bp, 7 predicted proteins | sample 0116_SJ02_MP02_1_FD_133140 | JGI IMG/M metagenome (GOLD analysis project Ga0187769, IMG submission 133140) | Tropical peat soil microbial communities from peatlands in Department of Meta, Colombia - 0116_SJ02_MP02_10_MG | ecosystem: Environmental > Terrestrial > Soil > Wetlands > Peat | place... | reverse complement strand
TGTCCATCGGCATCACCGGCCTGCCCAACGTGGGTAAGTCCACCCTGTTCAACGCGCTGACCCGGGCCGGGGCCCTCGCGTCCAGCTACGCGTTCGCCACCATAGAGCCGAACGTCGGCGTGGTTGGCGTCCCCGACCCGCGCCTGGCCGAGCTGGCCAAGCTCTACGACTCCGCGCGGATCGTGCCCGCCAGCGTGCGGTTCACCGACATCGCAGGCCTGGTCCGCGGGGCTTCGGAGGGCCAGGGGCTCGGTAACCAGTTCCTGGCCCATATCCGGGAGACCGACGCGATCTGCCAGGTGGTACGGGTGTTCGCGGACCCGGACGTCGCCCACGTGGAGGGCGACGTGTCGCCCGAGCGCGACATCGAGACGGTCGTCACCGAGCTGATCCTGGCCGACCTGCAGACGCTGGAAAAGGCCCTGCCCAGGCTGGCCAAGGAAACCAGGTCCGCCAGGGATCCCGCCCGGGCGCGGGTGGCCGAGGCCGCGGCGGCCGCGGAGAAGCTCCTGTATACCGGCGTCACCCTCTGGGCCGGCGCCTCCGCCGCGGGGATCGACCTGGCCGCGCTGCGCGAGTTGCAGCTGCTGACGGCCAAGCCGTTCCTCTACGTGTTCAACTGCGACGTGGGCGAGCTCACCGACACCGACCTGCGCAAGCGCCTGTCCGGGCTGGTCAGCCCGGCCGAGGCGGTCTTCCTCGATGCCAAGACCGAAGCCGACCTGACCGAGCTGCCCCCCGGCGAGGCCGCCGAACTGCTCGCCGAGGCCGGCCTCGGCGAGCCCGGCCTGGCCCAGCTGGCCCGGGCCGGGTTCCGTGCGCTCGGGCTGCAGACCTTCCTCACCGCGGGCCCCAAGGAGGCCAGGGCCTGGGAGATCAAGATCGGCGCCACCGCGCCGGAGGCGGCGGGCGTCATTCACAGCGACTTCCAGCGCGGCTTCATTAAGGCCGAAGTGGTCTCGTACGACGACCTGATCGCGGCCGGCTCCCTGCCCGCCGCCCGCGCCGCGGGCAAGGCCCGCATCGAAGGCAAGGACTACGTCATGCGCGACGGCGACGTGGTGGAATTCCGTCACAGCGCAACATCTCACAGATCGTAGATAGAACCGCCGCGCGGTAACCACCCTAGACAGGCATCAGCGACAGATGCTAGCGGTCAGTTCAGTGATGGTTACTAAACGTGACAGCTTCTACGACGCTCCACGCGGGGCACGACGTTGCCTACTTCACCCGCGGGCAGGGCAGTGGCGGGTGCGTCGGCGCGATGTCCTACTACACCGCGGCCGGGGAGCCGCCCGGGCAGTGGGCCGGGAAGGCGGCCGCCAGGCTCGGTCTCACCGGCCAGGTGAATCCGGGCGTGATCGAGCGCCTGTATCAGCACAACATCGGCCCCGGCGGGGAGGTGCTGGCCGGGCACCGTCAGCCCAAGGCTGCCGGCCAGAGGGAGGACACCGCGGTCTCGGCGTACCTGGCTGAGCATCCGTTCGCGAGCGCCGTCGAGCTGGCCGAGGTCCGCGCGGCCGCGCGCGCGAGCGACCCGTACCGGGTGCCGTACTTCGACCTGACGATCTCCGCCGCGAAATCGGTATCGGTGCTGCACGCCTCCTACCGGGCGGCCGCGAGGCAGGCAAGGGAACGCGGCGGCGACGGCAGGGCCGCGGAGCTGGATAAGAGGGCCGACGACATCGAGCAGGCGCTGATAGACGCGGCCAAGGCGGCGCTGGACTGGCTGGAACGGCACGGCACGTTCACCCGGACCGGGCACCACTCGGCCCATACGGGGGAGTGGCGGGACGGTGACGGCCTGGCCGCCAGCCTCTTCCTGCACCACATCTCCAGGGACGGCGACCCCCAGCTACACGTGCACGTACCGATCCTCAACCTGGTCCAGCGCGGCGATCACGCCGACGAGAAGTGGCGCACCCTGGACTCGAAAACCCTGCACAAGCTGCGGCTCGCGGTCGCCCCGATCGCCGACCGGGTGGCGGAAACCCGGCTGTCCCAGCTCGGCTATGTCATGGTGCCCCGGCTGGACGGGAACGGCGCCGAGGTCGGCGGGGTCAGCCAGCACGTCATGGACCTGTTCTCATCCAGGTCCCGGGCGCTGACGCCCGAGCTGAAGCAGATGATCGGCCAGTACACCGAGAAGCACGGGAAGCCGCCGAGCAAGCGGACCATCTGGCTGCTTGGCCAGCAGGCGGCGCAGAACACCCGGAGGACGAAAGCCGAGGCCCGGCGCACCGTCGCCGGGCAGACCGGGGCGGCAGAACCCAGCGACGTGCAGCGGCTGGACGCGTGGGAGGCGCAGACGGCGCACGAAGAAGTGCAGGCACTGTCCGCGGTGCACGAGCATGCCGAGCAGTTCACCCGTCGTGCAATCCCCGTGCTGGACGAGTGCGCGAAAGCCCGGGCCGCGAGGATCGCAGTCGCCGAAGTCCAGAAGCATCACGCGACGTGGACGATGGCACAGCTCCGGTTCGAGGTGCACCGCGCCCTGCCGGTGATGACACCGACCGCCGACGCGGAGGCGCTGATCACCGAGGTCGCCAGGCTCGCGATCTCCGGCCGGACGGGGGCCGAGGTCGTACAAGTGACCGCGCCGGACATCACCGACGTGAGCTCGCTCGGGATCCGCCAGTCCGACGGCGGCAGCATCTACCGGCCGCCGCATGAGGAACGCTGGACCACGCTGCCGCACCTGGACGTCGAGGAAAACATCCTCGCCGACGTGCAGACCGCCATGCCGCGACTGGTCAGCGAGGCCGCGGCGGGGGCAGCGGCCGAGCGCACCACGCTGAATCCCGAGCAGCGCGAGGCCGTGGTGAAAATGCTGACCGCGGACACCATGACCACGGCGCTTATCGCGCCTGCCGGCGCCGGGAAATCCCACACGGTCGGCGAATTTGCCCGGCTGTCGACCACGTTCACGGGGCGCCGGGTCATCGGGCTGTCCACGTCAACGAACGCGGCCCGGGTCCTGCAGCAGGAACTGGAGGACGCGGGAGCCGAGCTTGCCGAGTCGTACAACATCGCGGAATTCCTCGGCAAGGTAGAAGGCTCCGATGAGCTCAGGCGGCCTATCCCGCTGCATGAGAACGACGTGCTCGTCCTCGATGAGGCAACCCAGGCGAGCACCGCCGACCTGGCCATGATCCAGGAAGCCGCGAAACAGGCCGGAGCCAGGCTCAACCTAATGGGCGACACCGAACAGCTCGGGTCACCCGAAGCCGGAGGCATGTTCCAGCTGCTTGCACAGCAGGTTCCCTCCGCAGAACTGCACGAGGTCCGGCGGTTCGATGCGCCATGGGAAGCGGGCGCGTCGGTGCGGCTGCGATCCGGGGATTTCACCGCGATTGCCGCGTACGACACCCGAGGCCGGATCAGGGGCGCCGACGAGGAAACCGCCTACCAGCGCGCCGCGGGCGCCTGGCTGGCCGACCATCTGCACGGCAAGGACGTTCTCCTGCTGGCGGGGTCGAACGCGGAAGCCGCCGAGCTGGCCCGCCGGATACAATCCAGGCTCGCCGAGCTCGGCCAGGTCGGGAAAGGCAACGCTGCCCTGTCTGACGGGAACTACGCCGGGGCCGGCGACCTGATACGTGCCCGGCTGAACGTCGACATCGACGCTGGAGGCCAGCGGCTCACGAACCGGGACACGCTGAGGGTCACATCCATCCGCGGGCCCGAGGTCACGGTACGCCGCCAGCGGCAGGACGCCACCTGGACGGCGCCGTTCAAGGTGCCCCGCCCCTACCTGGAGTCCTCCGCTGAACTCGCGTACGCCGGGAACGTGCACGTGGCGCAGGGCCGCACCGTGGACACCGCGAACCTGCTGGTCACCGAGACACTTACCCGACGGTCCCTCTACGTGAGCTTGACCAGGGGCCGCCGGTCGAACACCGCGCACGTGGTCACCGGCAGCACCGCGCCCGAAGGCAAGCAGTCCTACCAGCAGGCCACGCCCGAGTCCGTGATCAAGAGCATCATGCAGCGGGAACCCGACGACCTGTCAGCGATCGAGCAGATCAGGCAGTCCCAAGAGCGGGCGGGCGGCACCGGGCACCTGCTCAACCTCTGGTCCGCCGCGGTCAGGTCCCGCCTGATCCCGGAACTGGACAACAGGATCAAGGCCCGGCTCAGCGAATCGGAAGCGTCCCGGTACCTGCTCGCCGTTGTCACTCATCGCACCGCGCCTCCCGCCGGGATCAGCCGATCGCCGGTCAGGTGGATCACCGCCTGGGCCGTTGACCCGTACCCCGCGTCACCGTGTGCTGACCGGAGCGGTGTGCGAATATCAAGACGCTCCTGGGAACGCCCGGGAAACGGTGTGGCGGACCTTCGGGTAGATGGTGAGCGCGTTGATGCCTTGCAGGATCCAGGCCTCGCCCGGGGCGACTTGCAGGGTCGTCCCGTCGTCATACCACTTCACGTTGACCTTGGCCGTCACTAGGGGAGCGCGCCGGATCTTCAGCGCGGAGTCCGACGTGGCGGTCACCTTGTAGCCGTGCCCCAGCGCGTCGCTCAACCTGCGCTGGATCTCTTCGAGGGAGATGTCACGGCTGCTTATTTTGGTTGTTGACACTCTGTCCACCTCCTCGTTCTGCTGGACAGAAGACGGGCTAGCTGCTACTCCCACCTGAAGAAGCGCACGGCCAGAACGCCGAACACGACCGCCCAGGCGGCCAGGACCAGCAAAGACTGTGCTGATGGGAACGCGCCAAACATCGAGTCCTGCAGCGCGTGCGCGGCGGCGCCCGCAGGAGTCCAGTCGCCGATGTGCCGGAACACCGGCGGCATGCTCGCCCGGGGGAGGTACATGCCGGAGAAGAACAGCAGGGGGATCAACAGCAGCTGCCCGATGGCGGCGGCGGCGTTCTGGGTGCGGGCGATGGCCGCGATCCACAGCCCGATGGCGAACATGGCAGCGACGCTCAGCAGCAGCGCCAGGGTGAACCCGCCTGGCTGCCTGGGTGCGCCGAGGCCGAACCCCGCCATGCCTGCCACCACCAGAATGCCCAGGGCCAGCGCGGCCAAGGTGAGGTTGATGATGACCTGCGCCGCCAGCATCCACCCTGGGGGGACCGGCGTTGTGGACAGCCGCCGCAAGATGCCCTGCTCCCGGTAGCTGGCCAGGTGCGTGGGCAGGCTGAGGAGAGAGAGCACGGCCAGCGCGAGCACGATGAGGACCGGGAAGTAGACGCTGAAGAGGGTCAGGCCACCCAGCGACTTGACGGGCTTGTTCGCGCCCGGGATGAGGCCGAGGACCACCAGGACCAGCACCGGGACCCCGACTCCCAGCAGCAGCCCGAGCGGCGCGCGCCAGGCGTACGTGGCCTCGCTTTGCAGCAGCTTCGCGAACGCCGAACGGGGCGCCCTGGCCGGCAGCACAGACACGTGGGTGCTCATCGGTGGGCCCTCCCTATCTCGTGGTCGTGGAGGTGGCGGCCGGTCATCTGCACGAACGCGTCCTCCAGGTTTGCCGAATCCAGATGCAGGCCGGTGGCGGTCACCCCGGCCGCGGCAAGCGCGAGGATCACTGCATTGGCCAGCTCCCCGGACCCGGTGACGATGACATGCTCGCCGTCATGCTCGACGCCGCGGACCCCGGGAAGCCCCGTCAGCAGCCGGTCATCGAACGGCGCGGACGGCACGAACCGCACCCGCTTGGCCACCCCGGCCCGGTCGGCCAGCCCCTCTGGGGTATCAATGGCGACGACGTTTCCCCGGTCCAGCAGCGCGACCCGGTCGCACAGGCGCTCGGCCTCATCCATGTAGTGAGTCACCAAGATGATCGTGACGCCCCGGTCGCGGACCGCTTCGATGAGCGCCCACGTGTCACGGCGGGCCTGCGGGTCCAGCCCGGTGGTCATCTCATCCAGCACCGCGACCTTGGGGTTGCCGATGAGCGCCAGCGCGACCGACACGCGCTGCTTGAGGCCACCAGACAAGGACCGGTAGTACTCATTCTGCTTCTCCGCCAGGTCCAGGGAGTCCACGATCTCGCCCAGGTCCGCCGGCCGCGGGTAGAAGGAGTGGAACAGATCCAGGATCTCGCCCACCTTCAGGCGGGCGGGAAGGACGCTGGCCTGAGCTGGGCGCCCACGATCACGTGCAGTTCCTCGCGATCGGCCTGGGGATCCAGGCCCATAACCCGGATGTCGCCCCGGTCGGGGAAGCGAAGCCCGATCACGCACTCGACGGTGGTGGTCTTCCCGGCCCCGTTCGGGCCCAAGATGCCGAAGATCTCCCCTTCCCGGACCGAGAACGAGACATCATCGACCGCAACCGTGGCCCGGTACGTCTTGCGGAGATGCCGGACTTCGATAGCGGCCCCGGTTTCGGGAACGGAGCCGGGTCCGGTCGGTCGGCTTTCTGTCGCCGCGGACACCCCGCGACGCGAAGAGAGGCTCATCGCGGCCCCCTCTCCTGGGTTTTTATACACGCTCGTGCTCGCCGACCGGCGCCCATAAGGGCCAACCGGCTGGTTCTGTAGAGCCAAAAGGCCCGGATATGGGGGACGATGGGACTTCTCCTGGCCGCCTTGGGAGCCATCAGTGTCGGCGGACCCATGGCCGACAAGGCACCCTCCTCCTCGTCCTGTTCTGAGCGCCCTGTCCGCGCGGACAGCATGCCGGGCTCTGGCGACGGCCCTGAGAAACTCTGCCGCGCATGGTGACCGGCGGGCGGAGGACTTCACGCGGAATGTCCGCACCCGTGTGGTCAGCCGCGGCGAATTCAGCGGGCATCCGGGTGATCGGGTTTCGCCTCGAGGGCGGGACCGGGGCCGGCCTGCACCGTGGGGCGGTGCTGCTGGCCCGCCTGATCTAACCGGACGGGACGATGCGGCGTCACAAGGACATGACGCAAACGCGGCGGGCAGCTGGCATCGCCTGTCTGGCACTGGCGGCTGCTGTCACTGGATGCGGCGCCACGGTCATCAGCGGCAGGGCGCCGGCGGTGCCCATCATGTCGCCCGCGCGGACGAGTTCCGCGGTGCCGTCCGGCGTCCGGTGCGCCCCCGCGCAACTGCAGCTGATCCGGCAGGAACTGGTATCGGAGGCTACCGAGCAGCTCACCTGGGTGATCGGCCTGCGCAATACCTCCGCCGCGGGCTGCGGCATGGACGGGTATCCCGGCATCACGTTGCTCGACAGCCGCGGAACCCGGCTCCCCTACGGTTTCCGCCCGGGCGGCGACCAGATGCTCACAAGCGCGGCACCCGCACCTGTATGGCTGCGCCCTGGCGGGACTGCGTACTTCGGGATCAACAAGGACGCCTGCATCGTCCGGGACATTGATCTGGCCACGGTGATCCGGGTGATCCCGCCCGGCGCCCGGTCAGCCCTGACCCTGCCGGCGCCCAGCCAGCGGATCATGGACTACTGCGGCCGCGGCGTGGTGGGCTCGGTTGTCGACATCAGCCCCGTAGAACCCGATATCGCCGCCGTGTTCGCCCATCATTGACGGCGCAGTCCCCGCCGGAGCCCGCCCGCAGCAGGTGAGGGCCGGCCGGGCGCCCTGCCTGACGTTCCGGCGTTCGTGATACCAGCGTCGGCACCGGCAATCATTGCTCATCCGCATCTGCCGCATTGAGAATCATCGGCGAGCGGGCTATGGGGTGGTCGTCCTCGAGGACGGTCGGTAGCGTGGGCCGGACATCCGGCGGCTTGTCGCCTTAGGACGACGGTGTGCGCAAGCGTCCATTGTCTACGGTGTCTGGCGGCGCGTAGGTTACGCAAGACCAACTGTGCGCAATAGCATCGAGCTGCCGCCACCCGCCAGAACCGACGACGGCCGCGGTGCCTGCGTCGAGGCCCAGACGAGTCTATTGACGACGACCGAATCTAGCCGAAATGAGTATTTCATCCACCCGAATATCTATCCACGCAGTGGAATACTCACTCACACTATGCTGGCCCTGCTGACGATCGGCGTAGAGCATTTTCCATCGTTATGGTAGGAAATCAGATCGCCGACTCGGCGCGGCCGGTAGTTGTGTCGGCCGCGTGCCCGACGGCGCGCAGACCGGCCTGTTATCGTGCCAGCCTCGGCGCTGCGCCGCGGATGAACAGCAGTCCATGCCATGGGAGGCCGCTCCTGCGGCTTTGAACGCGGTGGCGAGCGCCTGGCGAGCGTGTACGCACGGGCGGCGAGCGCTGCGGGCAAGATTATTCCGTTTGGTACCGATGATGGCTGTCTTGGTACGGCTCATGGCTGCCCGGGCCTTAGGTCCCGACATGACAGGCCGTGCGGCTCTGGCCGCCGGGCCGCTGGCCGGACAGGCTTGCCCTGAGGGGATGTCCGGGCCGGGTCCGTAAGCGAGCGGTCCCGGTTTGACCCGGGCGCCTCCGGGCGGATGCGGTTCCTCGGAGACCTTGGACGGCGTCATCGCATGAGGACTTGCTCGGCGGGAGCCTCATCGGAAAGGGCAAAGGCGTGTCATGTGGCTCCCGAAGCTGGCCTGTCCGGGCGGCCGGGCTAAGGCCGCTGCAATCTGTGACCCCGCACCTGCAACGACCACGGGCCGGCTCCGGCCAGGAACGGCCCGGTGGCGCCGGCCTGCTGTGGTGGCTGTGGCGGTCATGAGTCTGCTGCTGGCCGGGTGCGGCAGCAGCCATCCATCATCTGCGCCGCCCGGGCCGGCGTTCCCGAGCACCCCGGCCGGTGTGCAGGCGCAGTGGTTCTTCCAGGCGGCCGGGACGCCGCCGATTCCGGCTGCCGCGGTCCGCGCCCATTTCGATGCGGCGCTTCTCCGCAACCTGCCGCCGGCTGAGCTCAATGTCCTGCCCGGGGCGGGGCAGCTCGGCCTGGTGTCTGTCACGAGCACCCGGCCGAACTCGGTGTCGTTCGTCATGTCGATCTGGGGCGGACAGCGGTTCCGCGTCGATGTGACGGTGGATGCCCACGGCCTGATCAGCAAGATCACGTCGCAAGAGGTGCCGTCGGCGGCGTCGCCGGCGAGCATGATCCCCGCGCTGGCGCCCGGGTGGGTGGCCCAGCCGGTCACGTTCGAGGCCGGCGGGGTCACGATCCACGGCACCTACACCCATCCCGGCACCGCGGCCGCGGGCACGGTCCCGGCGGCCCTGCTGATCGCGGCCTACGGGTCGAGTACCGACCGCAACGACAACGCCCCGGGCCAGCCGGACCGCAACACGCTGGAGGCGGTGGCCAGCTGGCTGTCGGCCGACGGGGTCGCCAGCCTGCGCTATGACAAGCTGGGCAGCGGCCAGACCGGCTGGGGCCCGTATGCCGCGCACCCCGGGCAGGCTGGGCTGGGGACCTACGAGCAAGAGGCCGTCGCCGCGCTGACGTTCCTGGCCGCCCAGCGGCAGGTCGACCGGGCCCGGCTGGCAGTGTTCGGGCACAGCGAGGGCGGGGTCTACGCGCTGCTGCTCGCCTCCGGGCTCGCGGGGCCTGCGCCCAAGGTCCGGGCGGTCGTGCTGCTGGAGCCGGTCCCCATGCGCTACCTCGACCTGATCGAGCAGTCGACGATCGCGCCGCTCACGCGTGAGGTCATGCAGGGTTACGTCACCGCCGCCCAGGCCAAGAGCACCGAGCAGGCGTTCGCCCGGATGGTCGCGTCGCTGCGCCGCACCGGCGCACTTCCGCCCGGCCTGCAGCCCGGGGTGGGGCTGGCGTCGGTCTTCCAGCAGTCGCTGCTCGAGGCCGTGCAGATCGACCGCTACGATCCCGCCGCGGTCGCCGCCCAGCTCCCCGCGCACACACCGGTGCTGCTGACCTGCAGCAACGCCGACGGCGCGATCGGCTGCGCCCTGATAGACCACCTTGCCGCGGGCCTGACGCAAGCCTCGGCGAGGCTCGACTTCGTGCACCTGGACGGGGTCGACCACTTCCTCAAGGAGGACGTCACCCAGCTCACCGCGGACTACAACGAGTCGCTTCCGTTCTCCGCCCAGCTGCGCGCGGCCCTGAAGACGTTCCTGGCCAGCAACCTGTGAGCGCGGGAATGAGCCGCACGGACACCGGTGCTCTCGACGCTTCGCCGCAGGCCGCACCCGCCCGGCCTGCCCCATTCACCACCGGCGCCGGATACCGGAACTGGAGCAGGATGCCGGCGAACACGGATCGCCTCGGCAGGCCACTGTTCTTGACCGGGCAAGGGCGCGCGCCGCAGCGGCGCCGACGCGCGCGCTGCCCGGTCGCGCTGACCTGCCGGGCCGACAAGGTGAGGAAACGCAGGTGACTGGCGGTGGCGGGCCAAGCTCGGATCCGGCCCTGCAGCCGCGCCGCCGGTCATCCTGGTCCCCGACGGCAGCAAGCCCGCGGTCTTGGCCTGACACCGGACCGAGGTCTGGTCAAGACCAGCTCGCACATAACGATCTTTCGGGACAGCGCCGGTGACCCACGGCGACTGAGCAGCCTAGCGCGCATAGCGGCGGATCAAGTGCGTCATGCAGCTCGTGGGGCAACGACGCAGCGTGGCGGGCAGACGGCGTTACTGGCCTGCGCCGGCCGGCGGCGGGGCCGGGGCCGTGTCCAGGTCGTTGTCCTCCGGC
>Ga0187769_10002650_pt1 | contig 10520 bp, 11 predicted proteins | sample 0116_SJ02_MP02_1_FD_133140 | JGI IMG/M metagenome (GOLD analysis project Ga0187769, IMG submission 133140) | Tropical peat soil microbial communities from peatlands in Department of Meta, Colombia - 0116_SJ02_MP02_10_MG | ecosystem: Environmental > Terrestrial > Soil > Wetlands > Peat | place... | reverse complement strand
ATTTATTAAAAACGCCGGTTTTTATTTGAATGAAGTGTTTCGGAGGCGGACAAGTGGATCCGGCAGTCTTCTACGCGCTCGGTGCAGCCCTATTCATCGCTGGAATAATCATTATCGTTGCAGCTATCATCGCCGCTTCAGCTCGCGGCGCAGCCAAAAGCAAGGTTAAAGCTGCAGGTGTGATAATGATTGGGCCCATTCCGATAATCTTCGGAACCGACAAAAAATCTGTAAAGGAGGTTTTAACCTTGGCCTTAGCCCTTGTCATCGCGGCTATCATCGCTATGCTGGTGTATTACTGGTTGCTGAGGTGATTGGGTATGTCTGACGAAAATGAATCCGAGGATGAAGCCGCACCTGTTTCAAAAGGGCTGTTTTGGCTCTTGATTTTGGGGGCCGCTTTGATTTTAGCCGGCATTATGGTGTTTGTTTTGGTTTCTTTGTTTTTTGGCGGATCAATGAGCTCTGGCGTTGTCGTTTTTATAGGTCCGTTCCCGATAGTCTTTGGCTCGGGCCCAAACGCTGCGTGGCTGATCCTTATCGGCATAATTCTTGCGGTCCTAAGCGTACTCTTGTTTTGGGGAATGAATAAAAGAAGAAAATTGCTCTAGACTGGAAGCAAAGGATGTTTAATCGACTATTTCTTCTTCCTCATCTTTACCATAGTATTGGTAGAGGAAGATCAATATTAGAGCGATAAAGATCGAAGCCATTGCGGCGTATTCTAAAGTTACGAAGTATGCGCCTAAATTCATGCGAGTTCTCCCTGCATTTGCTTATTCTTGTGACACCTTCATATTTAAGGTGTCGCTTTTTTCCACTCGGTCATCAGCATATGATAACTGTTGTCGCTTTCATCGATCGTTTCAAACCAGCTTAGGTTCTGCGCGATCTTCTGCGTTAGCAGGTGGTAGCACATATGAATTTTTCTGTCGATCACACGGAAGTAGAAGTCGTCGCATGTGCAGAACTCTGCTTCTGGCATGATGAGATAATCCCGTTCCCTGCCGACGACGATCCAGACGGTCCTGCCGCTTGGCTTAAAAGTGTATTTTTTCACCCGACCCTCTTTTAGGGCGTCAAGAGCTTTTGTAAATCTTGAACCAAAAAGCTCGTAAAGCTCAGTTAAGTTGGTGCCAGACAGTTTCCCCTCTGCCTTTGCTTCTCGACAAATCATGTTTAGCGTATCCAATTCCAGATTATCGCTCATTAATTCACTCGCAACATTGAACTATTAGCATGGAAACTGCATTTAGCTTTTAGCCTATGTCAATAGGTTGTCCCTTAGGCTTGTATTCCGCTTCGGCCTTTGGCAGTACGACTTCTAAGACGCCGTTTTTATAGGTTGACCGTGTGTCTTTAATCCGCACCTTCGATGGCAACTCAACTTCCTTGTAATATTTGTAGTGCGGCGAATCTACGGATATTGTCAATGAATCCTCGGTACCGTAAAGTTTGATTTCATTTTTCTCTACGCCTGGCAACTCGACAACTACATGTGTGTCGCCGTTGGCGTCAACGATATCAACAAGCGGTTCCCGTTCTTCCTTGACTTGCGGTGTGCCTTTGATGCCTTTCTTGATGTTCCCGAACTCTTGGATTTCTGGTTTCCCATCCGGGCCGATCTTCATGCTGTAGCCGTAAACGAAGGGTCCAAGCTCCCTGACAGTGCTTCCGTCGGGCAGCTTTCGCTCCTTAATGTATTCTTTAGGCACCTTCTCCGTGAAGTTCTTCAATTCCTCATCCATCATCTTCTCCATTTCACGGAACATGTCGTCTATGTCGCCGAAGAATGGGTCTTTAGCTCGTTTACGCCTAGTCCACTCAGAGTAATCATCATTATCCGAAGACATACTTATTCACCTGACTAAACGTGGGTTTTACGCTCCAATAAGTTTTATGCAAATAAAACGCAAATTGAATGTTGCACATAGCAGTTTTTAGCCCTGCCTCGCCGAATTCAAAACGACCCGCAAAATATGTTCAAAAGTCTTAAATCTGATAAACCTTAGAAATAGCCAAAAATTTGAAACTGAAAATCGAACCGCTAACATTTTTGATACATTCTATCATTGGAAATATACTTCTTAAGCGCTAATGTCCCTTTCGTTTGAGGAGAAAGGAGAGTTTCTTACCAATAAAGGGAACGCTACCGAGGGCTGGTAACCTAGGAAAACCTTCCAATTCTAATGAAGCAGCAACTTTTGGAGACTTTGGTTTGCTATGACTAAAGCAAAGTCGATAAGAAATATATCACCTCACACCGAACCAAAGTGGGCATACTTCGTAGTCGGTTTTCTGTTTTGCATGGTTACCTCAGCAGTTTATTTCTTGGGCAATCCTTCTCTATCCAACGGAATCTTCTATTGGCATTACATTCCTGAGATGCTTGGTCTCTTCTTCTACGGTTACTTCATCGCAACCTTCCCTTTTTTCACCATTAAATTTGCAAGCGCTTTGGTGGTTTTTACGGTTGTAACTGCACTGCTGATAGTTTCTTTGCTGGCAGCAGTCACCTCTACCTCGCTGTGTTACGGATTGGCTTTGTGTTCTCCATTGCTAATTGGGAGCTTTGTCGGAAGAAAGGATTAGCGCGCATTATATGGTGAATATGAAATTTGAGTAGTTTACCGCTTAGCGAGGGAACCTTGCAGCGCTCTATCTTGAAGCGCGCACCATCAATAAGCCATGTTTACAAGTCTTAAATCTGTAAAATAAAGCTTGACGATTCAAGGGGAGAGAGTAGTTAAACTTGAGTACAAGAAGGTAAGGAGAAAAAGAACAAAGAGAAAGCCTTCTGTTTACCCAAATTAACTACTTTACCCTAATCATCAAAGTACCATACCGATTAAATAAAAATATGTTGTTTCAACCTAGCAACCACAAGATATCATAGAGTTTATGTTCAAAAGTCTTAAGTCCGAAAAGCCCTTACAACTTTCAATATGGTTAGATCTTCAAGTCAGAAATTAAGTTTTTAAATATGAATTATAAGTTCAAAATCTTTTAGTTTTCTTGTTCATATAATACGTTTCTGACGTAAAATGGTGCATAGGTCTTTCGTTATTCTTGGATTCTTGGTTCTTTTGATTGGTGTAGTCCTCTTTTCACCGATCATAATTGGCGTTGGTGCCTTCTTTATAGTGCACGCCCGGAAACAATCAAATCGGCATTAATCAAGCTGAAAGAGCTAAAATTTTCAGATGCGTCTCTGAAAGCAGGAATTCAGCTCCAAGATATTGTCTTTGATATTCGCCTCTTATGAATTTAGCTGAATTTTCCATCTAGCGAACCAAATTTGACAAGTTTTGCCTTCCCAACTTGACAAACTTGCAAAGCCCTAAACGCAAAGTAAGCGAACTACACTTCGTAAAAAGCATTATTTAACATGAGGGAAATTAATTTCGAAACGATTAGTTAACGGTGATTAGAATAAAACTATATCAAGGCGATAGAATAACCATAAAAATAGCATCAAAAAGAATTGGAAAAGTGCAGCTGCCCTTAGTTAAGAATACGTGGTTGAAATCCTCAAGGTCAAATCCTCGTTTTTTAGGTTTAGCTCAAACATTAGAGGAGTTACAACTATAAGGCGTCGCTGTACAAAATGCAGAAAACAGAAATGCAAAAATCTCCCTCGATTCAAGTTATTATTGCGGCTCTAAATGAGGAGCAAGGTATTGGACGAACCATTGCTGAGATGATCGAAACTCTTGATGGACCTCAAGTGCTTGTGGTCGACGGGAAAAGCGCTGACAAGACCATTGAAATAGCTAAGAAATTGCATGTTAACGTTGCTTTCCAAGATGGGTTAGGCAAGGGTGATGCATTAGCCAAAGCGTTTGAACACTTGAATCCAGCTGTTAAGTACGTCGTCATAACAGACGCAGATTACACTTATCCCGCCAAGTTTATTCCTGAAATGATCAAAATCTTAGAAGAAAACCCTTCCGTTGGCATGGTTTGCGGCAACCGATTTGGTCGAAAAGCACATTCAGAAGCGCTCGATAGAATGTTCTATTTTGGGAATTTGCTTTTAGCCTTCATTCAAAGCTCCTTAAGTGGAACAACGTTAAGAGATCCGCTTACTGGACTTAGGGTCGTTCGTTCTGAAATTCTGAGAAAGTGGAACGTCAAGTCCAAAGGGTTTGATGTAGAGGTTGAGCTAAACCATCAAGTCGAGCGGCAAGGATTCAGCATCAAAGAGGTCGAGATTCAATATCGGCAAAGATTGGGTGAAAAAAAGCTAAAGCCGAAACATGGCATTGAAATATTGAAACGCATGATTCTAGAATCAACTTACTAAAAAGATAGTTAAATACAAAAGAAACCACAAAAAAAGCTTTGCTAACGAACTTAACAAAGATAGCGAAATGCATTTCGTAACAAATCTTATATCTGAATACAGTAATAAGAACCGACGAAAGAAATGTACAAACGACCTAAGAAAATTAGACTCGTATTCGTACCGATAATTGCTGTGCTTTGGATTTTCGGGTGGCTCTTAATTTCACTTAGTTCGATGCATAAACAGCGAAAGCCCCACCAAATGCAACTATAAGACTTTGCACCTGTTAATGCCAAGAAGCGTTATTCAGTTCGAGTAAATGGCAGGTGTTTTCCATTGGAAGCGCGCGATTCTGATAAATCGGCTCTTCATCTTGTTTTGTTTGGGGTCCATTCCAGAAATTTGGACTTGAAATGGAAGGATCTTCATGGGTATACTCTGTTTTGGCTCGTAGACAATGTCCAGATTCATGCCATAGTTTGAGATTAAATTGGTTGTGTTTTATCTCTTTGAAAATAGAAACCAGATAACGAATTAATTCTGTTCCTAAAGCAGTGCCAAAACCAGAACTATATCCTATAAGTATGATTTGTCAGGTATTCATACCAATCATAGAAAAAGCTCCGAAAAAAGAAAAATAGTAGATAGGTGCGGGTTATTGTGCCCTGAAATGCCACTTAAAAGTTTAAATGATGGAAAATAAACTAAATGGATTCAGCCACCAGAAAAAGGGTAAAATAAGTGCCGGGGTAGCCTAGCCTGGCCAGGGCGCCAGACTCATAATCTGGAGAGCAAAAGGGGCAAGTGCCCTGTGCCCAAAGGTCGCGTGCTCGAATCGCGCCCCCGGCACCAATTTTCTTCTTAATCAACCAAAACACAGTAAAGAATGTTCGTAACCCATGCAAAGGGCAAGAAATACGGCGTTCCGCCTTATAGCTGATTTGTCCAAACTGAGGTTACGTTCCAGTTATGAACTTTTTTGGTCCCCAACGTTTCCCTGATTTGGGTGGTAGCTCTACCGCCTGGTTCCCCACGGCAATTCAAGCAATCGAATTTTGGAGGTACGTCTTCAACTGAGTTCACGATTGTCGCCCTGATCCTACCTTTGCTGTTTTACAAAAAGCGCTGAACTAGCTTCCCGCCCCTTAAGTCGGCTAAAACTCGCCAAAGTGTCCTAAGATTTGTACGCTCGTTTGTGAAATCTTATTAGGCGCTGAGAGCAAACTCATCTTGACCCGAACATGAAAAACTATGATAACTTTTTCCTGCCAAGCTGCGACCTAAAGAAAGGCAAAGAGTTCTACCGAGACCTTCTGGGGCTATCTGTTAAATTCGATTTCTCAACCATAGGCATGATAGCCTTCAAAGTTGGCGAAAGCGAACCCGCAATCATCCTCAAAGACACATCCAAGTTTCCCGAGACGAAACCGACCATTTGGTTCGTAGTTGACAGCGTGCAGGAAGAGTTCAAACGGTTAAGTGCTAAAGGCTTAAAGTTTCTGTCTGAGCCATTCGCGATTCACACGGGTATGGCGGTTGAGTTTGAAGACCCGTTCGGCAACAGACTCGGCCTCACAGATTACTCAAAACAAAAGCGTTAGACTTGCAGAAGCCAAACGTTTTTAGCTGTTCTCTTCAAATGAATAATGCGGTTAGCTTTGCCCGATAAAAACAATTCTTTGCATTCCATGCACCAGGGAGATGCATCAGAAAATATGGAGCACCCACTTGTTCCTCTTCAAGAAATTCTCGAGGCATCATCTGAAAGTTACCCATCCAAGGTCGCCATCGATTATGCTGAAAAAGAAATCACTTATGTCAAGTTGAACCAGCTTTCTAACCAGTTTGCTAAGGCCCTAATCAACTTAGGGGTCCAAAACGGCGACCGCGTTGCAGTTTTCCTTCCCAACATCCCTCAGTTTATAATAGCTTATTTTGGGATTCTGAAGGCAGGCGCGGTTGTAACGACGATTAGCCCGCTCCATCGGGACAGGGAAGTCCAGTACCAACTGTTTGATTCAGGCGCTGAAACAATCGTTGCCCTCGACTCTCTTTTCCCTATTGTGGACCACGTTCTGGCTAAAACTGAACTCAAAAACATCATAACAACGGGTTACAACTCATCGGAAAAAGCCAATGTACCAAGCAGACCCGGTATTTGGAGCTTCACCGAGCTAACCGAAGAAGCCTCGGCGGATCCCGTTAAAACCCCAACTAACCCCGAGGAAGACTTGGCAGCCTTGCAGTACACGGGTGGCACAACAGGGACACCGAAGGGCGCCATGTTGACTCATCACAACTTGTTTTCAAACGCTTTGGCCTTTGCATCTTGGATCAAAGGCAAGTTAGCCCAAGAAACTTTCCTAACCGCGCTGCCGCTGTTCCACATTTACGGAATGACAACCAGCATGACCGTGCCCCTCAGCTTAGCCGCGAAAATGGTGCTTTTGCCCCGATTCGAGCCAACTAAAGCCTTAGACGCCATTCAAAGGCATAAGGTGACTGTTTTCGCCGGTGTTCCAACCATGTATCAAGCGCTTCTCGCCAGCTCAGAGCTCGCCAGCTACGATCTAACATCAATTCGGGTCTGCATCAGCGGCGCCTCGCCCTTGCCGCCCAACGTGCAGAAGCGGTTCACGCAGGTCACTGGGGGACTATTGATTGAAGGCTACGGGTTGACCGAGGCCTCGCCAGTCACACACTGCAACCCCCTCGACAAGACGATGAGGGTTGGCTCAATAGGATTACCGCTTCCTGGCACAGAAGCGCGAATCGTCGATTTAGAAACCGGCGAAAAAACGCTGCCTCAGGGCGAGACTGGTGAGCTGGCTGTGAAGGGTCCACAGGTTATGAAGGGTTACTGGCGTCGTTCCGAGGAAACCGCATTGGTGCTCCGCGACGGGTGGCTTTTAACAGGCGACATGGCCCACATAGACCGGGACGGCTACTTTTACATCACTGACCGCAAAAAAGACCTTATAAAAACCAAGGGCTACAGTGTCTACCCACGCGAGCTCGAAGATGTCCTGTATGAGCATCCAGCCGTCAAGCTTTGCGCTGTCGTCAGCAAACCCGACGAGCGGGCAAGCGAAATTCCCAAGGCTTTCGTTGTGCTCAAGGAAGGAGCGGCGGCGTCGGCTGAGGAACTCATGTCCTTCGTCAACGGCAAAATCGCACCTTACAAAGCAATCCGCGAAGTCGAGTTCAGGCAAGATCTGCAGATAAGTTCAGCAGGCAAAGTCTTAAGGCGCTTGCTCACTGAATCAAAGGATTAAAATCTACCTTGCTTGGGCAATTTTTAATTCAAAGCTTACAATATTATTATAGATTATCGTGACCGCAGAAGACATCAACGCAAAGATTAGTGTTTCAAAACTGAAGCTTGCTGCTGAAAAGGTTGGAACAAAGATGCAGTAAACGGTGAAATAGGCGAAAACAACTTTAGAAGTTGACCTAGAAATTGAGAGTTAAACTGAATGTTACTGGTATCGTACAGGGTGTCGGTTTCCGCCCTTTCATCTTCCGAACCGCTGTAAAGAACGGTTTGGCAGGATACGTTAGGAATAGGGGCGACGCAGGAGTGGAAATACTGGTAGAGGGTGACACGCAAAACATCAAAACTTTTACGCGTGAACTTACCGAGAAGAAGCCGCCGCTAGCTCACATCGACACGGTGAAATCAACTCAACTCATTGGCGAAAACCAGTATGGCGAGTTTACCATTTGGAAAAGCAGTCAAGAGGCGGAGCTTTCCGGCTCAATTATCCCGCCTGATATCGCCATCTGCAACGAGTGTCTCGCCGAGCTCCGCGACCCCAAGAACCCAAGATTCGAGTACTTCTTCATAACCTGCACCAACTGCGGACCAAGATTCACCATTATCGAACGTTTGCCATACGACCGCGAAAACACTACGATGCGTGAGTTCCCCCTCTGCGGCTTCTGCCAAAGGGAGTACAATGACCCAAATAACAGACGCTTTCACGCGCAAACTGTAGCTTGCCCGCAATGTGGACCAAAAGCTTACCTGACAACAAGTAGAGGTGAATCAGTCGATGCAAAAGATCCTGTTCGAGAAGCGGGAAAATTGCTTTCCGAAGGCAACATACTCGCGGTAAAAGGCTACGGCGGCTTCCACATTGCCTGCTCAACCCTGCTTGCCAGGCCGCTTGAGAGGCTTCGGGCGACGAAGCATAGGCGCGAAAAACCCTTTGCCGTCATGGCGAAAAGCCTGGAAGCGGCAAAAACCTTCGCCGAAGTGGGCTCGAAGGAGCAGGAGCTGCTGCAATTACCGACGCGCCCGATTGTGCTGCTTAACAAAGGCCAGGGCTACGGACTTTCGTCTATGGTTGCGCCAAAACTGCATAACGTCGGTGTCATGTTGCCATACACTGGTTTGCATTACATGCTTTTTGATATTGTCGACGACCCCGCGTTCGTGATGACCAGCGCCAACCCGCCCAACCAACCTATAGTCTACGACAACACTGAGGCACTCAAAACCCTGGGCGGGACAGTGGATTATTACTTGTTTCACAACCGCAAAATCGCGCATAGATGTGACGACTCAGTTATGCGGGTACACGGCAGCCGGCAAGTCTTCCTCAGGAGAAGCCGCGGCTACGCTCCCGCACCCGTAAGGCTTAAGGCGAAGGCGAAGCGATGCGCCGTTGGCTTAGGCGGCGAACTCAACAACACAGCCTGTATTCTCTTCAAAGACAAAGCCTTCATCAGCCAACACATCGGCGACGTCGAAAACGTGGAAACCCGCGCCTTTCTTCAGGAAGCGGCCAGCCATCTCAGCGAGCTGACAAACTGCCACGCTGAAGCCGTTGTATGCGATTTGCATCCTAAGTTCACCACAACGGCGCTTGCCAGAGAGTTGGCCGGGAAGAATGGGATTCCACTTGTTCAGGTGCAACATCATCATGCGCACGCAGCCGCCCTAATGAGTGAGCACAACCTGGAAGAGGCGGTCACAGTAGTCTGCGACGGGTACGGGTACGGCGTGGACGGCGATGCTTGGGGCGGCGAAATCCTTTTTTGTACACAGGGATCAGCAAAGTTCAAGCGTCTCGGGCACTTGGAGCCTCAGCTCCTGCTAGGCGGCGATGTTGCAAGTCGGTATCCGTTACGTGTGGCTGCGGGGATGCTGGCTAAAGCGGGTGTTGATGTTGAGCCATGGCTGATGCAGAGCAGTATGCATTTGCCATTTGGGGCAACCGAAGCCGCTTTGATCCTTAAACAGCTTGGGAAAAGCTCCCAGGGCGTTGAAACAACCAGTTGCGGCAGAGTATTGGATGCTGCTGCAGCGGTTTTAGGCGTCTGTTACGAGCGGAGTTATGAGGGTGAACCCGCCATGAAACTGGAATCCGTTGCCCTGAACGGTAAAAACGTACTCAAGCTGAAACCCGTTTTACACGGCGGGACGTTGGATACCTCATGTTTGCTTCGGTCCATTTTTGAAAAGAAGGCTGCCTACTCAGTTAACGATTTGGCTTACTCAGTGCATGCTTACTTGGCGGAGGGATTGGGTTCTTTAGCCGTGGAGAAAGCTACGGTTCTGGATGTAAGAAGTGTCGGTTTCTCAGGAGGCGCGGCTTGCAACTTAATCCTAACTAAGTTGATGCGTAAGACCGTTGAGGATGCAGGGCTACGGTTTCTGGTACATGAGGCTGTCCCCGCAGGCGACGGCGGGGTCTCGTTTGGTCAGGCTGTTGTAGGCGGTTTTTCGCGTTTTTAGACCAATCCCTTTTTATCGCCCGAACAAACGCTACTTTAGTTGATAGTTATGTGTTTAGCTATTCCCGCTAAAGTAATGAGCCTTCAAGGCGAGAAAGCCGACGTGGATTTCGGTCAAGGCGTGCTTCGGGAAGTTAATGTGTCGCTTGTTGAGGCTAAAGTCGGCGATTACGTTCTTGTCCACGCAGGCTACGCGATCCAAATAATCGAGGAAGAGGACGCAAAAGAAACCTTGAGCTTGTGGAAAAGCATTCTTGAAGCCGGACAATAAGCGACGAGTGGAGTGGATTTGCACGGCTGAAAACCTCAAGTTCCGAAACCCCCAGTTAGCCCAAAACATTGCTTCAAAAATCAAAGCTTTGGCGGCTAAGGCTGGAAAAACGAAAATCTGCCATGTCTGCGGCACTCACGAGTGGACTATAACGCATTTTGGGTTACGGAGTCTCCTGCCCGAAAACGTTGAGGTCATCGCAGGTCCAGGCTGCCCGGT
>Ga0187769_10002649_pt1 | contig 10520 bp, 8 predicted proteins | sample 0116_SJ02_MP02_1_FD_133140 | JGI IMG/M metagenome (GOLD analysis project Ga0187769, IMG submission 133140) | Tropical peat soil microbial communities from peatlands in Department of Meta, Colombia - 0116_SJ02_MP02_10_MG | ecosystem: Environmental > Terrestrial > Soil > Wetlands > Peat | place... | reverse complement strand
TGCAGCCGCGATCGTCGCTCGGCGTCTCGCCCGCGCCCAGCACAGACACTTGCCAGAACACTTGGCCCGTCGTCGCGTCGAACGCATAGACGGTGTCGTTCTCACTCACCGCATACACGACGTTCCGCAAGCCCCATTGCTGAAATCGAACGTTGGAGAGGAACAGCGGCTCGGCATCCACCAGCCCGTCCATCGGGAAAAATCCCACCTTGCCGAATGTGGTGGACTTCACATTGCTCTGCGTAAGCTCCAATTCATTGCGATTAAGTCCGGTTCGCGAAACATCGTTGTGGTACGTGGTGACATCCACGGTTATGACGGGGTTTACGAAGAGTGTCGCCGGCGCGCTCGTCACGCTGCCCGCCGAATTGCTCACCAGGACTGTAAATGTCGCGCCGCCGTCCGTCCACACGGTTGGCGGGGTGGTGTACGTCGAAGAGGTCGCCCCCCCGATGTTGGTCCCGTTCCGCATCCATTGGTACGTGAACGGCGCGGTGCCGTTCACGGTCACGGAAAAAATCCCCGCCTGGCCGACCGTCACCGTCACGCTACCAGTCTGCGTCGCGATGGTCGGCGCGACAACCGTAGAACCCGGAGGAGGAGACGAGGAGCCACCGCCCCCGCTCTTGCAGCCGGCCAAAGAGCCGGCGCTGCACGCAAGGGCCGCAAGGAGAATCGACTTTCTGGAAAACAGCAATTTCACAAAGTTCAAGGCGCGTTCCTGGGAGGGGGTTGGGGAGACGCGCTGACATAGTAACCGTTTGCCCTGGACTTCGCAATGCTCGGCGCTCGCGCTGTGTTTCGAATACAACGCCGTGTCCGTCTTCAAAGCGCGCCGCAGAAGTTCGCGTATCCCTTTCCGGTAAACTTTGGTAAAGTGCGCGTCCAAATAAGGCCTGCCGGACCGTATCGGCCTGCACAGGAGGCCTCGTGAGCAACCTGGACCTGCGACCGCTCTCGCTCGGTGAAATCCTCGATCGAACATTCACGCTCTACCGCCGCAATTTTCTTCTCTTTGTTGGCATCGTGGGGCTTCCTTACTTACTGATGCTCGCGATGGAATTGGTACAGACGTTTCTCCTCTTGCCGGGGAATCTTCCCGTGGGCGAGACGACAGGCCCGCAGCAGCCTCCATTCTCAGCGCCAACCACAACAACTATTGCCTCGACAGTCGTGTTCTATGCGGCTTTCATCGTCGTGGCGATTTTGGTGTACTTGCTTGCGCAGGGCGCCAGCGTTTTTGCCGTCTCTGAACTTTATCTCGGTCACACAACGACCATCCGCAAATCCTTTCAGCAAATGCGCGGCCAGATGCTGAGACTATTCGCCACGGTTTTCCTGTATTTCGTCCTGCTTGCTGCCTGCTTCACCGTGGCCATGGTGCCGTTCTTCTTAATTGTCGGGGCCGCCGCTGCGTTCGGTCGCACCGGTGCGATCTTTGCCGTAATCTTGGCCATTCTCCTCTTCTTCGGTGGCATTTTCGCGTCCATTTACCTGGTGTGCCGGTTCATCCTTGTGATTCCCGCGACCTTGCTTGAGGATGCCGGGCCTGTCACGGCTTTGCGGCGAAGTTTTGCCCTGACAAGGAAGAACGCAGGACGCGCTTTCCTCATAATACTCATCTCAGTCGCGATCACGGGGGCCGCTGCAGGAGTCCTTATGATTCCCCCGTACATCGGCATGCTGATTTCCCTGATCAATCATCACTTCGGAATGATTCGCATATGGATGGCATTATTCCAAGTCGGCTCATTCATCGGCCAAGCGTTGGCGGGCCCGATTCTCATCATCGCCACCGCCGTTTTCTACTTCGATCTCCGCGTCCGTAAAGAGGCGCTCGATTTGCAGATGATGCTGGGCCCCGAAGTGAATCCGGGTCCCGTGCGCGGCGGCGTCCCAACGATGCTATCCTGAGGAGCCTTCAGCCGGCGCGAACAGATGAAACTTCGTAGCTTCGCTCCACTCTGCACGTTGCTCCTCCTGGCCCAGCCCGCATCCGCCCGGCCGCAATCGAATTTGTCTCCTGTCTCGAGCGAGGAAGCTGCGGCGTCCGGCGTGGACGCCTTCGCGGGCGAGCTGCGCGACGTCCAAGCATCCTTGCGCGCAACGCCCCCGGCCACTCAGCCGATTACCAAGCTGGAACGAAACCTCCCTGGAAGTTGGCGCGTTAATGCGCCCGATGGTTCCTACGAGGTTTCCAGCGCGCCCTTGCGCGACTTGCTCGCGGCCGCTGCCCGCGATTCTTCCACTCGCGCTGTCAAACTCAAGCAGGCGCAGCAATGGGTCGCCGAACTCGAAAGCGAAATCACTTCGTACGATTCCCCTGGCGGTACGCCGGATTCCCAGGCGCGCGCGCGGCTCGATTCGATTCTGAGCGCGCGCGAGTTCAACTATGTTCATAAAGCCAGCGCCACGGAATGGATCCGCAACAAAATCTATCATTGGCTCGAACGCCTCTATTCTTCCCTCATGGCAAGAATCACAAAACACCCCATCGGCGAGCGCGCCTTCTTCTGGGTCCTATTGCTGGGACTGGTGACGTGGCTGGCTTTCTCCTTATTTCGATTCTGGGCCCACCGCTCCCGTTTTGAAGAACTCAAATCGCCCAGGACGTTTGCCCGGTCGCGCACGTGGCAGGAATGGCTTCGCGCTTCCAGCGAAGCCGCCACCCGCGGTGACTTCCGCGAAGCCGTGCACTCCGCCTACTGGGGAGCGATCGCGCGTCTCGAGGACCTGCAACTCGTCCCGGCCGATCACACGCGCACGCCGCGGGAATACGTTCAGCTGTATTCGCTGCCGCACGAAGAACAACTGGCGCCTTCGGCGCGACAGAAAGAATCCCTCGCCGGCATTACGGCCCGCCTCGAGCGGACTTGGTACGGCCGCGCATCGGCCGGCCCTTCCGATTTTCAGGAATCGCTTCGGGAAGTTGAGGCACTCGGATGCCAACTGCCCTAGATCGCTCCGACCGAAAGCTGCTGCTGATTACGGGCTTCATACTGCTCGCCTTTCTGATTGCGCTGGTGTCTCTCTCTCCTAACTCGGAGGAGGGGAGCGAGACTCCCTTCCCCTCGTCTTATCTGCCCAGCCCCGGCGGTGCGCTCGCGGCGTACAGGCTGCTCGAGCAGCTTGATGCGGACGTTCAGCGTTGGGACCGCCCGCCGGCGGAGTTGCCTGAAGACTGTGCGAATTGCGTCTTGATCCTTGCCGATCCCGATGGCGCACCCACGCCAGAAGATAAAGAGGCGCTGCGCGGTTTTGTCGAACGCGGCGGCCGCATCTTGTTCACCGGGGAAAGGCTGCTCTCGTTCCTTGACGTTAGCTCGGCCGCCCTCATCCCTCAGCCGCCAGACGTCGCGGCACAGACTTACCAGTCGAATCTTCCCGTCATATTCTCCCGCGGCGCCCGCACCATTTCTCTCAAGCCGGAAGCCCTTTGGCCGCAGAGCGATTCGCCCGCCATACCTCTTTACGGTGACCTCGATTCCCCCGCCGTCATCGTTCGTCCTCTCGGTCGTGGGCGCATCCTCTGGTGGGCCGGCCCCGCGCCCCTGACGAACGCAGGCATTCGCGACCAGCGGAATATGAATCTTTTTCTGGATGCGGCCGCGGCGCAGATGCCCGTCACCGATGGTGCCCCTCGCATCTTCTGGGATGAGTATTACCACGGCGAGCGCAACTCTCTCTGGAGCTACGTCGCGGAAACTCCGCTGCCCTGGGGACTGCTGCAATTGGCTGCGCTCGGCGTCGTGGTCTTCTTCACGTTCGGCCGCCGCAGTGGTCCGATCGTGCGGCCCGCGAAGGCTTCGCGCCTCGCGCCACTCGAATTCGTGGATACGCTCGGCGGGCTGTACGAGCGCGCCAAGGCATCGGCCGCAGCCGTTACCGTTGTCTACCAGCAATTCCGTGGCGCGCTCATTCGCCAGTTGCGATTGCCAGCAAACGTGACCGACGGCGTGCTCGGCAGCGAAGCCCAGCAACGCATCGGCCTGGGCGCGGCCGGACCGAGTTTCGGCCAGAGCGGACTCGCGGATTTGCTCCGCCGCGCCGCGGCCGCCAGCCGCAATACAAATCTCAGGCCGCGTGACGCACTCGATTTGGTGCGCGAACTCGAGGAAACCCAGGTGCGGCTTGGCTTAAAATCTCACATCGCAGAACAGCGAGGTTAACGTGGAAAATTCTCAGCGGCTCGTAACGCACGTCCGCGCCGAATTCGCAAAGGTCATCATCGGCCAGTCCCAACTCGTGGACCAGCTCCTGCTCGTGCTGTTTTGCGGCGGCCACGCTTTGATGGAAGGCGTGCCGGGCCTCGCCAAGACGCTCGCCGTCAAGACGCTGGCGCGCATTTGTGGCCTGGGGTTCCAACGCGTGCAGTGCACGGCCGATCTCATGCCCGCCGACGTCATGGGCACGAACGTCTTCCAGATGGCCACGAGCTCCTTCTCGCTGCATCGCGGCCCGGTTTTCACCGACCTGCTTCTGGTGGACGAAATCAATCGCACCTCGCCGCGAACGCAGGCCGCCCTGCTCGAAGCGATGGAGGAGCGCCAGGTCACTATCGACGGCACGCGCTATCCCCTCCCCGGCCATTTCACGGTTCTCGCCACGCAGAATCCGATCGAATTCGAGGGCACCTATCCGCTGCCCGAAGCGCAACTCGATCGCTTTCTCCTAAAGATTCGCGTTGGCTATCCGTCCGCTTCCGACGAGGCCGATCTGTTGCTGCGTTGCGAACAGGGCTTCGACCCGCGCAACTTCGATCAAATTCCTCTGGAGCCCCTCCCCGCCGGCGTGCTGGACGCCGCTCGCAAGGAAGTGGATTCCCTGCGCGTCGAGCCGGCGCTGCGTCCCTACCTGGTGGCGATTGTTCGCCGCACGCGCGATTGGCCCGCGATTTCTCTTGGCGCAAGTCCTCGCGCGGCCGTCGCGCTGTTCGCCGTCGCGCGCGCGATTGCCGCGGTGGAAGGCCGCGATTTCCTCGTTCCAGACGACATCAAGTCCGCGGCGCCGCCCGTCCTCCGCCATCGTTTATTGCTCAAGCCCGAAGCCGATCTCGAAGGCATCTCGCCCGACCAGGTCATCGCGGATGTTCTTCGCGCCGTGGAAGTGCCGAAATAATGCCCGAGCACGCCCAAGATTCGCCGCTTGTCCCGGAAGCCGCGGTCGCGCGCGCGAAAACCGGAAAGCGCATCGCCTTCGGCTTTGGCCCGCGCTTCTTTGTGGGACTCCTGATGGGACTCGCCTGGCTCGCTCCCGCGTGGCGTGTCCACCAGTTTCTCGCCGCCATGCTCCTCTGGGACGTTCTGTTTCTCGCCGCTTGGCTCTGGGATCTTCTTCGCTTGCCGGCCCCGCGGCAACTGGAAGTCTGGCGCCTCTGGGACGCGCGGCCCGCTCTCGGCGTGCGGTCGCGAGTTCGCCTCGCTCTTCGCAATTCGGGCCGCGTCGCGATTCGAGCGCTCATCGTGGACGAAACTCCGCTTTCGTTGCGCACCAGGCCCGCGGAAGTTGAAATCGTCGCAGGCCGCGGCCGCAGCGCCGAGACGGACTACGCGATCCTCCCTTCCGAGCGCGGCGATACCCGGCTGGGCCGCACATTTATTCGGTATCAAAGCGGGCTGCGCCTCGCCGAACGTTGGGGCGTCGCGGACACTTCCCAAATCGTGCGCGTCCTGCCGAACCTCGAGGAAGCGCGCCGGCACATGCTGTATCTCATCCGCAGCCGCCAGGTTGAGATGGAAAAACGCCGGCAGCGCCTGCGCGGCATCGGCCGCGAGTTCGAGAGCCTGCGCGAATACCGCGAAGGCGATGAAGCCCGCGACATCTGCTGGACCGCGACGGCCCGCCGCAATCACCTGGTCACGCGCCTCTTTCAGATGGAGCGCAGCCAGACGGTGTGGCTGGTCCTCGACGCCGGCCGGCTCCTTCGCTCGCAAGTGATTGACCCCGCGCAGCCGATTCGTTACTCGAAGCTCGATTACGCCGTCAACGCCGCGCTCTCGCTTGCGTACGTTGCGATGCACTGCGGCGACCGCGTCGGTCTTCTCGCTTACGGCCGCGGCATCCAGAAAAATCTGGCCGCCGCCCGCGGTCCGCAGCACGTCCATTCCATCGTCGAGGCCCTCGCGCAGGTCCGCGCCGAATCCTCCGAGCCCGACCACGCCCGCGCGACGCGCTCCTTGCTGAACGAGCAAAAGCGACGCAGCCTCGTCATCTGGATCACGGATTTCGCCGAGACCGCCACCACGCCCGAAGTCATCGAAAATGCGCTGCAAATGACTCCGCGCCACCTCGTCGTCTTCGCCGCCAGGGCCCAGCCGGACCTCAAAGCCCTCGCCGCCGCCATCCCCGATTCCACGACGGATCTTTTCCGCCACGCCGCTGCGCTCGAAGTCTGCCAGCGCCGCGACCTCCTTCTCCGCGGACTCCGCCAGCGCGGCGTCCTCGCCCTCGAATTGATGCCCGGCGTCATGGCCACCGCCCTGGTCAATCAGTACCTCGACATCAAAGACCGCAGCCTCCTCTAAGCGTGGTTCTTGGAGTGCGGCGGACTACGGCGCGGCGGGCCCACCTTCGTTTCGTGAGGCGGCCTACGGCGCGGCGTCCCGTCCCTAGAAGCTATCTCATAAATGCTTGGGTACCGGAAGCATGCCCACTTCAGGGGCTAAAGCCCCATGTTTGCTGCGGCTTATTGTCGGAGCTAAAGCTCCGACCCCCTAAAACCCATTTATAAGAAGACTTCTAGGCTAAATTGTCCCGCTCCGCAGGCGGGGCTGAGTCCACGGGCGCAGAATCTTGCGGCGAATCCCTTTCCGAATCATTCCCCGATTCGGCGTCCTTCTTATCTTCGTCACCATACTGAGCATCGAGTGCGAGTTGGACGTTAGCGTCCCACGAGTCCTCGCCTTCGATGCGAATCGTTTCCGCTTTGACCTGGGGAAGGGTCTGGATGATCAATTGCGAGATGTAGGCTAGGACCGCAGCGTGGCGCGGCGGGATGCGATTGCGGGCCACGGCTTCAAAGAGGTTGCCCAAAGCGAAATTGAGGTCTGTGGCGGTTTGGAACCAGCCCGAGAGCGTGGGCGGCTCGTTGCCGATGTAGTCGATGTCGAGGAGCTGCTGCTCCTGGCGGGCGTGGAACAAGCAGAAGTGACGGTTGCGCTTCCAGCGAAGCATTCCGCAGCGGCGGCCGTCGGCGGTGTGGAACGAGCATACGTCTAAGGAATCAGTTTCGGCTGACTTGGGCTTAATGGTCGTCTTCTTGGTCATGGCTGCCTCTCAGACTGGGAGAATGGAGGGTGCTACCCCCCCACCCCCGTCTTTTTATGTAAGTGCTGAATGCAAAGGGGTTACGGGCAAAAATCGTGGATCTGCTGATTCTAAAGGGTTTAAAGTCCTTTGTTTTCAGTAGTATAAGAAAATGCTCGTAAGTGCTGAATCTAAAGGACTTAAAGTCCTTTATTGTGTATGAGTTTCGAGGTGGTCGCGGAAGCGGCGGAGTTGCAGGCGTCTTGGGATGCGGCGGCACGAGTCGGTGTCTCGAAGTCACGGCTCCAGAATGGCATGAAATAGCCACATTGTCTAATATTACTTATGTGGAATTTATTTCGAACAGTGAAAATTATTTCGAAAGGGACGGCTCAGCGGGTCCAGTGTGGGCGCATGCGGTCTATCTCGGGCGACCGGTCGGGTACCCGGCGCGCATTCGAGCATCTATTGTGCCACTTCGGAGAGGTATTCCCAACTGGTAAGGGTGGGGTCTTATATTCCGCTGTGTGGGAACACTTGCAGGTTCGAGTCCTGTCCTCTCCGCCTGTTCCTATTTCTTTGCGTCGGACAATTGCTTTTGCTTGTACCCGGTGTTGCAGTACGGATGTGTGAATTGCAAATTATCAATCGAACCAGTTCCGCCGCCGACTGCACCCAATTTATGATCCTTTGAACGCGCGCTCGGATGAAGTCTGGCGTGGCAGATTGGACAACGCTCCCGATTCTCCAAGATTTGTCGCACTGTTGCGGCTTGCTGCACGGACTTTGAAAATCTCTTCTTTTTGGTCATATCTGCGGGAATGTTTGAAATATCGTTCAGTTCCATTAGGGCAGGCAAGGATTTCAGCTTCGCCACGATGTTCGCATCGTCAGTGATACCCGATCTCAACGAGGAAAAAATTGTCCCGAACATGAGGAGCATGGATTCTAAGGGGCGGGTGCGACTTCCCTTGCTGTGACCAATCTGATTTATGAAGAAGCGATGGCGTACTAAGAATTCCTCGAAGTCATTTCTTACCTTAGTGAAGGCATAAAAGTTATCGTTCGTCTTTAATTCTTTGACGAATTTCATAGTCGCCAAAAATGCTGGGGGATGAAATTTTCCAGTCGCTCCGTAAAAGTATACGGCGGGATCAAGTCCTAGCGAGCCAGAGTCAATGGTTCCGTTGTCACAAACAAGCGCGCCGATTTCCTTTACCCGCCCAAGAAATGTGAGAGTTTCAGAACCATCATGGTCATCAGCCAACTCTTGTACTTTCCCAATCTTCTTCCTGCTGATCTTGTTCTCATCCTTTTTCTGCCACATGGCCGGTAAGACATCATTGAAAATGTTTACCATGTCCAGAATCATCTTGAACGCTTCACTCGAATAAGGCTGTCCCGCTCGCGGAACATCTGGACTCGCGGTGCTGATGTCCACAATTGGACCAAAAATTACGCCGTAAACCTCCCGTGCCAAATTTTCAATTGCTCCCGCTTTCGCTAGCTTGGGAATGTAACTGGCTCCTGCCCGCATCAATGCCCGTGTAGCAATGGCATTAGGTTTCTTCCTGGCCCGGATTACATCCAGGTCCGTCGGGTCAATGGTTGCTGGTTTAGCGTTGATTCTCAGAAAAGAACTTTCCGCAACCTTCGCGTCGCCGATTACAGCCTGCATGGGCGGCTGGTAGGTTGCAATGGCTCGCCCGCGGCGAACCATGTTTGGGTCATCTGTCGCGGTTGGTGTGTTGCCCGCACGGGCAACTGTTGCATAGGGCCCGATGGTCCCATCCATCAACTCCTTGGTCTTATTGTGGAACTTCACTTGGGCAGGAGAGATGTCCGTGCCAAAAAATTCCTTCGAGATGGCTCCGTTTCCGTAGTCGTCGTTCACCCAAGCGATTAGGGCACTGAGCCGATGCGCACCGTCAACAACGTAAACTTTTCCGCTCTGTTGCGAGTGCCAAATAATGAGAGCGGGGATCAGCTCATTGTCTAGCGCGCTTTTTACCAAGTCCACGACCATCTGTGGTGACCAGTTGTTTGTGGACCTTTGAAAATCAGGTTTTCTGAGGACGCTGAAATAGAGGCGTCCCTTTTCCAGTTCCTCAATTTTGAAGATCGGTGGATTTCCAGCAGCAGCGTTGGCTTCCGTCGCTTCAAAATCTTCTCGCCGAATCAATGCGTCTAGATTTGTAAGATGAGTGGGCATCTCGCATCCCTCCAAATGAGCGGCGTACGTCACTTTACACCACCGGCCAATTGCTGGGAATGTACCTGAGAGCCGGTCGTCTGTGCAAACTGCACAATCGCCTTTAAAGTCCTTTGTATTCAGTAGTATAAGAAAATGCTTGCAAGTGCTGAATCTGAAGGACTTAAAGTCCTTTATTGTGTATGAGTTTCGGGGGGATCGCGAAAGCGGCGGATTTGCAGGCGACAAGGGATGCGGCGACACGAGTTGGGGTCTCGGAGTCACGGCTCCAGCGTGGCATGACATAGCTACATTGTCTAATATTACTTATGTGGAATTTATTTCGAACGGTGGAAATTATTTCGAAAGGGGCGGCTCAGCGGATCGAAGGTGGGAGCATCCGGCCCATCGCTTGCGAAGGGTCGGGCACCCGGCCCCTCGGGAAAACCGTGAATAAGGACGCGAGAAGAAATGCTTATCCGCGAAGAGTGGTGGGGGCTGCGCTCGTTCACGCAACTTCTTGCGCGACTGCCTTTCGTTTTGCTGGCAGAAGCGCTAACAGGACGCCTCCGATCACAAGGAATATAATTACATCCGTAAAGTTCCTGTGGACTCCGTGAATCCAGGCTTCTACGGTTTGAATAGCCATCACCAGGCCATGGGAGATGTGCCACCAAGCTGCCAGAGCAATCATGGAGCGATGCTCAGATGGTCTCCTTGCAGCCATGAGTAGAAAGACCCCGACCGGAATAAAGAAGCTCAGGAACATCGGCTCGATCTCGTTCTTCCGCTCCAAAAGCCAGCTGGAATGCCGCAGATCCATATATAGAAAATAGATTGTGGCCAGATTCAACAGCCCCACGATCACTAGGACGATCTGTGTTAGGCGTTCTCTTTTCACATTGCCCCCATTTGAGCGAATTTTATTGCGAGCCCAGCAGCCACCCGCCCTCCTCAGCGAACCGGCGACGCATTCCCAGCTGCCGCCAAGATCGCTTTTTTGAACTGGTCGTTGTCCACGCCGGTGAGACGTTTCGCCGTGCGCTGGATACAAAAACGCTCCCGCGTTACAACCCTGACGTCC
>Ga0187769_10002647_pt1 | contig 10524 bp, 11 predicted proteins | sample 0116_SJ02_MP02_1_FD_133140 | JGI IMG/M metagenome (GOLD analysis project Ga0187769, IMG submission 133140) | Tropical peat soil microbial communities from peatlands in Department of Meta, Colombia - 0116_SJ02_MP02_10_MG | ecosystem: Environmental > Terrestrial > Soil > Wetlands > Peat | place... | reverse complement strand
CGCACACTACCTGTTGGGGTTACCTGAGTCAAGTGGATACCCCTCTATTTTTTTTACAGGGCCGAAAGCTGTTGTCGTCATATGCTTGAGCGGTCTAGGAATTAGACTGCCAATATGGAGGCAAGGATTCATTCAAAACAGCCCAAGGCCGGCGCAGCTGAAGCCGCGCTCCTCCGAAACCACTTGGGCGCGCCCGCTAAGGACGCTGCCATTGCGCGCCCGCAAGATTCTGTGGCGAGTTGCTGCCCTGGGGCCTCACAGCGCGTGGTGACGAGCATCACCGCAATCCCACTCCAACTGGAGGATGGTAAAGCCAGCGAGCAGCGAAAAGATACTGTCCCGCCTGAGCATTGCAGCAGCGAAAAGACACTGCTGCCCCGGCCGCCCGTCTCCGCGGCCCCCAACACTTCAGGTTCAGAGCGTTCAACTCTTGAGGAAGAGGCATGGGTGCTCCCGTCCCTCATCTGTTAACGGGTCAGCACGCCTGCGTTCAAGGAGGGAGTTTATGGCTGACGTCTACACCTGCAGTTGCGGAAATCAAACCTGGCAGATTTTCGAGACGGTCGTGCGTTGCACGGCGTGCGGGACCGACTTTGCCGCTGAACACACGCCGGTGTTGGAATTCAATCACATGGTCACCGAGGAGCTGGAGGAAGCGCTCGAGGAGTAAAGGCCTGCGTTTTCCTGGCCGTTCGGGCGAAATCCGCCCCTGCTTTCTAAGGAGGTTTTGTGATGCCAACGACTATTGCACCACCCCGAATCGGACTGCGTAACATACTGTTTGCCACCGACCTGGAGCTGCCGGCACACGCAGCTCTATTTTGTGCCCTGGATCTGGCCCGGCGCTACGGCGCGGCGCTGTACACCGTGAATGTGCTGCCTCATCTGCCATTCGTGGAAGCGGCACAGCCGGACCCCGAGCAAATGAAGCTACTTGCGATGCAAAAGCTGGCTGCGCTGACTGAGCCATTCGCAGACATCAAACATAAAGAACTGATCGAACAAGGAGAAGTTCCGGAAGCACTCGCCAGGCTGGTCGAGGAGTATGACATCGATCTGATCGTGATCGGGACCGGCGCCCGCAAGGGACTGGAGAAGCTGCTTCTGGGATCGATTGCTGAAGAAGTCTTCCGCACCGCTGCCTGCCCGGTGCTCACGGTGGGACCGCACGTCACCCACTGGGAGATCGACGGCAAGCTGCGGCGCATCCTGTTTGCCACTGATTTCGGGATCGAGTCCGTGCATGCGTTGCCGTATGCGCTGTCTCTGGCGGAGAGCAACCAGGCCCGCCTGACCCTGCTACATGTGGCGCCGGAGCCGGGTACGCCGCTGCCCGAGCCGGAGCCCGGAACCCTGCCCCTTCTCGATCCTAGCGAAGTCGTAGCCTCCGGCGAGAAACAACTCCATAGCCTGATTCCGGAAGGCATGGCGCTGTGGCATGAGCCGGAGTATCTCGTGCAATTTGGCCCGACCGCAGAGACCATCCTGAGGATCGGCCAGGACGCTGACCTGATTGTGCTGGGCGTGAAACGTCCAGGAATGTTGACCAAACACCTGGGCGCTGGTGTGGCCTATAAGATCGCCTGCGAAGCCCTCTCCCCCGTGCTTTCGGTGGGTCCCCGCTACCACGGATAGCCACCCGAAGGCGTGAGCGTGGCATGCTGCTCAAAAACCCAGCATGCCACGCACTTTTTCGCAAGTCGGACAATGAACGTGCGGTTGCCTCACTGATCGTCTGGAATCCCCTCTCCGCGGTCGAGTTGTTGAATGCCGCGCTTGATTTTGGCGTCAATCGCCTCGCGGTTCTCCGCCAGCCAGCGGTCCTGCTCTTCCTGCGTTTCGAGCAAGTGCAGCAACACTTCTTCGATGCTGCTGGCGCCGATGGCCTGGAGCTGTTTTTCGATTCTCGCCCGGAGCGCGGCATCACGGATTTCGATATTCATTAGCTCCTCATTGTTCATCCTAGCCCGGGGATGAAGAATGTCAAGCGAGCGAGAACGCTGGTGCGGTGCCAGGATCCGGAGCTTTTGGACCCGCTGCTGCAAAACGCAGTAACCCAGCAAAACGCAGTGGTGGGCGCACGATCTGGAGCAGATAAACCATTTGCCATCAACCATTTAACCTCCCTCTAATGTGCCTCCCACGTGCAGAAGTAGTGGGTGCAACAGCCGAGACGGGCATCGGCAAGGGAGGTCGCCATGTCAATCCTCTTTGTTCTGCTCATGTTCCTGCTGATCCTCAGCATCACCTATTTCGTGAAGCGTCCGGTCGACGCGACGCAGCCCGCCGTGCTGGCGGTGCCGCAGCCGCCGCAGATCGAGCGCGAGATCGGGTTCGAAGTCCCCAAGGGCTACTGCTTCCATCCCGGACACACCTGGGTGCTGGATGAAGGGCGGCAGAACGCCCGCATCGGCTTAGACGCCTTCGCGGCCAACCTGCTGGGGAAGATTGACCGTATCGAGGTCATCGGAGTGAACCGGTGGGTGCGGCAGGGCCAGAAGCTGCTGACGGTGACCCACGGCAGCATGACCGCGGACCTGGTGTCGCCGATCGAAGGCATCGTGCTGTCGGTGAATCCGCAGATCCTTAAGAACCCGGACCTGCTCGTTCAGGACCCTTATCAGGAAGGGTGGGCCTGCGTGGTGAAGTCGCCGGACCTGAGCACCAACGTGAAGAACCTGGTGCAGGGGACGATGGTTGCGCCTTGGATGCAGCACGCCCTGGGACGGCTGACCAACCTGACCTCGCAATACGTCACCGCGACCGCGGCCGATGGCGGCCTGCCTATCCATGGATTGCTGGCACAGGTCGAGCCCGGACTGCAGCGGCGCTTGATTAACGAGTTCTTCCTGACATAGCGACTGTAATCGGCAGAGGAAGCGGAGGACTCACATGAAAACGAAAGCGATGCTGATCGACCTCACCAAATGCATCGGCTGCCGCGCCTGCGAGCAAGCGTGCAAGGAAGTCCACCACTTCCCCATGGAGCATGAGCCGGTGCTTTCCGCCACGGCGCTGACCGTGGTGGAGGAGCGCGGGGACAAGTTCGTGCGCCGGCTGTGCATGCACTGCCAGGAGCCGGCCTGCGCGTCGGTGTGCCCGGTCGGCGCGCTGAAGAAAACCGCATTCGGACCGGTGGTCTACGACGGCAAGAAGTGCATCGGCTGCCGCTACTGCATGCTGGGCTGCCCGTACTCGGTGCCGCGTTATGAGTGGTCGAAGCTGGTACCCTACGTCAAGAAGTGCGACATGTGCGCCGAGCGCCTGATGGCGGGCAAGCAGACGGCGTGCGCTGAGGTCTGCCCGGTAGGAGCGACGATCTTCGGCGATCGTGATGACCTGCTCGAGGAAGCGCAGAGGCGCATCCGCGAGAACCCGGCGTACGTGAACCGGATCTACGGCTCAGAGGAAGAAGTCGGGGGAGCGTCGGTATTCTTCCTCTCCGATGTGCCCTTCGAGAAGCTGGGGTTCATCAAGCCGCCGCAAACGCAGCCGTTGCCCGCGCTCAGCGAAGCGGCGCTGGGGGAAATGCCCACGGTGGTGATGATCGGCGGATCGCTGCTGGCCGGCTTGTACTGGTTCACGCAGCGCCGGCAGCAAGTGATGGCCGCCGAGGCTGCGGAAAAAGCGGAAAGAGAAGCCAAGAACGTCCTGCGGTTCCGGGACAGGGAGAGGAGTTGAGCCATGGCCGCCTTGAGACTTCCCAAGATTACCTTGTGGCGGGTGCTGGTCGGCTTGATCTTTGCTGCCGGCGCCTATGCCACGTATCTGCGCTTTGCGAAGGGCTTCGAGGTCGCGACTAACCTGTCGAACGCGCAGCCCTGGGGCATCTGGGTAGGGCTCGCGACGCTCTGCGGCGTGGGGCTTTCAGCGGGAGGTTTCACGATCGCCGGCGCCGTGTACCTGCTGGGCATGGAGCGCTACCGGCCGGTCCTGCGCGCGGCCGTGATCATCGCCTTCCTGGGCTACGTGTCGGTGGTTGCGGGGTATGCATGGGAGCTGGGTTTGCCCTGGAACTTCTGGCACCCGTTGGTGATGTGGAACCGCGCCTCAGTGTTGTTTGAAGTGGTGTGGTGCATCACGCTTTACACCACCGTGCTCGCGTTGGAGTTCTCGCCGGCGCTGGTGGAGAAGCTGCCGTGGAAGCCGGTGCGTGAGTTGTACCTGCGCTGGCACCATCGCATCCTGATTGCGCTGGTGCTGGTGGGCGTGCTGCTCTCTTCGCTGCACCAGTCTTACCTGGGCGGGCTGTTCATCATTTTCAAGGGCAAGATGTATCCGCTGTGGTACAGCAATTATCAGACGACGCTGTTTTATATGTCCGCGATTCCCGCCGGCATTGCGATGGTGATTATGGCGCTGTATCTCTCGGTGCGCTCGCTCAATGTGCGCATCGACATGCGGATTCTGGATGACTTCAGCCGCATCGTAGCCCCCATGCTGGTGATCTTTACTTTGTTCCGTTTCGCCGACCTGGCCAAGCAGCATGCGCTCGGCTACCTCTTTCGCCCGGTGGTGGAGACGGCGTATTTCTGGCTGGAGATGCTGCTCCTGGTAGCCATACCGTTAGTGCTGTTCAATCTGCCGCGGGTGCGGCAGAAGCCCATCGGGTTGTACTGGGCGAGCGCGGTCACGATTGCGGGTTTCATGGTGCACCGGCTCAATGTGTCAGTCACGTCGTTGGAGCGGGCCACCCGGGCCGGCTACGTGCCCAAGTGGCCGGAGATGGCGGTAACCATCATGCTGGCGACGGCGGCAGTGCTGGCGTTCCGCCTGGCGGTACTCCACCTGAAGATCCTGCCGCGAGCGGTGGAAGTGGCGCCGCCGCCATTCCAGTTCCCGCGCACGACCGGGCACGTGTTCCCGGCGCATCCCAGCGCGGCCGTGAACTGAGAAAAGCATCGGGAGATCGGGTGATCGGGAGATCGGGTGATTACGATGCTGGAATCAATGACTCGATGACCTGATCACCCGATGAGCAGATTCGGAAAGGAGGACGGCCATGACTACTCACGATCTTCTGCCGCCGATCGTCATCGACGAAGAATTCGATGCCTACCTTGAGTCCACGCTGGAACTGGAAGAAGCGGCGCGCGTTCTTGATCTGGAAGACTGGATCGTGGAGCGGCTCCGCCATCCTGAGCGGGAAATCACCGCCAACCTGGTGCTGGTGCGCGATGACGGACAGGCGCTCAATTTCACCGCCTTCCGCGTGCAACACAGCAGCGCACGGGGGCCATGGCTGGGGGGCATCCGCCTGTCGCCACACGCACAGCTCAGCGAAACTCGCGCCCTTGCCATGAACATGACTTGGCAATGCGCGCTGCTGGATGTCCCGTTCGGCGGGGCTGCGGGGGTAGTGGTGTGTGATCCCGGCAAGCTCTCCGAACGCGAGTTGCGGCACCTGAGCAAAGACTATGTGCAGACCTTGCGCGGCTGCCTCGGGCCTGCCACCGACGTTCTCATGGAAGATGTGGGCAGCAATCCGCAAGTGCTGGCGTGGATGCTGGACGCGCACGCCCGCCTTGCCGGCCGGCTGGAGCCAGGAGCGGTCACCGGCAAGCCCGCCGTGCTCTTCGGATTGCCCGACCACGCCGATGCCGCTGCCCAGGGACTATTTGACCTCCTCGTCTTGGCCGCGGCGGAAAACGGCCGGAAGATGGCGGGGCTGCGCGTGGCGCTGCAAGGCATGGGACAAACGGGAGCAGCGCTGGCGCATCTGCTCGACCGGGCCGGCGCCCGGCTGGTGGCGGTTGCCGACGTCTCCGGCGGACTGCAGTCGGATGCGGGCCTTCCGGTGCCCGCATTGCTCGAATGGATCGCCGGCAAGGGCGTGCTTGTCGGGTTCCCGGAAGCCGACCCGGTGCGTAACGCGGAAGTGCTGCAAGCGCGCTGCGATGTGCTGGTGCTGGCGGCAGCGCAGCGTCAGGTCACAGCCGCGAATGCTCTCCACGTTCGCGCGCCGCTGGTGATCGAGGCAGTCGCGGGGGCCATCACCCGCGCCGCCGAGCAGGCTCTGGAACAACGTGGCGTAATTGTTGTTCCCGCTCTGCTCGCCGGGGCCGGAACTACTGCCGCGGCATATCTGGAATGGAGCCGCAACCTCGGACACGAAGGATTCCTGCTCGATGGCGTGGCGGAGAACATCCGGCTACGGATCGAAACACCATACCGCGAAGCTCGAGCAGCAGCGCAGCGCTACAAGACGGACCTGCGCCAGGGAGCACTTTTGGTGGCGCTGGACAGGGTTGCGCAGGCGCTGCGCCTGCGCTGAACGTGAGATGGATCTTGAGGGTGCCCCACCCTTGCCTGCCGTTGGCAAGGGTGGGGATTTTGACTTCTTGGACCCCAAATGTCGCGATTGATTCCGCGAACCACGCGGAGACAGGAGAAAGTCAAAAACCCCACCCTAACGTCGAACGGCGCGACGTTAGGATGGGGCACCCTCGGGATCCTTGCCGGGATGGAGGACTCTGCTCACCCGGCGCTCTGGGGCGGGCCACCCGCCCCTCTTTGGTTGGCCGGTCGCCCGGCGTGTCTTGCGCTGCTTGCCGGGACGGATAAGGGCTTCGGCCGGGATCTGAAGATTCCTGTGAAGATTCCGGATCATGGCGAGAGACAGGGGCCGGTCACGACGCATTACTTCATAGACGCGGGTGCGTTGCCCGATTACCCCAATCAGGGCCCGATAGTCCTTTCCCTGCTGCTCCAAGCGGAACTTGATTGCTTCCACGGGATCCGGCAGATCAATGGGGAAATGCTCGCGCTCGTAGGCTTCGACCAGGGTTATCAGGACGTCGAGAACGTCTCCCTCTGCCGTGCCGGGCGCTGCTCCCCACAATCTTTCAATTCGCCGGAGTGCTTCGCCGTAATCTTCTTTATTTCTGATGGGTTTTACCCGCATACTTCACCCTTGCCGCGTCGATGCGGTCATAGTCCGCGTGGCTCCCCACCCATTTGATGAAGACCACCTGCCGGAGATAATCGATTGCCACGACCAGCCTGAAGGCATTGCCCTTGATATTGAACACAACGCGATCGTTCCCAACGATACTGGCGCTAGCGTATGCGGCCTTGAGCTGTGCCGGATTCTTCCATCTGGCGTTCTCCGCCTCTTTGAACCAGGCATCCAAGGCTGACTTGACCGGCGCGTAATCCTTTGTGCCTTTCAGACGCTCGACGAACTCGCGCAATGTGCTGCGAGCAATTACCCTCACGACCAGGCAAGTCTATCATTGTGCCCAATATGGGCACAATTTTGAAATACACGACATGCGATGGTGCGGACGGGAATTGGATCCTTGGGCTTTATTCGGAGAGTGCCCCACCCTTCCCAACTGGGGGAAGGATGGGGATTTTAAATCCGACCGGTTAGCGGCTATTGTCTTCCGCGGGTGCTGTCGTAGGCGCGGTAGCAGGCGCTGCCTGCGCCGTTGCGCCTTCGGACGTTGGAACCGCGCTCGACGGCCTGCGGGTCAGGTAGGGCGCGAAGGGCGTCACCTCGAACGGCATCTTTTCGTGCGCCGAAACCGCCGCGACCGGCTTGCTCTTCAGCAATTCCACGCGGTCGGTCCAGGGATCGAGCTTGAGGCGGGCGCCCAGCGGCAACGCCGCAATCTGGTCCACCTGCGTCATTTTCAACTCCGGCGCCGACTCCGCCACCGTCTGCATGCGCACTAACTGATTGCCCAGGGCCAGACGATTGCCGAGGTGGGCGCTAACCAAGTTAGGCAGTTCGTTGCTGCGCGCGGCCAGCGCCCGCAGGAACAACCCGCCTTCATTCAGCTTGCCGTTGTAGGGCGACCTCTTGAGCAGCTCAATGGCCTTTTGGTCGGCAGCTTGTTCTTCAGCCGGATCGCGGCGGAAGTCCAGGCGAGAGAAGGCCTGCTCGTCAGAGAAGATCATGCGATCGCTGAAGGCCCAGCGCGTGTCAAGGGCATGGCCCAGGACGACGTGGCCGAGCTCGTGCGCCAGCACCATCGCCAGGCTGGCCTCGTCCGGCAACGTATCAATCAGACCGCGGCTGATCACGATGGTATGGGCCATGGTGAACGACTCCAGCGGCGCGGTGAGCAACACGCGGCAACGCACTTCAGGCTGAATATCGAGATTGTTGGTGACCACGAGGTTGTTGACGACCGTGTCGAGCACTTTCTCGACGTCGCCGCGCGGAGCCAGCAGGCCGGCGCGCTCCATGCGCTCGAGCACGTTGTCTTCCGACTGGCGTTGGAAGGCGTGCAGGGCTTCCAGCGGACTGCGGTCCTGCGTCTGCTCGCTGTGATCGGCGACAGCCGTGGGCGCCTCCACCAGCACGCTGGTCATCTCGTCCTGGCGATTGGGGTTCCTCAGGTTGTAGCCCCACAGACGGGTCTGGGCCTTGAAGTGGGCGTGGTGGACTCCGCCGAACTCGCGGTCAGTTTCTTCGGTGTAGACGTAGGCAGGCAGCCACCGTCCCGGGCCCATGCTCAAGCGCCAGCTATCGAAGTGGAAATAGTAGTGAAACTTGGGGGCGTTCACGCGTACGCCGCTGAAGCGCACCACGTTATAACCCTGGTCCTCGACCCAGATGCGGCCCAGGAAGCGTCCCTGGCCGCTGCCCTGACGGGGCGTGACATCGAAGACGATGCAGCGCACGTCGCCCAGAAATTCGCGGCGCAGGAAATCAAACTTATAGTTGCTCTGGTCGAAGCCCCCGGTGTCCAGGATGATCCCCTGCAGGAAGCCGGCTTCCACGTACTTCATGGCGAAGGGGCTGGAGAACGTCTTGGAGATCAAACCCAAGCGATGGTGTTCGCTGGCGCCGGCGCCCACGAAAACGCGGTCGCGGATACCCTGGCTGAAATCCGCCTTGGTCAGGAAGTATTGGTCGTGTTCCGGCACCACCCCCAGTTCATGGTCGGCACGCAGTTCCTGGATGTAGGTCTCCACCAGCGGACTGTACTCGCGCAGCGAGTCCATGAAAGCGGCTTCCCGCTCGACCACCCGGTCGACGACTTGGTCCAGTTTCAGAGTTTTCTCGGTAGCAGTCTGGGCCAGGCCCGCGACCGTCAAGAGCAGTACAGCAACCGCAATTCTTAGAGCTCGCATAGCTTCCTCATTAATGCAATGTCAGTACGCCAACTGAAATCGAACATGCAGCATGGCCAGCGAGTCGTAGGGCTGGCCATCGCGCAGGGCTGGCTTGTAGCGGATTTGCTGCGCGGCGCGGACTGCGGCTTCGTCCAGACCATGGCCCAGGCCGCGTTGTACCTGCAGCACTCGCACTTGCCCGCCGGCCGAAAACACCACCTGCAGAAGCACCTCGCCTTCAAGCTTCAGGTCGCGGGCTTCCTGGGTGTAAATGGGGTTGGGTTTGAAAATGATTTCCACCGGGACCAGCTTGGGTTCGGCCGCCGCCGGACTAGTAGGATGGTACGAGGTTGGAACGGTGGCGGCGTTGGCGAAGCCGGCCTGCCGCACCACACCGCCGCTGGGGCTGCCGCCCTGGCCGCCGCCCTGTCCGGGACCGGCGATGCTGTTGCCGAAGCCGCTGCTCTTGACCGTCCCACGGATGCCCTTGTCGCCGCCGGAGCCATTGCCGTAACCGGGGCCGGGAGGCAGATCGAAGGATCCCAGACGCGCCATCACCAGGCGGCCGCGGCCATCGGATTTCGGCGAAGGGTTGAGGCCGTTCTCGTCGCCAAAGCCTCCGGTCTGCACTTTCTGAATTGGGGCCTTGACCGTCGCCGGCGCGGAACTTCCGGTCAGCACTCCTGTCTTGATCGAGGGCACTAGCCGCGGCATGGTGTTCTTGGCCGCAGGCATCAGCTCCGGACGGGGCTGACTAAATGACACCTGCGGGACGCGAACTTCGCGAACTTCAGTTTTGCGCGGCGGCAGCACCGCCTTGGGAAATTCCTTGGCCAGCACCGGCTTCACCAGCATGGGCTTGGGTTTCGGCAAGTCCACCTTCACGGGCGCGGGTTTGTACTCCTGTGGCGTGTACAGCGTGACCACGTCATAGTGGTGCTTCGGGAGCTCAATTTCCGGATGCACGAGGGGGAGCAGAATCGCGAGAATGACTGCGCCGATGTGCGCGATCAGGCTAAGCCCGAAGGGCCCTTGGTCACGCCGGCGCTCGTTGAGCAAGGTAAATTGCATGCTCATCCCTCACAAAATTAGCTGCTGCGAAGTTACCCGTCTTGGGGGCTTGGGAAAAGTTACGGAAGGAGGCAGTACATGCCCGACCGGTACATGTCCAGAGGGTAGGTTACGGACGTGTTATCCCTGGCAAAATCCCGCCCACCCCCTGCCCGACCGGGCTTGCAGAAAAGTAATGCCCAGGCAGAGTTCAAGACCTAGGTCCGCGGCCTGCTTTTCTTATCACGTCACACTGCTTCGAGTCGGCGATTTGAACCCCTTTCGGCCATGCGATAGCATCGCCTCGGATGCAAGTTCGACCTGGGTTTTTCCGCCGCCTCACATTTCTCCTGGGTATGGCGGCTTTCCTGACCGCGCTCCTGGTTCAGTCCGGAGAGTTGGGTT
>Ga0187769_10002646_pt1 | contig 10526 bp, 10 predicted proteins | sample 0116_SJ02_MP02_1_FD_133140 | JGI IMG/M metagenome (GOLD analysis project Ga0187769, IMG submission 133140) | Tropical peat soil microbial communities from peatlands in Department of Meta, Colombia - 0116_SJ02_MP02_10_MG | ecosystem: Environmental > Terrestrial > Soil > Wetlands > Peat | place... | reverse complement strand
ATTCGAAGCAATTGAGCGCGGAACGCGTCTAACTCTCACATATGACCGATGGGAGAATCTGTTCGATGACCTTGGGAACGAACTAGCTGGATGGTTCGCGGGACAAGTTGCGGCACCACTCTTACAATCAATGACGCCCGTTCGGTTCGAGGATTGGATCATTGACCGCGCAGCTAGGCGACCATCAGGAGCCAAAGCTCGTACCACCTACCGAAACCCGGTATATCACAAACCAAACTTTCTAGCCATATTGGACATCCTTCAACTGAGACCTAGCGACTACTTGCTTGAAGTTGGGTGCGGAGGTGGTGCATTTCTCAAAGACGCCTTACGCAGCGATTGTAAGGCCGCGGCAATTGATCACAGCCGCGAAATGGTGCACCTCGCTAGGGACGTTAACCATGCAGACATCCGCGAAGGGCGGCTAGACATTGTTGAGGCTGAAGCGGACCGGTTACCGTACTCCGACGCGATATTCACCTGCGCCGTGATGACGGGAGTTTTCAGTTTTCTACAAAACCCGGTTGGAGCATTACGGGAGATATATCGAGTGCTGGTCAAAGGAGGGAGACTGGTCGTCTTTACCGGTTCCAAGGAGCTGCGCGGAACACCTGCGGCACCCGAACCCATGGCCTCTCGACTGAGGTTCTATGAGGACAACGAATTATTGGGATTCGCACGCGAGGCGGGATTCGATACTGTTCGAGTAGACCGCCCCAATCTGGAATCATTTGCACGTCAAGCTGGCGTGCCCTTGGAGCAGCAGCACCTCTTCTCTGAGCGCTCTGGGCAATTCCTAATCACCCGTAAGCGCTAGGAGCGGACAAGACTGCACAACCGTTAATTCACTACAGTCGATAACATTGAGGTGTAAACGCCATGTTCAAAATGATCACATTACTTAAGAAGAAACCAACGCTCACAAACGAAGAGTTCTCTAGGTATTGGTTGGAAACACACGCACCGTTAGCTAGCAAAATGCCGGGATTACGAAAATACGTCGTCAACGTTGTTAAGCCACCTCCTAACAGGGAACCCGACTACGATGGCGTCGTAGAACTATGGTTCGACGATTCCGCCAGTATGAAGAAGGCATTCACGTCGTCCGAAGGAGTCCTGACCCAGAAAGATACCGAAGCCTTCTGCACTAATCTAACAACCATGTACATCGACGAACACCCAATCGTCTAACAAGTCGACCTACTATGTGGCTTGCAAGCACACTACTTTCATGAGCAGATGAAGGTTCAACGTCGGATTTGAAACTAGTTCAGGGTGTTCAGCACCCTATCCATTCTCTCCAATGCTCGTTCGATGTTAGGAATTGAATTCGCGTACGACAAGCGTAGGTAGCCTTCGCCGTACTTACCGAAAGCGCTTCCCGGTAGAACGGCTACTCCGGAGTCCAAGAATAAGTTCGCAATCTCCTCTGAAGTCTTGCCTGTTTTCTGGATGTTGGGGAAAGCGTAGAAGGCTCCTTGAGGTCTCAAGCAATGAACCCCGCGCAACCTGTTCAAACCTTCAACGATTATCTGGCGGCGACGTTGGTATTGTTCAACCATCATGGTCACATGATCCTGAGGACCAGTAAGGGCCTCGACAGCAGCGATCTGTGATGCGTGAGCCGTGCACCCAAATGCATGGGTATAGAACAACCTAACTCGCTCTGCTAAAGCCTCAGGCATAATTCCATAACCAATCCTCCACCCATGCATAGCGTATGTCTTGGAGAAACCGTCGACTATGATGGTTCGATCGACCATTTCAGGTAGAGAGGCGATGCTATGCGCAGTCTGCCCGTCGAAAACTATCTGAGTATATATTTCATCTGACAGAACCCAACAATCGTAACGTAGAGCCGTATCTGCAATGTGCTGCAGATCGCTTAATGGAATAACCCCGCCGGTTGGATTGCTGGGCGAATTCAGGATAATCATCTTTGTCTTCTTGTTCACGAGGCGGTCAAACGCGTCTAAATCGAACGAGAATGATTTCGACTCAAGTAATGGGACCGGCTTGGGAACACCACCTGCAACTAGCAACATCGCCTCATACGTTGGGAAACCCGGATCAGGATAGACCACTTCATCCCCAGGCTCAACTATGGCTAGGGTGGGAAAGAACATGGCCGGCTTGGCTCCGGGACTGACGAGAACCTGTTTAGGGCTTATCTTGATTCCTCTCCTCGTGCCTGCAGTTTCCGCAATTACTTCTCGCAATTTCGCTAATCCAGCGGGCGGAACGTACCGCGTCTGGCCGCTCGCGATGGCACATATTCCAGCCAAGGACGCGTTAGCTGGACCGTTAAAGTCTGGTTCACCTGCCTCCAAATGCACGATGTCGTGCCCTTTGGCTTCTAGGTCTTGGGCCCGCGCCATCACTTCGTATGCGCCTTCAGGCCGCAAATGAGTTTGGCGACTCGCTAGAAACGCCCCTGTCTCTTTCGTCTGTCGTGAAACCTCTGCGACCATCAAATCACCCTATCCTTGAATCTCTTCAGAGAACGCGACCAATGTGTTTTTCCTGCCAGTTTTGATATTGATGACGAACCACCGAAGAGAGCGCTTTGCTGCGCTCGTGTTTGCGAAACTATTTGAATAGTCCTGCATCAAATCGAGAATGAAGGGAAAAGGGCGTCAATGCCGAAGTCCAAACTCTCAAAGGGCGTTCGAAAGGGAAAACACGTTGGTAGGCGTGGGTTAGCCATCCTTGTGATTTTGCTGATCCTAGTTGGAGTTGTTCTTGGTTTCGTGGGTTATGGGCTATCTTATGGGGCGGTCGTAGATTTCACGTTCGGGGGCGCAAGTGACGTACGGCAATCTTACCAACTTATCGCAATCTCTCGGGTACAGCTAGCAACGATCGACATAGCCCACATCTTCGTGAGAAACAGGGGCAGCACAGGCATCACTCTCGTCGTGACCATGAACGCCATAAACGCGGCGGTTTCGGCAGGATACTACGGTCCATACGGTGACACGGCCAACATTCAAATTTACTTACTCCCTGGACCCCGCTACCAGCTGGCAACATTCTACCTCACACTGCCAAAACAGGTTTCAACGTTCACCATCCGCGCTACGGTCGGCCGAGTGATTGATTTCTCGAGCATCACGTCTTTGGCAACCTCTGCCCTATCCCCAGTTCAACCAACCTCGCCCACAACACTAGTCTACACACAGCTACCAGCGAACCCGATCAGTTACAGCCTAGCCGAACAGTACTAGCCGGAGTAAGAAGAATAGCCTCGCGGTCTGCTCACTAAGTAGTGTGCAGGTTGTTCATCCAGTAGTTTGTATGGGTGATCCGAGTCAGTTCGCGGCTCGACGCCCGGGGCTTAACAGTAGCAGACTATCACGCCGAAGGTCGCTGTATGCGTTTGCCCGAACTGGTCCGTTCCAGTAACAGTCATTTGCGACAGACCGGAGGAGGTTGTGATTCCTAGGAAAGTGTAGACGATAAGATTGCTCGCGGCCTGATACAAAGGCGGAAGTAGGACCTGTTGCTTGTCGAGTGTGCAGAAAGCGCCGCCAGGACAACCTGAGATTGACAGCGTTACCGAATGAAGGACGGTTGAATCACACTTGATAGTTGTCGTTGAATTAGGGCAGTAGAGATCAAGCCAAACAACTAAGGCCCCTGTCTCTCCAGGTTGAATCTTGATGAGCGTGGCGCTCGTAGTGATCGTGAAATCGAACTCGTTCACTGGAAATGTAGGCGGAAACGGATACGGCGGTGACCATTGTGCATTCACGTCAACCAATGCTCCAGCAGCCACCAAACTCAGTGTGAGCGCGAGTAAGCCTAAAGCCAGAATCACCCGAGATTTCCCACGCTGCGGCATATCAATCATTAAGTCAATTTCTTGTCGCCGAGTAAAAAGATTAGTGACGAATTCTACAATAATTCAAGTGATTCATAGTTAGTGCAGAATCAACAGGATTTCAGCGAGTGGGGGCGAAACTGGAATTTGATCCGCCAATTGTCACGCTTTCACGGCATAAGCAGCTTCAATCAACAATATCATATGGCCGTGAACTGACGCGTCAGCAAAATTAACGGAAATAGGGTTGGAAACGTAATTACAGGGTGAAGCAGCGTGAGGTTCGTGCGGGCTAACATGGCAAATTGGCGATCAATTCTGATACTAATCATAGTATTGTTGGTGGAGAGCGTCCCTCATGGGTCGGCGCAGACAACGCGACAGCTTTCTATGGCCTTGATTGGCCAGGGCGCCGGGGAATACGTGACCCCCGCCGGGCAAACAACTGACTTGAAAATGGAGATTCTGAATGCTGCACCTTCTGACATTTATCTGCTCGAAGGAGACGCGTACTTGGATCCCAATCTGAACGGCACTTGGGAACTGATCCATTCTGAAAGTTTGGGCGATTTCCATCTCGGTTATCTTCAATCGGCAATTTGGACGTTCGGTTTAGCGGTGCCTTCGAAGATTCAGGCTGCAAACGCAACGAATGGCTTGCCCCAAGTCGAGCTTCTAATCAAAATCACCTACATGAGCGTAGGCGGAATCCAAGACGTGGAACAGGGCGCATTTACGTTGAGCGTGCCAGGTGCCACCCTACCTGAGCAAAATGATGTGATTTGGTTAGCGTTTCTTGGAATCCTCGTCGTGGCGTCTGCAGTAATTGTCTACAGTGTAAAGCGGAGAGGGCGAGCGCGTTAATCGCCGGGCGACGTTTATAGCTCGAAAGTTCGCAAATAGGCTACGTGACGCTGTTGCGAAGAAAATGCTGGCCACTCTTCATTTTGGGCGTATTCATCCTAGTTCTTGCATCTCAAGGCTACCCGCAAGTGAGCGCGCAATCTCGAACGCTGTACGGTTACGTGTACAGCGCCAGCACAGGTAAGCCTCTTACCGCAACCGTAACTGTGAGCCAATGCTTCAACCAAGACACCGCGACTACCGGACAAGACGGCTCCTGGCAACTTTCATATCCTTACGGAACATTGGGAACTATCACGTTCTCGGCGCCCGGCTACTTAAGTCAGACCTTCCAACTTAACGTGAACACACAATGGTATTACGCGGGCGGAATCGTTTCCTTGCAACCATAACTCTCGGAAATGAATGGCTCGGATAGCGCCCGCCCTGATCAAGGCGTTCGTTCAATTCGCTGGTGAACAATGTCCGCGAGCGCGGAGATGAACGTGGGGCTGTCGTTAAGGGATTCAGTTCTCCTCAGGTGCAAGCCAATGGATCGAGCGAACTCTTGAGCTTCGACGTCAATATCGTAGAGTACCTCAAGATGGTCTGCGACAAAGCCGATCGGCGCTACGAGGACACCTGCGTGTCTGCGTGAGGGCGGTAGCCCGCGCAAGTATTCTACTAGGTCTGGGCCCAACCATTTGTCTTCCGTCTGTCCCGCGCTCTGAAACGCGAACGACCATTCTTTACGCCCCACCAAGTTAGCAACTGACCGGCATGAGCTCTCAAGTTGAGCTGGGTACGGATCCTTCATTGCGAGTATACGTTCGGGAAGGCTATGGGCGGTAAAGAGCAACTCAACCAGTTCCGGTGCCACGAACTGTTTGAGCGCGTTCTGCACCTTCTCTTGGACAGCTCGATGAAATAATGTGTTATCGTACCAACTCTCAACAAAATCGACGTTCAATCGACCAGATGTTGCAACTGCCTCCACTAGCGCCTGTCTGTACCCGCCGACGCTCATCGGTGAATAGTGAGGGGCGAGAACAAGGCCGATCACTTTATCGTTACCATCGTTGACGATTTGTGGGACAACTTCCCGTATGTATGGATGCCAATGTTTCATGCCAACGTAAACCCGAGTTCTTATTCCCTCCGTCATCAGCCGGTTCTCAAGAGCTGACGCTTGTGCTTTTGTTATCTCAAGAAGAGGCGATCGCCCTCCAATCTTCAGGTATCGAGCCTTCAGCTCTTCAACTCCTTCAGATGTGGGTTTGCGACCCCTCCTTATGTCGGCTAAGTAAGGTTCGATTTCATCCATCGAATTTGGGGTTCCGTACGCCATTAGAAGAACCGCTGTGTTCGCCATGATCCTCACCTTGGAGTGAATTCGGCGTCTTGGGTTGACTCGTGAACGAACTTTACGAGTTCAGCAACCGTCTCGGGCGAGGCGTCAGGCAACATCCCATGCCCCAAGTTGAAAATGTGCCCTCTCCTGCCTCTCACTCTCCTAAGAATGTCGCCGGCCATCGAGTTTATGGACTTAGTGTGGGCGAGCAATGCAGCTGGATCGAGGTTCCCTTGGATTGCAACATCGTACCCTAACCGCTGCCAAGCTATGTCGATGGGGATTCTCCAGTCGACACTGAAGACGTCCCCTCCGGCAACCTTCATTTCTTCAAGGAAATTCGATGTGCCAGTGCCGAAGTGAATTCTCGGCACGCCTGATTTCTCTAGCCTCGTGAATATTCGTTTAGAATATGGAAGCACGTAGTTGTGGTAGTCCTGCGGGCTGAGGCAGCCGACCCAACTATCAAAGAGCTGAATCGCGTCTGCTCCCGCGTCTATTTGCGCTTGCAGGTATGCGACCATGGCATCGGATAGCTTCTCCATTAACGCATGCCAAGTCTCCTCGTCACGGTACATGAGGGCCTTGACCTTTGCGAAATCCCTAGTTGGTCGCCCCTCGATCAGGTAACTTGAAAGCGTAAACGGAGCGCCACAGAATCCGATGAGTGGAACTCTTCCGTCCAGCATCTTCTTTGTTAGTCTAATCGCCTCAAGAACGAACGGAACATCACTTGCCGGATCGAGTTCGTCCAATTCCTCGGCGGAGTGCATGTTTGTGATCGGCTCTTTGATTACGGGGCCAATGTCCTCCTGGATTTCCAACTTAACTCCCATGCCTTCAAGTGGAAGCATTATGTCGGCGAACATTATGGCTGCATCAACGCCTAGTACGTCAACTGGCATGGTGGTTACTCTAGCGCATAGTTCGGGGTTCTTGCAGATTGACAGCACCTCGTGCTCCTCTCGTATCTTCCTATACTCCGGCAGGTACCTGCCAGCTTGCCTCATGAACCATACAGGGGTTGCATCGACCGATTGACGCCTGCATGCCCGAAGGAATCGATGTCCCAAAGTTTGCTTCAATGCTCCCGATGTTTACGTACTTGTTGGAAGGCTACTCTCGCGGCTCCGACGGTTCTTTCAATATCGCGTTGGGTATGTGCCGCGGATACGAAAAGTGTCTCGAACGGAGAGGGTGGAAAGTATACGCCTTGTTCGAGCATAGAGCTGAATACGGTCGCGTAAGCGTGCACGTCTGATGACTTCACGCGCTGGTAATCAATGACAGGCTCACCTGTGAAGAAAAGTCCCAGCATTGAACCCACCCTAGTCAGCCGTACACTGACAGATGCTTCTTCCGCAGCCCCCAGTAGGCCACGCTCTAGCCGAGCTGAAACCTCTTTCAGTTCGTCATAAAACCCTCGTTTCCTAAGCTCTCTCAACGTAACGATCCCAGCGGTCATCGCTAGCGGATTTCCTGAGAGGGTGCCGGCCTGGTAGACCGGACCGATTGGAGATAGAAGCTCCATTATCTCGTCCGCTCCGCCGTACGCGCCCACGGGTAGGCCACCTCCAATGATCTTTCCCAAACAGGTTAGGTCTGGTTCAATTCCGTATAGTTTCTGGGCTCCGCCAATCGAAGCGCGAAAACCCGTGATAACTTCGTCAAAGATCAGCAGCGCCCCAAATTTCTTTGTGATGTCTCTTAGACCTTGCAAGTAATTGGGCATGGGTGGTACTAGCCCCATATTGGCTGCGATGGGTTCGATGATAACTGCCGCAATGTCGTCAGGGTACTGTTCGAAGACTGTTTTGACAGAGTTGAGGTCATTGTACGGTGCCACGATAGTGTCCGATATCGATTCTTTTGTAACGCCCGCCGAATCCGGCATACCGAAGGTCGCCATGCCGGAGCCGCCCTTGACGAGCATCGAGTCCGAATGCCCGTGGTAGCAGCCCTCAAACTTCAAAGTTCTATTCCGCTTCGTGTAGGCCCTAGCGACGCGTAGGGCTGACATGGTTGCCTCGGTTCCCGAGTTCACAAAACGGATTCTCTGAATTGAGGGAACCGCGTCTAAGATCAGATTTGCAAGTTCGGTCTCAACTCTTGTCGGGGCTCCATAGCTGGTTCCTCGGCCGATGGCTCCGCGAAGAGCCGCCACAACTCTCGGGTGCGCCGAGCCTAGGATTAAGGCTCCCCAGGAGCAAACATAGTCGATGTAGGTGTTACCGTCCTCGTCCTGTAGCTTCGAACCTCGTGCTTTTCTGATAAACCGGGGAATTCCGCCGACCGCAGTGAAGGCTCGGACAGGACTGTTCACGCCGCCAACGAGAACTCGTTTCGCTTCCTCGTATAGGACTCCTGACTCACTGACCTTCAACGGAAGTCACAATAAACGTGTTTGTCTTTAGCCAAGAAGTCGCAGAATATCGTCGATGGATGTATTGATGCAAGTGAAGAGTGGAGCCTCAAGTGCAGTGTAGCGGCTTGCTTCGCTACTTCTCAGCTCCATGACTAGGTCCAAGAAATCCGCTGGTTGATCTGTTTCGAAGGCTAGAACAAACTCTTGATCATCTAACCCGAACGAGTAGCCGGTGTGGATCCGGACCGAAGGGTATTTGTGCCCTATTTTGAAGTGTTGCGCCATCATCTTGGTTCGGTCATCGTGCGGAAGAAAGTACCATTCACGTTTCTTGATGAACGGATAGACGAACAGGTATTTGGCGTCGCTAGCCGTCCTGGCCAGCGGTGTCCCCTCTTGGCCCTCATGTTGATGTCCGCCCAAATACTCCGATTTCCTTGTCATTGCCAAGTAGGAGTAAGGTACCTCCAAGTATTTTCCGAGTGCGGACGAGAGAAGCTGCGAGGTAAGGTCTTGGAACTGTTCAAGCTGCGGCGCCATCGTCCATAGCATGAAGTCTGCGTCGCCACGTATGCCGATGAGTGAGTAACTTCTGAGAGCGTTGTGTTTCGCGAAACCGTTAACTAAGGAGGCGAACTCGCGCTTGGACGGCGACTTCTCTTCCCCGCTGAGACGCCGCCATTGGGAGTCGACTTTGAAGAACGTATATTTGAGAAACTGGCGTTCCGTGGCCTCTACTGATGGAACGTTTGAGGCTTGGGCTTTCATGGATTAGCCTCCTGCAACCATTTCGCTGCATCCTTTGCGAAGTATGTGATTATGATGTTCGCACCGGCCCGCTTTATGGCCGTCAACACTTCCAGTGTTATTCGCTTGTCGTCCAACCAACCTTTCTGTCCAGCGGCTTTGATCATGGAGTATTCTCCGCTAACGTTGTAGGCGGCTAGGGGAAGGGAGAATCGAGTTCGGGCGTCCCGAATCACGTCCAAGTAAGCGAGCGCTGGTTTTACCATGACAATGTCCGCTCCCTCTCGTAGGTCCATTTCAATCTCCCTCAGTGCTTCCCGTCCGTTCGGCGGGTCCATTTGATAGCTGCGTCTATCTCCCCATAGTGGGGTGGATTCTGCGGCCTCCCGGAATGGCCCATAGAACCCTGAGGCGAACTTAGCTGAGTAAGCCATAACTAATGTCTCGTCAAGCCCCGCTTCATCAAGTCCTCGTCGAATTGCCGCAACCTGCCCGTCCATCATGGCGCTGGGCCCGACGATGTCGGCACCGGCTTCTGCGTGTGAAACCGCAATTCGCGACAGCAAATTCACCGATTCGTCGTTGTCCACCGCGCCGTTGCGAATTACACCACAGTGTCCATGGTCGGTGTATTGGCAGAGGCAGACGTCGGTTGCGACAGTGAGTTGGGGAGCGATCTTCTTTATGGCACGAACGGCTTGCTGAACTACCCCATCAGATGCGTAAGCTTCGCTGCCCATCGCATCTTTCCTTTCTGGAAGACCGAAGAGCAACACAGCCGGTATTTTCAAGGCAAGAACCTCTGCGATTTCCTCATTCAGTTGGGAAACCGGATAACGGTAGATGCCGGGCATCGAAGGAATTTCTTCTTTAGCAGATAGGCGGTGATCTACGAAGATCGGATACATGAAGTCTGAATAAGACAGACGAGTCTCTCTCAGTAGCAGTCGAATGGATTCCTGTCTCCTAAGCCTTCGAAGTCTCCGGAGAAGGTGAACTCTCTCAGAAACTTCATACATTTCCGATTTCATTTACAATTGCCTCCACAAGATCATCAATCGTGTGATTCGAAGCGACGATGTCAACATGAACGCCCAACTCCTTCGTCGCTTCAGCCGTCACCGGGCCTATACATGCAACTCTAACACCCTTTAGTAAGGTTGCCAGTCCGCGATCCCGGGCGACATAGGCGAGGTTCCGCACAGTTGAAGGGCTAGTGAAAGTCACCACATCCACCCCTCTCTCCAAAATCAGCTGCAATCGGTCCAGCGACAAATTATCAGGGATGACTGTTTTGTAGGCCACCACTTCCTCGACGACTGCACCATGCTCCCTTAACAGCTCCGGCAGATTCTGAGACGCAATGTCTGCTCGAGGGAGTAGGACTCGTTTTCCAT